>Ga0302347_1002351_pt1 | contig 19560 bp, 19 predicted proteins | sample PhyWR1_FD_202178 | JGI IMG/M metagenome (GOLD analysis project Ga0302347, IMG submission 202178) | Leaf surface microbial communities from wheat plants in UC Gill Tract Community Farm, Albany, California, United States - DLSL W.R1 (v2)... | ecosystem: Host-associated > Plants > Phyllosphere >...
TAGAAATTGAAGGTCTTGAAAAAAGAGCCCAAAAATTCGAATCTGAAATTGCTGAGCAAAATGCTGAGATCAACAGCAAGAAAGACTTGATGAAACAAGCTCAAACTCTTATTGATAAATATAAAACACAACAAGATAACGTTAGAAATAACAAAGAGTTCGAATCATTGTCGAAAGAAGTAGAATATCAGGAATTGGAAATTCAGTTAGCTGAAAAAAGAATCAAAGAATTCGGTGGGAAAATCGACCACAAAAAAGAAACTTTGTCTGATTTGACGACTAAAATTGATGAACTGAAAAATCACTTGACTCACAAAAAAAATGAGTTGGAGAATCTAGTTTCAGAAACTCAGAAAGAAGAAGATTATCTATTAGAAAAATCTAAAGAATTTGCTGAGAAAATTGATAACAGATTATTGGCTTCTTACCAAAGAATCCGCCAAGGCTCGTCTACAGGTCTTGCGGTTGTAGGATTGGAAAGAGGAGCGCCAAAAGGTTCTTTCTTCACGATTCCGCCACAGAAACAAATGGAAATAGCTCAGAGAAAAAAGATCATTATCGATGAGCATTCTGGAAAAATATTGGTAGATGACGAGTTGGTAAACGAAGAAACTGCTAAAATGGAAGACATCATCAAGTTCTAATCTTGATTTTAATAAATATAAAAGAGACCTGAATTTCAGGTCTCTTTCTGTTTGAGAAAATAATATAAAATTACCGGATATTAATAGAACCGGAACTGCTTTCGTTTTTGGTTACCTTATTTAGGTCACCTCTTTTAATGACGTTGATGTCTCCGCTGGAAGATGCACTTGCTGTCAAACTTTGACGAACACCAATTGTAATATCAGCCGAAGAAGAAGTGGTGAGAACCGCACTGTCCGCAGTTAAATTTTCAGCTTTAATATCTCCTGATGAAGAGGACTGGGCATTAACGTTATCAGCTTTTCCTGTAATTCTGATGTCTCCTGAAGAAGAAGTTTGAAGATTCAGATTTTTTGCATTCACTTCTCCATTGTAATTACCACTGCTGGAGGCTTGGATGTTGATATTGTTTCCAGTGAAATTTCCTTTGATATTTCCAGAACTAGAAACTTTCACATCCAGGTCAGAGAATTTGAAATCATCTTTCAAAACAATGCTTCCGCTGGAATTGGCTGCCAATCTGTCAAAATCTCTAGCGTAAACTTTAATTCTGATTCTGTCAGTGGATATGTTCAGTTTACCTTCAGATTGAATTTTTACCTGAACTTTTTTGCCGTCTTGTTTTACAATTACATATTTCATCAGGTCAGAAGGGGCGTAAACCACGATTTTTTCTTCATTAGATTTGAAAACTTCCGCGCTGAGAGAAGTTGAAATCTGCAACTCGTCAAAATCGACCGAATAAGATTTTTCAATCACTTCACCTTTTCCGGAGTCGGACAAAATGTGAGAAAACATCACGTCATTTGAACCATTCTTGGTTTGGATACAAGAAAAATTCGTAACTGATGCCAGTAGAACTAGGGATAGAAATTTTATTTTCATAAGTATAATTTTTTATAGTTTGATTTTATATAAAGTTAAGACAATCGGAAAGTCTATTTCGTTACATCAAAAAATTATTTTTTCTCATTCTAAATAATTTTATAAATTTACAACATTAAAAAAATAAATATTAAAGTATGAAAAATATATTGTTTGCATTCGTATTGATTGGGCTTTCCGTTTCAGCATTCGCACAATCTGGTCCGCCAGCAGGTGATGCCAAAGTAGGCGAGTATTACGGTCAGGATGTTTCCGCAAAAGCAGTTAAAAAAGCAATTTCTCCAGACGAACTCAATAAAGAATTAAAATCAAGTCCAAAAATCGCTAAAACTTCCGTGAAAGGAAAAGTGACTGGCGTTTGTCCGAAAAAAGGCTGCTGGATAAGTCTTGCAACAGATTCCGGCGAGACTTTCTTCGTTAAAATGAAGGATTATGCATTCTTCGTTCCGACGGCTTTGGAAGGCAAAACAGTTGTTTTGGAAGGCAGTGCAGAAAGCAAAACGACATCCGTAAAAGAGTTACAACATTATGCAGAAGACGCTAAAAAACCACAGTCAGAAATTGACGCAATCACAGCACCAAAAACCGAAACCAGATTTTTGGCAAGCGCTATCAAAGTTGTGGAATAATTTAGTTAAATATAAATTTGAATAAAGCTGATTTTTTGATCAGCTTTATTTTTTTATAAATTTTTGACTTGTTTTCTTATTATCAGAAGTAATATCTAAAATATAAACTCCATTTTTTATAGTAGAAACATCAAGAATGTTAGAATTGATATTTTTATTAAAAATTAGTTTTCCGTCTAAGTCAAATATTTTTATGTCATTAACTTTTTGGCTGAAGTTTAAAACGCCGGAAGTCGGATTTGGATATATTTTAAAATCAGATAATAAATTGTTTTCCTGAATTTTTAATAGGCAATCTGTTGTTACGTTTGGAATTCCCTTATTTATAAAAAAGTCTTTTTCATCTTCATCACAACAAACAAAATTTAGTTTTGGGCAACTGTTATAGCTTTCGGAAAAATTTTGCTTCTTATTGTTTTTGATATATAAAGATTCCAAGCTGTCAAGATAATCAAACCAAAGCGTTTGTAACTTGGAATTCATTGATAGGTCTAATGATTTTATAGAAGATTCATTGCTAACCTGCACAAATGACAAATTAATATTTTTTGAAAAATCAATCGCAGCAAGAGTATTTTTAGTGAGTACTATATGTTCTAAAAGCAATTGATTATTGAAATTAATAGTTTGCACCTTAGAGCCTGATAAACTTAGATTCTTTAAATTCGAAGTTTGAGGTAGTATTAAAAGATTCAATTTGGTACCATAAATAGAAATGTCTTTGAGGTTACTATTATTAATAAAATTAGCTTCCAAAAGACTACTATTCGAAAAATAGATTGTTTCTAAATCAATATTTGAACTGAAATCCAATGTTTGAACTTTGTCTTTATCAAGTACTAATTTTTTTAATTTTGTGTTAGTGCTAATATTAAGACTTGATAAATTTTGGGATAACAGTGTGATCTCCTCTAGGTTAATATTATTTGAAATATTGATTGAACTGAATTTTCCATTCCAGTATATCTTCTTTAAATTGACATTCTCTGAAAAATCAATATAGCTAAGATAATTATTGTATGAGCCTGTAATATCGATTTTTTCCAAATTTGCCAGACCTTTTAAGTTTAAAGAAGATAAGGCCAGACAGTTTGTTATAGTAATGTTTTTAAGACTTTTTACGCTCGATAGATCCAAACTTAAGATTACATTTGAAATAAAAGAGAAAGTATTCAAATTTTTGAATGCTTCTAATCCAGTAATGTTTTTTACCAAAAGATTATTGCTATATAAAGATGTTATATTTTCTGCTTCAGACACTTGAATTTCACCATCTCCATTGGTATCTATCTTTGTGTAATTTCCATTTAAATCTATTGCCATATATTTTTCCGGTGTTATATTAGCAAGAAAGAATTTGAATTCCGAATCAGGAATATTGACATTCTGAGAAAAAGAAAATGTGAAAAAGTAAAGTAAAATAAAAGAGAATAATTGTTTTGCCATGATGGTTAAAGTTTTGTCAAATATAATCATTTATGAGTTTTGTTCGAGCATTTATTTTAATGGTCTAATACTTTGTAGGAGCGCTTTAATCTCCTTATATTTACACTCTAAATTTTCAAAAATGGCAGACTGGAAAATCGTCAAAGAATACGAAGATATTACCTATAAAAAATCAAATGGCGTTGCAAGAATCGCTATCAACAGACCAGAAGTCAGAAACGCTTTCCGACCAAAAACAACCTCAGAACTTTACGACGCATTCTACGACGCTTACGAAGATTCGTCAATCGGCGTTGTGTTATTGACAGGCGAAGGTCCGAGTCCAAAAGACGGCGGTCACGCATTCTGCAGCGGTGGTGATCAGAAAGCTCGTGGACATCAAGGTTACGTTGGCGAAGACGGAAGACATCGTCTTAATATTCTGGAAGTTCAGCGTTTGATTCGTTTTATGCCAAAAGCTGTGATTGCTGTGGTTAACGGTTGGGCTGTTGGTGGTGGACATTCTCTTCACGTAGTTTGCGATTTGACTTTGGCGAGTGAAGAACACGCTATTTTCAAACAAACCGATGCCGATGTGACTAGTTTCGACGGTGGTTACGGTTCTGCTTATTTGGCGAAAATGGTGGGCCAGAAAAAAGCCAGGGAGATTTTCTTTTTAGGAAGAAATTATTCTGCAAAAGAAGCTGAAGCAATGGGAATGGTAAACGCTGTAATTCCTCACGCAGAATTGGAAGACACCGCTTACGAATGGGCGCAGGAAATCCTTGCAAAATCTCCAACATCCATCAGAATGCTGAAATTCGCAATGAATTTGACTGACGACGGAATGGTTGGCCAACAGATTTTTGCAGGCGAAGCAACGCGTTTGGCCTATATGACAGAAGAAGCAAAAGAAGGTAGAAATGCGTTTCTTGAAAAGCGCAAACCAAACTTTGGTGACGACCAGTGGATTTCTTAAAAATATAATTCATCTAACTTTTTATCGACATCTGCTTTATGCCAAACAAAAACATCACACTGGAAACAGGATTCGAATTTCTGAAACAATTAAGCAGAAATAACAATCGTGTTTGGTTTTCTGAGCATAAAAAAGAATATGATGCTATTGCAAAGGAAAATAAGAAATTCGTAGAAGAAATTTATTCTGAAATGGAATTCCACGATAGTTTGGGGCAAATTCATATTTTAAGAATCAACAGAGATATTCGTTTTTCTAAAGATAAAACACCTTACAAAACCAGTTTCGGAGCTGGATTATCCCGGAAAAAGCCAATGCTTAGAGGTGGTTATTATATGCATTTGGAGCCTGGTAATACTTATGTTGGAGGCGGTTTTTGGGGACCGAATAATGAAGATTTATTAAGAATCCGAAGAGAATTTGAAACCGATGATTCTCAAATCAAAAAAATAACTTCAGATAAAACTTTTATCAAATATTTTGAAGAACTGAAAGGCGAAGATGCCGTAAAAACCGCACCAAAAGGTTTCGATAAAAATCATCCCGCAATTGATTTGATAAAGAAGAAGCAATATGTGGTGATGAGGAAATTTTCTGACAAAGAGTTTTTTCAGACAGTTTCCAGAAAGAGATTATCGCCACTTTTTTGGCAATGCGTCCTTTTTTCGATTATATGAGTGAAGTTCTGACAACTAACTTGAATGGTGAATCTATATTAAAAGATTAAAAAAATAAAATGACCGATTGGATAAAAGCAGCACGTCTGCGAACTTTACCACTTTCTATGAGTGGAATTATTATGGGAGCTTTCATTGCGAAATGGAGGATTTCTCAGGAAGGCGGATTTTGGGATTGGCGAATTTTTGCTTTGGCACTTCTCGTTACATTATTATATCAAATTCTTTCCAATTTTGCCAACGATTATGGCGACGGGGTAAAAGGAACCGACAAAAATAGGATAGGAGAAGCCGAGCAAAGAGCAGTGGCTTCAGGAAAAATCTCAGCAACTCAAATGAGAAATGCAGTTATTCTGCTTTCTATTTTATCTTTTGTAGCGACGGTTGCATTGTTGTATGTTGCTTTTTATCCAGCAAATATTAGAGAATTCTGGATTTTCATCGGATTAGGAGTTGCCTCTATTTTGGCAGCAATTGGATATACAATTGGTAAAAAACCTTATGGATATTTAGGTTTGGGTGATGTTTTCGTGTTCATTTTTTTCGGATTGGTTTCGGTTTGCGGAAGTTATTTTCTGTTTACGAAATCCTTCAGTTGGGACGTTTTATTTCCCGCAACAGCAGTTGGAATGTTGAGTATGGCCGTTCTTAACCTGAACAATATGAGAGACATTGTGAATGATAAACTGTCAGGTAAGAAGACCTTTGCATTGAAGCTTGGTTTTAAAAATGCTATGATTTACGAAATCATATTATTGCAATTACCAATTCTTTTGATGCTGGCTTTTCTAATGTACAACGGATTTCAGGAACAAGGTAAATATTACGCATTTATTGTGATGATTTTAATTTTCCCATTTATCAAATTAAGGAGAAGCATAATGGCAGTCAACGAACCAAAAGACTTGGATCCATTCCTAAAACAAGTTGGAATCTTAACTTTCCTGATGGCACTTTTGACAGCTTTTGGACTTAATTATTTTAATTAAATAAATGTTGATAATGAGTAAATAAGTAATTTTTAAGATTACATCATATCTATCATTTATACTTGCAATTATCTTTTTATATGAATTAATAAAAGAATTTATAAATGGATTATTATTAACTGAAATTGATACAATTCCTTTAATTATTACTTTACTTGTTCTTTTTAATTTAATAATCATATTATTATCAATATTAAAAATAGCACAACCAATTTGATTCTAATAGTTTTTCAAATTTTAATAATAATATTAGTAAGTTATGCTTTATTTCAAATTTATAACCCAAACATTGGAATTATAGACCAAGAATTAAGTCATTAAAAATAAATAAAAATGAAAATAAAATTCCTCGGACAAAACTGTTTTTTGTTCACATACAATGGAAAAACAATTCTTTCCGATCCTTTTTATAATTATCAAAAAGAAAAATCTGGTTTTGATATCAAAGCACAGAAAATTGATTACATCCTAATAACTCATGCACACGGAGATCACACTGCAGACGTGAAAGAAGTTCTTGAAAATCATCCAGATGCAACGGTAATCGGGCAACCTGAGATTTGTGGATATTTTAGTCATTCTAATAATATCGATATCAATTTTGGAGGTTCTGCGAAATTGGACGGTTTGAAAATTTCTATGGTTCCTGCATTGCATACAAGTTCTTTTCCGGACGGTTCTTACGGTGGATTAGCTTCTGGATATATTTTCAGATTTGCTGACGGAAGAAACCTTTATTTGGCTGGAGATACTGGCGTTACTAGTGAAATGAGTTTGTTTCCACAGGTTTTCGGAACATTAGATTTGTCAATTCTTCCAGTTGGGAAACATTACACGATGTGTCCTAGAAAAGCGGCTTTTGCAGCATCAGAATTGTTAAAAACACCTAAAGTGATTGGTTGTCATTTCGATACTTTCCCACCAATAGAAATCAATCACGAAGAAGCAAAAAAATATTTTTCTGATAAGAATATCGAATTTACATTGCCAGAATTAGGGCAGGAATTTGAGTTCTAAACAAAAAAATTAAGAGATTAAGTAATTTCAAAATTTGAATATCGCTTAATCTCTTAACTTTAAAAAATAAAAAATGGCAAGCTACCTAAATCACACCGCTACGACCAATTACCTTTGCTGCGTTCCCACCCTGGAGGATTCTCAGGAGCTGGTTGTTTAGGACTTGCCGGTGCAAAGATAGGAAAATTAAGAAAAAAGAAAAAAGAAAAGAGAGAAAAGAAAGCTGATAGTGTCTAGATTGTTGATAGTCAGTTTGAAATATTTGCCTCTTTTATCAAAAAATAAAAAATTATGACAAAAAACCCTGTAACAATAGGTTTTATTTTATACGCTCTCACAATGTTGGCATTCTTCATTGTGTATTATTTCTTCGCAAACGCCAACTACTTTGAGACCACCATGCAGGTCAATGCTTTCGGGATGACGTTCCTTTATGTCTTGGCTGGTTTTGCTTCAACCTATTGGTTAAGAGTTGGTGCATTAATTACTTATCCTCAGGCGTTTAAACAAACTTTTTTAACACTTTTCACGGGCGGCATTTTATCCATGTTTTCTATTTTTGCCTTCCTGAATTATGTGGATACAGACGCACGAGATTTGCTCAATCACCAATATATTCAAACAGAACTTGACAATCTGGACGAATCATACGCTAAATTGAAAGTAGAAGCGGCCAATCAAAAGGACCGTACAAAAGTAAAAGACCTTGAAGAAAATTACACTGGCGCAAAACGGGCCAGGGAAGCAGCATTAAAGGAAAACAGGAATTACTTTTCTTTCAAATTTATGTCCGCTGTTTTTGGTGGCTTTTTACTATTTTATCTACTTTTGTCTATTATCATCGCAGGGTTTTTGAAGAACAAAAAACGCTACGAGTAGATGTTAGAAAAAAAATTGAGAATACGTCAACTAATCTATCCTGAATTTTAAATCTAATATCTAAAATCTAACATATAACACCTTTTTAAAATCAATGAATCTCTCAATAATCATCCCATTACTCAACGAGCAGGACTCTCTGGAGGAGCTGTTCACAAGGATTGACACCGTTTGTCAGACCAACAAGCTGTCTTACGAAGTTTGGTTCATAGATGACGGAAGTACCGATCTTTCGTGGTCCATCATCGAGAATCTGAAAATCCAACATCCGCAAATTCACGGTATCAAATTCTCCAAAAATTACGGGAAATCACAGGCTTTACACGCTGCGTTCGAGAAAGTAAATGGCGATGTCATCATTACGATGGATGCTGATTTGCAAGACTTTCCGGAAGAGATTCCTGAACTTTACGAAATGGTAAAAGTGGGAAATTACGACATCGTTTCCGGCTGGAAAAAGAAGCGTTTCGATAACGTGATGACCAAAAATATTCCATCAAAATTATTCAATTCTGCGGCTAGAAAAGTGTCCGGCGTTTCACTTCACGATTTCAATTGCGGACTGAAAGCTTATAAAAAACAGGTCGTAAAATCCATTGATGTTTACGGCGATATGCACCGATATATTCCAGTTTTGGCGGCTAATGCAGGCTTTAGGAATATTACTGAAAAACCTGTTCAACATCAGGCAAGACCTTACGGAACTTCAAAGTTTGGGACAGAACGATTCGTTCGCGGATTCTTAGATTTGGTGACACTTTGGTTTGTCAGCAGATTTGGAGGAAGACCGATGCATTTTTTTGGGGCAGCAGGAACTTTGATGTTTATTATCGGATTTTTGTCGGCCATTTGGTTGGGACTTTCGAAACTGATTGATGTTTATATTTTCAAAGTTTACGGAAATCTGATTGCTAACAATCCTTGGTTTTTCATCGCCTTGACAATGATGATTATGGGAAGTTTGCTTTTCGTAGCCGGATTCTTAGGCGAACTCATCATCAGAACAAACCGCGAACATAAGAATTATCATATTGAGGAATTAATTTAAATAAGATAATTTTTCTAATTTGGTAAATCAATAAACTTATGAAGAATCTATTTTATTTAATTCTAATTTTTACAGCTTTTTCCTGCGGCAAAGTAACTCCAAAAGGCGAAATCCAATCTAAAGATGTAGAATTGGCTGAGTTTTCAAAACTCGATTTGAAAGGAAAATTCCGAGTGTTTTATGTCCAAAGTCCACACAACTTTGTGAATGTAGAAACTTATCCTAATTTCTTTGATAATCTTAATATTGAAGTTAAAGATAAAAATTTGTCAATTTCAGAGAAAAGTGAAACTGATAAAGTGGATTTTTATAATATTACTATTTATGGAAAAAATCCTTTTGATGTGATTAAAATCGCTGATTCCGTAGAACTTAACATTTCCAGCCAGATGAAAGTGGAAAATTTCTCCCTCAATTTAAAAGATAATGCTAAATTTATCGGTTCAGTGATTTCAGAAAAGTCGACCATTGAAATGTTGAATAAAAGTAGAGCTAATTTGTTGGGAAAAACCACGTTAGCAAAGCTTAGTATCAAGGATACGGCAAGCATTATTTCGCCATATTGGTACATCAAAGATTTGGAAATCGAGTCCCAAAATGGAAATTATGCGGAACTGAATGTAAATGAAGAGATCAAAGGTAAAATCGGAAATACTTCAAAATTGATTTATTACGGAAATCCTTCTAAAAAACTGAAAGTCACTGAAAAAGCGACCATCGAAAACAAGAAAATTAATTAAATAAACTACAAACTATAAAATAAATGTCAGATACAACATCAACTTTAGATAAAGCAAAACTTTGGCTTTCCGAAACATTTGATGCGGAAACCAGAACTGCTGTTCAAACTTTAATCGATTCCAATTCACCGGATTTGGAAGATTCTTTTTACAGAGAATTAGAATTCGGAACAGGCGGGATGCGTGGCGTGATGGGCGTTGGAACCAATCGTCTTAATAAATATACATTAGGTCAAGCAACACAAGGATTGGCAAATTATCTTCATCAGCAGTTTTCTGGCGAGGAAATAAAAGTGGCCATTGCTTATGATGTGAGACACAATTCTAAGGAATTCGGAAAAGTGGTGGCTGATGTGTTGACCGCCAATGGAATCAAGGTTCTGTTGTTCAAAGACCACCGTCCAACGCCGGAATTGTCTTTCACAGTTCGTGATAAAAAATGTAATGCAGGAATCGTTTTGACGGCTTCTCATAATCCACCAGAATACAATGGTTACAAGGTTTATTGGAATGACGGTGCACAAATTGTTCCGCCAGATGACGAAAATATCATCAGAGAAGTTTATTCAACCAAATTCGAAAATATCAAATTTGATGGAAATGATGATTTGATTGAATGGATTGGCGAGGAACAGGATGATGTTTACGTGGATGCTTGTTTGGAAAACTCTCTTTATCAGAATGTTGGAAGAGATAATCTGAACATCGTTTTCACATCTATCCACGGAACAACTTATACAACTGTTCCAAAAGCGTTGAAAAAAGCTGGATTTACAAAAGTAGATTTGGTGAGAGAACAAATGATTCCAAGCGGAAATTTCCCAACTGTTTCTTCTCCGAATCCAGAAGAGCCTGCAGCGCTTTCTATGGCAATGGACCTTGCGGAAATTACCAATGCGGACATCGTAATAGGTACAGATCCAGATGGCGACAGATTGGGAATCGCAGTGAGAAATCTTGAAGGCGAGATACAATTGTTAAATGGAAATCAAACCAATACAATCCTGACTTATTATATCCTTGACCAATGGAAGAAAGCAGGAAAGATTACGGGAAAAGAGTTCATTGGGTCAACCATTGTGACCTCTGATATTTTCTTTGATGTTGCTGAGAAATTCGGTGTTGACTGCAAAGTGGGATTGACAGGTTTCAAATGGATCGGAAAAATGATCCGTGATTTTGAAGGTCAGGAAAAATTCATTTGTGGAGGTGAGGAGAGTTTCGGATTTATGACAGGAGATTTCGTAAGAGATAAGGATTCTTGCGGTTCTATTTTGACAGCATGCGAACTTGCTGCTTGGTGTAAAGCCAATGGAACAACGGTTTACGAATATATGATTGACATCTACAAAGAAGTTGGTTTCTATTACGAAGGCTTGATTAATGTTGTAAGAAAGGGTAGAACAGGAGCTGAAGAAATTACTCAGATGATGAGTGATTTCAGAAGTAATCCTCCAAAAGAAATTGCTGGTTCTCTTGTAGAAGAAGTGAAGGATTTCAAAGAGCAAACTTGTTTCGTGGTTTCTAAGAACGAGAAAAAAGTAATGGACGATATTCCAAAGTCTAACGTATTGATTTTCTACACACAGGACGGAACTAAGGTTTGCGTTCGTCCTTCCGGAACCGAGCCAAAAATCAAATTCTATGTTTCTGTGAAGGACAGCATCTCTTCCAAAGAAGATTTTGTTGCAAAACTTCCTAAGCTTGAAGAAAAGATTGTTAAGGTGAAACAGGACCTCAATTTGTAATTGAAAATTTTTATTTGATAAAAATATAACTCCAAATATTTTTAATAGAAAGTTCTCAATTACTAAAGTCATTTAGTTTTGAGGACTTTTTTTGTTGTGTCATTTGAATTAGTCAGTTACATTTAAGACCTTTGTAAAATCTAATAAAGAATAAAATCAGATGGTAAGTCTGAATAATAATTTAAAATCAATAAAGTGAAAGTATCAAAACTCGCATCTAACCTCGTTGGTTCAGAGATCATCAAAATCGGAAATGAAGTGAATGACCTGAAAGCGAAGGGTGCACAGATCTCCAATCTAACCATCGGCGACCTTAATTCCAATATCTACCCGATTCCACAAAAATTGAAAGACGGAATTAATAAAGCTTATACAAACAATCTTACAAACTATCCACCAGCAAACGGTTTGCAATCTCTGAGAACTTCCGTGAGCAATGATCTCAAAAAACGCTGGGACTTGGATTATTCTGCCAACGATATTCTGATTACAGCAGGTTCCAGACCTTTGATATACGCCATTTTCAAAACAATTGTGGACGAAGGTGATAAAGTAATCTATCCAATTCCTTCATGGAACAATAATCATTATGCATACTTAACGACTGCCAATGCTGTCGAAGTTCAAACTCAGGAATCCAATAATTTCTTACCAACTGCCGATGATTTGAGACCACATTTGGAAGGCGCAGTTTTGCTTTGCCTTTGTTCTCCACTCAATCCGACTGGAACAATGTTCACAAAAGAACAGTTGTCTGAGATTTGCGAATTGGTTTTGGAAGAAAATAAAAGAAGAGGTGAAGGCGAAAAGCCACTTTATCTAATGTATGACCAGATTTATGCAATGTTGACTTTTGGCGCTGACCATTACAATCCTGTAAGTCTTTTCCCGGAAATGAAAGATTACACGATCTACGTTGATGGAACGTCGAAATGTTTCGCGGCAACTGGTGTTAGAGTTGGTTGGGGATTCGGTCCGAGTTTGGTGATTGATAAGATGAAAGCTTTGCTGACCCACGTTGGTGCTTGGGCACCAAAACCAGAACAGGAAGCGGTTGCTGAGTTTTTAGCTGATGATTCTGCTGTTGATGCTTTCCTAGACGACTACAAACAAAAATTGAATGCAAGTTTGAAAGAACTTCACGCAGGAATCCAGGATTTGAAAACTAAAGGTTTTGCCGTGGAAAGTATTTCGCCAATGGGCGCGCTTTATCTGACAATCAAATTAGATTATCTTGGAAAAACTGCACCAGACGGAAAAGTTTTGGCAGATTCTACAGATTTGGTTTTCTATCTGATCAACAATGCAGGAATGGCTTTGGTTCCGTTCTCGGCGTTTGGAAATGATAAGTCGGTTCCTTGGTTTAGAGCTTCTGTTGGAGGTTGTTCTTTGGATGATATTAAAGATTGTCTTCCGAAGTTGCAAACAGCTTTAGAAAATTTAAAATAGATTGAGAAGCAGAATATTTCTTGAAACTAAATTTACTTTCTATTCATCAATAGTAATTATTCTATTAGTGATTTTAAGTGTTTGGATTTCAGGAAATAATTCTCATCATACATTATTTCAAAATTCGATTCTTTCAACTTCTATTCTTGCGATTGTATTTTTTCTTTTCGTGAGTATTAGTTTGTATAGAGGAGTTGGATTGAGAGATAATCTTGGCAAGATTTTCACAAAAGAAAGTTTTAATAAGAGAATGAAATCTACCTCTGATTTTACTCCAGACATTGATGTTCCATTGATGGATGCGGATGGAATCGGAGGTATTATTGTATCTGTACTTGCTTGGATTGCATTTACAGTAGCAGCATTATTCGTTCTTTATTTTGTAGGTGTTTTCTTCTGGTCGGTTTTATTACTTTTATTAGCAATTCTTTACTGGATTTATTTCCGAGCCTTAAAGTTGATTTTTAAGAATTCAAAAAACTGTAAAGACAATTTATTCAAAAGTTTAGGATTTGGGATTTTTTATTCCGGATTATACGTATCTTGGATTTACGGAATCATTTTTCTATTAAAATATATTTAATTCATAACTCATAATTAAATTAAAATGAAAGTTATCGCAGTCATTCCTGCTCGTTATAATTCTACAAGATTTCCAGGTAAAATGATGGAGATTTTGGGTAACAGAACCATTATCACAACCACTTATCAGAATGTTGTGGAAACGGGTTTATTTGATGAAGTGTTTGTTGCTACAGATTCCGAATTGATTTTTGATGAAATTTCAAAAAACGGCGGAAAAGCAGTAATGACGGGCGAACACGAAACTGGAAGTGACAGAATTGCGGAAGCTGTTCAAAACATCGATTGCGATATTGTGATTAATGTGCAAGGTGATGAACCCTTCCTGAAGAAAGAACCTTTGAAGCAACTGATTGAAGTCTTTTCAAAGGATGAAAAGAAGGAAATTTCTTTGGCTTCACTGAAAATTCAATTGAAAGAATCTGAGGAAATTCAGAATCCGAATAATGTAAAAGTAATTACTGATAATCAGGGATTTGCTTTGTACTTCAGCCGTTCTGTGATTCCTTTTCATCGGGAATTGGCTTACAATGTCAAATATTACAAACATATCGGCGTTTATGCTTTTAGGAAAGAAGCTTTGATCAAATTTTCTTCGCTTGAAATGACACCTATGGAAATTTCGGAAAAATTAGAGCAATTGCGCTACTTGGAAAATGGCATGAAAATTAAAATGGTAGAAACCGATTTTGTAGGAATTGGGATTGATACTCCGGAAGATTTGGAGAAAGCCAAACTACTGATATAATGATTAATGTCTTTTTTAGTCAGATTTAATATCTCTAAAAAGTTCAAAACTTAATAAAAATCCTATCTTTGAAATCCTAAAATTTTTGAATGAACAGAATAATCGTCCTTTTTGCTATTATATTTTCACAAATAATTTTTGCACAAACCGCAAAGGAAATCATCGATAAAAACATCGAAAACTCTGGAGGTCTTACCAATTGGAAACTCCTGAACACGGTTCAGATACAAGGACGAGTAACGCTTGGCGTGAATGATTCTTATCTGATGAAAATCTACCAGCAACGCCCAAATCTTACCAAAACAGCCATCATTTTAGCTGGAAAAGAAACGCCTGTTGAAGGTTTTGACGGGAAGAATGGTTATGCGATGAATTACGCTCAGAATAAGCTTACACAATATAATGATTACATTCCTGAGAATTTTGATAATGATTTTATTGATTATGAAAGCAAAGGTTTTGAAGCTGAACTTTTAGGAAAAGAAAAAATCGGAGAACAATTGTATTTCAAAGTAGAATTGACGAAGAATGTCAATAAAACCATCTATTACTTTGATGCCAAGAATTACTCGCTTTATCGTGAAATCAAGAAAGATGAAACTTTGACTTATTCTGATTACAGAAAAGTGGGGAACTTATTAATGCCTTACAGAATCGAATCGTCTTCGCCTAAAAAAGACAGCGATTATGTGATGATGATCAATAAAATAGAAATCAATAAAGAATTACCGAAGAATACTTTTAAGTTTTAAAAGTGTAACAAATGTAACAATTTTTTAGAAAAAGTTAAATCTATTGTTATACTGATAGGTTGCTAAATGTGTTAAATTAAAGAGAATGGAAATCCAGGAAATCCGTGAATATTGTCTATCCAAAAAAGCTGTAACAGAGGGTTTGCCTTTCGATAATGAGACTTTGGTTTTCAAGGTTGGTGGAAAGATATTCTTGTTTCTGCCTTTAGAAAGTATTCAGCCAACATTTTCTGTTAAAACCGATCCTGCCTGGAGCGAGGAACTTAGAGAAAAATATTTTCAAATATCCGGCGCATTTCACTTAAATAAAACCCATTGGAATTCAGTTCTTTGTGAAGGTCTCAAAAGAGAATTGATTCTCAAAATGATTGACCATTCTTATGATTTAGTTTTTAAATCTTTGACAAAAAAAATTAAAGAAGAGATTCTTAACTGCTAAAATTTTCAACTTAAAGTTTATTAAGATTCAATTCATAAACGAATTTTAATTTCTCATTCAAATCTTCGCTAAAGTTTATAAATCATAACAAATTTTTATTTTCTCATTTTGAGATAATGAAATAATTTGTATATTAGGCATTCGAAAATTTCTATTTGAAAAGAGTAAGTTTTATGATAAAAAAATTAATATTACTTTCTGTATTAGGCTGTATGACACAGTTTAGTTTTGCTCAGAAAAAAACACCTATCTATTTAGATGATTCCAAACCTGTAGAACAACGTATAGAAGATGCCTTGTCAAGGATGACTTTGGAGGAAAAAATAAACATTATTCACGCTCAATCCAAATTCAGTTCTCATGGTGTTCCAAGATTAGGAATCCCAGAATTGTGGACTGCAGATGGACCTCACGGCGTACGTTCAGAAGTACTTTGGGACGAATGGGACCAAGCAGGTTGGACTAATGATTCTATTATTGCTTATCCGGCTTTAACGGCTTTGTCAGCAACCTGGAACCGAAATATGTCTTCTATCTACGGAAAATCTCTGGGAGAAGAAGCGCGTTACAGGGGAAAAGATGTCATTCTCGGACCTGGCGTTAATATCTATAGAACGCCGCTCAATGGTCGTAACTTCGAATATATGGGAGAAGACCCATTTTTGACTTCGCAAATGGTTGTACCTTACATCAAAGGTGTGCAGGCGAATGGTGTTGCGACGAGTGTGAAGCATTTCGCATTGAACAATCAGGAGACTTTCAGACATACAAGTAATGTGATAGTAGATGACAGAGCTTTGTATGAGATTTATTTACCGCCTTTCAAAGCAGCAGTTCAGGAAGGTGACTCCTGGACGATCATGGGTGCTTATGATCTTTATAAAGGTCAGCACGCCAGTCATAATCAATATTTATTAAATGATATTTTGAAAGGTGAATGGGGCTACAAAGGTGTTGTGGTTTCTGATTGGGGAGCGGTTTTGGATACAGACCAGGCAATTCATAACGGATTAGATCTGGAATTCGGAACTTGGACAAATGGTTTATCAAAGGGAACAAGTAATGCTTATGAAAACTATTACTTGGCGAAACCTTACTTAGATTTGATCAAATCCGGAAAAGTTGGAACGAAGGAACTGGATGATAAAGTAAGACGCGTTTTAGGACTGGCCTACAAAACATCAATGAACAAAAATAAACCATTTGGTTCTATCGCATCAGAAGAGCATATGTCCGCTGCGAAACAAATTGCATCTGAGGGGATTGTTCTTCTTCAAAATCAAAAGGCGACATTGCCAATCAATTTGTCTAAGACTAAGAAAATTGCAGTGATAGGAGAGAACGCTATCAAAATGATGACTGTTGGTGGTGGAAGTTCTTCTCTTAAAGTAAAATATGAGACTTTACCTCTTGAAGGAATCAAAGAACGCTTTGGGAAACAGACCGAGGTAGTTTATGCAAGAGGTTACGTTGGCGATGTTGGAGGCGATTACAATGGTGTAAAGTCTGGTCAAAATCTAAAGGAAACGCGCTCTTCTGCAGAATTGATTGCTGAAGCTGTAAAATTGGCAAAAGAATCTGATTTTGTGGTTTTTGTTGGAGGTCTTAATAAAAGTGACCATCAAGATGCAGAAGGTATGGACAGAGAAAGCTACGGTTTGCCTTATGACCAAGACAAATTGATTTCTGAATTATCAAAAGCGAACAAGAATTTTGCTGTTGTTTTGGTTTCTGGTAATGCGGTTGCAATGCCCTGGATCAAAGAGGTTCCTTCGGTTTTACAATCTTGGTATTTGGGGTCAGAATCAGGACACGCCATTGCTGCGGTTTTGGCTGGTGATGCTAATCCATCTGGGAAATTACCTTTTACTTTTCCTGTAAAGTTAGAAGATAATTCGGCTCACGCTTTGGGAGAATTCCCTGGAAATAAAGAAGAATTGGCCGCGGGAAAAGGAAAAGATTTGAAAGACCCGATCAATATTACTTATAACGAAGGAATCTTTGTGGGCTACCGTTGGCACGATACGAAAAACATCAAACCATTATTCAGTTTTGGACACGGTCTGAGTTATACAACTTTCGAATATGGAAAAGTAAAAGCCAACAAAACAGAATTGACTGCGAATGATAAAATCACTTTTACGGTTAATGTCAAAAATACAGGTAAAGTTGATGGCGCAGAGGTTGTACAATTATACATCAGCGATCTTAAATCATCACTGCCAAGACCTTTGAAAGAATTGAAAGGGTTTGATAAAGTTTATCTGAAAGCTGGAGAATCCAAAGATGTTTCTATCACCGTTGATAAATCGGCATTGAGTTTCTTTGATCCCATAAAACACGATTGGGTTGCAGAACCAGGAGATTTCGAAGCATTGGTAGGAAGTTCTTCTTCTGACATCAGAACAAAAATAAAGTTTACTTTGAAATAAGTTTCATTGGAAATATAAAGTAAAAGGATAGCAATTGCTATCCTTTTTTGTTTTTTAAAACTGATATTCTTCAGTTAATCTTTTATCTTCATCCAATCTCTCAATCAGCTTTTCCAAACCTTCGAATTTGATCTCGTCATGCAAAAAATCTCTGAATTTGATTGTGATTTCTTTATCATAAATGTCTTGGCCAAAATCCAAAATATAAACTTCCGTATGTAAAGATTCGTTCCTCTCGTCGATTGTAGGATTGGTTCCGATGCTCAGCATTCCTTTATAGAATTGATTGTCAACCCAGACTTCCACAATATAAGCTCCTTTTTTTGGAAGTAATTTATTGATAGGAACTTCTATGTTTGCGGTTGGATAACCAATGGTTCTTCCCAATTTTTTTCCGTGAATTACTTTTCCGGTTAAAGGATAACCGTAACCCAACATTTCATTAGCATCATTGATTCTCCCTTCAGATAAAGCGATTCTTATTTTGGTAGAGCTGATATTAAGGTTATTAGTCTGGACGGCTTCCAATTGGTTGACTTTAAAACCCAATTCATTGGACAAAGATTTCAATAATTCAAAATTCCCGCTCTTATTCTTCCCGAAAGTGTGGTCGTGGCCTATTATAATATGTTTAACATTTAGTTTTTCAACCAAAACCTGTTCACAAAATTCAGTTCCTGTCAGATTTCGGAATTCTTCGTCAAATGTCTTTAGAAAGATATTCTTGATGCCACTTTTTTCAAGCAATTCCAATTTCTCTTCCAGTGTGTTCAGCATTTTTACGTTATCATCAGGATTTAGAAACTTTCTTGGATGAGGCCAAAAACTTAAAATGGCAGATTCCAGGTTTTCTTTTTCAGCGATTTCATTCAATGTATTAATAATAGATAAATGCCCCAAATGAACACCATCAAACATCCCTAAAGATAAAGCTAATGGTGTTTTTGATTGGTAATCTGTAAGGTCTCTGATGATTTTCAAACTCTGAAATTTTGCTTGCACAAAAGTATCTCTTTTTTGACTAATATTAAAAATTGATTATATCTAACTTAATTCGCTTTATTTTTGTTTATTTTGTAAAAATTATTTATATTTTAATTTAAATTTTCATTATATTTAACAAATAAACTATTAAATAATAATCATATGAAAACAAGAATCTTTTTTTTATTGCTTTGTGCCATATTTAGTTTTTCAAATGCGCAAAACAATTATTATTACTATTACAAGGGGCAAAAAAAATATTTAACTCTTGAAAAAAAATCATTTTATATTTTTACTAATGATCAATTTCAGACTTCTTCTACCAATCGTCTTGATTTTAAAGACTATGTCTTGGTGAATGACACAGGTTCTGAAAACTCAAAATTTGCGCATATAGAATTGAATGCAGAACCTAAAGATGCTTTAGCCTACAACCAAAAGTTGGAAGAATTAAGGAAATTGCCCAATGTAAATCATGTGGGTATGTTTTTTGAAAACGGTGAGGCAGAGCCT
>Ga0302347_1002352_pt1 | contig 19554 bp, 20 predicted proteins | sample PhyWR1_FD_202178 | JGI IMG/M metagenome (GOLD analysis project Ga0302347, IMG submission 202178) | Leaf surface microbial communities from wheat plants in UC Gill Tract Community Farm, Albany, California, United States - DLSL W.R1 (v2)... | ecosystem: Host-associated > Plants > Phyllosphere >...
ACATAGAAAATGATAATAAATATCATGAGCGTTCTCGTGCTGCCCGTAACAGTACTTTAGTCAGCGTCGTATTGAATCTCTTTTTATCTTGCTTCCAGGTTATCACTGGCGTGTTCTCTGGCTCCCAGGGGCTTATAGCTGACGGCATGCACTCCTTTTCCGATTTAATCGCTGATTTTGTCGTGCTGGTCGCCAATAAAAAAAGCCGTAAACCGTCCGACAACGATCACCATTATGGTCACTGGCGCTATGAAAACGGCGCGTCGCTGATTATTGGTGCAATATTATGCCTGGTCGGGGCCGGTATGCTGTGGTCAGCAATGGGCAAATTATGGCATCCCGACACAATACCTGAAGTGCATATGGTTGCCCTATGGGTCGCTTTAGGGGCCATTGTTATTAAAGAGCTTCTGTTTCGCTACATGTTAAAAGTAGCGAAACGCGTACAGTCTTCGATGCTGATTGCCAACGCCTGGCATGCCCGCTCAGACGCCGCCTCTTCAGTGGTTGTCGCTGCAGGTATTATCGGTAACCTGGCTGGATTTACCTGGTTTGACCCTATCGCCGCGATGATAGTCGGCGTGATGATTGCCCTGATGGGTTATCGTTTTGCCGCTGAAGCACTGCATGACTTGATGGACCGCTCTGTTGATTCCGCTACCGAACAAGAAATTAAAAATACGATTCTCGCCGTTCCTGGCGTTGACGGATTACATGACGTGAAAACGCGTAAAGCAGGTGACCTTATTCTGGTTGATGCTCATCTGGAAGTGAATGCCTGGCTGTCAGTAAAACAGGGGCACGATATCGCCGTTGAAGTTAGAAAACAGGTGCTGAAAGATCACGATGTGTTGAATATTATGCTGCATATAGACCCAATTATCCCTCAGAAATAAAAATACTCAGGTTCTTAGAGGCATTCATCAGACCAGTATTACCTTTAGTCAGCAAGTCATACCCGCCAGTCTTGCTACGGAACATATCAATTTTATATTCAGGTTATCTATTTATATGGCAAACTGAATAAATTAACGGATCTTGCCAGGATAACCTCCTGGCAATTTGATATGTGGCGGGTATCTCATGAGTTATCTTATTGCGTTCGTTAGATTTTCTGAATCTGAACTGGACTATCCAGTGGAGTGCTATCGAACCGATATCAAACCGTCCGAAGAGGTCGTGATCCGGTTAGCAAACTCAGTACTCAAGTCAGCGACGGTCGTAAGAATGGCCTATTTAAACTGGGACTGTAAGGGGCGCATCGAGTGTAAGCTGTCAGAAGCCGCGACCAGAAAACTCAGTGCCGATCACAGACCTGATATTGCTGAGATAACCGTAGGTCTGACCACTATCGATGCGGTGATGATACAGCTCAGAAAAACCGGGTGGATCCCACTTAAGCCAGTCTCAAAACAGTATCGAATCGCAGCGACTCATTGCAACAAGACTCAAACGGCCAATATTTATTTCCGTAAAAATGGCGTTGACCTCCAAATTCTTCCCGGTCTGCCCCACTCTCGTCCGGGGAATTTTAGCAAAATCAGCATCAGTCTCAGTGAAGGACGTGTCGTCAGACACTTTTTATCACAGACGACATTCAATCTGTATGAAGGTATTAGTCGATTCGCGACCAGTTTTCTGGCGAATGAAGATAACTACGATCGATTTTTTAAATCAGTAGGTTCATCCGACAGAGCCAGACAAGAAGTGAAAAACAGAGTGCAGGACTCAGAAATGAGCTTAAGGGAAGCACTCGCAGGGTGTGAGGACGGAGCGGGTAGGATCTATCTTTCTGATGGAATTTATCTCTGAATATCAGAGGGGAGTATATCGTTAAGATGAACTAGCACCATGATAATCAGTCATCTGTGGGCTCTCCCCTGAATATTCCCCCGAACGTAAGTTCAAATGATTATTCGTTATTACCAACCACAACAAGCTCAACATCATTCTCTTCGATTAACGTAAGGATATTCTTAGGCGGCGTTTTATCGGTGATAATATGATCGATATCAGACCAGCTACAGGATTGATACATCAATTGCGTATTAAATTTAGAAAAAGCAGCAATGCAAATGACTTTTTTTGATTGTTTTGCCATCGCAATTTTTTGCAACGCATCAAGCTCTGAATCTGCCGTTATACCGTTTTCAGACAGAGCACTGACACCAATAAATGCTTTATCCGCATAATAACGTTTAATTTGTTCGAGAACAGTGTTCCCTAATATTGCATGGGAATAATCATCAAAGTTACCGCCCAGTACTGAAATACTGATCTCTTTATTACCAATGATTTCACTCAAAACTTCAATTGAATTCGTTATGACACTGATCGGTGAGGGTAACTGGCGAGCCAGTGCAGCAGAAGTTGTACCCGCATCAATAAATAAAATCTCTTTTTCATTAATCGTTTTTGCCGCCCAGGCAGTGAGCAGATTTTTTTCCGGGCTGAATTGAGTACGCTGTACATAAGGCCCCTCAAGATGTTTTTCAGCACGAATAGCACCGCCACGAATACGTAATATATTCGGAAGCTGTGCCAGTTTAACTAAATCACGCCGGGCAGAGTCTGATGAAATATTATAGTGCTGGCAGATATAATCTAGCGTTACCTTACCCTGAGTTTGAATAAACTCTTCTAACTCGATCAAACGCTCTTCTTGCGTCATAACATATTCCATTTTATCTGAAAAATAGCTGACTCATTTTAGCTGAGAACGAGTCAAGCGTACACGTCATCATCATTCATCCGGTATCGATAAGCTGGAGGAAATGTCTTTTTTTAACATTCAGTATCACTTACCTCACTCGAATTCACTTACAAACACTTATAAAATAGCATTTCATTCATTTGAAAACTCTTTTTTTACTGATTAAATTAAATAATCATTAAAAAATAGTGATTTTAATCACAATTATATAATGGTTTATAAGTGATGTTGCGTTTTTTGAGAATTGAGTCACGGAATCCAACTCTACATACTGCGAGCATGAATTCGTTAACAGAAAAGCACTGTTTTTAGCCTGTTTAAATCTGGAGCTCTGATATGGGCCTGTCAATGTCTGTATCTGAGCCACTAATAAAGTCGTTCTTAGTCATACACTATTTTTTAATGAGGCCTGAAAATGAAAAAAATCCTTCTATGTTGCGCAGCCGGGATGTCTACCAGTATTGTTGTAAAAAAAATGCAGCAAGCCGCTATTACTAAAGGCATTGAATCAGAGATTATTGCCGTTGGAATGGAAGAATTTGAATCCACTCTGAAAGATTTTGATTGCTGTCTGTTAGGCCCGCAAATTAAATACAAGTATGAAGACTTTAAAAAAGTCGCCCTGCGTGAAGGAAAACCTATTGCCATAATAAACAGTATGGATTACGGCATGCTTAAAGGTGAAAAAATACTGGACGATGCTTTGAAGATGATCGGCGACGCCAACACAAATCCAGTTTAATAATTTTACAGGGTGCTACCATGTCGAATGCCTTTTTTAATTTTATTGAAAATAAAATTACGCCTGTTGCTGCAATCGCTGGGAGCCAACGTCATATTATGGCTATTCGCGATGGTTTTATTGGCGCGATGCCATTTATGATTGTCGGATCTTTTCTGCTGATATTTGCTTTTCCTCCTTTTGAGTCTGATACAACATTTTTTATTGGGAAAATGTGGTTATCCATTTCTAAGGCATATTTTGAAGAAATAATGACACCCTTTCATATGACGATGGGGATCATGGCCTGCTATATCAGCGCAGGGATTGCCTATAATCTCGCTCAAACTTACAAGCTTGATGCATTTTCCTGTGCTATGTTATCGCTGATGACCTTTCTTCTTATCTCCTCGCCCTATAAAGAAGGAACATTGCCTACCGCCTTCCTTGGTGGCGCAGGTATTTTTACCGCAATTTTAATAGGTTTATTCTGCCCTGAGCTTCTTCGTCTTTTACGGCGTTATAATATTGGGATTAAGTTACCTGAACAGGTTCCTGATAAAATTCGTCATTCATTTAACCTACTCATTCCAGCAATAATCATTATCTGTACCCTCTATCCATTAAATGTGATGCTACAGAAACAATTTAGCATGCCCCTACCCGAAATAATTATGACGGCTTTTATTCCACTTATTTCGGCAGCAGACTCATTACCTGCAATACTTTTTGCAGTCATTCTCTGTCAGGTTTTGTGGTTTTCAGGTATTAATGGAGGAGCGATAGTTGGGGGAATTCTACAACCTTTCTATTTAGTTAACCTTGGGCTGAATCAAGCAGCACTCGCCAATGGATTACCTATTCCACATATTTTCGCAGAAGCATTCTGGGCTTTCTTTATCAACCTGGGAGGTTCAGGAGCGACTCTCGCCTTAGTTCTTCTTTATATGCGAAGTAAGGCAATACATCTGAGAGCAATTGGTAAGTTATCAGTAGTCCCAGTGTGTTTTAACATCAATGAACCTGTCATTTTTGGTAGCCCAGTAGTCATGAATCCTGTGCTATTTATTCCTTTTGTTCTTGCCCCTGTTGTAAATGCCATTATTGCCTGGTTTGCCACAACCAGCGGTCTGATTTCTCAAGTTATTTCATTAGTCCCCTGGACAACACCTGCACCAATTGGGGCTGCATGGGGAGCTGGCTGGGCTGTAAACAGTGCGATACTTGTTATCATACTGATTGTAATAGATATATTAATCTATTTCCCTTTCTTCAAAGTTTACGAAAAACAACTTCTTGAGCAGGAAAAAGCCACGTCCTAATTCAGGTACTTATTCTTTTCAGTTCCTAATATTAAGTGGAGACAGAAAAATGGATATGGAATCAACGGTAATGGAGTTGATCATTAATGCAGGGGAAGCACGTAGTTGTGCTATGGAAGCTTTACAAGCGGCAAAACGCCAGGAGTGGGATACCGTCGAAGCTAAGCTGACGGCCTCCGCACAAGCAGCAAAGCGTGCACACGATGTTCAAACCATGCTTATCGGGCTCGATGAAGGCTGCGGTAAGGTTCAGGTCAATTTGATTTTAGTCCACGCACAAGATCACATCATGACTTCAATGTTAGCCCGTGAACTCGTGACGGAAATGATTGAATTACTGCGTCAGTTACAACACTAACCTATTATCTTCTTGGGGCAAAATATGACATTTCCACATAATTTTTTATGGGGCGGAGCGGTTGCAGCCAATCAGTGTGAAGGCGCCTGGAACAGCGATGGCAAAGGATTGAGTATTCAGGACGTACTCCCTCAGGGCATTATGGGTCCCATGACGGAACAACCGACAGAGAACAATTTAAAACTTGAAGGAATTGATTTTTATCATCGCTATAAAGAAGATATTAAATTATTTGCTGAAATGGGTTTTAAGGTCTTCCGCACTTCAATTGCCTGGACCCGTATATTTCCAAACGGCGATGAATTAACGCCAAATGAAGAGGGTCTGGCATTTTATGATGCACTATTCGATGAATGCCACAAATATGACATTGAGCCGCTAGTCACGCTGTCACATTACGAGACACCTTTGCATTTAAGCAAAGAATATAATGGCTGGGCAAATCGACAGATGATTGATTTTTATGTTCGTTATGCCTCCGTCGTATTCAGCCGCTATCAGCATAAAGTGAAATACTGGCTGACATTTAATGAAATTAATTCTGTACTGCATCATCCGCTAATGAGCGGCGGTATCAGTACCCCGAAAAATGAACTGACACGACAAGATCTCTATCAGGCTGTGCATCATGAATTAGTTGCCAGTGCCCTGGTCACTAAAATAGGTAGAGAAATAATGCCTCAGGCAAAATTTGGCTGCATGGTATTAAGTCTGCCAGTCTATCCACTTACCCCCGATCCTAATGATGTCATTGCCTGCATGAATGCCGATCATCTCAATGATTTTTTTGCCGATGTCCATGTCCGCGGTAAATATCCAGGTTATATGAAACGCTATTTTCGTGAACATGGAATTAATATTAAATTTGCAGAAAATGATGCGCAAACGCTAACCCATACTGTCGACTTTCTCTCATTCAGTTATTATTTCAGCACCAGCGAGACGGTACAAAAAAATATCGAAAGATCTACAGGAAATTTAATGGGTGGTGTACGAAACCCATATTTACAAGCAAGTGAATGGGGCTGGCAAATTGATCCACAAGGATTGCGCTACATATTAAATAAATACTATGACCGCTATCAGATCCCTCTGTTTATTGTAGAAAATGGACTGGGTGCTAAGGATCTGTTAGTCACCGATGAATCGGGAGGATTTACCGTAAATGATGATTATCGTATTCATTATTTACGAGAACATTTAGTGCAGGTTCATGAGGCTATTCTCGATGGCGTCCCTGTCATGGGATATACCACATGGGGCTGTATTGACCTGGTCAGTGCGTCCACCGCTCAACTTTCTAAACGCTATGGATTTATTTACGTCGACCGCAATGATGAGGGTGAAGGTTCTCTGGCACGGTATAAGAAAAAATCTTTTTACTGGTATCAGAATGTTATCCGTTCTAACGGTGTTGAGCTGTAAATATTTTCAGGTAATTAATCCTGCATCATCGGTCATGAGCCGGTGGTTAAAGAGGTGGTAGATGAAATTAGGCATTCTTGGCACGGGCATGATCGTCAAAGATTTACTCTCGACAATTCACAAATTATCTTTTGATCATCTGGCAATATTAGGCACAATCGAAACAGAAGTAGAAACTCGTGATCTTGCCGATCGCTATCAGATTGATCGGGTATTTCTTGATTATCAGGAGATGCTGGATAGCGATATTGATACTATTTATGTGGCACTACCGAACCACCTACATTTCCCATTTGCCAGGCAAGCTTTACAAAATGGAAAGCACGTTATCATCGAAAAACCCATTACGACTTGTGTAGATGAACTGAAAACCTTGCAGATCATAGCCAGGGAAAAAAATCTTATTATTCTGGAAGCAATGAATATTCATTATCTCCCTGCTTATTTATCACTTAAATCTCAACTGGAGAGTATCGGCAAAACCAAGCTCGTCACTCTGAACTACAGCCAGTACTCCTCACGCTATAACGATTTCCTGACGGGTATCATTCATCCTGCTTTTGATGCAAAAAAAGGAGGTGGGGCACTGATGGATATTAATATCTATAATTTGCATTTTGTTGCAGGACTATTTGGTAATCCGTTACAGGTTAACTATCTTGCCAATATGCGCAACGATGTTGATACCAGTGGCATGATGATACTGGATTACGGTGATTTTAAATGCGTCTGTATTGGAGCAAAAGATTGTCAGGCACCAACTCATTCATTGATTCAGGGAGACAAAGGGAATATACAAATATCTCTACCTGTAAATCAGATGAAAGGGTATGAGGTATCACTGAATAATGGTGACCATTTAACGTTTAATTTTGATCGCTGTGAACATCGCCTGCTCTATGAGTTCCAGGCATTCATCGATATTATTGATAACCTCGATTATCACACTGCTGAACGCATGCTTAGTGTAAGTATCACTACAGCTGAAATTATAGCGTGTGGAAAAAAACAGTTAATCACAGAGTAAATACTATGAAGAAATTAATTATCGGGTTTATTGGCAATGGAAAAAGTGCCAATCGTTACCATATTCCATTTATTTTATCTCGTGCAGATAAAATCACTATTAAAACCATTTATTCAAAAACGATAAAACATCATGACTGGCCAGAATTACCCGGTGTTATCTATACTGAAAATATTAATGAATTACTTAATGATCCAGATATAAATGTCATCGTCGTGAGTACACCATCAGCCTCACATTATGAGCTGGCTTTAAAGGTCTTACAGGCGGGTAAAAACTGTGTCGTAGAAAAACCCTTTACTCATACAGTTGAAGAAGCCGAAAATTTATTTAATCTCGCCAGAGAAAAAGATTTAATAATTCAATGTTATCAGAATCGTCGTTTTGATAGTGATTTTCTGACGACACAAAAAATAATTGAATCAGGGAAACTGGGCGAGTTACTCGAAGTCGAAATGCATTATGACTATTTTCGGCCATATATTCCTGAGTCAGTCTATGAGTATAGCGATATTAACTCTTATTTATATGGGCATGGTTGTCATACTCTTGACCAGGTTATTTCATACTTTGGTTCTCCAGATCATGTTCACTATGATGTTCGCCAGTTATTAGGCAATGGAAGAATGAATGATTATTTCGATGTTGATATGTATTATGGAACATTGAAAGTATCAGTAAAATCAAGTTTTTTCCGCGTTAAGGAGAGGCCTGGTTTTATTGTTTATGGAAAAAAAGGAATGTTTATCAAACAGAGCAAAGATAAACAAGAGTATCACCTTAAGCTCTTTTATATGCCTGACCATACTGATTTTGGTCAAGATACCCCTGACGATTATGGTTTATTGACCTGGATAGATGATAAAGGTGCATATCATGAAGAGAAAGTTATTACCGAACGTGGAGACTATGCTTATTATTATGATGCGCTTTATGAAACCATAATCAATAGCAAAGAGAAATGTGTAAAAGATGAGGAAACGCTACTACAGATAAAATTATTGAAGGCTGGTGTCGCTCACCTGAAATAACTCTCCCTATTAATGACTTTATCCAATCGCCTGTTTTTAAAATATGAATAAAAACAGGCGTAATCAATTCTATTAAAGCGTTGGTTCAATTCATTCAGCTATTCGCCAGCGTCCCTTAAGTGATGCAGTGGTGGCAACAACGTCATGTCGATCGCGTTCTGGCAGAAGAGCTTCCAGGCGGGACCCTGGGCTAAAATTTCCCCCGTGACGTCCGGTAATAATGCCACCTTTTTGACGATAAAGCGGTACTTTCGCGGTATTATCCCCGCTATCCAGAGAGTCAAATTAACGATACCGCTACAAAAAAGATGCTTTTAATTGACAACTAAAATACCTTATGGTAACTAAGGTTTTTTCGGACAATAGACATTTCCACAATCTCTTAGTAAATGTACAATCACAGACTCAATAAGTGAAGGAGGGTATATGAGGGCTGTAAGTTATAGCGAAGCTAGAAAAAACTTTTCTACAACAATGATTAAAACTGTTGAGGACAGAACGCCTATTCTAATCACGCGACAGAACGGTGAATCATGTGTGCTGATATCTCTGGATGAGTACAATGCTCTTGAAGAAACAGCGTACTTGATGAGATCGCCAAAAAATGCGCGGAGACTGATGGATTCAATAGAAAGTCTCAAAGATAATGGTGGTATCGAAAGGGAAATGCTTAAGTGAAACTGACATGGTCTGCTGAAGCATGGGAAGACTATCTGTACTGGCGGCAAGAAACAAAAAAAAACACAGTACAAAAAATCAATGAACTTATTCATGATGTGAGAAAAACACCTTTTGAAGGTAAGGGTAAACCTGAGCCACTGAAATATGATCTTGCTGGTTTCTGGTCCAGGAGAATATCATCGGAGCACCGACTGATTTATACTGTTAGTAATGATTCTTTGTTAATCGCATCATGCCGCTATCACTACTGATAGTATATAAACTACTTAGTGTATTTTTATTAATGTTAATGACTATCGCAAATATCACTAGATAGAAGAATTGCCTGATAAGAGCAGCAATCAAAAAAACATAAAATATTCTTAACGAATGACGATGTGAGGAAGATGATTTATCTGGCGATAAAGGATACGTCAAAAAACGGAGTATGCTGCTCCGGAACAGGTATCCGATTATATAGAGTTTTATTATCAAAAACGACAATACATTAATTTATTATAATTCTGAAATGGCAGGAAAAGCGTATTTAACTGAGTAAGTGATGGAGTAAAACCATGATAAAGATAAAACCGTTTTGCTGAGTCAGACAGGACATGAACCATAATTGCGCTAATACCAATATGTCCAGCCACACGATGAATGCGTAATATGGCATCATGAAGCAAATCCGCTCCCAGACCTTTACCCTGAAAATGCCGATCAACCGCCAGACGAGACAATATGATAACCGTTATGGGATCAGATATATTTCGCTTTAAGCCACAGGTAATAACCGAATAGGCTACTTTTGCGGTAGCTAATGAGTAAAAACCAATCACTGGTGAAGAATGTTCCCTGCATACAACAAAGTTTCTCGCAGCGCCAAGAGATTGACTTTTTAATCCCCGATTTCTAAGCCATTCATTCAGTGATGTTTCGCCACAATTAAATTTTGAAAGAATATGCGATGTATTCAGTGGTTCAGGCACTGTTATTTTTCCCATTGGGGTTTTCTCATCAGAAGCTTATTCAAGTCAAGATTTGTAGTAACCGGTGCATCCAGCATTTCGATAAATTCCTCATACTGCTCGTCGTTGAGATTAAACATACGGCGATCAAGAATAACATTCTCAGCTGCCTGGCAGGCTGTATCCAGTATAAACTCTGAGCGTGTCTTATAGAGAATTTCTGCTGCAGTATCGATCAAAATTCGCTGAGCCTGTTTCGCCCGGATATGAAGTTGAACATCCGATTTCATCATCTGCCTCTGGTAGAGTAAATAATATGCATAGTTTTATCTTCCGTATACAAAATGCGATATAACGGAAATCAGAATATAATAAATAAGATATTATCTTTCAGACGCTCTGGGATGAGCGTTATTCATAAACAAAAGTCACCCCAATAATAGACTGAACATTTCCCGCTACAAGCTGACCACTGGTACGCGCGTAGTTAGCCGTTAAGCCTAAATTAACAGCTGAGCTTCCTACTGGCCCTAATGAGACCAGGCTGTTGGCAGGAACGACGTTACCATTACGCGTGATCTGAACGCCCACTCCTTGTGCTGGAGAGACTGAGGCAGAATTGGTGAAGACAGACTGCGCGACATTCTCCGTAGTGCCAGAAAGGTAATAGCCAATGTTTTGCTGTTGCGCACAATTAATTCTTAATGGAATGGCTTGAGAAGCAGGATATTCCGGTAGCATGACCGTCACATTACGGGCAGAGACATCGCAGCCACCGGTCGGAACCACCACGTTATTATTCGCATAAATATTCCAGATAAACTGAAAATCGTCGTTATCTCTGTTGTTAGTTTGCCGGAGGATGAGTACAGCAATTAACGATCCGGCGGAAACAGCAACCCCACCCGCTGTACTCACAGGCGTGAGATAGAGGATCGTTGGCCAGGGCTTGTCGATACTTGAGTCATAAACCACTCGAGATGTTTCGTTAACGGTTGGAAACGGATATCTGGTGCTGTTATAGCTGACGGTACCCGAAAAACTCGCGAGTACACCGCCATAAGCCGAACCATTCATCAGTGTCACATAGTCAGTCATTGTTGCAGGATAGTCGTTATGACAAAAAATCTGTGTTGAAAGATCGACCACCAGGTTTTCCCCGACTCTAACGCTTGGGGCAAGGTTGACATAAACATTCGCCGATCCACCGCCAATAGGGATAGTGGTTCCATTTGCTGTTCTGCAGGCAAAAGACCAGGCATTCAGTGACCAGCCCGCCAACAGCAATGTTAGTAGTAGGGTGACTATTTTTTTCATTATTATCTTCTCCTCACTTAGGCGTAGGTATAAGTGATATTAATCACCGCCTGGATGGTACCTTGAGTGGCTCCACCATTAACTGTTAATGCCCGGACTTGTAGCGGAAAACGAGCCGACTGAGTTGCACTATCCACCAGCACCTCTTTTTTTGTTCCGGTGTTCAGCCTGGTTCCGGCATCATCTTGCAACTCCAGCTGGATATTTCCGGCAGTGCCGCCATTTTTATAGTATCCAGTGGCGTCTGCTATGCCGCTGAAGCTGGCGGTGACTCTGGACGTTCCCTCCGGGCAATGACTCAAACTGAGTGCCGCGTCATGCCAGACTGAAACGGAGCCGGGAGAAGTAAAATCAAAAGTATAGAGATCGCCGAGATTAACGGTCGCGCTAGTTGTGGAAACCGTGCAAGGTTTAGCCACCACTTTGCCGTTAACGGTGATGGTCACATCGGCAGCCTGCAACGGCAGAGAGACCATGATTATCGCGGCCAGAAGCCATCTGACAGAGTGTAATTTCATCAGTGACTCCTACTGAAACTCAAGGGTGAATGTTGCTGTTGCGTACACGCGTCCAGCGGTGACAGGAACTTGTGTTGCCATCATCCGGGCATGAAAATTCAGGGTGTTGCTCTGTCCTGGAGTCAATGTCGTCCAGGGGATCACGGCTGACGCTGCATTGACTGGCAGTACCGCCTGATGTGCATCAAGGATCTGTATTCCCAGACCCGCAGCCCCCCCACTATCAATTTTCAGTAGATCAGTATTAATACTGTCAGCAATACCGACAAAACCGACCTTTATCGCTGTTGCCGCATTACCACAAGCCGACAGTACGATACTAAAAGGAACCAAAGGCGTAGCCGCTCCGACCGTATGGAACTGCTTTGCAGCATGATCCAACAGATTAACGGTAAAATCTTTCGACTCTCCGCTAACGATGCAGCTACCATCCCGAACGTAGCCGCTGATAGTAATCGTGCTGTCAGCCGAATAAGCACTGCCAGCTGCCGCCAGAGGTATAAGAGCGCTCAGTAGCTTCAGAATATTTCTCATGATGGTAGTTTCCTTAACGACACTCAGCTGACAGCTGGCTCAGTATCTGGCTCTGACTTTCTGGCGGCAGCTGGTACTCAGCCTCACAGCTAGCATTAGCCCCCTCACCCCATTTTGCCTGCACCTTGCCAGTCAATGGCATCCCGCTCATATAGACCTGGCCATTGTCAGCAACAATGCTGTTATGGTTACCTTCTGACGAGACCAGTGCACCAAACGGAACAGGTTTTCCCTTATAAGCTAGTGATATTAATAACTTGAGCCCAACATTTGCTTTAAATTCAGCGCGAGAAATTGCCCCATGAGTCGGGACAACAGATACCACTGCATCTTCTAAATCGACGTTGGTCGCAAGGCTATTCGTATCCAGAGCCACCCTATTTTCCCTGTACTCGGTCGCGTATGGCAGCACGGCGTAGCCACGCCAGTCAGTCCTGACTCCAGTCTGGTTTTCTACTTTCACATTACCTGCGCCCGGGGCTTCAATCAGTACGACCGTATCGTTCATCGGCTGGCTCAGGGTAATGCCATTGGCATGAGCCAGCACGCCGCCGCTCAGGCCATAATAAAACTGTTTAATATCATTACTGCGGCTGTAACCCACATTGGCATTACCGTAGCCACCGCGATAGTTTAATGCCGTATAACCCGAGCCACCGCTGTTACCTTCGCCGCCTCCGGCGTAACCGCTCTGAACGCTGTAGCTGAGATTATTATCTTCCAGCAATGTGCCGTAGAGCCCTGCAAGACTGGTCGTCCGCCCATTGAGATCATTCGACATGCTGTAGCTGGCGCTAGCATGTCGCCAAACCGATTTGCTATCGGATCGCATCCAGTGGCTAAATGGAATATTGACGTTGACCGCCAACATTTGGTCACGCCCCTGTTGCCAGGCGTTCCTGGTCAGACTATAGCTCAGCGTCACGTTGATATCATCGATGGCAGTGTTCAATCCAGCCTGCAACTGCTGGTCAGTATTGTTAGTTCCCCAGTAGGTCTGGTGGCTGCCGCTCAAATAAAAGGTCGCTGTACGCCCCAGTTGCTGGGTGACACTGGCCTGTATTTTTCCGCGTTTGTTAAATGAAAGATTATAGTAATCGGTAAACTTTGGCTTAATCTCGATGACCCCGTCCTGGGTTTCAACGTTATAGCCTTTCATCCGCTTATAAGTCGTGTCAGCAAAACTGAAATAGCCTTGTGTAGAATAGCGATATCCCACTAACTGGATATTGGTACCGGTTTCCGTCAGTGATTTATTATAAAGAAAACGTACTGACTGCCCCTGATGATCGCTATCATCAGGCAGTCTGGCTTTTGCCTGAGTCACGTCGAAAGACAGTGCCCCCCAGTTACCCAAGTTTTTTCCCACTCCGAGGTTAAACGCACGATAGCGATCTGCCAGTTGTAATCCCCCAAACAACGTCCAGCCAGCCGAAAGTCCGCGCAAAAGAGTACTCTGGAAAAATTTTGGTCTTTCCTGCTGGTAGCCGCCGCTACGGTATGCACCTGCGGCAATGGCATAGCGGGTATGCCCTTCTCGCTGGAGTACTGGCACTGATGAGTAGGGAACACTAAATGACTGAGTGCTACCATCCGCTTCTTTGATGGCCACCTGTAGGTCACCACCACTCCCTGCGGCATAGAGATCGTTAATGATAAAAGGTCCCGGCGGCACAGTGCTTTGGTAAATCTCATAACCGTTCTGTTTCACCGTAACTTGAGCTGTACTACGCGCAATTCCGTGGATTGTCGGGGCAAATCCCTTCTGGCTATCTGGCAGCATGTTGTCATCAGAGGCGAGTTGCACCCCACGGAAATTTATGCCGTCAAAAATACTGCCATTGGTATAGCTATCACCCAGCGTCAACCGTGAGCGCAAAAACGTGATATCACGCTCAAGCCAGGTATTGATGTGCTGCCATTTATTTTCATTTATTGAAGAGCTGCCGCTACTACTGTAGCTCCATGTACTGTTATCACGCAGACGCCATGCACCGACATTCAATCCGCTTTGCAAGTTCAAATACGCGTAGTGGCTACTGCCACTAATACCATTCTGGACGTTATTACCCGTGAAGTTATAATTCAGTAATCCAGCATTAATACCGTGATCCCAGAGCTCTGGAGGAATATAACCACGAGCAGAATTACCCATGAAAATTTGGGGAACGGTCAGATAAAGTCGCTGCTGTCCTGCGTCAAAACGGGTGGTGGACTCTTCGATTAACTCTGTTAAAGGTACACAGGTGTCAGCTGACAACGTGCCCAGCCCTGTGATAGCAGAGGTATTAATCCCCATGCTCACAAGCTGATCACGAGTCAGGCAGGGAGTTAATCCCTGACCATTTTTGCCAGTATTAAAGGTAATATCGCGAGTAGTCATATACCCATCATTGAGATAAATATCTGCATGATAGGTTCCCGGCGGTAATTCCTGGCCCTTTTCAAAATTAGAAAGATCCGCGACGGCTGAAGGATCATTCGACAAGAAACGTGGGTTAAAATAAAGTTCTGCCTGTGCGGAAAAGACTGGGAAAACAAGCAAATAAATAATTGGGAACCGTACCCACTCACGAATAGAATCCAGGCTGACATACCGGCTATCCAAACAGTTAAGTCCATATTTAAGATGTGACACAGTCCCTCCAGCCCAGCATTGTCCGGAAAATGATATTTATAGATCAGGGGAGAGTTTTACTTCCCGGTGAATTACTGCATTACACCTTTCATTCGCGGAGTCAGAGCGCCGTAGTCATTTATTGTCCGATAGGAAATATCTTTTCCCGCATCGGAGGGTAAATCGACGCTGGCTTCCCCCATCGGTGGGACTAAGGTATTTTTCAATATCCGCGTCCCCGCATTCAAATCAGTGACTGTCAGATAGTAAGGGGTAGGATTAATGAGAGTCAGTGAACCCGTATTACGACGAAACGTCAGTTTCTCCGCAGCCAGATCTGGCGGCAATGACAAATTTGCCGGACGATAATAGAGTTTGATACGACTAATAATGGCTAGCTGGAGCGTATTTTCGCTGAGTTTTGACTTATCCATGGATGGAATGGCTTTCACATTCATCCAAAACAGGCTTTCCCGATCTTGGGGCAGTTTATTATTGCTGGCATCAAGAATTCGCAGGGTATTCTCTTTTTTCCCCTGCATCGCAACCAGTGGCGGAGTGATAATGAAAAGCCCATCTTTAATACCCTTATCATTTTCTACCCATGACTGGATCAAATAGGTATTGTCGTCATTATTCGTAACGGCGAGTTGAACCTGCTTTTGTTCAGCCGGATAAATAACGCGTGTCGCCCCTAGCGCCACTCCAGCCTCAGCATAGCTGGCATAGCCCGTAGTCGCGATCAGTAGAAGCCCTGCGAGTAAACCGCGAAGGGTTGCTAATATATTGTTCATGCTTATCTCTTTCCCACTCACTATTATTTCCTGTTACCTACACTGATTACTGGTAGGTCAGAGAGAACCAAGCCTGAGCATTGGCGGCTCCGCCAGTAACTTGATTCCCGGTAGCGCGATATTTGGCGATAAAATGCAACGTGGTCGGGCCCTTATACAGCTGCCTCCATGTTGCTGATGTTGAATTAAGCGGGATCAGGCTGCCTGACTTATCAAACAGAGCGACACCAATACCGGTGGCGATACCCGGTCCCTCTCCAACAGAGAGCACATCGGGATTTTTACCGTCGGCGACACCATGAAGGGTTACGCTTACACGCTGACTTACAGCGGTACTGCACTCCTGCAGATGAATATCGAAAGGAACCGGATTGTTATCTTCCCCGGCGGCATGAAACCAATTGCTGCTGACTTGCCCCATGTTGACCGTCATTTGCCGATCTCCGGCTTCAACACGGCAGGATTCAGCAATAACAAGCCCCTTAAAATGCATCATTCCGCCAGGCAATGTGACGGCTCTGGTGAAAATAGGAAGTAGCAAAAATATCAACAGGCCTGATTTCATCCTTTGCATCGTTAGCACCTTCTTCTTATTCAGAACACAGGCTGTCCTTAGCCCAAAGTGTATCCTTACCTGGCTGAGAAGTTATTCGTACTGAACTTTAAAGGTTGCGTCTGCATTCGCGGTACCTGCGGTCGCTGCACCTGTTGCAAAGTAACGAGCCTGAAGTGGGATAATGTTGGTACCATTAATAAGGGTCGTTTGCTCACCTGCAGTAGCGCCATCCAGCGTCAGTGGAGCACCTGTACGGTCGAGGATCTGGATACCAACATTCGTTGCGCTACCTGCTGCTGAACCTTGCAGAGCAAGTACGGTTGGGTTAGCACTGTCAACAGTCGAGCCAGAAAAAGCAATTGCTGCTTTCTCAGAAACAGTTGGATCGCAATCATTCAGTTGAATATTGAAACCAACAGCAGAACTGGTGCTTCCGGCAGTAGCAAGCTTAGCTGAACGAACCTGACCTAACTGGACGATTTGATCAATAGAACCCGCATCTACTGCACAGGCGGCGTTAACAACTTCGCCTTTAAAATGTACTGTCCCACCATTCACTGTAACGGCTTGAGCGACTGCAGAGCCTAAAGACAGTGCTGAGATAACGATAAGTGCCAATTTGTTCATGATAAATCTCCAGTTTATTAATATTATTTAAAATGCTTAAAACGATACTTCACTTCATAGAAAAATAATTATTGAATATATAGCTTTTGAAATGCCATTCTGTTTTTAAAACCTAACTTTTTCATTAGATTTCGTCGATGCGTATAAATAGTCTTAATTTTTATACCAAATTCATCTGCTATATCTTGGTTACTCTCACCTCGACACAACATACTTAGTATTTGTTTTTCACGCATACTCAGATTAAATTTAATATGATAACTACCTGATATTTCTTTCTTTAAAAAGAAATTAAGGATACTTTTCGCATTACTTTTTTTATCTAAAACAGTGACTTTTTCAAGTGACTCAGACTTATAAAAAGCCAAGTCACTAGACGCAAAAGCAACCACTTTTTTATTCGAAAAATAAGTTAAATCCTCTCTTGAAAGGCTATTGGAGTCTAGATCTATAATTACATAAAACTTGTCAATAAGTTCTACTCCAAGTAACTCAACAAGACCCAGAGTAAAATATTTATCCTTAGATAAAACATTGGCTGATAGATTCATATCTCATCACAATCTCATCCTTAGGTTGATCTTTAATTTATTTCTAATAACACCACCCGGCGAACTAGAAGTAATTTACCATTACATTTATTTATTCGGTATACATTAGGTAACTCAAAGTTGTTTAAACCAAAAAAACAATTGCTTAAGACATGATATACTATTTAACTATTAAAGTGTGGATTTAATAGCTTGATATTAATTGTTTTTCAGATTTTTATATAATTAAACCGATAGGAGTTAGTTATCATTTCCTGATAAACAATAGGTGCATTCTTTATATTGGACTTTTCTTAGGTATGATTCCTTACTACTTACTCATATAGACAGAACTCTAAATGTTAATTATTTTTTGTTTTTGATGACTGGAAATGCTTTCAATAACATTTATTACACATTTGATTATGGCCAGAGAAAATAAAACTCAGAAGACTTTCTCTTATGTGTCATTAATCACATGTATCTTTGTTTTTTTATACACTTCTGCTTCTATCACTCTCTTCATCACAATGAAGTCATTCATTTCACATAGCACTAAAAGTGCATATCTACTCACCATGGACAAAGGGAGTTATGCTATTTTTTATAATCTATTCGATAGACATTAAATTCCACTCACAACACAATTTATTATAAAGCATTGATAATTATAATTTTTTATAATTTTCACTTGAATAAATGTCAATCAATAGAGAGCAGTATTTCTTTGCCAGAGAAAACGCTACCTTTGTACTTAAGCAGCTAATAAATAACCTGAATTATCTCCGCAAATAAAAAAATACAAGATCTCTTAACTGATATCGATCAACTAACTAAATTATTTCCAATGGAATAATATTAAACGATATTAATTTCGCGAGAGAACGAACTTATGGAGAAACTTAAGGGTCCAGTGTTGGGTAAGATAAATCGCAGAATACTGGCAACAGAATTACAATCAGAATCCTACTCATGAAAACTTAAGCGATCTCATTCCGCGCGATATATCTAAAAAACGTAGAAGGTGCTAATAGTGATAGTCTTAGATTACAAGGAGTGAACACTGCTTGCGATGGTAGAGGATTTAGAAATATGAAGGGTACTACTGAAGATTTCAGGCTATTGGGATCGATATTTCTTTACCTGAAAACAGTATTATCTGAGAGAGGAATATGCTGAAAAGGTTTATACACAAGCTTGGATACGACTTGATTTGACTCGAAGAATACCGTTTTTTTTATTTATACTATGCTGATTAGCTTTATTTTTCCTGCCTTGATACCAGGGTGACCCAATAGAGGTACTGTGTTAGCGATATCTGAATCATAGTCCCTAAATAGCAAATATTCATTTTAAATTTTATTGCCTTGCAGATGCCCCTTGCAGATCTAACAAAAAAATCGTCCATTGATTTTTGAAGAGTCCTCTGTCAAATGACTCACACTAAACCTGAGCTTGCCTGTAAATAGCAGGCAAGTGACGGAAGGCAAATTTTTACTCCACAATGAAGCAATTAAAAGGGTCAAATTCAGTAATCTATATCGATGATTTCCCTATACTTTAATCTTTAAGTTTACTGTATTTTCATATGATGATTGATAGTCATGCATCAATAGTCTTCAGTGATTATGGACATTCTATTTTTAAAATGAGTTCTCTTGCCTTAATCACGATCCCCTGAAAACACTTCTGTTACAGTTTACATACTTCATACTGTTTTCATTAACACTATATATCATAGATCATCATTGTACAATGATTGGTGCTTCTTATGCTGTCGCTCACCTCGACGGAAACGATGACTTCTGAACGCTCACTGGCATCGCGACAACCGCT
>Ga0302347_1002356_pt1 | contig 19515 bp, 13 predicted proteins | sample PhyWR1_FD_202178 | JGI IMG/M metagenome (GOLD analysis project Ga0302347, IMG submission 202178) | Leaf surface microbial communities from wheat plants in UC Gill Tract Community Farm, Albany, California, United States - DLSL W.R1 (v2)... | ecosystem: Host-associated > Plants > Phyllosphere >...
TCGCTTGGTAAACAAGAGAAACCGCTGTGAGTAAAGAAATACACTTACAGGTATGCTCTATTCCCAAGAAGCTCCCACTTCAAGTGTTAAGAACCGTTAGGTTTAGCAAAGTGGTGAGTAGTTCACCGAATGAGTGCTAAAAATAATAGTGGAAGATTTCACTTTCATCAAAACAATCCAACGATCACTTGGGTTGTTTTTTTTTTGTGTGAAATTTAAGCGCTATCTTTTTGTTCAAAAAAAATTACCAAAAAAATTACACAAAAAACAGATTAGCTTTAGAAAGAGAATAGGTCTGTTATGTATGATAGTAAATATAACAAGAGAAACATAACTAAAACAAATAGAAGAGGATGGTTTTTTATGATGAAAAAAGGAACAAAGTATAAAGGTTATCTGGTATTAGTATGTTCTATTGGTCTTTTAGCAGCATGCAGTTCAGAGACCAAAGATACAAGTGAATCAGAGATGCCAAAAGTAAAAAGTGAACGAAAAGTAACCGTGGATGGGAAAGAAGGAACAGAAAAAGTTTTTGATAATGGAACGGTTGTTCAAGAGTTTGAGGAAGAAGTGTCGGAAAAAGAAGAAGAGTAAGTATTGGATAGAATGTAGTAAGCGCTCTTTATGACTGATCTGAATGAAGGAGTAGGTACATGAAGCCTAAAAAAAGAAAAAAATTCAACCGAAAATGGTATTTTCCAGTAGCAGTCATCACCGTTTTACTAGTGGTTGGCGCAATCAGTATAGTTGCTTCTAGTGGGAAAACAAAAGAAGAAAATTCAGAAACAAATATTGAAGCCCGGTCTGTCAAATCACTCATTGATGAGGTAAAAGCGGCGAATTTGATTTTAGCAGGAAAAGTCATGCCAAATAATAGCAACAAAATCAAAATTGATCCAGAACGAGGAACAGTGAAAGATATTCTGGTAAATGAAGGCGATGTCGTAGAAAAAGGGCAACCTTTGTTTACATACCAAACGGATCAACAGAGAAAAGTTGTGGAAGCTGAAATGGACGTAGAAATCAAAGTGAGAGCAGTAGAACAAGCACGAGTGACTGCAAATCAAAAATGGACAGCACATAACCAAAAAGTAGCAGAGCTTGGAAAAGCAAGACAGGATTATGCGAAGGAAAAAACTGAAGAGTTACAAAGTACGATCAAAGCATTAGAAGGAGAAATTGCCGGTCTCCATGCCGACGCTATTGCTGGCGACAATGAAGTGAAGAATGCCGAAACAGAGTTAAGAAGGGCACAGTTACTTCATCAAAACGAAAAAGAACGACTGAATGAAGACACAGTGACAGCTGATCACTCAGGAAGAATCAAATCATTGAATCGTGACTTAGTCAATCAATCAAAAGAACGTCAAAAAGAAGAAAACTTTATGGAGATCCTTGATGATTCGAACTTGTACGTGGATGGTCAAGTCACCGAATTTGATCGTGAAAAAGTCGCTGTCGATCAGCGAGTAGAAATCATGGATCGTAAAGATCAAGAGAACACTTGGCAAGGAACCATTGTGCAGGTGGCAAATTTAACAAGTGATGCAAAACAAGACGATCAAAAAGAAGAGAATCCAAATTTATCTAAGTTTCCTTACAAAGTTAAGATTGATCCAAAAGAAGAAATGCCACTGATTGGTTCCAATGTGTATGTCAATGTTTTACCTCAAGGTTTTGTTCCAGGAAAAGTGATCATCAATCAAAGATACCTTATGGAAAAAGATGAAAAATATTATGTATGGAAAGTCGAAAATAATCGGATCAAAGAGCATGAAGTCAAGGTGAATCCGATGGATAATGAACTTGCAGAGATAGTTGAAGGATTGACTGTTGAAGATCAACTTGCTTTGCCTCAAACAGGAATGGTCGAGGGAATGGAGGTTGGTGCAAGTGTTGACGCTTAACAACATTCAGAAGTCATATTGGCAAGGCGGGAAAGAACTAAAAGTCCTTAAAGATATCTCTTTGCAAATCAATGAAGGAGAACTGGTCGCAATCATGGGGCCATCGGGGTCAGGAAAGTCGACGTTGATGAATATCATTGGTTGTCTGGATACAGCTACATCAGGGGATTACATCGTTGAAGGAACGAATGTCAAAACGTTAGCGGACAATTCATTAGCCGATTTTCGTAACGCAAAAATCGGCTTTGTTTTCCAGAATTTCAATCTCATGCCAAAATTAACTGTTTCGCAAAATGTGGAAATGCCATTAACGTATAAAAAAGTCAATAAAAAAGAGCGGCGTAAGCGTGCCTTGGATATGTTGCAACTCGTAGGGTTAGAGGATCGAAGTGACTTCAAACCAATGGAATTATCAGGAGGACAAAAGCAACGTGTCGCAATTGCGAGAGCTTTAGTGACTAACCCTAGTTTTGTTTTAGGGGATGAGCCGACAGGGGCACTTGATACAAAAACCAGTAGCCAAATCATGGACCTTTTTAAGGAATTCCACCAAGCAGGAAAAACAATTATTCTAATTACCCATGAGCCAGAAATTGCAGCGTTATGTCAGCGCACGATCACTTTACGAGATGGTCAAATAATCAGTGATGAACAAAATAAAGTGAGGTGATCAAGAATGGAAGAAATCAGATTTGCCTTACAATCGATTTTTGCTCATAAGATGCGTTCAGTGTTGACTATGTTAGGTGTCATTATTGGGATTGCTGCCATTATTTCGATTTTCAGCATCATCGGTGGAAATACCGAAAAAATGAAACGAGAAATGATTGGTGGTAACAATAATACGATGAACATCCAATACGATAAAAAAAGTTCATTCCAAAGTGGAAACCTATTTGGGGGAGGCCTATCAGAAAAGGAAGAAAAAAAACCGTTATACCTTCCGTTTTTACGTGAAGATGTATTAAATAAAATTAATGAGATACCAGAGGTCTTAGCAAGTGGCTTGTCATATCAAAAGGATGGGAAAATCTATAGGAAAGCAAAAGGGGCTGACGCCAAAGTTTCTGCTGTCACTTCTTCTGTTGAGGATTTGGAGCAATTAAACTTCATCAAAGGGGAAGGTTTTGCTTCTCAAGCCTTCAAGGAGCAACAACAAGCCATTTTTCTGGAAGATTCCTTGTATGACGAATTATTTCCCAATGAAGAAGGGATCGGACAGTTTGTTGAAGTGAATGGGGTGCCATTTAAAGTTCAAGGGGTATTTCAGTTAGATCCCAATAGTAGTAATCTATTTAGCTTTGAGAAAAGAGCTTATGTTCCTTTACAGCAAGCACATAAACTATCTGATGAGTTAGATATTGTGCCACTTGTCACGATCCAAACAAATAATACCGATCAATTACAAGGCGCTGCAGAAAAAGCAGCAGAGATTCTTAATCAACAGATCCCACCATCCGATTATGAATATGGGGTAATGAATCTGAAAGACTTTGCCAGAGAATTGGAACGAATGAACCAGTCAAGTTTTATTCTCTTGTCCGGTATAGCAAGTATCTCGTTATTAGTAGGGGGGATCGGTGTGATGAATATCATGTTAGTCTCTGTCACGGAAAGAACGAAAGAAATCGGGATAAAGAAAGCACTCGGCGCAAGAAGAAAAATTATTTTAAAACAATTTTTAGTAGAAGCGGTAGTCTTGACATTGATTGGTGGGATACTGGGGATACTTATAGGCTTACTAAGTGGCTATGTTATCACACAGTCGCTTGATTATCCTTATATTGTGTCTGTACTGTCTATTATCGTTAGCTTAGTTTTTTGTTCCCTAATGGGTGTGATATTTGGCTTATTACCAGCGATGAAAGCATCCAAATTAAACCCTATTGAGGCATTACGCTTTGAATAAGGAGAGAGTGATATGGAAAGAATTTTAGTGGTTGAAGATGAATATATGATCAATCAAATCGTGACGGAATTTTTAAAAGAGCGTAAATATGAAGTTTATTCAGTAAGAAGTGGCGAACAGGCATTGGAAGTTTTTGCTGAAGAAACATTTGACTTGATCCTATTGGACATTATGTTGCCTGGGATAAGGGGGACGGATGTTTTAAAGAAAATTCGGGAAACGTCGGATGTGCCGATCATCATGCTGACTGCCTTGGATGATGAATATACGCAGTTGCTCAGTTTTTCCCATTTGATCAGTGACTATGTCGTCAAACCTTTTTCCCCACTTATTTTGATCAAACGGATCGAAAATGTGTTTCGGATGAATCAAGGAAATCCCCACATCACTATCGGGGAGTACGCCATTGATCTCGATGGTGGTCTTGTAAAATACCAAGAGGAAGAAATCCATTTAACAAGAAAAGAGTACGATATTTTAGTGATTCTAATAAGAAACAAAGGGAAAATCATCACGCGAGAACAATTAGTGTATCAAGTTTGGTCGTATGAATATCAGTTGGAAAATCGAATATTAGATAATCATATAAAAAATATCCGAAAGAAAATGCCACTTTTATCAATAAAAACAATCAAAAATAGAGGCTACCAGCTTGAGGACAGCCCATGAGTATCATGCTGAAAAATTTTTTGTTTTCTGGGATCATCATTTTTCTAGTTTCGATTCTTTCGTTGATTGTTTTATATTTCACGATGCCTATCTACTATGAACGAATGAAGCTGAACGAAATAAACAAGGAATTCAATCAAGTGGCAAAGAGTATAGAGAACAAAGACTTAGCTACTATGCAAAAGGTGGTTGATCAATACTGGTTTGGAAGAGAACAAAGTCTTGATATCATGCTGATTAATAACAATGGTATGATCCTTGGTCCCTTCTTTGACGAGAATCTTGACTATTCAGGACTAAGTTTTGTACCTGATGAAACGAACCTTTATCAAGAAATTACTGACAAACAAGGTAACACTTATTATTTAGTTGGTATATACTCAATGCAACCAGTTGAAGAAGCAAGTAAAGTCTTACTTCATTTATATCCATTCATCATCATCGTCTCACTAATCATTGGGGGCATCGGCGCTTACTACTATAGTATTTATTCGACAAAAAAAATCAAAGAGATATCCAAAGTAACAGAAAAAATGATCGAATTAGATGCGGATATTCGTTGTGATGTCAAAGGTACGGATGAAATCTCACTTTTAGCGCAAGATATCAACCATCTATATGTTTCTTTGATCCAAACAATTGAAGTGTTAGAGCTTGAAGTAGCTAAAACGAAAGAATTGGAACAAGCAAAGTCAGAGTTTATGCAAATCGCTTCTCATGAATTGAAAACACCTGTTGCTTCATTGATGGGGCTGATTGATGGCATGATCTATAATGTCGGGAAATTTAAAGACAGAGAGCGTTATTTAGAAGTTTGTAAAAATATTTTGCAAGAACAAACAGAAATGATCAATAATATCCTCTTTGCCTCAAGAAACAATTTGCCTTCAGATGATGTGGTCTATGAAGAAGTCTCAATCAAAGAAATGATCGAACATAAATTGACTTCTTTCCGGATACTTGCTGAAGCAGAACAGAAAAAACTAGTCGTTAATCTAAAAGGGGAGAAAATCATCGGTAATAAAAATGATATTGATAAAATTTTAGATAATCTACTAAGTAATGCCTTCAAATATACGAAGCATGAGGGAGAAATCAGTCTGTTTTTTGATGGTAAACAATTAGTGATTGAAAACGAAGTGAATCAGATACTTACGGAGGAGGAATTAAGTAAGATTTTCCAACCTTTTTATCGACCGGATTTTAGCAGAAGTCGAGATACTGGAGGTTCTGGTTTAGGATTGTTTATCGTACAACAACTTTTTGAAAAATATGGCTGGGAGTATTCATTCAAGTCAACTGCTAATTCAAGGATGTGCTTTTCTGTCATTTTTGTTGAAAGCAGCTAACAACCAAATTGCACAACTGCTATTTGCCAGGGACTTTGATTTTTTATTTTTACACACTCAACTGGAATGTACAAAACCACACTATACCATACCACTAAATAGTAAAGAACAACCCCATCCAAAAACTCACAATGTACTAGAAACTCTTGTAGAAAATTTAGTCCCTGGTGAGTAGCAGTTGTGCAATCAGGTTGTTATATAAAGTAAGAAAACAAGCGGTAATGATTTATGTGGACCGAAAAAAATTTGTTCTAATTTAAAAATAAGGACAGCTCATAAAAATGACAGTTGTATCGTAAACATAGATATTTTTATATTATATTGTCTTTGAGTACATGGAAGTGGATAACTAATCAATTATTTTAATTGTATATCGTTTTATTTCTTTACTAATTTTATAAGGGAACCAATTTGAACATTTTCCAATTATTTGAATGAAGCATTTAAAAACTCTAGGTAAAACAATATCAATTCTCTTTCTGTTTAGTGAGATAATTGTATAGCTTCTTAGCAGCTTTTTTCAATTACAATTTGTAGCACTCAAATACCATTATATTTGATAAATTGTATTGTACTTAAATTGGAAGACACATAAATCGTTATTTATTCTGTAGTGATGTGCTATTAAGTAGTATTTTTTTGTTTAATAGGATATCGCTATTTTAATAATATTTAAGGTTTAAAAAAAATTAATAGAAATGATTGCACTAATTAAGGATAATAGTTCACAAATTAATTTGATTTATTTTCAATTTTGCAAAAAATTCTCAGCTATTGACACGTAGTATATATTATATGACTAAGTGACAGTAACTCGGTATCTTTTCAGTTAGTATATAAATATCGAAGCAAAAAGTATGGAAAATAAGTATTTTTTAACCTTTATATAGAATTAACATAAACACAGAATAGTAGATATTCTTTAAATTATATTATATTAAATAGATAGTATGATATCAGTTTACAAATTTTAAATAATGAGATAATTTTCACAGGTTCAACAGAAGGTGCAAATAATGATTTTTATTTGAAGTATATTTCGGATAATGTAAATAAAAACATTTTAAAAAAGATAAGGAGTGAAATGAGTCTTGAGATTTTGATAACGATTGCTTATCGATGTGTATTATTATACCTGAATCCTTATTATTAAATTTAACCAGTAGAGTCATAATATTCGATTCTTTCTTCTATAACAATGTAGATAATTTCTATTATTTGATATTGCAAGGTTTTGTTGTAAACAAACTATTGTCGTTTTATTTATTCTTAAATAAAAAGGAAGCGTTTACTTGACGGTGTTACGCGTGATAATAAATGAAGATTAAACAAATTTTAGAATAATATATCATAGTGTCACAGTAACTATTTTAATGGGTGATTATCAATACTTTGAAGTTTCTAGTTTGGTATTTCAATGGAAATTGATTAAAAAAGATTAATGAAGATACCTAGAAAGAGAAATTATCTTCTGAATTATTATTTGCTAAAACTATAGTATTAATTTCTTCAGGATCCAGTATTTCAGTCTTTCTATAAGAAGGTTTCTCTAATCAAACTAAAAAAAGATAGTGAAATAGAAATTTCGAATTCACTTTAAAACCTTGAATAAAATAGATCCGAGTATATCGAAAAAATGGCTTATCCGCTTAATAATCAAAAATGAATGGGATTCCAAATGAAACTATTAGAATATCTATTCTTGGTGAACAAGGAACCAAAGTAATTCGTATTCATTTTCCATAAGAAGCAAAAAGGGATTGGGATAAGTTGCCTAACAATCAGATAGCCAGTCAAATAGTTGAGAATAATCGGTTAATAACGAGTCGAACAAGAAAGAGAAGGTTTTAACTTTAGACGATAGCGGATTTTATGAAGGTCATAATAAAGAAATATCAGAGTAAATTAAAACAGATATAGATATATTTAAGAATGTAGATCGAGTCACAAACTCAGTTGAGTATATTGATGATTTAAATAATAATTCAGTAGACGAAAAATGTATACAGAATAACTTTATATTATATTCTTCATTAAAAATTCTCATCAGAGATTTAATTATTCAGGAAATAAACACGAGATTAATTTCGAATCAAATATTTTCACACTAACTGCTCTATTTATAAGTTCTGAGAATAGCAGTTTTTGAACGAAGTGAAGTGCATATTGAAGCTTCGATTATTTTTAACAGTTGGAGGTGGATTCTGTCAATTACAGTGAGAGATAAAACTTATCATTCACAGCCTCAACGCTTAACAAAAGTAGCAGGACAAATTAACGATAATTGAGGAACGTACAAATAAAAAATCGACGTGTAGATAATGAAGAAACTGAAAGTATATTATTGATTTCTGAAGAAATGATGGACCTTATTACTAGTAAGAATATGTAAGGAGTCAGTATCACTTTGATAATGAGAATAATGTAGGTTAGAGTACATTTTTTTAAATATCGCAAGCTTCTGGAACTAAATCTACAAACTATTAAACGACTTTTACACGGTATCTCAGTATAGTACCAGTAAACGAATAATAAAAACTGTGAAAAGAGACCTTTTCCTATTTTACGAAAGGAGAATATCTATCAATGAAGCCTTTGTTTGAGCATTTGATTTGTAAAAAAAAGATCCGGAGATGGTTTAATTTATTGAATCTATTAGAACAAGATGAATATGCAACGCTGAATACGCTTGCAAAAAAAACTAATTATACACGGCGAACAATTTTAAATGATGTCCAAGAATTAAAAGCCTATTTTGATTGCTCGATTCTTTGGATTGGAGATGAAACAGGGTATCATTTTTCCTTACAAGATCCCAATACTTATGAACAGAAAAAACGTGCTTTATTAGCCGAAGAACAATTTTTTTTCTTTTTTGACTGCATTGCCAGTGGACAAGAACTATCTAATGCCCAATGGGCAAAAAAACTAAATGTGTCAAGTGCCAGTTTTGGCCGGATGAAGCATCAATTCCAATCTTTTTTAACCAAGCAGTACAAAGTTAAGCTAGATGCTAAGAACAACTTTTTTGTGGGGGAAGAAGTGACGATCCGTCAGCTACTCTATGATTTTTATTTTTCGTTGCCGGTCTATCCAGAGGTGGCTATAGAAAAAATCAAACAGTTATGTAAGATACAAACAAGAGTACAAAAAGGAGCGTGGCAGATAGATGAAAAACGAATGAACCAATGGATAGTTATTGCGCAATTAAGAATAACACAGAGATGCGAGCTAAAAAAAAATGAGGAAACTTCTCTCCAAAAAATGCTTGTACGAGCATTCAATTATCAAGTCACAATTTCGTTACCAAATCAAGAAAAAGCAGCACTATTTCTTTTATCCTTAAAGGAGGAACAGTTTCTTAATCCAATGCTACAAAAGAGGTTTTTAAGAGAATTTTCTCTGCCAAATGTCTCTTCTTATATGTTAATACAAACAGATGAGGAACTTGCTTCTCAGTTTCTTAGTACCTACTTATCATTAATGCACCTTTTTTTTCAATTATTGCCCTGTCATAAAAGTAGGGTTATTCGTCAAAAAGAGTTCTATTATAAATCTCTCTACGTTACCTATCGATTGTCAGGATCCAATGCACTAAAGAGATGGATAAAAAAGGAAGTAGAATCAGAATTACTCCAAGCTGGCTGGTTAGTCGTGAATATATCTGCATTTGATAAGACTTCTTATCAACATTTTCTTGAAGTGAGTAATCTCACGGAAATAAATCAGAAGGAAAGAGTCTTAAAGCTATCTCAGTTCCCCAGAAAAGAAGAGATACAGAAGGCAATCTCCCGATACTTCGCATAAGTATCATGGCATATTGTAATCAAAGACAAGATATATAATTAACAAAAGGAGGAACGGAATCGATGCGTCAACTCCAATTAGATTTTATGGTGAATTCTATGAGTACTAGATGGATTCAAATATTAAATAATATTGAAAAAGAACCGAATTTTACGCTTGTTGCATTATCGAAAAGACTTTCTGTATCACAACGGACGCTAGGAAAAGATATTAACGGCATTAAAGAGTATTTTGGGGAACATATTATCTTATGTGCTAAACAAACCGGATATAGATTTGAAGAGGTTAACCATGACTGCTATATGGACAAAAAGGCAGATTTGGTAAAATCGGAGATACTTTTTGCTGTAATTGGTCAGATTTTTAGAGGCGAATTAAAACCTTTTCAAGAACTAGCCCTTGAATATAACTACGGGGAAAGTTCATTTCGACGTTTTTTACTTCGGGCTGAAAAGCCTCTCAAATCCTATGATTTAAAACTTAGTTTGAATCCTGTCACGTTAGTTGGAGATGAAGAGAATATCAGGAAATTTTTTTATGATTTTTACTACTTGGGGGAATACACAACGCATACGATACAGCCACCCAAAATTATACACTCATTAATTCTGGAAAATTTATCCGATTATTTGGGCGATTATGAAGTTGGTACTGGGGTATCTGCTGCAGAATTTTATTTTTTGGTATATCTTATGATGAACCGAGTCCAGCAAGGAAAACTCGTGACCCTTACTTTTTTTAAAAAGCAAAGGATTACAAAAGCAAAGGATTTTATCATGCTGTATTCTCTTCGAGATTTGTTAGCTAACGCATTTAATATAAATATACCTAAGGATGAGTTTATCTGGCTTTATTTAATACTTGTGGCGCAGCGCACGATTAATCAGATTGAACGAGAACGACATTTTTACAGCCTATTTAATCAACGGCCTTTAATAAAATCAGTCGCATGGAAGTATTTTTCGAATTCTCAGTTTGAAGGCTGGGATCGTAAGATTCTCACCGATTTATTATCTTCATTTTTGGCTTCAAAAAGCCTCACCTACACTCTTCATCCTATTTGGAATAAGCAATTAGCAGAAGAAAGAGATCAAGCTATTGTGAACCACTCACAAGCCTATCAAACAAACCGTCAATTTTTACGCCAGCATCAGAAGGTGCTTGGATTAGGTGAACAGTTCTTTGAGGATGTCGTTGTCGAATTTACTTTGTTCACTAATCTGTTACTTAGAACTTATTATCCTAAAAAGTCTGTTTTATTTTTATTAGCAGGTAATTCTATTGTGGTCCAAACGCTTTACCAGCAGGCCAAGCAACGTATAGGCCACAATCATCGGATTCAATTACTTCCCTTGCAAGAATTGACGTCAGATCGAATTGATGCTGAGGAAATTGATTTAGTTGTGACGAATTATCGTCCCTATCTCTGGGAGTATTCATTAAAAAAAGATTATTTGTTGGTAAATACGATTCCAAGTGAGAATGATTGGACACGTATAACTAAGCAACTAAATCGGCACTTATACTAAATTTTTTCTTTGGAAAAATAGAAAGATATTTCTACATTATTTCAATAATACGGAAAATAAGGAGAATGCCGCATTCTCAGGAAATTATGAACCCAATCGTAGAAATAGAAATAATCTTAAAAGAAGAAGTAACCTTAAAACAAGATAATTATAAAAATGGAAGTTCAAACTTAAAGCGTAATTATAAGAGCGAAATATTTTCTAAACTTGCTTTATAAATAAATTAAACGATAGTTTATTAAAAAAGTATAACATATGCTGATTTAGTAGTGACTTGTGATTAAAAGAAGACATGGTAGTACTCTTTGTGAAAAAACTTATCCCTATTATGATGCGTTAAGACAATTATAAATACAAAATTATTTCTCGATTTTATTCGAACGTATTTACAATTCGTAAAATACTCACATGTGAGAGAAATGTTTATAGATATTTTTTCATTTCCTTATATTACGAAAATAATGGATTTTATTTAATGAAAATTTTAGGTAAAGTATCAGTTGCAGAGAGGATATATCTAAAAACCGATCTGTAAACATACAACCAAAATATGATGGGTTATATATCGGTTTGTAAAAGGAGGAGGGAAATGAAAAATGCAAAAAAACTTGTTAACAACAATATATTGTTACTTCTATGCATACCGTATAGGGTAGAAGCCGCCTTGATTCAGTCGACTGAGTCCGAAGGATCAATTCAGTTTTCAGGATATTACGAGCCAATCGGTACACCAGATCCACCACCGGTTTTAACCACCCAAACAGGCGGTAAGCTGCCGCAAACAAACACTATTGTGCAAAACCACTCACTGATTTTAATAGGTTGGTTAATCATTATTCTAGTTGTTATTATCAGTGTAAAAATAAGACTAAGAAAATCAAAAATAAAAGTTGAAAGAGGAAATCACATATGAAATTTATTCGGTTAATAAGTGTTACTGCATTATCTACTACCATTTTAGCTGGAGGCGTTCAAGTGTTTGCTGATGGAGAACAGAAAGAAACAAGCGAAGTCCGTAAAACGACAACCGAAGGTCAAATCACATTCACCCCAGGAAATGATGATACTGAAGTGGATAAACTACCAGAAGGTCCAGACGTAACAATCCCACCTATTACAGGACCAGATGGACAAAATAAAGGACCGTTAACGATTGCGACGGTGCCAACGATGAACTTCGGCTCACAAATTATCTCAACTACCGATAAAAATTACAATATGGTTGCAGAAAGACAACAAAAGGCAGGCACGACGGGCGCAGAAAACATGGTCCCTTATGTGAGTTTGGCACAAGTCCAAGACACACGTGGTACGAATAAAGGATGGAAACTAACGGTTAGCTTGTCTGAATTTGAGGGACCAAAGGATACACAAAATTCCATACTTAAAGGCGCGAAAATCACCTTATTTAATCCAGAACTAATTTATAGCGTTGAAGACCTTGAACAAAAACCCGAGGTACATGCTACGGGCCTTGAGATTTTACCCGGGGAAAAGGCTGTGCCAGTGATGACAGCGGCAGCTAAAAAAGGTGCCGGATCAACTTCCGTTGTTTGGGGGAACTACGCGACCATTGCACAACAAGTCACAGCGGGAGCGGACGTAGTCGAAAATGAAGCAATCAAACTATTTGTCCCAGGTTCAACTGCAAAAGATGCCGTGACGTATCGCTCCACACTGACATGGGAATTAACTACAACTCCAGAAAATCCAGATCCTAAGAGTATAGAAATCTAAAAAAAACAATTTGTTTATCAAATGACAAACTAATAGTATCACAGCACCTTGTAAGAAAGGATTCATAGAATGAAACCTACAAAAAAGAACGATAGACACCTGTGGATACTCGCTATTCTCTTCTTTTTCTTTCCGACGTCAGTTCAAGCAGAAGAAACGGCGCTAAATATTTATGCCACACCACTTTTTCCAGACAGCCAAGTAGATGAGGACAAAGGCTATTACGATTTGAATCTAGCCCCGAATCAAAAAGAAACCTTGCGTTTGGAGATTGGGAATACGAGTGCAGAACCCATAAGGATTCAGTTGACACCGCATACGGCGTATACCAACGTGTTAGGACACGTCGAATACGGCAAAGATGCCGAAGAAGCGGATCCAACCTTAACCCACTCCTTGGATGAGCTGATAACTACTTCCGGTGTCATTGAATTAGCTGGAAATGAAAAGAAGACGGTTGAGATTCCCTTACAGATGCCAGAAGAAGCCTTTGACGGCTTTTTAGCAGGTGGGTTACGCATTGCCGAACTAAAAGAGGAAACAGAAGAAACCAATGAAGGAGAAGGCGTGGCCATTAAAAATGAATTTGCCTATGTGGTTGGTGTGGTCGTCAGTAATAACAGAGACTCAGTGCAACCGGAGTTAGAACTATTAGATGTGTTTGCAGATCAATTGAACTACCGCAATGTGATCAGCGCCACTTTACAAAACTTTACACCCACTTTTGTCAATCAATTGGCGGTGGAAGCTACCGTAAAACGAGCAGGGGAGAACGAGGTTCTCTATAAGGCGGAGAAAGAAATGATGCAGATGGCACCTAATTCCAATTTCAATTTTCCAATTTCCTTAGAAGGAGACCGGTTTCGAAGTGGGAACTATATCTTAGAATTGACGGCTACTTCTGGAGACAATGAATGGTCATGGACGCGTGAATTTACGATTGAAGCTGATGAAGCCCGAAAGCTAAATCGAGAAGACGTAACGATTGATTTAGGTGTCAATTGGTGGATGATTGGAGCGATTATTTTGCTTATTTTAATACTTGGACTTGTGCTTTACCTGATGAGACAAAAGAAAAGAACACGTGAAAGCGAAAAAGAAGTATAGAGAGGAGGATTCCATGAGAAAGCTAATGAAAAAAGGAATGCTCGTTTTAGGGACGACGATTCTTATTCTACATGCATTCCTCCTGCCAGTAGGCAGCGTCTATGCGGAAACTACGGAGAAAAAAGAAGCGGGGCAGATACAGAAAGAAGAACAGTTGGAACTTCCAACCATGAAAAACTACCTGGAAGTGGAAGAAGAAAGCGAGCCTCGCTTTTATTTTCCTCACTCTCGCCTGCAAGGAACGGTTGAAGCGCCATTGAAGGTGACCTTTTTCTCAGATCAAGAGGTGTCAGAGGCAAGGATTACTCTTTCGAAGGAAGCAAAGATGGGAAAAGATCAGTTACAAGCTGGGATTACCATCGATCAAGAAGAAGAATCAGGTGAATGGGTGATTCAAGCGGAGCGTGCGCAACAAACGTTTGTACTTCCTGTGGTATTTGAATCTGAAGGCAACTATGAGGTGTCGGTCGAAGAAGCAACTGCGACACTTGAAATATCGAAAAAGGAAGAACCGGAGACTGAAGATCAATCAGAAACGAATCAGGATTCGTCTGATGAAGCAAATGAAGAGACGAATACAACGAAACAATCAGAAGAAAAAGAAGCGCTTATAGCAACCGAAGAATCGAATGAAGAATCAATTCCTTCTAAGAACAAAAAATTCGAAAAGACAGTCTTTGAAGGAAATACGGCAGAAGTCGCAACAATGGCTGCATTTAGAGAAGCAGTTGCAAATCCTGAAGTCGGAATTATCTCTGTTCAAGCGAGTTTAACTGAAACTACAGCAAATATCATGACGATCGATCGACCAATCAAGATACAAGGAAACGGTCATACGCTGACTTTTGGTAACAATAGTTTTTATTTTCAATTAGCAGAAGTGAGTGAACCAATGACCTTTCGGATAGAGGACGCAACAATCACAAAGACTGGCACTACTCCTTTAGTCAATGCAACAACGCAAGTTAGTCGCAATTGGGTATTAGAAATAGAAGATGTAGCAGAAGTCAACGCAAATACGATGCGACTTGCTTCTATGCCAGATGGAACGATTATTTTTACAGGTGGGAACTCCAATTTTACGCGGATAATTTCTTCTGCGGCTTTTATTGAAGCAAAAGAAGTCAAAGCTGTAAATCAAGCACAAGTGACAATTAGCCGAGGTAATATGACTATCTTCTTTTCTTCAGCCCTAGTATCGGCGCCAAAACTTGTAATAGAAGCTGGCTCAGCAATTACGATTATGACAACTGGTGGGACGGCAAATACGATCGATTTAAGAGGAGAAAAATCCGAAATAGCTTTACAAACAAATGGGAAGTTATCTATAAGCACGTTTGGAACTCCAGCAACTCCGACCATTACAACAAATAATGCTATTATACTCAGCGGCGCAAGTCCTAAAATTTCGGTTAATTCAGCTAGTGAGCTAACGGTTACAAGCACGGCTGCTAAAAGAGGCATATATCTATCTGGAAATAATCCTAAAATAATAGTTGTTGATTCAAAATTATCTGTGACCTCTGCTACACACGCAGCAATTAGTCTAATAGGTAGTGAGCCATTGTTTTCGGCCACTAAAAGTAATAGTGACATTCGCTCAACAACAGGAGCGACACTTGCCTTGACTGGTGATTCACCTAAAGTTGATTATGAGGAGGGGACCGGGAGTTTTACAAGTACTACAGGTCAAAGAATAAACTTAATTGGCGATAATCCACAGTTGTCATTAAATCAGACACAATTTTTTCTGACAGCTACTACAGGTCGAGGTATCTACTTACAAGGAATAGTTCCACAGGTATTAATGAATGAGAGTAGCATTGAAATGACGGATACTGATCCTTCTCAAGCAATGATTTTACGAGGAACAGATGCGTTACTTTCTTTGAGAAATAAAAGTGAGATGTCCATCAGTGGTGGTGGAACTGGGACGTTAGAAAACGTTGCAATAGGAGACAATAATGCGCGTCCAGAGCTTTCCGTTACAGGTGGCTCAAAGTTGTCCGTTACAACATCCAGTGCTACTCGATCTCCGACAGACACTTTAAATAATGCTATTCATTTAAGAGGAGTAGAACCAAAAATAAATATTACCAGTGGGTCAGAGCTCAATGTTTCTGTAACTTCTAATGCACGCCGCGGACTATATTTAAACGGTACAAATGCGGAAGTTAATTTAAATGACAGTCACTTAGATATAAATACAATATCCGGTCGAGCACTCAATCTAAATGGAGAAAGTAGCACGCTAAATGCTAATAAATCAAATCTAAAGCTTAATACTGCAGAGGGTGCAGGTATATCTCTATCTGGACACAATGCTTTAGTTAATACACAATCTAGTCTTATTGATTTTATTGGTACAACTGGTTATGGAGTAGAAATCACGGGTAACAAACCCAAATTCCTTTCATCTGATAGTGAAATCAACATCAAAAATATGAGGTCAGCCAATGGAGTAACGTTGAATGGGCAAAATTCTTTTTTAGAATTGACTAATAACAGCCAAATGTCTATAGCTGGAGGAAACGGCATACATGAAAATATCTTAATCGGAAATGGGAATACTAATCCATCATTAAAGGTAACTGATAACTCAAACTTATCGATTAGAGCACAGAGTACCACAAATACTGCAGCAATTGATAATAATAACTCCATCCGAATAGCTGGATCCTCACCAATATTAGAGGTCTCAAAAAATTCTAAAATATCCATTGATGTTTTATCGGGTGGACCTAGAAGTATTTTTATGAATGGAGAGTCTGCAGATTTAAAAGTGGAGAATAATTCTGAAATTATCAGTAAGAATTTATATGGTACTTCTATTGGAATGAGCACGACTAATGCACAGCTTACAGTAGATAATTTTTCGAAAATAGATATTGAGAGTTCAGCGAGAAGAAATAATCCTTTGATTGATATTACTACGGGGTCAAATGATGTTTATATAAGAAATAATTCATCTATTTCTAGCAAGCACGTAGAGTTTGATAATCCTGGGACTAATACTCGAGCACTATCTATGAGTGGTTCTAACAATAATATTATTATTACAAGTGGTGGAACTCTCAACTTAAATAATAGGCATTATACCCATCGTCCTAATAGTGGCTCTGTTTCATCAAATTATTCTACTATTTATCTTGGGAATGGAGAGAATAATTTTAGTATCGATAATAATAGTGCGGATAGAGCTAGGTCACAATTACGTTTAACGAATGATTATGCAGCAGCTTTGTATTCTGATGGTGGACATCTAAAATTTAATCAAAAAGCGGATACTATTTTTTATGCTGAAGGCTCTTCAATTAATACTCGTGAATGGGGGGTTTTCGTAGCCCAAGACACTATGGAATTCAATGTACACTCCCCGTACTATTTTGATTTTAAAAACGTCAGGAAAGATGGAGGTGATATTTTTGGAACTAAAAACGGATCTAGCTTAAATATAACAGATACTTTTTTTTCCGCATGGGCCACTGGAAGTAAGTTTGATAATGATCCCCAAATAGGTTTCTTTGAGAAAATTGATGTCGCTTATGAAGGAAGAGATTTTGTTTCCGCATCTTCGAGTAATAATCTGAACCTAACAGACTCTTTACCTGGACTATCTGGAAGAGTATCCAGAATATCTGCTAATAATTCAGCTCCTATTTTAGACGGAGTTAGGCAACCAACCAATGCAGATCAATCATTTATAGCTGAGTTTTCTTATAAAGAAGGATTAGATGATATAAGGGAAGCTGGTACGGATGAAATTACTGTCGAAATAAAAGTAACGGATCCCGACAATAATTCTAATAATTATACGGCTTCTACGGTGGGGAACGAATCACCGATCCAAACATGGGAAGAAAAAGAAAATAACGCTCTCGGAAAAGCTGGAAGAGTATCTTTTGAATTTGAAAATCTCCTCAAAGAAGGTACAATTATTGAATTTGTATCAATAAGTAGAGGAATGAATGAGGGAGGGATATCCCTATCACAAGAAGAATTGGAAAAGATCCGTCCAATAACGGTTATAAATGTAACTCCACCAGAGTTAGTTGATTTTGGCCACTTTATAGAGTTAACTACTGAGACCACTTCCATTAAGGCATTACCAAATCATATAAACATTCCTGGAAATAATGCGTTGTTGTATATTAATAATCAGCATATAGCGACACAGAAAGTAGGAAATGATGGTAGTTTTTCTTTCGAACTAAAAACTAAACTAAATGAAAGTGATGAAGTGCAAGTTTTGATGGAAGATAATCAGGGAGCCGTAATTGATAGTTATAGTACTATAACTAGTGTTTTTAAAAGACCAGAAACTAATAATGATAATGGAAATAGAAACCCTCAAATGGAGGATTATAAATATCATGATGCAGTTTTTCCAAGTGCTAGAACTTATATTGTTGAGCTAGCAAGTAAAGTCTCACCTGTTGATCCATTGAGTCCTGAAACAAAAGTAGAACCTGAAAATCCACCAGTGCTTTCTGAAAATCAGGGGAAATTAAGTATAGATTTTGTCTCTAGATTTACCTTTGGCCAACAAGGTATTTCTACAAGAACGCAAAACTACTATGCTCAACCACAACGATTATTGAATGAGGACGGGAGCATCGATGAGAAGGAAGAACGACCAAATTATGTTCAAATAAGTGATCGAAGGCTAGGAGACACACGTAACGGTTGGGTATTGTCAGTGACCCAAAACGGACAGTTCGCAGATCCAAATGATCATAAACTAAAGGGAGCTAGTTTACAGTTGACCAATCAACAGTTAGCGTCTGTCCAAGAGACAGGAAAACCTGAATTAAATGAGACTGACAGAGTCGCATTGCTTCCTGGAGTCAAGACAAAATTATTGACAGCCAAAGATGGTCAAGGTGCAGAAACTTGGATCTATCGGTTTGGGGATAGAAAAAATGCTGGGGAAAGTGTCGTTCTTGAAGTGCCACCAATAGCTGCTCCGAAAGCGACCACTTACCAAACGACTTTAACCTGGGAATTAAGTATGGTACCCAATAATTGATAAGTTAGAAGAAGAGCTTCGGCTCTTTTTCTTTTTTAGGAAAGCGAATACTCAATAACTACTATCTATAGTAATGAACTAAATCGAAAAAAGCATGATACATACTTGGGAACTAAGAACACGGGATCACGGACTAGTTTTGTGAGTAAATCACCTTATAAATCTGACTGATATGGATATAAAATTATCAAGGTAGACACATGATTTCCATCAAGCTGAATCTGTTCAAAATGTGATATAAAAATGCCAAGAAGCTGCTCAATATTCTTTAGTGTGCTTGTTCTGTATATCTTATATACACCGGGATGGGAGATATCAATGCTATTAAAAGGATTCTAATCAATTGAAATATTTTATAGCTACCTTAAAAAATAGAGCGAATAATGTTAAATTCTAAAGACAGGAGACAAGGATGCTAAAAACCCAACTATATAGAAAATTATAGTTTTCTATATAGTTGGGTTTGAATTAT
>Ga0302347_1002358_pt1 | contig 19494 bp, 28 predicted proteins | sample PhyWR1_FD_202178 | JGI IMG/M metagenome (GOLD analysis project Ga0302347, IMG submission 202178) | Leaf surface microbial communities from wheat plants in UC Gill Tract Community Farm, Albany, California, United States - DLSL W.R1 (v2)... | ecosystem: Host-associated > Plants > Phyllosphere >...
ATAAAGTCAGTGGTAATTAGAGGTTCACAAAGGCGAGGTATGCGATGTCCCGCATGATCCGTTTCCACAAGTTCGGCGCTGCCGATGTGCTCCGTTGCGAGGAGCAGGCCGAACCGTCACCCGCTGCCGACGAGGTACAGATCCGTGTCGAGGCGATTGGCGTCAGTTGGTATGACGTGCTTTGGCGCCAGAACCTGGCGCCGTCCCAGGCACGCCTGCCGGCGGGCATCGGCCACGAAATGGCCGGGGTGGTGACTGCGGTCGGTGAAGGGGTCGAGGACATTGCGGTGGGCGACCGGGTCGCCAGCTTCCCGGCCACCAGTGCCAATGACCACCCGGTGTACGGTGATGTCATCGTGCTCCCGCGCACCGCCATTACCCGCTACCCGGATGTGCTCACCCCGATCGAGGCCAGCGTGCACTACACGCCCTTGCTGATCGCCTATTTTGCCTATGTTGACCTGGCACGTGCCAAGGCCGGGCAGACCGCGCTGGTGACCGATGCCAGTCATTGTGCCGGCCCCGCCTTCGTGCAATTGGGCAAGGCCTTGGGGCTGAAAGTGTTCGCAGCTACCAAAGAGGCTGAGCAGCGTGACTACCTGCTGGGCCTGGGTGCCGACAAGGTGATTGTCACCGAGGAGCAGGACCTGTTACTGCAGGTAGGCAAGTACACCGATGGCCGCGGCGTGGACATGGTCCTCGACGGCATGGGCGGGCCGCAGATGTCGCTGCTGGGCGATGTGCTGGCGCCGCGTGGCAGCCTGGTGCTGTATGGCCTGCAGGGCGGTAACCAGACGCCTTTCCCGGCCTGTGCAGCCTTCCAGAAGAATATCCAGTTCTACGTGCATTGCATCGGTAACTTCACCGGCAAACCGGAACTCGGCATCAGCCAGGACCAGGTGGCGTTGCAGCGTGCCTTGCGCGACATCAACCAGTTCACCGCTGACCAGCTGCTGACACCGCAGATCATCAAGGTGTACCCGTTCGAGCAGGTGGTGGAGGCACATCGTTACATGGACCAATGCCCGTGCGGTGGGCGAGTGGTGCTGGATATGGCGCAACACTGACCGCGGTTCGCAATGCTGATAAGCCCGGGCAGAGTCCCGGGTTTTTTGTGGGCGAGCAGAATTATTTCAGCCCTAATAAAAAGACCATTCCTACATTGAAGTCAGACGTGGACTACATATAAGGCAATGGCCTGTGATTGCGTGGAAATATTCCGCCAACTATTCAGCCTTGAACGCTTCCTGCTAGAGGTTCAGTGTGTCTCTGCAATCTTGCTGAATGGTTTTTTTACCTCGATCTGTATCTTCTATTCGCTCTGCATCCCCCGATAATAGCCCCATGATAGTTTGCGCAAGGAGCGTGGGATGAGCATGGCTATGCCTGAGGATCGGCTATGTGTGGTAGCGACGGGCCGTCGCGGCATTGATGTTTTTTCGATGGTCTGGCGACAGTGATGCGTTACGTCATTACTTCAATTTGGTTGTAGGGAATTTCTTCGGGGTAAGCACAGGACGTATTGAAACTTGAACACAAGATTCAGCACGCGTTGGCTGCATGAAGTTGATGAGGTGATTTCGTGACGGCTATTCACGATCAGGCAATGCACTATATCTACCAGCAAGTGCTCGAGCGCTTGTTGAGCCAGATGTCGCAGGCGCAGCGGGCATCCTTGCAATTGCTGATACAGCGATTGCTGGTGGCGGCAGGTGGGCTCGAGTGCATCGGTACGTTCCGCGTGCTGGTGCTGCAGGGCGGCGATTGCCGCAGTGTCCGGCTGCTGGCCATGCTGCGTGCGGCGCAACTGAGCATCGCCCTGCGTGCGCCGGTAACCTTTCAGTTGCGGGTGCTGGTGGTCAGCCTGCCGGTGGCCGCCAGCGATACGCTCGAAGGCCACGAGCGGAGTTTCAGTGCCCTGTTCATGCAGGATGACCCGCGGGTTCAGTTGCAGATGATCGAAGGGCGCGACGTGGTGCCCTTCAGCCGTAGGCCTTCGGCTGCGCCCGAACGTGGGCTGCTGGCGAGGAACGCCATGCTGATGTTTGGTCACATGGTCGATGCCAGGCCCGAAGCCCTGCTGGGTAGCCGCCTGCATCTGGAGCTGGCGGATGCCGTGTGTTGTGCACTGCAGGCACCGACACCGGCCGACGTCTTGATCACCGCCATTCCCGTGCGCCAGCGGCGCCGATACCTGGCCTGGGCCCGGCGTAGCCTGCGCCTGGCAGGGGAGCGCGGCCCTCATGTGTTGCATCAGTGCCTGGCGACGCTGGCCCACGGGCTGAGCCGGTTGCAGGCTGTTATCGAAGTCTCTCCGGGCAGCCTGGCGAAGCCGACACAGTGCGCTGTCACGGAGGAGGGTCCGTTGCGGGTGATTGCCATGGATGACCTGCTGCCGCAGCTGCTTGAAGGGCAGCAACTTGACGCGATGCTGGGTGGTGGGCTCGAAACGACCGAGGATGCCTGGCCTTTGTCGGCATTCGTCGACCCGTATGCGCCGGCACAATTGCGCGAGCTGCGTGCACGCAGCCTTGAGCTGCCGGCTGCTCGCCCGGCGTTGCGGCTGGCAGACCATTCGGCCGACAGTAAGCCTCGCGATGTACAAACGCTACCGCTGGGTAAAGCCTACGGTATCAACCAGACCCAACTGGTGTGCCTGCTGTTCAGCCCGTTCGCCCGGCAGGGGAAGAAGCTGGAGCGTTTTCTCCAGTGTCGGCATGCCGACATGCTGGTAGCGCTGCCGTACCTGCACCGAGCCTTGCAAGGCAAACCCTGCCCCGATGCGGTGAGGGACTGGCTGGTGAATACCAGTGGCCTGCCGCTGGGGCAGTTGCGGGCGATCTATGAAGGGCGCACGCCGCTGACTGCCTGGCGCTTGCAGAGCCACCTGGCCCGCCGCGACGTGCTCCTCAGGCTGCTGCCAAGGCCGTCGTCGGGGCGCCGCCGTGGCCCAGCGGCGTTGCCTTGATGGGGCAAGCGGTTCCTGGCGAGTTCGCCTATCGCAAGGTGTATCGCTACCTGGAAGCGTTGATCGAGCAGGCCTCAGGCGGTGGCCCCTGCAAGTTGCCGTCGCTGCGTGCAATGTCCCGGCGGTTGCGGGTTTCATTGGCTACCGTGCAGAGTGCCTACAACCTGCTGGAGGAAGAAGGCCGCGTCCAGTGTCTGCCAAGGTCCGGCTATTACGCTCAGGTCGCTTCCAAGGCAGCGGCAGCGCCCATGCGCCCGCAGTCACCTTTGCCGGTGCAACCATTGCTGGAGCGTATGCTGCTAGGCCACGAGCGGCGCTTGGCCCGTCAGCGCGCCAGCGGTGTTGCACCGTGGGAAACGCTCGGCGATACGCGTTTGCGCAATGCCGTGGCTGAGTCTTATACCCGTTCCTCCAGCCTGTACTGGCGTGCCGAGGACGTTCAACTGGCCCCTGATGTGCAAGCGTTGCTGGATACAGTGCTCGTGGGGCTTGCCTTGCAGGGCGGAACGGTACTGGTGCAGTCGCCCTGTTGCTGGCAGGTGCTGCACGCTTTGGCACGTGCCGGCATGCGGGTGCTGGAAGTACCTGCAGATAGCCGCGGCAACCCGAACCTGCGGGCCTTGGCCCGGTTGCTGGGCGCCGAGCCGGTGTGCATGCTGGTCATGCCGTCTTGCCTGGGCATGCCGCAAGGGCGGCTGGTGTCGCCGCACTACCAGCAGCAGCTTGGTCAGTTACTGGGCCAGCACCCTGTATGGTTGCTGGAAAACGACCTGGACAGTGAACATTGTTACAGCGGGCCGCCACGCACGCGCTTGCGCGACTGGGTCGACCCTCGCTCGCTGTTGGTATTGGGGGCATTCGAGACCGCAGTGGGGGCCGAGGCACCTTACGCCTATGTGCTAAGCCATGACGCGGCATTGGCCAAGGCATTTGCCGAACGGGCCTTTCGGCTTGCGCCGCTGCGCCTGCAAGCGCTTGCCCTGATGTTGGGTAAAAGGCAAATCGAGATACACCTGGTAGAGCTGCGTACCGAGCTGGAAAGGCGCACGCAATATCTGGTACGCGCGCTGGCGTTGCAGTTCGGTCAGCAGGTGGCGATGCAGACGCCCCAGGGGGGGCGCATGCTGTGGGTGAGTTTTCGCCAACCGTTGCGGTGGGATTGCATCGTTGCGGCGCTGGCAGGTTCCGCCTTGCATGCACTGCCGGGCAGGCAGTTCAGCCTGCAGGGGCGTTACCAGCAGTGCATGGCACTGGTCTGGCTGGGCGACCAGCCAGATGACCTGCAACAGGCGGTGGAGCGCTTGGCGCAGGCACTGGAGCCGCGCTGCGGGCGACCTGCCAGCGTTTCACGCTGACTATGCCTGCTCTTGCCCCTGGCGCAAGCGGGTGCTGAGCACCGCTGCCAGCACCAGCAATGCGGCAATGATCCACAAGCCGTTGCGGGTGCTGCCGGTGGCCTGCTCGATCAGGCCCATCACCGACGGCCCGACGAAGCCACCCAGCAGGCCGCAGGTGGTGACAAACGCAAGGCCCGCCGCCAGGGCGTTGCCACTCAGCCGGCTGGACGGGAAGACAAACAGGATCGACTGCACCACGAACAGCATCAGGGCGGTCAGTGAAAACCCGATCAGGCCAATGAACGTGTTGGCCAGCGACGCCAGCAGCAACCCGGTCGCCATGGTCAGCAAGCCGCAGAACAGCAGGGTGCGGCAACGGCGTGGCGAGGTGGCCAGGCGCGGGAAGGTGGCAGCACCGATGGCAGCCGCAATCCACGGCAAGGCAGTCAGCAGGCCTATCTGGAAGGGTGATAGCGCAGCGTAAGTGCCGATGATACCCGGCAGGAAGAAAATCACCGTGTAGATGGTGATCTGGTGCACGAAGTACACCGCGATTGCCAGCCAGATCTGCCGGTCGCGGAACATCTGCCCCAGTTTGTTCTGCTGTGGCGCGGCAGCCCGTTCGGCGGCCAGGCGGCGTTCGATGTCCTGGGCGTCGGCGGCCGACAGCCAAGGCGCCGAAGCCGGGCCATCGGGCAGTTTCTTCCACACTACATAGGCCAAGGCCACGGCAGGCAAGCCTTCGAGCACGAACAGCCACTGCCAGCCATGCCAGCCCAGTACGCCGTCCATTTCCAGCAGCGCACCGCCCAGCGGGCCGCTGAGGATGTTGGCCAGGCACACGCCCAGCAGGAAGTAACCCGTGGCGCGGGCGCGCTGTTCGCGGTCGAACCAGTAGGTGAGGTACAGCATCACCCCGGGGAACAGGCCCGCTTCGGCCACCCCCAGCAGCAGGCGCATGATGTAGAACGACGTTTCTCCCTGGACGAAGGCCATGCCCGCCGAGAGCAGGCCCCAGGTGATCATGATGCGGGTGATCCAGAAGCGCGCGCCCACCCGGTGCATGATCAGGTTGCTGGGCACTTCGGCCAGCGCATAGGTTAGGAAGAACAGGCCGGCACCCAGGCCATAGGCCGCTGCCGACAGGCCCAGGTCAATGCCCATGCTGGCTTTCGCCAGGGCGATGTTGGTGCGGTCAAGAAAGCTCATCACGTAGACGACGATGAGCAGTGGCATCAATTTGCGCAGTAGCAGGCCGTTCAGGCGCTGCTCGGTGGTGGCGGCAGGGGCCGAAGCCGCTGCGCTGGTGAGGGTTGTCATTGTTTTTTTCCCCGTGAAAAGTGCTGGTGGTGTGCCCCTGGTTGGGGGCACACCCAGGCCTGTTGTTCAGGAACGGTTGATATCGAGCCACACCGCGCCGTTGGGGTACTGGTAGCGCTCCAGGGTCTCGGCATGCATTTCGATGCTGTAGCCTGGGCGTTGCGGCGGCATGTAACGCCCATGGCGGATCACCACCGGGTCGATGAAGTGCTCATGCAGGTGGTCGACGTACTCCAGTACCCGGTTGTGCAGCGAGGCAGACACGGCGATGTAGTCGAAAAGGGCGATGTTCTGCACATATTCGCACAGCCCGACGCCGCCGCCGTGCGGGCACACCGGCACGTCGTACTTGGCCGCCATTAGCAGCACGATCAGCACCTCGTTCAGGCCACCCAGGCGGGCGGCATCCAGCTGGCAGAAATCCAGCGCACCGGCCTGGAACATCTGCTTGAACATGACCCGGTTGTGGCAGTGTTCACCGGTGGCGACACCAATCGGCGCGATGCGTTGGCGAATGGTGGCGTGGCCGAGGATGTCGTCCGGGCTGGTCGGCTCTTCGATCCACAGCGGCTCGAAGGCGGCCAGGCGGCGCATGTTGGCAACCGACTCCTCCACGCCCCACACCTGGTTGGCATCCATCATCAGGGTGCGCTCCCAGCCAATTTCGTCGCGCAGGATGCTGGCGCGGCGGATGTCTTCTTCCAGGTCGGCGCCGATCTTCTGCTTGATGTGGGTCCAGCCATCTTCCACGGCCTCGCGGGCCAGTTTGCGCATCTTCTCTTCGCTGTAACCCAGCCAGCCTGGCGCGGTGGTATAGCCGGGGTAGCCTTCGCGCAGCATCTGCGCCTCACGCTGGGCCTTGCCTGGGGCCTGGCGGCGGAGCAGGGCAATGGCTTCCTCGGGGGTGAGCACGTCTGTGACGTAGCTGAAGTCCAGGCAGCGCACCAGTTGCTCGGGCGTCATGTCGGCCAGCAGTTTCCACACCGGCTTGCCTTCGCGCTTGGCCCACAGGTCCCACACCGCGTTGATGATGGCCGCGGTGGCCAGGTGGATCACGCCTTTCTCGGGGCCCAGCCAGCGCAGTTGGCTGTCGCTGACGGTAAAACGGTGCCAGAAACCGCCCATGTCGGCGGTAATCTCTTCGAGGCTGAGGCCGACGATCAGGGGGGCCAGTGACTGCACCGCTGCCGCGCAAATCTCGTTGCCGCGGCCAATGGTGAACGTCAGGCCGTGGCCTTCAAGGCCCTCGGCGTCGGTGTGCAGCACCACATAGGCTGCCGAATAGTCGGGGGCGCTGTTCATGGCGTCGGAGCCATCCAGCGACAGCGAAGTAGGAAAACGAATGTCGCGAACGCTCAGGTGGGTAATACGTATGCTCATGGTCGACTCTTGTTCTGCTCAAGCGCTGGGAGACCTGACTGTAGGTTGTGGAGCGATACAGGCATAATCGCCAATTCTTAATCAGCGATACCGGATTCGATATGTCTCGCTTGCCAATCGACCCAACCCTGGCGCCTGCCAGCCTTGGTGCATTGAGAATCTCCAGCCGCCAGATCACGCTGCTCAATGCGCTGGGCGAGTTCGGCAACCTGCGCCGCGCCGCTGCGGCGATGCACACCACGCAACCGGCGGCCAGCCTGTTGCTGCAGCAGCTTGAGGAACGCCTTGGCGTGCGTTTGTTCGAGCGCTTGCCGCGCGGCATGCAAGCAACGCTCTACGGTGAGGTGATGATCCGCTATGCACAAAGCGCGCTGCATGAGTTCGAGCATGCCCAGGCGCAAATCGCCGAACTGGCGCGCGGGGCCTCGGGCCTGGTGCGGGTGGGCAGCGTCATGGGCCCGGTGCCGGGCGTGCTGACCAAGGCGGTACTGGCCTACAAGCGCGACCACCCCAAAGTGCGTATCTCGCTGGAAGTGGGCACCAGCGATACCTTGCTGCCCGCGTTGCTGCGCGGCGATTTCGACATGGTCGTGGGCCGCCTGCCAGACCAGAGCGACAGCCAGGACCTGAACATCGAGCTGTTTGAAGGCGGTGAGCAGATGCGCGTGATTGCCCGCGCCGGGCACCCTCTGGCGGCTGCTGTCGGGTTGCAATTGAGTGACCTGGTGGCCCTGACCTGGATCCTGCACCCCATCGGCAGCCCGATGCGCCGCCGTGTCGAAAGTGCGTTGCAGGCCGGGGGCATGGTGCAGTCACTGGACATCGTTGAAACCGCCTCGATCCTGGCCACCACCGCCATGCTCGAAGCCTCCGAAATGATTGCGGTGGTACCCAATGACGTGGCCGAGCATTATGCCCGCTATGGCATGGTTGCCATCTTGCCGGTAGAGCTGCCGCTGACCATGGCCAACCTGGGCGTGCTGACCCTGCGCTCGCGGCCCAATTCGGTTGCCCTGGATACCTTGCTGCGCTACCTGCGGGCGCAATAACCCTGCCTTTTCACCTGCCTGAGGCCTGCTGCCGATGTCGCCGGACCTGACCCATTCCAGCTTTTGCAACTTGATCTTTTCGGCTTACAACGCAGCTTCTAGAGGTGATGTTGTCATAACGTTGGCATTACTTGCAAAAAGGGCCTCTGCGCGCCCTCCTGCTCCCACGTCAGCTGAGGGCATCCAGCGACCATAAACCTTGGCGATCATGGTCCAGTCTTTGTGGCCCATTTGCTGAGCAACCCACATCGGATTTTCTCCAGCGCTGAGCATCATTGAGGCGTATGTGTGTCGGCTCTGGTAAGGGCGCCGCCACCGTACGCCCGCTTTTTTCATTGCTGGAATCCAAATCACTCGGTAGATGTAGCCGGCATGTCGCCATGGTTCGCCAGTGATGGTGTTCAGGAACACATGCTTTCCGGCCAGGAAGGTCAGTTCCTTTTGCTTGAGCAGCGCCTCTCTTGCAGGGCCAAGCAGCTTAATCGTTCTCCTGCTAGATGCGGTTTTGGTCGACTCGGGAACCTTGGCCGCCCTGGTCTTGGCCCGAACAATTCGGATTTCCCCAGCGATCCAATCAATATCCCCCCACTCCAGCGCGATTAGCTCGCTAGGACGAAGACCAGTCCAGAACGCGAACTGCAGCTGAGCCCACGTCTCCCCCCGCGCCGCCCTGAGCAGAGCCTCCTGCTCCTCCCGGGTGAACGGATCCACGTCATCCTCCTCCTTGATCTCTTCCCGATTCTTGTATGACCATCCCGAAAGCGGGTTGCTCTCAATGATTTCGTCCTCTACTGCGTCATTGAGCGCCGACCGAAAGCAGGTCTGAACTGTGGTCAGCCTAGTGTTCGAAACCTTGTAATTGGACAATTGATCCTTGATTACCTTCTTATTGAGCTCTCCGAGCGACAGATTCCCAAACATTGGCTTGAGTATCGATCTGATGATTGACCGGTATAGGGCCGTGGTGCTCGATTTGAAGGTCTGCGCTTTCCGCTCCAGCCATTCGTCCAGATAGACGCCGATATTCTGGTTAGAGCTGGCCCTGGCAAACTGGGCGGCGCGCTTTGATCGCGGGAATGTGGCGGCGTAATCGAATGTGCCATTTGATATGGCGTACTCGATTGCCGACTTGTGCTGCTCCGCCTTTTTCAGGTTAGCGGCGGTGGGCTTGAGTTGGACCCGCTCCCGGCACCGGACGCCCTGGTATTGGAATGTGATTTCGATACTACTTGAAGACGCGGGCCTGACGCCTCCCCCATCTCTACCCATGAGTAATACCCCTCAACGTCAATTAGGATTCTTCCGTCAGGCGCTTTACGCCAGACCATGTGCTTCGGCCATTTGCCGTCGCGAATTTTGGTCCTTATGGCGTCCGGTGTGTAGCCAGATTCGCGGGAAAACTGTTCGACGGTCTTGTATCGGACCATTTGCGTCTCCTCAGGCCGTGAAGTGGTATCCGACCTGCGCCGCCCGGGCGGATTCCTCGGTGCGGAACATGAGCTGGGTTTTGCTGGTGCTGCCCCAGCTGTTGTATTCCACGTCGACCCACCAGTGGCCGAACTTGCGGTACGGCTCGCCGAGGATCTTCGTGACGTAGCAGTCGATCAGGTTCATGGGGGGTCTCCTGTATCAGTCCCGGCTGAGCTTTTCGGGCATGGGCGGGATTGTTTCGAGGCTGGCCAGGTCGAGCAGGGTGAAATACCCGCCGTCCTGCGGCCGCCAGCCCATGGTGTCGATGTGGATTACGTTGCCGAGCGCTGCCGGCTTGTGCAGCGGCGTGTGGCCCACGACCAGCGCCCGGACGCCTGCAACACCTTCGGTCTCGCCCAGTTCAATGCGGCTTCGCGACCACATGCAGGTGTTCTGCGTCAGGCGCAACTGCTTGGCAGTCTCCGGCGCTTCAAGCGCGGCCCGCAGTTGATCCCAGGACGGGAATGGGCAGTCGGCGTGCACGACACCGACCAGGCCGCCGGGCGTCTCCACCTCGATGGCGATCGGCAGCTCGCGGAACTGGGCGGCGAACTCGCGTTGCTCATCCCAGGACAGGCCGGCGAACCATGCGCCCCCGTTGTACACCCAGTTGTCCACGTCGCAGGTATCGAATCTGCAGACGTAGTCGTCGTGGTTACCGCGCACCGGGTGGAACCAGGGCCTTGCCAGCCATTCGAGCACGTTGCGGCACTCTGGCCCGCGGTCGACCAGATCGCCGACGCTGAACAGTCGGTCAGCCTTCGGATCGAAGCCGGCTACGTCCAGGGCAGCCTGCAGCCGGGTAAAGTGCCCATGAATGTCGCCGACCGCGAAATCGCGGCCAGCAGTGTTTGCGGCGAAGCGCTTGATGCGCACCACCTCGATTTGTTCGAGCATGCAGAATCCTCGCCCGCGCATGTCGGCGGGCTTGAGTAGCTGGGGAATGGTTACAGGAGGTGGGCGCCGGATTCGAGCAGGCCGTCGCGGTCCTGGCGCAGATTGTCGAGCTCGATGGCAAGGGCCTGGATTTCTCGGTGCAGGTACTGGGCAATTGTTTCGTTCACCCGCTTATTTCCTGGGATCGCCCGACCCTTGAGCATTGCTTCCAGCTCATGCACGGTAAAGTGCTCGATCATGGCGCCACCTGCTTGCGGTATCCGGCGTCGTAGAGCCTCAGGCCCATATTGATCTGCCCGGGTGTTGGTGATTCATGCCCGGCATCAAGGCACATTTGTCGCGCAGCACGCTGGCGTTCTTCCGCCGCCCGTTGTTCAGGAGAACTGAGCGGTCGGAAGTCGTACTCGCTGAGATGGCCGCAGTTTTCCTCGCCGCCATCGCGGTGGGTGACCAGGAACAGTTGCGCGCCCATGGCGGTGATGGTCACCTCTTGGAAACCAGGGCGGGCCCAGTCTTCCGTGGAGCGTTTGTGCTTCATTTCTATCTTTTGGCCTATTGGCGGTAGTCCTTCGCCATCCCAGAGCGCTGGCCGCGGCGTGATGTACTGGACCTGGCCCTGCGTGAAGTTGTGCCGATGATCGCCAGTGCCCCCGCCATAGGGGTACGCGCGATCCTCGGCGCCGACCACGGCGTACTGGTCCATGCTGATCCAAACCTCGGTGATACCGTGGTGGGCGACCAGGCCGTGACCGTCTGCCCACTCAGGCGCCTTGCTCCAGTCGATCTTGCTCACAGGTGATACCTCTCATCAATCCAGCGCCCAGGCGCCAGTGCGGGTGTAGGTTCGGGTTGTGTTTCGTGCGGGGAGAGCTGGCGCTCGTTGCCGGCCTGCAGCTGGCTGTCGGGGATGCAGCTGATCGCCGACTCGTTGAGGATGTAGCAGGTGACGCCGCGGCGGGCGTCGTGCTGCACGTCGATGTAGCGCTCGTTTGCGCTGGTGCCTGTGGCCAGCAGCAGGAGGCAGAGGGCGAGACGGGTCATTGCTCCACCTCAGCGCCGTCTTTGATTTCCTCAAACCGGTACATCTTGATGACCCGTTCCTCGACGCCGGCGACCTTGATGAACTTGGCCTCATTCACCCACGGGTAGGCATTCGGATCGCCGTGCTTTCCGCCGCCGCTCATCTCGCAGAAGGCCAGGGCGCGTCCGTCAGGCAGGATGAATGCCTTCACGTCGATTTCGTAGTTCCTTCCCCAGCTGTAGTGGCACCACTCGCGGATGCCGCTGACCTGTTCAGCTTCGTATCGCACTTCGTTGATGGCGTCGTCATGCTCGTTTTCTTCGAAAAGAACCTCGAGCAGCTCGCCAGGTGCCGCAGCCAGGAAGGCCAGATCGACGTCGGTAGACTGCCCATCATCGTCGGTGAACGTGTAGTCGTAGCCGAACTGGAGGCCCTTGCGCATGACAAGCAGCTTGGCCAGCTGGCTTGCGGTGAGGGTGCTCAGGTGCTGGTTGATGTTTACTTCGAGCATACGAATTCCTTGGCCGCCATATCGCGGCAGTAAGTTGTACAAATTATTGAATGTGTAGAAGTTTTTCGGCCGGTGGTCCGATTCAGTTCTCAGTTCGGCCTTTTCCGGTTGTGCGGCTACACCGCTTCGCTATAGTGGTCTTTGCCATTCACAAAAGACTTCGGTCGTAGGAGGCGACATGCGAATTCGTGGAGACGTTTACTGGCGGTGGGCGGATCCCACACTCCACCACCGGGAACATGACGAAACTCTCGATGACGGCACGTTTATCGATGTTCAGGTGAGGCTGTCGCGGACGGGCAACACGCAGATGTTCCTCGGCGTTTATGCGGCCGGTGGAGCTCCCCTCCACGAAGAGGCGTTCGACTCTCGTCCAGGCGAGTCGATGACCAGGGCATTAGCGTGGGGCGTGGGGCGTGCTCGCCGAATCGCCACCGAGGGCCTGGCTGCAACGAATAAGCTTGCGGCCTGCTCGAAATAGAAGGGCGAGGGGTTACAGCTGGGCGGAGTACAAATGTGCTCTTGCGGTCATTCGCCCTGGCTGGCGAGTGCATTCAGGCGCTGGAAGGACGTGCCGGGCATTCCCTGGTACGGCTCATCTGACGCGCTCGCAGCTCCGTCGGGCGATAGGGCGGCACGCAGCTTCTTGATCAACCGCCACTCGGCATCGCTGCGGCCAACGCCGTCGTCAATGAATTCGAGTGCCTCGCGCAGCAGCGCATCCCGCTCGGCCAGCTGGGCGCGCTGATTCGAAATCCGCAAGCTCTGCCGTTGGATGTTCGAGTCGGAATGCTTGATGACTTCGCGCAACTGCTCGTTCTCGCCGCGCAGCCGCTCAACCCCAGCGGCACCGGCCATCGGCCCCAGGCCAACAATCGGCAGCCCAGTCGCCGCCGCATCCCGCTCTGCCTCTTCTTTGGTCCACCAGATGGCAGTACCAACCATCCAGGCTATGGGCTCGGGGTGTTGTGGGGGCTGGCTGAGCCATGGCCTGAATGATGTTCAGCAGGTCATCCCGTTCAAGTTCGTCGCAATCGCCCAGGCATAGGCGGTCACCAACGTCGCGCGTGCACTGCGCATCGTCCTCGGTCAACTCTTCGGAGCTGCCAACCCAGCCGCAGCGGCGGCACTGGGCGGGGTAATAACGTCCAACCAGCGGCTCCAGGCCAATGTATGGCGGCACGCTGACCATCTCTGTGTTGCTGGGTCGGTTTTCTGTGGGCATGGGGTACCTCAAGCCTGGGTGGCGTAACTGTTCAGATGGTGGCTTCGCCTGAGTCGATTTTGCGCAGCTCGACGACTTCGATCTTTTGGGTGCCATCGGTGATCACCCAGCAGGGCAGGTCGAGGTTCTGGAAGGTGCCGCGGTAGTTCCGGTATGCGCCCAGTGCTGCCTTGCGGAAGCAGCTCGATGCAACCTTGCCGATCGGCATGGGCTTACCCCCCCCTGTCAGCTGAAGGTCGAACACCGCGATCTGGTCGATGCGCTTGGCGGCCGCTCGCACGGTGTTGGGCGAGAGCCTGAATTCCTCTGCGACCTCGGCCACGCGCTTGTAGATCAGGGCGTCGTGTATCGCCTGATCGCGGGAGCCGTTCCGCAGGCCTGCATAGATGACTTGCATGGGTAAGCCTCCTGGCCTGCACGGCCTGGTGCGTTATCGTTGAATAGGGGAAGGCGCTGGCGGGCAGCTCCGGAGGGTCAGGCGGCTGGGCGCTCTGCGATGAAGTAGTCCCAGGCAGCTTTGTCGCCCTGGGCAATGAACCACTTCAGGACCTGGCCATCCTCGGTCTCGCTGACCGAACCGCCGTACTGGGCACCAGGGAAGGTGAATCTCGCGCCGTCGCCGCAATACGGGTATCCGCCGGTGAACTCGGTGAAGGTGACGCCGGGCTGGGCAGCAACGACGCGCTCCTTGAACTTTTCGAACCTGGCGTTGCGTGCAGCAACCTCGCTCTCGTGGCCTTCCTTGCATTCCGCCGAGCAATAGACGACGCGACCGTCGAACACCAGGTCCAGAGAGATATCGGTTTCAGCTTCTTCGTCCCAGCGGCTGGCATCGCTGTCGCACCTCGTGCCGCAGTGGTTGCAGTCAAACCACCAGCCTGCATCGATGTAGGCCTGGGCAGGGATGAAGGGCTGATCGGCATACTGATCGGCCCATTGCGCGCGGCGGCAAGACACGTCGCCGAAGTCAACCCCGACCTCCTCCGCGCCCTGGCGCCTAGCCGCAGCGTTCGACGAGGCGAACTGGATCGTGGATTCCTCTGGGTCATTGGTTTCGACGGTGTAGGCCAGCACCTTGCGTGATGCTGGATCTGCTTTCGGCTTCTTGCTCATGGCTTTCTCCAAGCATGCGCCGCCCTCCATTGCCGGGTGCGGCATGGTGGCAATTTGGTTTGGGATGGGGTATTACGGGTGACCGGCATGGGGCCGGATCAAGGAGCGTGTATGCAGCAGCGTCAGGCGGGTTTCTTCCAGTTCTTCGAAAAGTATCCAGCGGCTGAACGCCACGAACACAGGCATGGAAATGGCCATTACTCGACCGTGAGCGTTGGGCTGTTCCAGGGGCAAGTTGACGGCGCGTTCATTGGAATCTACGACGAGCATGGTCGCCTTCGCAGCGAAGAAAACTTGCCATGGGATGTCATCGAAAACAGTTATGGCCGGAACATTGGCCCGGCGGACCTCCTATCGAAGCTGACGGAGACTGCTGTTACTAAGGCTGGGGCGCCGATCGCATCCTAATTTTCTGCTGATATTCTGAGCGCCTCTCGTGCCCTAAAATTCTCAAGCTTTCGCGCCACAGATGGCGAAACCGTTATTTCGTGGCGCGGAGGTTCCAGTAGCGGCAGCGCACCGCCCGGGCCAAGCCCATGCAGGTGATGAATCATCAGCGTCATCGCCTCGCCCTGTTCCTCGATCCCGGCCCACTCCATCAGCTCCAGCAGGGCCTGTTTAGTCCCTGGTCGAACCTTCAAGCGCAGGTCTTCTTCCTGCAGGCGCTCGGCCTTGGCCCTTCGCTTCTCGTCACGCTGCTGCTGCGTCAGAGCCATCGTCGCCTCCATTGCGCACGAAGGTGGCGCCCGGCCCGATGTCGAGCAGGTCGCACACCCGGTTGATGATCTTGAGCGCGGCAGCGAACACCTCAGCATCGTCCGGCTCGCGGGCCAGGCGCTTCATGTTCGGCTGGTGCTCCAGGCAGACCTTGTCGGCCAGGCGCCGGGCCAGCCTGCGCAGGTGATCGGCGCTGTCGTGCATGCGCAGGCTCAGCGCGAAGGTCAGGGCCACATCATCAGGCCGGTACTGGCCGCCGCTGCGGGTGATGTAAAGCTTTCGCACCGGCTTGCGCATCGATGCGTCGAAAAGGGATGCCATGCTCGACCTCCTGCAGGCCACTTGGGGGAATACTCAGGTGCTCACGCCGCCTTGTTCTTTGCAGCGCGCTTCGGATTTTTCTGCTCAATCTCGAGATCCATGTCATTCCAGCCCGCGAGAAACCAGGAGCCGTGGAATGTGGCGGGGTTGAATGGGCTGGCCAGCTTGCTTGCACCGTTGCGCCGGCACTGGCGGCCATCGTAGCAAACGCTGGGGTACTCGCCTTTATCACTCATCTGCCACCCCCGTTACCGCTTGAGCGGGAAGTCGATTTCGAACGCAGCGATGATCCGCTGCAGCTTGCGGTCCCCAATGCCGAGCTGGGCAGTGACCCTGCAGCGGGATGCGCCGGTATCACGAAGGGCTATGATCTGATCGGCGATTCGCCGGTCGGCCTCGGCCTGGTCAATCACTACCTTCTCTGGCTTGACCTTCTTGGGCGGCGAGAAGAACTTGAAGCCCTCCCGCGCGGCGATACCCCACATGGCGCCTTTGGTCGTGCCCAGTAGCGCAGCCACCTCGCCGCAGCTCATGGTCTTGGCCAGCTCTGCGACCTTGGCAGCGCGCTCCCTGGCCACGGACTTCTGCTTGTTCAGCGCCTTCTCGTGCCTTGGGCTGGAGCGCTTTGGCTTCGGCTCAGGGTGCTTCCGCTGCCGAAACGGCTGGTATGTGAAGCCCTCCAGCACAACGAGCTGGCCGCCAGAGGAGAAGAAGGCAGCTTTTGCGGCCTCCAAGTCGATTGATGGGTTCATGCTGCCTTGCTCCTCAGCTTGGCCTCGAAGTCGTCCACCAGCAGCTTGAACTGCCAGAGGTCTGTTTCGAGTTGCTCGATGTAGTCGTCGTCGCGCTTGAACTCAGCCCACCAGAGCTGACGGCCAACGGCCTCCAGGGCAGGGCAGTACATGCCGACGTGCCAGAATTTTCGGCCAGTGATCCACATGCAGCCCTGGACCTGATCCATGATTCCGCTGGCGTCGTTGTCGATGTGGAAGGCGCGCAGCTTGTCGGGGGCAATGAAGCACTTGTATTCACTGCCACCGTCCTCGCCGATCAGGCCGTCAGCACTGGCGCCGAACGCACCGTCGTCTGTGGTCACGAAGCCGGCGCGCTGGACGATTAGGCCGGTTTGCATCTCGTGCTCCATCCGCGCCATGGGTTCCAGCTCATGGCCGCGCTTCATCTGCCACGTCTCGAAGCCGTTATCCAGCGCCTCGCCGGCGATTCGCTCGACAGCCAAGTTGAAGGCGTAATTGAGTGCCGCCTCAGTGGGCTGGCCGACTGGTTTGCCTTGCAGGGCAAGCTGGATCGACTCGGCGCGCGGGGCCGTCTTGTATCCAGCTACTGCACGAGCCTCGACTTCGCTTGCACCGGCCAACATGGCGGTCACATAGGCCTGCTGCTTCTCGTCCAGGCCACCGGTGCGCGATCGGGCGACACCGAACATGCTGGCGGTGATGCAGCCGGCGCGCGCCCGGTGCCACTCAGCGCTGCCTTGTTCGCATTCGATGAGGATCATTGAGGTTCGCCCTCCAGAGTCGCTGGTTCAAGTTCAAGCAGTTCGGCGCGGCGCTTTTCCACCTGCGTCTTGAACTGGCTGTATGCGGCCATGTCCTTGGCGGTTTTGATGTCGGCCAATCCGGCCTGCCAAATATGCTGGAGTGCTTCGACCGACTGGCACGAAACTGCCTGGTCGATCCAGCGCCGCGCCAAATCAGCATCGGCCTGCGGCTTGCCGTTGATTGGCGATAGACCTTCGTTTCCCTCGGTATTGAGGTAGTGGATGGCTTCTTCCAGGCGCTCAGTCTTGGGCCAGTATTTGTAGGCCCGCTTCACGCAGGTTTTCTTGGCCATCTCGCCCCAGTCGGTAACCCACGGGCAGGACTTCTGCTTTGAGATCCAGGCCTTCCAGGCGCTGGACCGGTCACGGATCGCATTGACCTCATCCACGCTCATGGTCTCGGTCAGGTAATCACCGTCGGCGGTCTTGACCACCACATAGACGCCGATCACCTCGCCGCGATCCTTGGAGAACGGGCTGTATGAGTGGGTTGGTGGCTTGTCGAAGCCGTTGAGAGCGAAGTTGTCGCTCGTGTAGACGAGTTCCGACTGGGCCCAGCGGATGGCGCCGGTGTTCATGGCCAGATCCATAAGGCCGATGTAGCTGATGTCGAGACAGATCTTGCCGTCTCTCGGCACCAGGTAAGCCTGCTTCTTGGCCGGGTTAAGGCTGATGCCGATGGCGGCGATGTTGGTCACTGCATTGACCACCGACTGCCGGTTCTGCACGGCCAGCTTCATGGAGTAGTCGTTGGCGGTGATGGTTTGGATTGCGAATTCAGCCTCGCGCTCGAAGTTCAGCGAGCGGTCGGTCAGCACCGAGGCGAAGGAGTCGCGGGTGCCGTAAATGTCTTGGGAGATTGTGGCAACGGCGTTGCTCATGATCGCCTCCGGTTGAGTATTGGGAAAATGCCAGGTCACCCAGGCACGGAGGTACGCTCCAGGCCCTGGCTGCGGTGGATGGTTGCGCGCTCTCGGCCGCTTACGCTCCGGGTAGGTCCGGTTATCCCCTGGGGGCCCGCCGGGCTCGGGTGCGTGTGATTCGGGAGTCGGGTCTAGCTACTGATCAGCCGATGATGTTCTGCAGCCCCTCTCGGGCGCCGCTGTTCTTGATAGGCCAGAAGTCATACGCGAATGCCGACAGAGCCATGTGCATCTTGTTGGCACGCTCCATGCCCGGCTTGCGCAGCTCATCCTTCAGGTAGCACCACTGGAGTTCGCCGTACGAGTAGGACTTGGTGTTGGTGAGGTTGTCTTCCTCAACCACTTTGCCGAGGGCGTCGAAGAAGGCCGCTTGACCGTCACTTCCCATCGCCCAGAAGGCCTTGGCGAGGATTTCAGGGGTAAGGCTCACGACTTGTGGCTGTTCGAGTTGTACGCAGATATCGGACATACGAATCTCCCGCGCCATCCATGCGGTGGGCGCTGACAAGTTGGTTATTGGGTGATTGAGCCGGCCAGTGCGCTGGCCAGCATGAAGAAGGTTCAGGCGAAGAGCATGGAGAAGGAGCCGCGCCATAACACCAGGCGGCGGGCCCGCTGGTAGCGGGTCATCGCTTCGGCTCAAGGGATTTGATGGCTGACTTGCCCAATGCGCGCAGAGACCGCCTGAAGTTGCCGAGGTCGCGGCGCGCTTGCTTTCGCTCCCTGACGAAGTACCAGGCCCTGGTGCAGTGGACGCATCCTTGTTTGAGCAAGTAATCCATCACTTCCTTGTCATTCAGGCCTCGGTCCTCGTCCTGCGACCACTCTCGGAATGCTTCCCACATGTGCGTCTTGCGGCGATTTTTCTCGTCATACAGAATCTGGAAATGCTCTTCGCTTCCGTTCGGCCAAGGAAGATCGCCAAGTTCGGGGTGTGGATTGGCAGGCTTCGGGCCAATCAAATCGAAGCGGTTTTCACACCGACCAAGATGAAGCCCGATCTCGGCCGTCAACGACTTGATCCGCTGCAAGACTGACTCGTGAGCGGCCAGGGTGATGAGTATCGAGCGCTCAAGCTTCATGCCCGGACCTCGTAGGCCAGGGTGCAGATGCCGCACAGGTACGCCCGGCCCGACCAGGCTGCCGGGTTCTCGATGTGAGCCAGGCGCGCTTGGTTCATGGCGTCCTCCATGGTCAGGCCCTTGAACACCAGCAGGATACGGTCGTCGGGCACGGCTTGGGCGACCTCGGCCACCTGGTCGTCGATGAGCGACGGAAAGATCGGCGTAGTCATGCAACCTCCTTGCGCCGAACGGCAATACGCCGGATGCGCTCGCAGTAGTGTTTGAACTCCTCGGCGTCGATAGCGAGGAGAGAGAAGTAGGCGACCACCAGGGTCTCGGCCTTGGCGTCCTCCACCGGGCCGGAGCCAGGCAGAAGCATGGTTTCTATGGCGCCTTGGATAGCGCTGACCGCGATGCCGTGGGGGCTCATAGCTGAGCCTCATCTGCCTCATGCTGCAGGCCCTGTTCGGCATACTGGTCGAGCATCGACTCAGCGATCTCGTACAGCTTGCCTCGGCAGTGATCGCTCTTGCCGACAACATCCTCGACCATGCTTTTCACTGGGCCACCGGCCTGTGCCTGGAGCAGGAGGAGGGCCAAGGCGTTGAGGTCGTCCTTCT
>Ga0302347_1002360_pt1 | contig 19482 bp, 17 predicted proteins | sample PhyWR1_FD_202178 | JGI IMG/M metagenome (GOLD analysis project Ga0302347, IMG submission 202178) | Leaf surface microbial communities from wheat plants in UC Gill Tract Community Farm, Albany, California, United States - DLSL W.R1 (v2)... | ecosystem: Host-associated > Plants > Phyllosphere >...
CTAAGCGTTAGTGCCTTCATGACGCTTCCCCTAGCGTATAGCCGATGCCATGGACGGTGCGGATAAAGCTACTGCCGAATTTTTTCCGCAAATGATGGATATGCACCTCGATGGCATTGCTGGATACATCATCGTCCCAGTTATAAATTTTCTCTTCGATCAACGGGCGAGGCAGCACGCGGCCTTCATTGCGCAATAACAGCTCCAGCAACGCAAACTCTTTAGGTTTCAGGTAGATCGGTTCGTCGTTATAGGTCACGGTAAGATTGATGGGATCGAGTGAGACTGAACCGTGATTCAACGTTGTTTGCACCTGCCCATGACGGCGGCGGATGAGCGCCTGCAAACGTGCGGCAACTTCAATCAGCGCAAACGGCTTACACAGATAGTCATCAGCCCCTTGCTGTAAACCGGCCACGCGCTGTTCTAGCGCGTCGCGAGCGGTGAGAATCAGCACCGGCTCATCATGGCCGTTTTGACGCCACGAGCGCAGAATATCGAGTCCATCCATGCCGGGTAGGCTAAGGTCGAGCACGACGGCGTCGTAGGGAGCAGAATCCAACGCGCTGAGCCCCTGTTTCCCTTCGGTGAACCAGTCCACGCTAAACCCCATTTTAATCAAACCGGCTTTAATTCCGTCGCCGATCAGTTTGTCATCTTCAATGAGTAATACCCGCATAACTGCGTCCTTTATGCTGTGCTGTATGGTTTTATCTAACTATTTGGCAAGGGCTTTGTACAGCGTAATACCGCGCGGATCCAGCACCGTAGGCAGTTTTAAAAAATAAAGTTGGTTAAACTACGAGCTTAAGATCTTGTTAAGAACTCTTTGGTGTAATGCATTCCGAAGAGCAAAAACAGCTAACTGTTGATGCTGATATTAATCCCATTAAGAGAGAGAAAAATAATGAAAAAAGTAGCCGCTCTAGTCGCCATTCTTGCCGTTTGCAGTGCTCCTGTTTTAGCGCAAAACGGTGGTTTTTCTGACCCTAATGCTCCCGCAACTCAAACGACGCAGACGCAAGCTGCCGGTGGATTCAATGGCCCGAATGCAGGTGCAATGACGGTCGAGAAAGCCAAAACCATGAGCGATGATACTTGGGTTACCCTACGTGGGAACATTGAGCAGCGTATTGGTGGTGAGCACTACACTTTCCGTGATGCAACCGGCACCATGAATGTAGATATCGACCATAAGCGTTGGAATGGGCAGACCATCACCCCGAAAGATACCGTGGAATTGCAGGGGAAAATCGATAAAGACTGGAACTCGGTTGAGTTGGACGTCAAACAGATCACTAAAGTGAAATAAGATTCAAATTCCAAGGTACTTGGCATTCGTCATCCTCGCAGAAGTGAGGATGACGAATAGATGCGTTTAAATTGCCAGCGCGAGTCGGGTTCCTTGGTCTATCGCACGCCGTGCATCGAGCTCGCGTGCGACATCAGCGCCGCCAATCAAATGCACGGTTTTACCCATCTTCTGTAATGGCACCAGCAATGCCTGCTGCGATTCTTGCCCCGCACAAATAACGATGTTGTCTACCGGCAAACATTCAATCTGTCCATCGCGCATCAGATGCAGGCCTTGCTCATCAATATGATGATACTGGGCTCCGTTTATCATCGTCACGCCGCGTTTTTGCAAACTGGCACGATGTATCCATCCGGTTGTTTTTCCAAGTCCTTCGCCCACTTTGCTGGTTTTACGCTGCAGTAAATAGATTTTGCGTGGGCTATGCGGGGAATGCATTCCGCCTGCGGCTAACCCTCCACGCTGTTTTAACTGTAGATCGATGCCCCATTCTTCGGCAAAGGCGACGCTGTTTAGGCTGGTGGACTGACCGTATTGGCTGAGATATTCGGCGGTATCAAAACCAATGCCGCCAGCGCCAATAATGGCCACGCGTTTCCCAACCGGAAGTTTGTCACGTAAAACCTGTGCATAGCTCAGCACGTGGGGCATATCGCTACCGGGTAAATCTAAATAGCGCGGGATAATTCCCGTCGCCAAAATAACTTCATCGAATTCAGCCAGATCTTGAGCCTCAACGCGTTGGCCTAGCCGCTGTTGAATATTATGGATAATCAGCAAGCGCTTAAAATAGCGTAGCGTTTCATGAAACTCTTCTTTGCCGGGGATCTGCTTGGCGATATTAAATTGACCACCAATCTGATTGTCTGCCTCAAACAGCGTGACGTGATGGCCTCGCTGTGCCGCGGTGGTCGCAAACGCTAAACCTGCGGGGCCAGCGCCTACCACGGCAAGGCGCTTAGGTTTTTCTGCGGCGGTCAGCACGAGCTCGGTTTCATGGCAGGCGCGTGGGTTGACTAGGCATGATGTGAGTTTGTGCTCGAAAATTTGATCAAGACAGGCCTGATTACAGCCAATGCAAACATTGATTTCGTCGACGCGGCCGCTGGCCGTTTTTTGCACAAATGCCGGATCGGCCAAAAATGGGCGGGCCATAGACACCATATCGGCGCATCCGTCCGCCAGCACGGCCTCGGCAACGTCGGGGTGATTAATTCTATTGGTGGTGATGAGAGGGATGGAAACTTTGCCCATCAAACGACGTGTGACCCAGCTAAATCCTGCGCGTGGCACCATGGTTGCGATGGTAGGAATACGTGCTTCATGCCAGCCAATACCGGTATTGATAAGCGTCGCACCGGCATGTTCCACCTGAATCGCCAACTGTTCAATCTCTTTCCAATCAGAGCCTTCCTCAACCAGATCCAGCATCGATAGACGGTAAATGATGATGAACTCTTGCCCAACGGCGGCGCGCACGCGGCGCACACACTCCACGGCAAAACGCATACGGCGCATGAAATCGCCGCCCCAATCGTCGTCGCGCTGGTTGGTTCTGGCGGCAAGAAACTGGTTAATCAAATAGCCTTCAGAGCCCATGATTTCAACGCCGTCGTACCCAGCGTGCTGCGCCAAACGCGCACACTGGGCGAAGTCAGACAGCGTTTGCTGAATCATATCTTCGGTCATTTCTATCGGCGGATAAGGGTTGATGGGGGCCTGTATCGCAGAGGGCGCGTGAGGCTGTGGTTGATAGCTGTAGCGTCCCGTATGCAAAATTTGCAGCGCGATTTTCCCACCGGCCTGATGTACCGCGCTGGTAATGATTTTATGGTGCGGGATCTGATTTTCGTGATCCAATACGGAAGCGCCAGCATGCACCACGCCATGCTGATTTGGCGCAATGCCTCCTGTCACAATGAGCCCAACACCGGCTCGAGCGCGCTCCGCGTAAAATTCTGCCAAACGCCTGCTGCCGTCAGGATGTTCTTCTAACCCCGTGTGCATCGATCCCATCAGGACGCGATTTTTTAAGGTAGTAAACCCGAGATCTAATGGTGCGAGCAGATGAGAGTATTGATTCATTCGGGCTTTCCTTGTTAGCACAGGCTGAAGCAGCAGTTTCTGGTCGGATGAGTTTCTTAAATCTAGTCTCTCTGCGGGGCTTTGAAAGTAATATGTTAATGAACTGTGATTTACCGCAACATTGTGCTGGTGGAAAGCTGAGAAGCGTGACTTAGTTTGGATAATGAAGGGGGATTTTCTGGGGGTACTGTTTACAAAAGCATCTAACCTAATCGGCAACAAGCCCATTTTTCATCATTGTTTTCAGTTTTGTTATGCGACAAAGTATCTATTCCACTCGCCTTTGCTAATTAAGGAATCGTTATGCTGCGTGTTTTATTAGTTATTGATATGCAAAATGGTGTTTTTATCAATCCACGTTTTGATCGCGCAGGACGAGTGGAGAGGATTAATCAACTATCGCAAGCGGCAGATCGAGTTATTTTCATTCGCCATCAAGAAAATGATATGCCGGAAAACAGCCCTGAATGGATGCTATTACCTGAATTAAGCCAGCCTGAAAATAGCCTTTATGTCGAAAAGACGGCCTGTGATGCTTTCTATAAAACTTCGCTGGCTGATGAACTTGCCAAAATCAAAGCAGCGGACATCACGATTTGCGGCTGTGCGACCGATTACTGTGTGGATACGACGATTAAAGTTGCGGCGAGTAATGGATATAAGGTGACTGTTGTTGCCGACGCTCACACCACCGCCAATCGTGGTCCGCTAAAGGCAGAGCAGTTGATTCAGCATTATAACGAGGTGTGGGCAAACCTTATTATTCCTGGAAATGATGTCAGAGTGAAAAATACCCAGAAAATTTTGCAAGAATGGAGCGAAGGAAATAGCTGAAGAGACATTTTTTGGATATTTATCTCCAGATACAAAATAAAATTTTGTGTTCCTGGTCGGACTTGAACCAGTGACTAAGCGATTATAGGTCATAAAATTGGCCTGTTTTTACTTATTCTCCATTGTCTCTGTTTGTATTCTTTCCGCGTCTAGAGTCTCAATATAAAAAATAAGGGTCTGTGTTTTCACACCGACCCTTAATCATTTTATATCTTTTTGAATTCTTACGCAGCAGCTCCGCTTCGATGATTAATACGGAACACGGCAACAGCCTCGCTCAGGCGGCTGGCTTGTTCTTCCAGTGCCGTGGCTGCGGCAGCAGATTCCTGCACCAAACCGGAGTTTTGCTGAGTCACGCGATCCATTTCGGTTACTGCAAGGCCAATCTGGTCGATGCCACGGCTCTGCTCGTCTGATGCAGACGCAATTTCGCTCATGATGTCCGTTACGCGGGATACTGCTTTCACAATGTCACCCATTGTTTCCCCTGCGCTTTCAACCAGTGTGGAGCCGGTATCGACTTTGCTGACGGACTCATCAATCAACTGCTTAATTTCTCGTGCCGCCTGTGCACTGCGTTGTGCCAGATTACGCACTTCACTGGCCACGACGGCGAAACCACGGCCTTGCTCACCGGCGCGCGCCGCTTCGACAGCCGCGTTCAGCGCCAGAATATTGGTCTGGAAAGCAATGCCGTCAATAACATTGGTGATGTCAGCAATCTTCTGCGAACTGCTGGCAATTTCTGTCATTGTGTTGACAACGTTATCCACCACTTTTCCGCCGTGACGAGCAACGTCAGAGGCACTTAGCGCGAGCTGGCTAGCTTGTGACGCATTCTCAGCGTTCTGTTTTACGGTTGCGGTCAGTTCTTCCATGCTTGCTGCCGTTTGCTCAAGTGAAGCAGCTTGCTGCTCGGTGCGGGAAGAAAGGTCGGTACTGCCGACTGAAATTTCGCTTGCGCCACTAAAAATAGCTTCTGCGCCGGAACGAACATTCCCGACGGTGCGTGCCAGTGCTTCCTGCATATGACGCAGGGACTCGGCAAGTAGGCCCATTTCGTTACGTCCTTCAACATCAATTTTATGAACGAGATCGCCGTCAGCAATTAAACGGATTTCTTCAATCAGTCTGTTCAGTGGATTAATCAGTGTGACTTTTGTACCTTGCCAAACGACAACCGCGATCGACAGGGCAATAATTAGTGATGCGGCGGTGAGCCAGGTTGCTTCACTAAATGATTGCTGACTGTCAGAAAGCGCTTCGCTATAAAAATCATTATTCTTTGCAGAGATACGCGCATAGGTATCAAAAAACTTATCCTGATAGGATTGCGTATCCTGTGCATATACGGCAGTCATATTATTCGTTTTGATATAGTTCAACATATCAGAAAGCGCATTATAGTATGCGGTATAAGCGGCTAAAATTTCCTTATTCGAGCCTGCTGCTTGAGTACTCTGATACTCGCTCCAGCTCTTTTTCACCTCTTTCAGCGAGTCGCTGGTTTTTATCAATGATTGTTTGAGGTAAGCGGCCATCTCCGGTTCAAGATCTTTTCTTGAGTAGTAATGCGCGGCAAGAGTGACATCATTTCGTGCCTGCAATAATGCAGTCCAAGAGGAGTCTAGTTTGGATTGCTCTTCGCGAACTGAATTAAGCTCGGTCAGATTATCCTTATCCGTATTTAGTGATTTAAAGAACAGCCCAGCGGATGTGAGCTGCAATAAACTAAATAACCCCAATACAATAGCTAAACTGGTAACAATTTTGACGTTGCGAAACATAATATCTAATTCCTTTAGTTGTCTATATTTACTATCGGCTGAGGCAAGAAAAACATTTGGCAAAATAATGTATTATTGATGGATAAATTTAATAACATTATCCGTGGACAATAAAATCTGAACCAGATTAAGACCTCGCTCTCATATTTTTCTTATTGCTTTAAGATGCGCACTAAATTTCCCCGTTGATCTTCGCCAATATCCCATTGTGAGTCCTGCGAGTTTTCTATGGCTCGGACATAAAGCGCCACCAGCCAGTCATATAAATAACTGGCATTACCCTGAGCCTGACGCTCGCCAAGCTGTGTCAGACGCATAGCGGCATTAGCCTGATGCGGTGGGGAAAAAATAGCCTGACCTTTATTTATTCTGCTGGGTGGGCGATTTTCTTGTGGTACGTTTTGATAGCCGAGCCAACCGATGAAGTCGTTAAGGATATTACCGGCGCACGTTGGCATTAATGATGAATGACTGTCGCGGTGCTGTAGTGCCTTTTCCAGTTCACTGCCCAGATCAATCCGGTAGCTGGTATCAATGAGCAACTCGCACAATGCCTGAATTTCCTGCGCTGACAGGCCAAGCTGCGCGGCAATATGTTTGCGATAGCCGAGCTGACGCAAATAATTAACCCAGCGCTTATGTAGCTGGCGAGAAAAGTTATTTTCATCAATGGCTGTTGGCACCGGATCTTTTTCGACAGCAAAAAGGTCAATCTCAAAGGCCGACAGCATCGGTAGTGGACGATGCTGTTGTTCGCAACGCTGCCAGCACTGACGGATCATTTCGCGTGGCAGCGTGAGCTGATCCAACAACTCTCCCTGACGTGCGGCCTGAGATTGCAGGGTGCGGATCAGTGTTTCAGCTTCTTGTGCAGGCGTTTGCGCCTGACCACTGGCAGTTCGAATATGGGCGAACTGAGCGCGCACGTCTTGGCTGAGACGGTGCTGCAAAGCCTGATGGCGAACACGGCGGTTGGTGGGGCTGATCGCACTGGCAAGCCATTCCTGTAACCGATGCATACTGTGACTTTCCAGCGCCTGTAGCGTCCCCCATTTTTTACCTGCCTGGGTGAGCAAATGCTGTACGTCATTATCCAGAATCGTTTTTTGCGTAAAACGCGGATCATAAGGCGTAATGGCCCAAATCAAACGCGGTAGCCCTTCATCGGCTTCGCTTTGGGTTTGTTCCAGCCAGCGGTTTAGCGTGCTGGCGACCGGCACGACCTCCAGCGAGGACTCAACCGCATTACAGACCATCAGAATATCGGGCTGAAGCGTTGCGGTATAACGGTCTTGCTCATGGCGTGGGATGTCGACGATATCAATCTCACCCAGATTTGTGGTGGCGCTTAACGTGAGCACCACTTCCGCACAGACTCGACGAAGAGACTGCTGAGCCACATTGACATGCGTCAGTGGTTTTCCGTCACGCAGCGTGCAGACAATCACATCGATGTTTTCGGCCGTGTGAGCCTGTTCCGGCAGAACAAGAAAACCCTCAGCAGGAAGCAGAAATTTATCAACGATCAGGCTGGCAGGGGCCAGAACTTGCTCTGCACCTCCCAATAAATGTAAAACCTGTGCCTGCTCCAGCCAGTCTTGCGTCAGGGGTGGCTCTTCGCCCCAGAACAGGGCCAGCAACGTGGCGCGATCGTTTACCGTTAGCCACGGAGCTAGTTCAGTCATCTGCCACAGCAGGTCATCGTCTGGGTAATGCTCGCTGTGTACCTGTTGCTGATAGCTGTGGGCAATGGCAGCGAATTGTTCTCGGCTCATTCCCGGCACTGGCTGCTTCTGGCGTTGCTTTTGTAAGGTGCTCAGTTTTTTATACATCGCACTTTCAGACAGCAGACGTGGCTCGCCGCGGGCGTGGTAGCGCTGCACCAGAGGGATCGCCAGCTGATCTTCAGACAACATATTAAGCAGCAGCGGGTAGTTTTCTACCTCTGGTGGGAGGGTTGATGTCAGGCGTACCGCGAGAGCTGTCAGTGCCGTGGGGGGATTGATATGCCGCAGGTAGTTTAGCGATTTATCCCCGAGCTGCACGGTGATGTGGTCAAGCCCCTGAGCCAGCAGCGTCCGTAGCAAATGAGCTTTCCCCGCCACGGAGGCACTATACAGCCCCAGCGTTAAGGGGGCGTGAGCCAATGCATCGATTTTCTGCTGGCGTGCAGCAAACTGAGCCAGTCTGCCTAACAGGCTGTTGGCCTCGTTTTGCAGGATAGAAGAGTGGCTACGGTTACTCTGAATCCACTCTTCCAGTTCGCGAATCGTTATCGAAAACGGTTTCATTTAGGGTATACGCTCCCGCTGTCTATCCAGTAGTGAGTGACCCCGCGATAACTGTCGGCAAGGGTGTTGAGTTTCAGACTAATTTGGTCGAGGGATACCGGTGAGCCATCCTGCATTTGGGCTGCAACGATGGCGAAGCCGCCGTTTTGCGTGTCATATTGCAGGCGAACGGAAAGGACGCCATCACCCGCGATGGCTTTCGCCAGTTCCGGAGATGTAATCTGTACCAGATACAAAGGTGAGGCAGGCCAGTGAACATCGGCCAGTTGGCGAAAGCCAAGGCAGGCGTTGCCGCGCAGCGGGAAATAGAGCTGGGTGTCCAGTTTGCGCGTCGTATCGTCGAGACACAGATCGTGATACCAGACGTTTTCGTCACGGAGGATATTACTCCCGTCCAGAATGCCGAGATGGCGTATGGTGGAGTAAGCCTGAATATCTGCCGCATTAAAGTTAAACCCGGGCAGGCGTAAATCCAGCGCCAGACTGCACAGCATTGCGCCCAGCGCGGCGGTTGATTTCGGGCTACTCAGATAGCCATCACGCCCCAGTGGGAAGCGCTCGTGAACTGGGTAGTTATGCAGCCAGACAATACGGTTAGCGGGCACGGCTTGCAGATAGCGCAAGAGCGCCTGTACGCCGGGTAAACCGGTTGGACGACCGGTCATCAACAGCACATCACAGCAATAATGATTCACCACGTCACTGAGTGCCTTGAGTGGGGCGGTAAGCGTAAAGCGGCCACTCAGCATCGCGTCTTCAAGGCTGGCCATATTCACCCGCAGCGTCACATCCAGCAAACTGAATGCCTGATTATCTGACGGAAGCCGTGGCTGAATCGCCTGATCGAGATAACGTATCACCGGGAGAGTAGGGCGCTGTGGCAGCAGCTCATCCAGTTTGGCTTCAAACTGGCGACTCTCATCCTGTGGGTTACTTTTTTCCCAGAAGGCCAGAATAGCCTGAGCCGCTGGGATCAGTATTTGCAGAGTGGCTTGCTGGCGCAGAATGTTTTCATTTTCATTCTGGTTGCCTCCCCCGAATAGCTGCATCATGACGCTTTTCGCGTCCGTCAGGCCGTTTGTCAGCAAGGCTTTTTCTAGACATGGCAGCACCCACTGCTGGATCACATCCAGCAAAATGTCATCGCCGGCCACTTTGAAACCTTCGCGGAACAGCAGATGTGGCTTGAACTTGACGTTACTGCCGATCCCCCCGTCCAGTTGATATTGCACGATAGCCATATCCGTGGTGCCACCGCCGATATCTATTGATGCGACACGCAACGTGGTACCCGTCGGTTCGTCTAGGGCGAGCTGGCGGTCCGGACGCGCTAGGTTCTGGAAAAATACGCCGCTCTGCCCTGCATAATTAATCAACGCTTCGTTGTACAACCAGACCAGTTGACCGCAGGTGGCTTCATCCCACTCCATCTGAACTTTAGGTACCGGAACGGTACTGAACTCTTCACTGCGCATTTCGTAGAAGGCTTCATCTTGCGGGTGCCAGCCCATCGATTTCCACACTAACCCAATAGCCTCTTCCATGCGCTGGCGGAATATTTCCCGTTCCTGTTTTGGCATAGCGGAAGGCAGGGTGAGGATAATATTACGCAACTGACGCGGGGCATTGTGGTGGCCCATATTTTGCCGGTGGCTGGCGCTGTTTATCTGTGACAGCGCCTGTGCCAGCAATTCGCACAGCATTAAGGTCATCAAGCTGCTGCGGCTGTAGTGTGGGGTAAAGACCGGCAGACGTTCGTCCATGGGCAAGCTAAAGAGCGGCTGGCCCTCATCGTTCATCAGATGTGTTAATGGAAGCGCCATGGCACGGGGTTCGCGCTGGCTTTTTCCGCGCGGCTGGCTGAAGCGCCATGCCTGATTAACCGGCGAGTCATCCCACAAATAGCGGCGGGGGCTGGAGAGGCCGCTGCTGCCTTCCGTGCCCTGACGTTGCTGAGCCAGACTGAGTGCTTCTTCGCCCACGCGCACGATAGAAGGCCACGTGAAAGCATCTTCACGGCCGCTTTCTACCGAAAAGTGGTGCTTCCCGAAGCGCGCTTCGCTGAATTCCAGACGGCTAGAGAACAGGGCTTCGCTGAATTCCTGTGGGCGTGACAATGAACGAATATGCAGTTCGGTACTTTGGCGTAAGCCTTCATTTCCGACCCCGTGATCTTCAGTCAGCACGCCGCAGGTGTGGCTGTTGCCGACGTCCATCACCAGATCCACGGCAATGGCCGGAGACTGGAGTGTCTCGGTGACTATCTGGATCTCTGGCACCTGAAGGTGTGTGCTGAGCATTTCCAGAAGGTTCAGGTAGTGCGCCTGATACTCAAACAATTTCAGGGCGAGTGCTATTTCCCGCTCACTGCGTTGTTCATGACGGGTGGCGTACTCGACAAAAACATCACGCAGCCAGCCATCTACCCAAGTCTGATCCAGAAATTCGGCGACTTCGTGGTTACGCCATGCCAGAGCGAAACGGGCCCCGTTGCGCACGTCGGAAAACGTCGGTGCAAGGGGCGTGGAAGAAGCGTCATCTGCCACGATTTTGGTGTCGAAGGCCAGAGTAAGACGCACTGTATTTCCCAGTGAATCAGGCGTTGGCAGGCGCTGAACCTGCACGCGAGCCCAGTTATCCGGCCCGCCGGAAAAGACCTGTCGCGCATTCACTCGCAGAAAAGGTAGCGGGAGCCAGAGGGTATCTAGGGCTGCCAGAGACTGCTCAAGCGTGATCGTGGCTTCCGGGCGAACAATCTCCGGCATACCGCCGTTTTCACCCGGCAGGGTAAACTTTGCCAGATTTTCATCGTAGTCCAGACGGAGCAGCGGGCCGTTGGCGCTTTGACGGACAAAACTACCGCTGCTGCCCGCGCGTGTTGCCAGACCGAAATCCAGAAACTGCACGCCGCTATTTTTAATCAGAGTGATATTGGCTTTATAGCCGATAAGGTTGGCCTGCATGGTTAGTACCTCACTCGTTTAAACTTAGCGGAGATCGTAATGTCATTCTCATAGAGGGCAGAACACTGTGCTGCACCGGTAAGTGCCTGCGAACAAACGATTTCTGGGATACGAACGCGGCTACCGTCGGCGCATTTTGCTCGGGAACGGGGTTTAATCATCAGATTGCCGGATTGCATCAGCCCAGAATAAATGTCGCCACGACAGACTCGGTTATCTTTCATCACCAGCCGTGCCTGACCCTCATTTTTGCTGATCTGGTAACGCATACTGCTCGGAAGGTTGGCGATCGCGTCATTGGCTTCCAGCGAAACTCGCCAGATGCCATCCAGAAACTCAGTGGTGCCTAATTTTACGGCTTCGCTATGTAATACCAGCGCATCGATTGGCGGGACTTCGGGCTCGGGCTCCACGGCTTTTACTGGCTGAGGCGGTTCTGGCGGTGTTTCTGTGACTACAGGCGGCTTTGCAACCACTGGTGGTTCTACTGGCTTTGCAGGGGTAATAACCGGAGGCGCAATCGGCTTTGCGACGACGGGCGGTTTGACCATTTTGGCCGGTGGTGCGGCAACCGGTTCGGCGGCAGGCTTAAAGTGAGATGAAAGCCATGGCCACGCCAGCAGTCCGGCGAGAACCACCGCGAGAGCCAGCACGGTCAGAATTTTTTTGCGCCAGGAACGAGTGCGCGGCGCAGGCGGCTCGTCGATTTTCGGCACGACTGACGGGGCAACCTCTGGCGTTAATAACGGTTTATTCGGGGTGCTCAGTGTGACAACCACCGGTTCTGGGTCATCAACCTGAATGGGTTCATATTCCGGGACGGGCTCAGGCAATACCGGTGGCGCAACAGGAACCGGTTCGGGCGCCATGCTTGCATATAGGCAGGATAATGCGTGCTGTTCGGGCGATGCGTTGAGATCGGAAAAACCCCAGAAGGTGAGTACCGGTTTATCATCAACGAGGTACACATGCTGGCTGCCCGGAAAGCGGATCGCGTTCTGAAGCAGGATGCCAAACAGCTGTTCGGCGCTTTTTTCTGACTTCAGGCTACGTTGACTCATTTCTGAGGCCGTTAACAGGCAGTTATCCAGATAACGCAGGGCCTGCGTGCGTTGTAATTCGCTGGCCATAGACCAAGGCGTCACGGTACCGGAATACGGCGCGTACCAGTCGACTTTATCCTCTGCATCATTGGATTGGGGGATAGCCAGACAGTCCGCCAGCATCTGCTGTTTTCTTAATCGTAGCGTTTCACGTATTTGCCGTGCGGAATCAAAAATAGACTGTCCATTTTCGCCCAGCGCGAGGAAGTCACCGGAATAACCGCTGCGCAATAATATCTTTGCCAATTCTTTAACCTTTATCCGTCTGGTTTATTTCACCATATGCTAATTGCTGACTATTTTAGCGGCTTTCAGGGTGGAAAAGTGGTTAAGGAAATGGGTAAAAAGAAGATGGAAGTGTCGGCTTTTAATGCAATAAAAAATGACCGCAGATTAAATTGCAGTTAATTTGTTAATCTTGTTGCGTTAATAAAAATAATGTTGCTGGCGTAGTGGTAATTAAGGACGGTAGGTAAAAAAAATGAGCTTCCCTTCCGAAGAGAGAAAAAAGAAGCTCAAATGCCTTTGTCACATAAAAGGCAACAGACAATGAACTAAATACTGATATTGTAGATTTTACCTGATGCAGCATCTCGAGATGTTCCATCCTGACCGTAGGTTGCACTTATGCCACCCACCTGATTCATCATTTTCTTTAAGTCATTATTCTTTTTCAAATGCATATTAAGCAGCGTCGCAATATGCTCATTTAATGCATTAGAACTGGCGACTCGTTCGATAATACTTTTCCATGTCCGGGAAAATGCGGCGTGCCCTTCGTAGGGAGCGACAAGACCAAGACGACGCTCTTCTTTGGTTCGAATTTCATCATAATAGCCGAGAGTTGAGAGTAATCGGCTTTTAGTATCAGAAATAATCTGTAATGACACTGGATTAATCTGCGGGCGACCTAACTGGCTCATTTCTTCCGCAAGAATTGATTCAAGTGTCCCGATAGATTCGAGCATTTTGACTAAAGTTGAGCGTAAGTTATCCATTATTATTGTTCGGTAATTTTTTATTAAAAGTTAAGCATATCTTGCAGCAAGGCATGCGCAATTTTATCGGTATCGATATGTAGTTCTCCAGCATCCATCGCTGCTTTGATATTGGCCAGTCTCTCCACGTTGATGTCTTTAGTGGTATCGTTCTGAATGGCTGTTGTCTGCTTGAGAATACTCACTTGGATACCTATGACCTCGTCGCTGGGAGCGGAACTGGTGCTTACGCTTTGGGTTCTTGGGCGTACTGCTAGGTCATGCTGAGCATTACTGGGTGAAATAGGTTGTGCTCGGTTTATGCTCATAATTCCCTCGTCAATGTTGAATCAAGTCGCTACTGCATATAGAACTATGAATCGGTGATATTTGAAAAAACTAAAGCAATTTGCCTCAATCTTTAATGAAAATACTGACTTTCCCTTCTGAAACGGCTTTTCCCGAGACAATTTGACCCAGATTTGTTTTCACGCGCAGGGTGTCACCCTGTGCTGCATTGTCGATGGCTTTGCCCCGAGAACGGATATTAAAACCGGGGCCAGAGGCCAATAACTCCACATTTTGCCCGGCAACTATCGTCCAGCGTTTTCGTAGCTTACTCTCCACAAAAGGCTGATTAGCGCCCATCATGCCTTTGGCGACTTGGCCTACAATGTCGTCTTTATTCAGTATGACACCGGCCGGGAGGCGTGCCATGGAGCCGCTCCTTTGCTTAAGGTCGTCCGCCTGAATAGGCGTGCCAGGTTTCAGGGCTCGGTTTGTCACCCACCATGTTCCTTCGGCCTCGATTTTAATCTGAATAAACTTTTTACTGCTGTCACACTTCGCAATCACGCTACGGTTACCGGTTAAGCGTGCATCGTTGCCGGAAACAGAAAGTATGGGATCGCTACACATTTCCGCCAGCTGATTGGCGGGGGTCAGAATCGTTACGCTGCGCGTCACCTTGCTGTCTGAATCTTTGTTTAATAACTCAGTAATCTTACTGGCTAATTTATTGGATTCAGCGTGCGCAGCATTAGGAATTAAGAATAACTTGCCGTATAACAGCACAAGAACGAAGCTGCTTAACAGACGGGGTAACCCTGGCATGATAATTCTGGCCTTCTATTAACTATCGTGAGTAAATTAAATTTCTTAATCTCGCTATATGAATATATAAGTATATTCGAGGAAGTGGCATTTTTATTATCTTAAATGGCGTTACTTTTGACGCCATATTAGGAGATAAAAACAAATTTTTTTGTCAGTGTTTTTTAAGGTTTTAAAAGCAACGATTTCTGTTCGGTTTTTGCAGTATAGAATTGACCTGTTCTATTTTAATATGTGCAGGTGACTATTCTTATCTTACCTAGCAGAGGTCAGTAAAAACATGCTTGATAAACTCGATAATTCGATGCGCTTTCAGCAGCAAGCTTTAAATTTGCTGACTAAGCGGCAGGATATTTTAGCTTCGAATATCGCTAATGCTGACACGCCTGGCTATTTAGCTCGTGATATTGATTTTTCTCAGCAGTTAAAAGAATCAATGGATAAAGGAAAAATGGCGACAGGGCCATTGTCTTTAACGTTGACGGCTGGCAGTCACATTCCCGCAAGTGCACCCGCGATGAATAATCAGCAAATATTATATCGCATTCCCGATCAACCGAGTGCCGATGGTAATACCGTCGATATGGATCGTGAGCGTGTGAGTTTCATCGATAACAATATCAAGTATCAATCCAGCCTGACGATGCTTGGCTCCGAAATTAAAGGCATGATGAGTGTCATCAGTCAGGGTTAATTATTGATATGTCTCTATTCAGTATTCTAGATATTTCCGGTTCCGCTATGGCGGCTCAGTCCAAAAGATTGAACGTCGCCGCCAGTAATATGGCTAACGCCGATACGGCGGTTGGCCCAGATGGAAATCCCTACCGTGCAAAGCAAGTTGTTTTCCAAGTTAACGCTGCGGCAGGTCAACAAATTGGTGGCGTTAAGGTCACTGACGTCGTGGAAAGCAGCGCGCCAGATCGCATGGTCTATGAGCCAGGGAATCCTCTGGCGGACGATAAAGGTTACGTGCGGATGCCGAACGTGGATGTGGTCAGTGAAATGGTGAATTCCATCTCTGCCTCACGTAGCTACCAGGCGAATGTGGAAGTGATGAACAGCGCGAAAACGCTGATGCTCAAAACACTGACCCTGGGTCAATAAGGAAGAGTGACATGGCCGTTTCCGCGGTAATGAACGACAACAACGTAGCCCGAACCAGCAGTGGCAGTAACAGCCTTGGGGACAACGTTGATGATTTGATGAATAACTTCATGAATCTTCTTGTAGCCCAGATGCAGAACCAAGATCCGACTAACCCGATGGATAACAACCAGCTGACGTCTCAGCTGACGCAATTCCAGACGGCGGCCGGGGTTCAGCAGCTCAACGGCAGCGTGAATTCATTGGGCATGCTGGTCACCAGTATGCAGCAGATGAATGCAACCCAGTGGGTTGGCCATAAGGTGCTGACAGAAGGTGACACAACGATGTCCACCGCTGATGGTGGAAACCGCGAAGGTGCGTTTTCCATTAACAATGATGCCGACACTGTCAGCGTCATTCTCACGGATGCGCAGGGCAACGTGTATACCGCTGAGATGAAAGATGTGAAGGCGGGCGTACACCAGTTCAATCTTGATGATTTAACTAATTTCCAGCCAGCCGATCCGAGCACTATCGCAGACGAGACATTCAAAGTGTCTTACTCCGCCAGCAACGCCGATGGCGACACGCCAGAAATTGTCTCGTTGAAAAAATCGACGGTAGAAAGCGTGTCGTTTACCCCAACAGGAGCTCTGCTGCAGCTGGGACTCAATGGAACAGCGACGCTGGGCGAAGTCTATCTCGTTGAATAATTGCTTTTAATTTTAGCTTTCAGGAACATTAGTCATGGGTTTTTCACAAGGACTTAGCGGATTAAACGCCGCTGCTCAGGCGCTGGACGTCGTCGGTAACAACATTGCCAACTCCCAGACCGTCGGTTTTAAATCGGGCAGCGTTTCGTTTGCCGATGTTTTTGCCGGATCGCAGATTGGTATGGGTGTGCAGGTGTCTGGCGTTAGCCAGAACTTCACCGGTGGTGTGCTGGGTCAGGGCAACAGCGCTCTGGATATGGGAATCAGCGGCGATGGGTTCTTCCGCCTGGTGAATGAAGCTGGCAGCGTTTTTTATAGCCGTAACGGGCAGTTTAATAAAGATGCCGATGGTTTTATTACCAACGCACAGGGCATGTACCTGACCGGCTATCAGGCAACCGGTACTCCGCCAGCGATTCAGCCGGGCGCAGCCATTGGGCCGATTCAGGTACCAAGCACTCAGATGCCTGCGAAAGCATCTGACAGCGGCACGATGAACGGTAACTTGGACTCCGGTAGCGAAGTGATTGATACCACCGCTAACCCGTTTGATCCATCAAACAGCAAAAGCTACAACTCCGTGACGCAGGTGGATGCCTACGATAGCTTAGGCAACAAGCACACGGTTAACGTCTACTACGTGAAGACGGCAGATAACAAGTGGACAGTGTACTCCAGCGATACCACGGCACCGAAGTTGGATGCCAATGGAGATACGGTGTACCAGCAGCAAAACATCGAATTTGATGCCTCCGGTCAGTTGACCACCACTCCGGCGAAGATCAACGTGCAGGGCTCCCCTTACAGTGGCGGCAATGCGCTGGACTTTGATATCGATATGGATGGCATGACCCAGCAGGCGACCGATACCGCGATGAATAGCCCAAGCACCACGGGTTATCCGCCAGGTGCTGTGAATGGCTATGTTGTCGGTGATAGCGGCGAAATTATTGCTAACTACAGCAACGGCCAGAAACAAACGCTGGGTCAGGTTGTTCTGAGCAACTTTGCGAACCCAGCGGGCCTGACGTCCGAAGGGAATAACGCCTGGTCCGAGACGCCTGCTTCCGGGCAGCCGGTTAACGGCATTTCTGGCACCGGTAACCTAGGTACGCTGTTCGGTAACCGTCTGGAAGCGTCGAACGTGGATCTGAGTCAGGAGATGGTCAACATGATCGTCTACCAGCGTAACTATCAGTCCAACTCGCAAACTATCAAAACGCAGTCTGAGCTTCTTCAGATTGTCACCAACCTCGGTTAATAGCAGGCCTCTATGGATCGTGCAATTTATACCGCAATGGGGGCAGCAGGTGCTGCCCTTAATCGGCAGGCGGTTACCGCGAACAATCTGGCTAATGCGTCAACCCCTGGGTTTCGTGCTCAGCTGATGGCCTATCGCGCGGTGCCGGTTAACGGCCCGTCTGTTCCGACCCGCACGCTGGTGACGGAATCCACGCCATATCATGACAACACCATGGGCGCGATTAACCAGTCCGGACGCAACCTAGACGTGGCGTTACCGCAGGATGGCTGGTTGGCGGTATCGCTGGCCGATGGTTCTGAAGCCTATACCCGCGACGGTAATATCGAAGTGGATAACGAAGGGCAGCTCCGAGTGCGTGGTTTTCCACTGCTCGGTGACGGCGGCCCGCTGACCGTACCACCACAGTCGGAAGTCACCATTGCGCCAGACGGTTCTATTACCGTGCTCGGTGCCGGAGATGAACCGACCGCACTGGCACAGGTTGGGCGACTGAAAATGGTTAACGCGCCGATTCAGACGCTGCGCAATGGCGACGATGGCTTTTTTCATACGACAGCGCAGAACGGGCAGCCACTGCCTGCTGATCTGGAAATGAAACTGGTGCCCGGTGCTATTGAAAGCAGCAACGTTAGCCCGGTGAAGTCCATGGTTGACATGATTTCCACCGCCCGCAGTTTCGATATGCAAATGAAGGTAATCAGCGCCGTTGACGACAATGCGAAGAATGCTAATCAGCTGCTGAGTATCTCCTAACGCCGTAACAAGGAAATTCTTATGATCCGTTCTTTATGGATTGCCAAAACAGGTCTTGAAGCACAGCAAACCAATATGGATGTGATTTCAAACAACCTGGCTAACGTCAGCACGAATGGTTTTAAACGCCAGCGTGCGGTGTTTGAAGATTTGCTCTACCAGACGATCCGCCAGCCCGGGGCGCAATCTTCCGAGCAAACCACGATCCCGTCCGGTTTACAGCTGGGTACGGGTGTGCGTCCGGTCGCCACCGAGCGCATCCACAGTCAGGGTAGTCTGACGCAGACCAACAACAGTAAAGATGTGGCGATTGACGGTAGCGGCTTCTTTCAGGTGCAGCTTCCAGATGGTTCTACTGCCTATACGCGTGATGGTTCTTTCCAGTTTGATCAGAACGGCCAGTTGGTAACAGCCAGTGGCTATCCGATTCAACCGGCGATTACCATCCCTCAGGATGCGAATACGCTGACGGTGGGCAAAGATGGTCTGGTTAGCGTGAGCATTGTTGGGCAAACCGCCCCGCAGCAGGTCGGGCAGCTCACACTGGCAACGTTTATGAATGATTCGGGGTTGGAAAGTATTGGTGAAAACCTGTACCGCGAAACTCAGGCTTCTGGTGCGCCAAACGAATCGACGCCAGGGTTGAACGGAGCCGGTAGTCTGACGCAGGGCTACGTCGAAACCTCCAATGTGAATGTCGCTGAAGAACTGGTCAATATGATCCAGACGCAGCGCGCCTACGAAATCAACTCTAAAGCCGTTTCAACATCCGATCAGATGTTGCAGCGCTTGATGCAGTTATAACGGTACTGCCGTTCCTTTTTTGGGAACGGCATCTGCCTTACCGCAGTGAATGAAATGAAAAAGTATCCCTTTTCCGTTATGACCAAGCCGCAGACCGGCCGGACGAAGACCTTATGGATTCGGCTTCTACTTGTATTACCCCTAGCGGGCTGTGCCTATATTCCGCACAAACCTTTAGTGGAAGGACATACGACCGCCAGCCCAGCGCCGGTTGCACCTGCAATCGTCAATGGCTCGGTATTTCAAAGCGGGCAGGCGATGAACTACGGCTATCAGCCAATGTTTGAAGACCGTCGTCCGCGCAATATCGGTGACACGCTGACGATTGTGTTGCAGGAAAACGTCAGCGCCAGCAAAAGCTCGTCGGCTAATGCCGGGCGCAGTGGCTCAA
>Ga0302347_1002362_pt1 | contig 19472 bp, 20 predicted proteins | sample PhyWR1_FD_202178 | JGI IMG/M metagenome (GOLD analysis project Ga0302347, IMG submission 202178) | Leaf surface microbial communities from wheat plants in UC Gill Tract Community Farm, Albany, California, United States - DLSL W.R1 (v2)... | ecosystem: Host-associated > Plants > Phyllosphere >...
AATCGCATCTGGTGTCATGACTTCAAATGCGGATACTGTAGGTTTGACTTTTGAAGCAAATTTAACTTATCCTTCACCAATGTATACTGATTTTCAGACAAGATCTGATCTTGCTGTATCAAAAACATTCGTGGAACTACTTAAAGGTCAAAGGGGAAACTTTGGTTTAGATCCAAGGTTGTTTAAGTATGCGACTCCTAAAGGAACAACGAAAGCTCTAATCCTTGCCGGAACTTCTCCCGAATCTACAAATCCTGCAGACTTTAATGGAATGCCATACGGGATTGCTAGTTCGGCAGCACCTAGCCAAGCTTCATCAGCCAATTTCTTCAGTAAAAATGTTTATAGAACGGACTATACAGAAGTTTATATGGAATATGCTGAAGTTCAATTTCTTTTAAGTGAGGCTAACGGTTGGTCTCAAGCTAATTATATTAACGGAGTAAGATCATCTCTTACAAGATGGGGTGTGAGCCAAGCATCCGCAGACGCTTATGTAGCATCATTACCAGCGGCTAGTAAAGAAACAGTATTGAACCAAAAATATATTGCTCTTTACATGCAGCCGTATGAGGCTTGGGCAGAATATCGTAGAACTGGTTATCCGAATACATTATTGTTGCCTGGACAAACTGGTACTTATAATGTCCCTTATGAAGGTGCTACGACTTATACATTTACCTCATTAATTGCAGGGTTAACAGATTTACCAACTAGATTATTCTATCCAACATCTGTTCAATCTCTAAATCGTGTAAATTACGAAGCAGCATCTAACAATATTGGAGGGGATAAAATGAGCAGTAAATTAATTTGGGATAAAAACTAATAATAGTTTTCACTCTAAATATTTAAAACCCGCATCTTGCGGGTTTTTTTTTGGTGAGGCTTTACATAAAAAAATCCTGGGAAAATTATTCGCAGGATTTATATTTATTATAGATGAAATAATTACTTCCCAAACAATCCACCGCCCATTCCAGGCATATTCGGCATTTTGCTCATCATCTGCATCATTTGTTTACCTTGAGGACCTTGCATCATCTTCATCATTTTTCCCATTTGGTCAAATTGTTTCATTAATGCATTTACATCCTCAATTTTTCTTCCGGCACCTTTAGCGATTCTCTGCTTTCTAGGTGTGTTGATGATAGAAGGGCGTCTTCTCTCATCTGGCGTCATAGACTGGATGATTGCTTCAATATGTTTAAAAGCATCATCATTGATGTCCACATCTTTGATTGCTTTTCCAACACCAGGGATCATTCCCATCAAGTCCTTCATATTACCCATTTTTTTGATCTGATGAATCTGTTTCAGGAAATCATCAAAACCAAATTCATTTTTGGCAATCTTCTTATGAAGCTTTTTCGCTTCCTCTTCATCAAATTGTTCCTGAGCTCTTTCCACCAAAGACACAACATCTCCCATTCCAAGGATTCTGTCTGCCATCCTTTCCGGATAGAAAAGATCCAAAGCCTCCATTTTTTCTCCAGTCGAGATAAATTTGATTGGCTTCTCAACAACAGAACGAATCGTCAAAGCCGCTCCACCTCGTGTATCACCGTCTAATTTGGTAAGAACAACACCGTCAAAATTAAGAACATCGTTGAAGGTCTTTGCTGTATTCACAGCATCCTGACCTGTCATAGAATCCACAACAAACAAGGTCTCATTCGGTTGGATTGTGCTATGAACAGACTTGATCTCAATCATCATCTGCTCATCAATGGCCAAACGTCCCGCGGTATCCACAATCACCGTATCAAAACCATTTGATTTTGCATAGTTGATAGCGTTTTCTGCGATAGAAGTTGGATTTTTATTTTCAAGTTCCGTGTAAACTTCAACATTGATCTGTCCGCCAAGAACTTTCAACTGATCGATTGCTGCAGGTCTGTAAACATCACAAGCGACCAAAAGTGGTTTTTTGCTGCGTTTTTGTTTCAGATAATTGGCTAATTTTCCAGAGAACGTCGTTTTCCCGGAACCTTGTAGTCCGGCAATCAAAATAACGCTTGGTTTTCCGGAAAGGTTAATGCCTTCCTGGCTTCCACCCATCAATTCCACCAACTCATCGTGAACGATTTTCGTCATCAACTGTCCCGGCGTAAGAGACGTCAGAACGTTTTGTCCCAGCGCTTTATCCTGCACGCGTTTCGTAAGATCCTTTGCAACTTTGTAGTTCACATCGGCATCTACGAGTGCACGTCGGATTTCTTTTACAGTTTCTGCAACGTTGATTTCCGAGATCTTTCCGCGGCCGGAAATATTATGAAGCGCCTTATCTAGCTTATCTTGTAAACTGTTGAACATAACTTTTGTAATATATTAAGGTTGCAAAAATAAGAAAATTTACGCAAAGGAAACAGTCTCGGCCACCACTTATCCATCATCATTTATCATTTATGCTATTTGGGCAGCTTTATCCGCCTTCCACTCCCAATCTTTTTTGCAGACGATTTCAGTTTAATTAGAAATTGAGTCACAGCAAAAAAGGATTTCCGTTCAAGTCGGGCTGCGGTTTCAAAATAGAATAAAGATTCACATTTAAAAAACAATTTTGTCATTCCATAGGAATCTAAACTGTCGAAATTCCACGGAGTGACAAAATTGTATTTTCCCTTAGTCGCGCGAAGCGCCTTTTGCGAACTTAAAATATTTTCAGCAAAGAAAAAAAATCTTTGCGGACTTTGCGTTAAAAGTTCCAATACAAATACTTTCCTTACTTTTGCAAAAATCAAATTTTGGAAGACAAGCAAAATAATCCTTCAAATGCATTGCGGAAATATGGGAAATATTCTTCCGTAGTTTTCCAGATGCTGTTCATCATCGGGATTTCATTTTGGGGCGGACACCAGTTGGATCTGTATTTCGAAACCGGCTCCAATGTTTTGGTTTTGATCATTGGACTCAGCGGACTTTGCCTGTCGTTATACACCACTTTGAAAAGACTCGAAGTTTTAAATAAAGAAGAAAATGAAGAACAAAAGTAATATCGTCATCAGTGTCCTTTTTTTCCTGACATTCATTATTCATTTCGCAGTTTGGAAGTTCATTTTCCATCTGGATGAAGTGATGATTATCAAGTTTTATCTCTTCCTGAGTGTGATTTTTATGATGATGATAACGCTGCTTTTGATCATCCACAGAACTTTTCCACAATTTGTAGGAATGTCTGTAATAGGACTGATTTTGGTGAAGTTCGGATTGATGTATATGATCAGGAATAAGCTTCATTTTGAGGCAGTTCCGAATTTTAAATTTCATTTTATCATTCCGTATTTTGTTCTCACTGCACTGCTTACCTATTATGCAATACAGCTAATTAATTATGACAAAAAACAGTAAATTAATTCTTCAAAAGAGAAAAAATAGTCTATTTTTGCAAAACGAAAAAAAAATCTATCGATGCTAAAGAAAACAGCAATTTTATTTTACAGTTTATTCTTATTTACAACGGCTTTCGCTCAACACGAGACTGTTGAAAATCAGCATGGTAAATCTGTAACTGAAACGCCTGCACTTTCTGAAAAAGATGAGAGAGCAAATGTAGTTAAGGAATTTGTAGATCATCACATTTTGGATGCTCACGATGTCGCATTGATGGTAAAAGACGGTCACCACATCGGTTTCCCATTGCCTGTTATTATTTATGACGAAGGTTTTCATACCTTCATGAGTAATACAGAAGGTGTAGACGGTCACGAATTCATCCACGGTTCTCCGGTAGAAAGTGATGGTAAATTCTATACACTTCACCACGAAAAAATCTACAGAACAGATGCTAAAGGAACTTTGACTTTAGATAAAGATCATCACCCAACTGAGAAAAGAGTTCTGGATTTATCAATCACAAAAAGTGTTTTGGTGATCTTCTTAGTAGCAGTTTTGATGCTGGTGTTATTCGGGGGAATGGCGAGATCTTACAAGAAATCTTTAGTGCCATCAGGTGCTGCAAAATTCCTTGAACCATTGATTATCTTCATAAGAGACGATATTGCTATTCCAAACATCGGACATAAGTATAAGAGATTTATGGGTTATTTGTTAACTGTATTTTTCTTTATCTTGTTCCTAAACGTTTTAGGTTTGATGCCTTTTGGGATCAACGTAACAGGTAATATTGCAATTACATTCTTCCTGGCAATCTTAACTTATTTGATCACCACTTTCTCAGGATCGAAAGATTACTGGAAACATATCTTCTGGATGCCGGGCGTGCCTGTACCAATGAAGTTTATTATGATGCCAATCGAATTGTTGGGAACTTTGACAAAACCATTTGCATTGATGATTCGTCTTTTCGCGAATATGACAGCTGGTCACATCGTTGTAATGACGTTGATTGGGTCAATTTATATTTTCGAAAACTGGATCGCAGGTGTTGCATTCCCATTCCTTACATTGGTTATTTATCTTTTGGAAGTATTAGTGGCATTTTTGCAGGCTTATATTTTCACGATGCTTTCCGCTTTGTTTATCGGAATGGCAGTAGAAGAACATGAGCACGATCATAATCACGCTCATTAATTAAATTAGAATAAAACAATTTTTAAATTATATACATTATGGAAATTCCTAGAATTATTGGTGCAGGTCTTATTGTACTAGGTGTAGGTATCGGTCTTGGAAAAATTGGTGCTGCTGCTCTTGAAGCGATCGCTAGACAACCAGAGCAATCTGGAAAGATCCAAACTGCTATGCTTATTGCTGCTGCACTTGTAGAAGGTGTTGCTTTCGCTGCGTTGTTCGCATCATAAGCCAAAAAACAAACATTGTTACAGCGGTTGGCTGTAGCAATGTTTTATATTTAAAAATTTTCAAAAAAAATTAATCTAACGATATAATGGAATTACTTCATCAGTTTTCATCAGGATTGTTTATCATCCAGTCCATCATTTTTTTAGCTTTGCTTTTCTTACTAGGAAAGTTTGCCTGGAAACCAATTCTTAAATCAATAGACGAGAGAGAAACATCTATCATCGATGCTCTTAATCAAGCTAAATTGGCTAAGCAGGAAATGGCTCAGTTGAAAGAGGATAACGAAAGAATCCTTCGCGAAGCCAGAGCTGAGAGAGATGGTATCTTGAAAGAAGCTAGAGATATGAAAGATAAAATCGTAAATCAAGCTAAAGACAGTGCTAAAGTTGAAGGCGAAAAAATGATCGAAGCCGCTAGGCAATCTATCCAGACTGAGAAAAATGCTGCAATGGCAGACATCAAAACTCAAATTGGAACGTTGTCTGTTAGCATCGCTGAAAATATCCTTAAAGAGAAATTGGACAACGATGGCGCGCAAAACGCTTTGGTAGAAAATATTCTTAACAAATCTAACCTTAACTAATAAAGATGTTAACATCTAAAGTAGCTAAAAGATACGCTCAGGGTCTATTGGATTTCACTCAGGAATCTGGTAACACAGATGCTGTTTTCGGTGAGATGAAGGATATTGTAAAAATAATGTCTTCTTCCAAAGAACTGAATCAGTTTGTGAATACGCCGATCATTGATGCAAAAAAGAAAGAAGCGATTGCTTTGGAGATCTTCAAAGATTTCTCTCAGGTTTCTAAAAATATCATCCGATTGGTCATCAAACAAGGCAGAGAATCTCAGCTTAGAAATATCGCTCAGGAATTCATCAATAAAGTAGAAGATATCAAAGGTACGCAACGTATCTCTTTGGTAACGGCTTCTCCTTTATCAAAGGAAAATATTCAGAAGATTATTACGGATTCCAAAATGGTAAATGTTTCTAATTATGATTTAGTAACTACCGTAAAACCAGAGATCTTGGGAGGTTATATCCTGAGAGTGGGTGATCAGCAGATCGATGCATCAGTAAGAACAAAACTGGGCAATATCAAAAAAGAATTTCAACTTAATTAAGAACGCAAATCACAATGAAGAAATTTTTGTTAATTGTAGGTTTTTCCATTTCTTGTTTAGTTTTTGGACAAGAGGTTAAATTGAAGAAAGGAATGATTGAAGTTGGTGGAAATGTTTGGGCTAAGTATGAAAAATGTGGAGGTTTCGACAGTGAATGTTCTGTTATTGATAAAGATAATAATGAAATTGTTTTTATGAAAACAGCAGGAAATGCTTCTGGAAAAAACTATGATCGCATCGAAATAACTTTTATCAATACTGGAGAGAAGGTAGAATATAGAAAATTTGGGCATTTTAAAAAGATTATTCAATTATTAGTCGATAATAAAGTTCTCAATGAAGATAAAATCGAAAGTGAAAAACTTAAAAATTTCATCTTAAAATATGATGAAAAAACTGTTAAATTAAATTATAACAATTAAGAAAAAACAACCATATAATGGCAGAAATAAATCCGGCAGAAGTATCAGCGATACTGAAGCAGCAATTAGCAAATTTCGATACTCAATCTAACGTAGAAGAAGTTGGTACTGTTCTTACGATAGGGGATGGTATTGCTCGTGTTTACGGTTTAGAAAACGTACAGTACGGAGAATTGGTAAGATTCCAGGCTGGAGTTGAAGGTATCGTTCTTAACCTTGAAGAAGATAATGTTGGGGTTGCACTTCTTGGTGAATCCAAATTGGTAAAAGAAGGTGATACTGTAAAAAGAACAAACAGAATCTCTTCTATCAAAGTGGGTGAAGGAATGCTGGGTAGAGTTGTAGATACTCTAGGTAATCCTATCGACGGTAAAGGACCAATCCAGGGAGAACTTTACGAAATGCCATTGGAAAGAAAAGCGCCGGGAGTTATCTTCCGTCAGCCGGTAACAGAACCACTTCAAACTGGTATCGTTGCTATCGACTCAATGATTCCTGTAGGAAGAGGACAAAGAGAGTTGATCATTGGTGACAGACAGACTGGTAAAACAGTTGTGGCTATTGATACCATTATCAATCAAAGAGAATTTTATGATGCTGGGCAACCGGTATATTGTATATATGTTGCAATTGGGCAAAAAGCTTCAACTGTAGCACAGATCGTTAAAACATTAGAGGACAAAGGTGCTTTGGCTTACACAGTAATTGTTGCGGCTAACGCTTCTGATCCGGTTCCAATGCAGGTTTATTCTGCAATGGCTGGTGCATCTATCGGAGAATTCTTCAGAGACTCTGGTCGTGCAGCTTTGATCGTTTATGATGATCTTTCAAAACAAGCAGTTGCTTATCGTGAACTTTCTCTACTATTGAGAAGACCACCGGGACGTGAGGCTTACCCAGGAGACGTTTTCTATCTTCACTCTAGACTATTGGAAAGAGCAGCGAAAATCATCAAAGATGATACAATTGCAGCTCAGATGAATGACTTGCCGGAATCCCTAAGACCTTTGGTAAAAGGTGGCGGATCTTTGACAGCACTTCCAATTATCGAAACTCAGGCTGGTGACGTTTCTGCATATATCCCGACCAACGTGATCTCTATTACAGATGGTCAGATCTTCTTGGAGACAGACCTTTTCAACTCAGGAGTTCGTCCGGCGATCAACGTTGGTATCTCTGTATCCAGAGTTGGTGGTAATGCACAGATCAAATCAATGAAAAAAGTTTCTGGTACACTTAAGTTGGATCAGGCTCAATACAAAGAATTGGAGGCGTTTGCTAAATTCGGTTCTGATTTGGATGCTGCTACAATGGCGGTGATCTCAAAAGGAGAAAGAAACGTGGAGCTTTTGAAGCAGCCCGTTAACTCTCCGCTTCCTGTGGAAACACAAGTAGCGATGATCTATGCAGGTACAGAAAATCTATTGAGAAATATTCCTATCAAAAAGGTAAAAGAATTCCAGGTAGAATATGTTGATTTCTTAAGAAACAAACATCCAGAAGTAATGGCAGCGCTTAAATCCGGAAAAATTGATGACCAATTGACCGGCGTTTTGAAGCAAGTAGCTACAGAGCTTTCTGCAAAATATAATTAAGATTCGTTTTTAGTATTTTGTGTTTGGTTTTTAGATATTTCTGAAACTAAACACCAAATACCAGACACTAAAAACTGTTTAAATAAAATGGCAAACTTAAAAGAAATACGAGGCAGGATTACATCTATATCTTCTACGATGCAGATCACAAGCGCTATGAAAATGGTTTCCGCAGCGAAACTGAAGAAAGCGCAGGATGCAATCGTAATGTTGAGACCTTATTCTGAAAAACTTCAGGAGATCATACAGAATGTAAGTGCGGCGTCTGATGCAGAGAACATCTCGGAATTTGCATTGGAAAGAGAAGTCAAAAAAGTACTTTTCATCACCGTGACTTCCAACAGAGGTTTGGCTGGTGCATTCAACTCATCTGTGATCAAAGAACTTAATATCCAGTTTTCTGCAAACGAAAATACGGAAATCGAAGTTCTGACAGTAGGTAAAAAAGCCTTCGATGCAGTACGAAGAAGCAAAACAGTTTACGAAAATCACAGTTCACTTTTCGACAATCTTTCTTTCGATCACGTTTCCAATATGACAGAGAAAGTAATGTCGGACTTCAAAGCAGGCAAATTTGATAAAGTCTATGTTGTGTACAACAGATTCATCAATGCAGCAACGCAGGAAGTAGTGACAGAGCAGGTTTTGCCGATCTCTTCTGTATCACAGGACACAACTGCCGTTTCAGAGATCAATGTAGATTACATCTTCGAACCTGGCAGAAAAGAAATTCTTGACGTTTTGATTCCAAAATCTATCAAGACTCAGATCTTCAAAGCCATTCTGGATTCCGTAGCATCAGAACACGGTGCAAGGATGACAGCAATGCACAAGGCGACCGACAATGCAGATGCCCTTAGAACAGATCTTAGGATCTTCTACAACAAAGCAAGACAGGCAGCCATCACAAACGAAATATTAGAAATTGTTTCCGGAGCAGAAGCGCTCAAGAACAGTTAATAAAGATAAAGTTAAAGTTAGTAGTTAGTTATAAAAAGCATTGAGGGTCAAACTTCAGTGCTTTTTATTATTTACGGCCATTAAATTTTAAAGATTTGGGCAGCTTTCTCCGCCCTCCGTTCCCGCTATTTTTTGCCAGACCTTTCAGTTTTCGAATGAAGTTGGTCCATCCGCAAAAAATGAGCTCCACTCAGGTCGGGCTGCAGATTCTACATAAAATCACGATTTCAACATTAAACAAATTTTCCTTTTTAAAAATTCCCCTCCTCTGGAGGGGAATCAAAAATTCGAAGAATTTTTGACGGGGTGGTTTATCTCACATCCAATTTTCAAATCAAAAAAAATATCTATCTTTGCACAGATTGTATATAACAACATTAAATGGACCCCGATAGTTTAGTCAAACTTCTCATTGCATTATTTCTAGTTCTTCTGAATGGCTTCTTTGTGGCCGCCGAATTCTCAATAGTAAAAGTACGTTATTCCCAAATCCAGGTGAAAGCCGCTGAGGGAAACACAATGGCCAAAAAAGCCGAAAACATCATCAAAAATCTTGATGCTTATCTCTCTGCAACACAGTTGGGGATCACACTCGCTTCCCTTGCTTTAGGTTGGGTAGGAGAGAGCGCACTGCATCACATCATAGAAGCCACGTTCCACACGCTGAATATAGAATTGGCAGCGGCTACGGTGACCACGATTTCTGTAGTTTGTAGTTTCTTATTAATTACGATAATGCACATCGTCTTTGGAGAATTGGTTCCAAAGTCAATTGCTATCAGAAAGTCAGAAGCAACGACACTTTTCATCGCTTATCCATTGCATGTTTTTTATAATGTCTTCAGACCGTTTATCTGGTTGATGAACTCATTATCCAACGCATTCCTTAAATTAATCAAAATATTTCCGGCTTCGGAACACGATATTCACTCCACAGAAGAGTTGCAGTTATTGGTAAAACAATCGGCAGACAGCGGAGAAATTGAAGAGGAAAACTACGAGATCATCAAAAATGCTTTTGATTTTACAGATCACAATGCCAAGCAGATTATGATCACGCGTCAGAATATCTCGTCTATCGATATCAATGATGATCCTGAAGATATCATCAACCAGATTATGGATAGCGGCTATTCCCGTATCCCGGTTTACGAAGGTTCTATCGATAATATTATCGGTATTTTCTATACGAAAGAGATCATCAGAGAATACATCAAAAGTAAAGGACACGTGACGCACGACAGTCTGCGGGGCTTTATGAGAGAAGCATTCTTTGTGGTTGGAAGTAAAAAAATATCAGATCTTCTGAAAGTTTTCCAGTTGAAGAAGCAGCATTTGGCCATCGTCATTGATGAGTTTGGAGGAACTGAAGGGATCATCACGCTTGAAGATATTCTTGAGGAACTCGTAGGAGAGATCCAGGATGAGGAGGATGAAGAAGAAAAAATTGTAGATAAAGTAGGCGAAAATATCTATTGGGTAAAAGCGACTCAGCCTTTGGATGAGATCAATGAGCAGCTTCCTAAGAATATTCCGCCGTCTGAAGAAGGCGAATACAACACGCTTGCAGGATTTATTCTGAACGAATTGCAGGATATTCCGGAAGAGAATCAGGAGTTCGATTATGGCTATTACCATTTCAAGATCCTGAAAATGCAGAACAAAAGTGTAGAATTGGTAGAGCTTTTATATAACAAACCGTTTTTAGAAGATATCGCCGACGAAATCACGGAATAATTAAATTTTATTAAGATGAAAATCTATAATAATAAGTCTTATGACGAGCCAAAACGCCAGTACGAAGAGGAAGTATTGGTGATGGAGCTGGAAGATGAAGTGTACAAACTGGTGGTCCACAATGACGATGTCAACACTTTTGATTTCGTAATTATGTGCCTGATTGATATCTGCGAGCATACGCCGGAACAGGCCGAGCAGTGCACAATGCTGATCCACTACAAAGGTAAATGTACTGTGAAAACAGGTGCATTAGAAAAACTCAAACCAATGCATCAGGCCTTGCTGGACAAAGGTTTGAGTTCAGAGATCGTTTAGTTTTTTATTTAGTGGCAATATCCGTAAAATCAGTTTCGATATTGAAGTTGCTGAATTCATAGCCGGCTGTCATATCATGCAGATTAGCTGAAAGCAGTCTTCCGCTGAACTTGACTTCTGAACCGTTTTCTATCTTACGCAGTTTTTTGAACAGATCACTTTTCTTGGAAATAGCTTTGACTTGCGCAAATGAAAAGTAATCCTGGTCGCCTGTATCATAAATGTTTTCAATACCAATTCTCATAATTACAGTGTCTTTGGAATAGGCGTCGTGCTCATCCAGATCCAGCATTGTAATTCTGCCGGTCCAGTTTTCGACCATATTTATAGAATCTACTTTCTTTTTATATTTAGCTTTGATTTCCTTGATTTTATCAGGATATTTCACATTAGCTTTCGCTTCTTTATTACAGACTTTTGTGAAAGCCAGTAATTTAATTTGAAGTTCAGAATTATCTTTATAACCTGTATTTTCTTTGCAGGAAAGGCATAGTGAAACTGCAATACAAAATATAATCTGCCAAATATTCTTCATAAAATCAATTTTACGGTAAGATATAAAATTTAATTAATTAAACTTCTGCCTCGGCAGATTAATCTCATGTGCCTGCGGATAAGGTTTTCGGGAAGTCATACTCACATCTTCTTTGATTTGCTTGTGGATGTCGTATTGTTTTTCTTACTTTTAATTTGGCTCTTTTCAAAATTCAGCATTTGTTTGCTATCAATATTATAATTAATTTCGTAACACATAATAAACTGAAAATAATTATTAATCTAAAAATTTCAAATTATGATTTCTTATAACGTGTCTATTCCAGATGAGAAACAGTCTTTTTTCCAAGAGTTTTTAGAAAGTATTGGAGCAGATTATGAAAAAAAACAAGATAATTTTCAACTCTCAGAAGAACAGAAAAAAGTCTTGGATGAAAGATTGAAATCAGATAAAAAAGATTTTGTCCCAGCTAGAGAAGCCTTGAATAAACTTCGTGAAAAATATGAGTTATAATCTGGTAATTCTAGACCAAGCTCAAGAAGAAATAAACCAAGCCTACGAATATTATTTGGAGATTTCCTTCTCAGTGATGAAATCGTTTGATGACCAACTAGAAAAGGCTTATCAATCTTTAGAAACAAATCCATTCTTCCAATTTCGATACAAAAGATTAAGAGCCTTGCCTTTCAAATCTTTTCCATATATGATTTTCTTTGATATAAATGAAGAAGAAAAAGTGGTTTATATTTATTCAGTTTTCAATACAAACCAAAGTCCGGAGAAATATCCAGAAAGGTAATAAGATTACTAATTAAACTTCTGCCTAGGCAAATTAATCTCGTGTGCCTGTGGATAAGGTTTTCGGGACGTCATACTGACATCTTCTCTGATTTGCTTGTGGACATCGTATTGCTTTTCTTTGTCATAAGCATAACGCGGGTCAGGAATCATCGGCATCTTTGCCATCTTATGAATTGTAATGGTCGGAAAATGATAATCCACTTCCACCGTTCCCAGCAAAAGATAGCAACCGCCACCTTGGAAATCATATTGCTTCAGAGTGTCCGGAAAATGGGCGGTATCGAAGTAATCGCCATTCACATCAACCCAGGTTCCGAAAAACATCGCACCTTTTTTCGTCGGAACGTGTTTCCTGGAAATCAGATAAGCCAACATTTTCACCTGGCTTTTATGAAACTTCAGCAAGTCTTTCACAAAAATATGACCTCGGAATTTGGTCTGCAACAAATCAAACGGACTGCAGGAAACCGGAAAACCTATAATTTCAACTTCGTCAAAAGCATCTTCGAACTGTTCTCTTTTCAGTTCAGGAAGTTTAAAATCAGTTGCTGGTTCTTCAAAAAGTGCAATATTTCTGTTCTCAACTTTATAGTTGATTAATAACAATCTCGCTTCCACCAAGAGTTCATTCTTCGGTTTTCCGGTAAATCTGAAAGCACCAATGAAAATCAACGTCTGAATGGTTTCAATCCCAATTGGAATGCGCTTTATGAAGTTCTCCAAAGATTGATATTCGCCGTTTTTGTCACGTTCTTCGGAAATCATTTGAGCGATTCTAATTTCCAGAGATTGCAAAAGCATAAAACCCAGATAGATTTCTTTTCCTTTGAGAATCGTCTGATATTCGCTGTTGTTGACACACGGATTTTGTACTGCTGCACCAGACATTCTCGCTTCGTGGATGTAAACTTCCGTCCGATAAAAACCACCCTGATTATTGATGACCGAAACCATAAATTCCAACGGATAATAAACCTTCAAATACAAACTCTGATAGCTCTCCACTGCATAAGAAGCCGAGTGCGCCTTACAAAAAGAATAGCCCGCAAAAGATTGAATTTGCCGGAAAGCTTCCGTAGTCATTTGCTCCGAATGTCCTTGTTCTTTACACTTTGAAAAAAAATTGTCTTTAACTTTATTCAGTTGTTGAATCGACCTTTCCTTTCCACTCATAGCTCGTCTCAAAATGTCACCATCCGCGTGAGAAAGTCCACCAAAATACTGGGCAATTTTAATCACATCTTCCTGATAAACCATAATGCCGTAAGTTTCTTTCAGATTTTCCTCAAACACCGGATGGAAATATTCAAACTGATTCGGATGATTGTGCCGGAAAATATATTCCCGCATCATCCCACTTTGGGCAACGCCAGGTCGAATGATGGAGGAAGCGGCCACCAAAGTTCTGTAATTATCGCATTTCAATCGTCTTAATAAACCGCGCATTGCCGGACTTTCAATGTAAAAACAGCCTATTGTTTTGCCAATCGCTAAATAGTCGTTGCAAACAGTTTCGTCTTTTGAGATAGAAGTATCCCGGATATCAACCTCAATGCCTCTGTTTTTTTTGATTAATTCTACCGTGTCATTAATGGTTCCAAGCCCTCGCTGCGAAAGGATATCAAACTTTTCCAGGCCAATATCTTCCGCAACATTCATATCAAACTGAACAATAGGAAAACCTTTTGGCGGCATTTCCAAAGCGGTATAATTGGTGATAGGTTCTTCCGAAATCAAAATTCCACAAGCGTGCATACTTCGTTGATTGGGAAATTTTTCCAGCAGTTTTCCGTACTTGTAAACCAGTTTTACGATAGAGTTTTTTGAATGACTTTCCAGTGGTTTGGTTGCCAGCTCATCCAGCTCTTCTTTGGGGAGTCCAAACGCTTTTCCCACTTCGCGGAATATCGATCGGTATTTGAATTCCACATTGGTTCCGCAGAAAGCAACGTGGTTTTTCCCATATTTAGTAAAAATATATTGGATGATAGCGTCCCGGTTCTGCCAGCTCCAGTCGATGTCAAAATCTGGTGGAGAAGTCCGGTTGAGATTCAAAAACCGTTCAAAATAAAGGTCGAGTTCTATCGGACAAATATCCGTAATTCCAAGGCAATAACTGACGATAGAATTGGCGCCACTTCCTCGCCCGACGTGCATAAAACCCATCTCATTGCTGTGACGGATGATGTCCCACGTTATCAGAAAATACGCCGAGAATTTCAAATCACCAATTACTTTCAGCTCTTTTTCTACTCTCTTTCTGGCGGCTTCATTATTTTTTTCATATCTTTTTTCCAGACCTTCATAGGCCAGATTGGTCAGAAGCTTCATATCCTCTTCAAAAGATTTTGTAAAACATTTTTTGTTCTTATTTTCGGTACTTCCGCGCTCTTTGTAGGTAAAATCAAAACTGCATTCAGCAAGGATTTTGTTTGTATTATTAATAATTTCAGGATATTGTTCGAATGATTTTATTAAATCAATTTCCGGTTTGAAATGTTCTGATTTTCTACAGATTTCAGCTTCAGAAAGTTTAGAAATTAAATTGTTTTCATCAATTGCTCTTAGTATTTTATGAAGGTTATATTCTTTTTTAGTACTGAAAGTGACAGGATGAAGAACCACCATTTTATTGATTTTATCTTTGAACTCAGGTCGGATCAACAGATTCAGTTCCTCTTCACGGATTCCAATGAATTCATTTTCTTTTAAGGTTTCAGGAATATTTTGGATAGGATAAATGACGAATACCTGATTGTAATTCGGAGCCGTTTCAGAAAGTTCAACGCCGTCGCAATTATGCGCAGTCAAAACCTGATTCACTTCTCCAATGCCGCTGAATTCCCTGGCAATCGCAATATATAAGAGTTTATTTTCTTTTCTCACCTCAATGCCCGCAATTGGTTTTATTCCAGCATTTTCACATTTTTTTTTAAATTCATAAATAGCCGTCACGGTATTAATATCAGTTAAAACCAATGCTTTAATGCCAAGTTCGGAAGCCTGATAAATTAATTCATCAATGGATAAAGTGCCGTAACGAAGGCTGTGATAAGAGTGACAGTTAAGATACATTTTAATTATATTTTAAAAATTATTTACCAAAATCAAATCCGGAAGCTCTTCCTAAAGCATCTGTACCAAATCTGTTTTTGAGATAATCCATCGTCTGATAGAGATTCATCTGCTCTTCCGTATCTTCAAAAAGATTCATCTGATGATTGCCGTGCACCAAATCTGTAAAACGTAGACCAACCAGTCTGATGCGCATTCTCCTTGTGTAAACTTTGTTGAAAAGTTCCAGCGCGACTCTGGACAAAGTATGATCGGCAGACGTGTAAGCAATTTTGTGCTGTTTGGTTTCCGTATCAAAATTGGAATATCGGATTTTGATGACGACTGTGGAAGTCAGCCATTTTTCCTGCCTCAATTGATAGGCTAACTTTTCTGCCATTCCGGAAATCAACCTTTTTATTTCCAAAATATCAATAGAATCTGTGGCGAATGTTCTTTCTGTAGATATAGATTTTCTTTCGGAATAGGGAACAACGGGATTTTCATCAATGCCGTTTGCTTTTTTCCAAAGTTCCTTTCCGTTGACACCAATCATTTGCTGGAGCACCAAAACCGGCATTTCGGAAAGCGTGTGAATCGTTCGAACTCCAATTCTAGAGAGAAGCTGGAAAGTTTTGTCGCCAACCATCGGGATTTTTTTAACGGAAAGCGGATTCAGGAAAGGCTTTATTTCTGTTTCTACGATTTGAAGTTTTCCTTTCGGTTTTGCCTCGCCGGTTCCGATTTTTGACACCGTTTTGTTATTAGATAAAGCAAAACTGATCGGCAGGCCGGTTTCCTTGGTCACTGACGCTGCAATTTCCTGACTCCATTGGTAACAGCCGAAAAATTTGTCCATACCGGAAAGATCCAGATAAAACTCATCAATACTTGCTTTTTCCATCAGCGGTACTTTGTCCTGAATCACTTCTGTCACCAAATGTGATAGTTTTGAATAAAGTTCGTAATCGCCTTTCACCACTTTTGCATCGGGACAAAGTCTGAGCGCCATCCTTATCGGCATTGCAGAACGCACACCGAATTTTCGTGCTTCATACGAGCATGATGCTACCACGCCACGGTCGCCACCGCCGATTATCAAAGGGATTCCATTGAGTTCGGAGTGGTTCAGTCTTTCACAGGACACAAAAAAGGTGTCCATGTCCATATGTACAATTGCTCGATTCACGTGACAAAATTAGATGCATTTTGTATCATTTTTATTATATTTGCAGATACAATTTGTATCAATGTCAATATTTTCAGATAACATCAGGTTTTTAAGAACTAAAAAAAACTTATCCCAGCAAAGCTTTGCAGAAAGTCTCGGGATGAGCAGAGTCCGGTATTCCAAGTATGAAGACGGACGTTCTGAACCACCTTACGAGATTCTCATCACCATATCAAAGTTCTTTCATACCAGCATTGATTTGCTTTTGACAGTGGATATCCGGAAATATCCTTTGGAAGAAATGATGAATCTGCCGGACAACAGAATTGTACTGCCAATCATCGTAGATAAGCTAGGCAACAACAGCATCGAGATCATTCCTCAGAAAGCTTCTATGGGCTATCTGTCAGGTTACAGCGACCCGGAATATATCGAAAGTCTTCAGAGAATTTCATTGCCGTTTTTGACTAATGGAAAGTACAGAGCTTTCCCGGCGCAAGGCGATTCTATGCCGCCTTTCAAAGATGGTTCGTTCATCATTGGAAAATATGTGGAAGATATTGAGGATTTGAAAGCCAACAAAAGTTACATTTTCGTAACGCTGAATGACGGGATTTCTTATAAACGGTTCAAAGGTCAAAAGAAAAAATCTATCGAGGTTGCAGCGGATAATTCTTTTTACAAACCTTATGAGATTCCGCTGGGCGATATTGTAGAGATTTGGCAGTACGCATCGGGAATTTTCCCAGAAGATTTTGAGCCCGATAATTTTGATAATTATAATCTGAAAGAGATGTTTTTGGAAATCAGAAAAGACATAAAAGAGTTGGACAGTAAAGTTTCAAATTCCAAATAATTTTAAAATGTACAGTACAGAAATGCAGCTTAGTTTATTCGATGCAGGTGAATATTACCAATTTCCGACCGAATTATTGGATTACACAGAACATTTTTTGTCTGAGGAAAGAGCCACGGAAATTGAAAAAAATCTCATCCAAACCGTTCCCTGGAAACAGAATGTGCAGAAAATGTTTGATAAAGAAGTGCTCACACCGCGGCTGACAGCCTGGTATGGCGATGATGAAAAATCCTACCATCTGGGCGGAAATGAATTCAGTGTGAATGCCTGGACACCGGAACTTCTGGGATTGAAATATAAAATTCAGAAACTGACGGGTCATCAGTTTAATTCTGTTTTGCTCAATTTTTACAGAGACGGTAACGATTCTGTAGCTTGGCATCGTGACAAAGAGAGTGAGCTGGGAAACCGCCCGGTGATTGCCTCGGTCAGTTTTGGGCAGGTGCGGCATTTTGATTTTCGAAAGAAGGACAATCATCAGAACAAATATAGTCTGCCGCTTCAGCACGGGTCACTGCTCATTATGAAAGGCGATCTGCAAACCAATTGGGAACACCGGATTGCCAAATCTACCAGACCTATGAAACCGCGGATCAACCTCACTTTTCGAAATATCCGTGAGTTGTAAATGTCGTGATTCTTACATTTTAATCGATGATCAGCTTTTTGGTAACTGTTTTGTTGTCCACTGTGACTGTTCCGAGATAAATGCCTGCTTTGAGGCTTGAGATGTCAATTTGCTTTGAATTGGTTTTATTAATCAAAATCTGACGGCCGATCATATCTGTGATTTCAAAAGCGAAATTTTTGGAAAAATGATCTGGTATTCTAAGATTCAGAACGTTCTTGGCAGGATTGGGGTAAAACTCTACAGATTCCAGTAGTTTCGAATTATCTTCTGTAGCTAAAACAGTGGTAGAAGCTGCGGAAAAATGCTGGATTGCACCAACAGCCGCTTTGCCGACATTATAAACATAAACAGGATCCATATTGATATAAAGATCATTGGCCGTGTGCACATACGGATTGTTGTAACCGCCTTCATATTCCCAATAGCCGGTGATGATTTCTCCATTTTGCTGAAAAGGAACATAATCTGTACTCTCCGCCGGATCAAAATCTACGCCTAGCGGAGAATAAAGTGTGGTGCAGTTTGCTAGTTCCTGAACTGCTGTTGCCGCTGCAGCATTGTTGGAAGTTGGGCTGCTGAGATCTTTGTCGCAGTAGATTTTCGTATTGGCTTTAGTGGCCAATCCGCCCACCTGATCCAGGTTTACGACCACTTTGATGTCCATTTTGGGACTTGTTCCGTTGACGATCTGAGAGACGTATCTCGAGCTTCCCAAAAGTCCCTGCTCTTCACCCGAAAAATGGATAAATTTGATAGAATATTCTGTGGGCACATTTTTTAAAATCCTTGCAATTTCCAAAATAATGGATGTTCCGCTACCATTGTCATTGGTTCCCGGCCCGTTGATAGAGTCGAAGTGGCCGCAAACGATCACAAACTTATTTGGATAAAGTGTCCCTGTTTTGGTGACAATTAGATTTTTGGAAGAAAATCCGCTGGCTGTCCAGGAATGTTCCTGAAAATCTGTGGTCTTGTAGCCGAGAGCGGTATATTTATTTTTGATCCAGTTGAAGGCATTTGTATTTTGTACTGTTCCGGTTCTCTTGACGCCTAACGCTTCGAACTCCTGAAGGTAAGTGTTGACATTGCTCTGCGAAACCAGATTGGCTCTGTCCTGATAAGTTTGGATAAAAGTCTGTGCCTTGGTAAAATAAAAGATTGACAACAGAAATACTGAAACAATATATTTTTGCAACATTATTAAGTTAATTTTCAGCAAAAATAAAAAAAATCCTGAGAAATTCTCAGGATTTTATATTGATAACAAAGATTTGTAATTATTTTACTTGATCTACAACAGCTTTGAAAGCTTCAGGATGATTCATTGCAAGATCTGCAAGAACTTTTCTGTTTAGCTCGATGTTGTTTTTCTTAAGAGCTCCCATAAACTGAGAGTAAGTCAATCCGTGCTCTCTGGCTCCAGCGTTGATACGCATTACCCAAAGACTTCTGAAACTTCTTTTTTTCTCTTTTCTACCACGGTAAGCATAAGACATTGCTTTTTCTACCGCATTTTTTGCTACTGTCCAAACGTTCTTT
>Ga0302347_1002363_pt1 | contig 19464 bp, 15 predicted proteins | sample PhyWR1_FD_202178 | JGI IMG/M metagenome (GOLD analysis project Ga0302347, IMG submission 202178) | Leaf surface microbial communities from wheat plants in UC Gill Tract Community Farm, Albany, California, United States - DLSL W.R1 (v2)... | ecosystem: Host-associated > Plants > Phyllosphere >...
AGTGATATCGCCCAATTCCCACGTTCTGATGCCAGTGATATTAATGCCGCATTAGACGCAGCGCATCGTGCAGCGGATGCCTGGGGGAAAACCAGCGTTCAGCATCGCGCTAATTTGCTGTTACAACTGGCAGATCGTATTGAAGCCAATCTGGAATATTTGGCTGTTGCAGAAAGCTGGGATAATGGCAAACCGATTCGTGAAACCTTAAACGCAGATTTACCGTTAGCAGTGGATCACTTCCGCTATTTTGCCGGTTGTCTTCGTGCTCAGGAAGGGAGTGCCGCTGAAATTGATCAAAATACCGTGGCTTATCATTTCTTTGAGCCATTGGGCGTTGTGGGGCAAATTATTCCGTGGAACTTCCCGCTACTGATGGCAGCCTGGAAACTTGCTCCGGCACTGGCAGCAGGTAACTGTGTGGTACTGAAGCCAGCAGAACAGACGCCTCTGGGTATTACCTTATTGCTTGAACTGGTGGGGGATATTTTCCCGGCGGGTGTGCTTAACGTTGTTCAAGGTTTTGGGCGTGAAGCCGGTGAAGCGCTGGCAACCAGTAAACGTATTGCGAAAATCGCATTTACGGGTTCTACTCCAGTCGGTCGTCATATTATGGCCTGTGCAGCGGAGAACATTATTCCTTGCACCGTTGAGTTGGGTGGCAAGTCGCCAAATATCTACTTCGCCGATGTGATGCAAGGGGAAGAAGACTTTATTGATAAGGCTGTAGAAGGTTTAGTGCTTGGTTTCTTTAACCAGGGTGAGGTTTGTACCTGTCCGTCCCGAGCGCTGATTCAAGAATCTATTTATGAGTCCTTTATGGAACGTGTGATGGCGAAAGTGGCTAATATTCGCCGCGGCGATCCGCTGGATACTGATACTATGATTGGTGCCCAGGCATCACGCCAGCAATTCGATAAAATTCTTTCCTATATTGATATTGCCCGTGAAGAAGGCGGCAAAATTCTCACCGGTGGCGGACGTGCATCAATCAAGCCTGAGTTAGACAGTGGCTATTATATCCAGCCCACGCTGATTAAGGGTGAGAACCAAATGCGTTGCTTCCAGGAAGAAATTTTTGGCCCGGTTATTGGTATTACGACCTTTAAAACAGAGTCAGAAGCACTGGCGATTGCCAATGAAACACAGTTCGGACTTGGGGCAGGGGTATGGACGCGTGATACCAATCTTGCTTATCGTATGGGGCGTAATATCAAAGCCGGTCGTGTCTGGACTAACTGCTACCATATCTATCCAGCCCACGCCGCATTTGGGGGATATAAGCAGTCAGGTGTCGGACGTGAAACCCATAAAATGGCTTTGAATCAGTACCAGAATACGAAAAACTTACTGGTGAGCTATGACACTAAGCCGTTAGGTCTCTTCTAAAACTGAGACGATAAGGATAAAAAATAGCGGTCAATATATGCATATATTGACCGCTATTTAATCAACCCACTCAAAGCAGAAAATGCTAATTAATAATATTTTATAAAATTCTGTATATGAGGGTGTTTTGCAATAATTTCAGCATGAACGAATCGTTTTGAATGCCAGTGGTATAAAAATTTACCGAGGGAATACTTTTTAACTCAGCATGTTATGCTGATAGTCATTCATCGATTTTATTAATCTCATAGTTCACTGCCTCACCTGAGTCATTAATATATGCCAGAGTAATTTTCTGCGGGTTTCCAACAGAGTCATTGAAAGTAAATGATTTTTTTGACTTTGGGGTCAGCATAAAATCGCTACCGGACGCATTCTGCATTTTCCCTCTCTCAGAACTGATTTTAATATCAACCACAGACAAATGAATGGCTGAGGGGTTATTACATTCAATGACTACGGGTGTCTGTTTTCTACAGGTGACCTGTTTGATGGCTTCTTCTGGTATCTGTGTTACCCCTTTTGGTCGATACAGAAGTTTTATCTGAGTATTCATCGTAACCAGTACACTATTCTCAGGATTAACATCTTTCTTTTCCGGCGGTATTTCATAAATATTAAGCCAGTACAGAGACTCGACATCTTGAGGAAGCGGGGCATGATTGTAGATAATTTTTATGCCCTTAACATCTAGCGCTTCCAGACGAAAAATGGGTGCAACACTAACAAAAGGAATATCTTGTGCCTCTGGTGTACCTTCTCCCTTATCAATCCAGTTTTGCACTACCACAGGATAGTCATTGGTATTAACCAGCATCAGCGTCTGCTCTTTATCCTGGGCATGATAAATAACCCGTGACTGAGAGGGCATGATCCCTGCATTGACATGGATTGTCAGAAAAAAAAGTGATAAAGGTAACCATTTGATATTCATTGCATTCTCACCAAAACTGTAGCAGTGGCACGAACTTTTCCGGTTGTTACAGCCTTACCGTCTATTTTCTTGAGTGTAGCAACAAAATTGTAGTTGTAGTTGGTATAGCCCGCTCTTGAACTCCCGGTCGGCGTCGCATTATTCAGTACTGGGTACCAGCCTGCACTGCTTCCCATATTAGTACTGTTCTGACCGATTAATGTCAGCGGAACGGTAGGCGTATTTTGATAACCAATTAATATTCCAACACCTTTCGCCATAGCGGTATTATTGTAGTTATCAGAAACTAACATGCTCACACCGTCACTACTATTGACCAGCCCCAAGGTTTTTGCTGCGTTATAGGCCCCGGAAGAAACCTGGAATCCAATCGCTGTTTGAGTAGCGTTGGTTCCTGATGCCACGCCATTGTTACATTCAACGCTGACATTGAATGATGCGGTTCTTGTCCCGCCAGAATTGAGTTCCGGGACAGAGATGGCGGGTAGCTGTACCAGTGGTGTAGCGCTACGAGCAACACAACTAGGAGTGCTATAAAGTGTACTTCCGTCCTTCATGCCATAACCAAAACCATTATCAACGCCCCAGAAAGAGAATTTCTTATAACTGTCTTCTCCAATATCATCATGCACCAGACCCGGACCAACCAGTTGAATATAGGAGCTAGGCTGGTCGCAAGTGTATTGTCCGCCCTTTGTTGAACCTGTGAGGTAGGAAGTACAGCCAAATTGTGCACCGCCTCCTTTAGTAGGTAACTGACTCACACGATATAGTTCTGCCAGCAATGGAGGAATATCCTGTAATCTTATCTGGATTTTATTACCTGAAGTCGCATAGGTACTAATGGGTAATCTTTGCCAGTAACGTGACAGCACGATCCCTCCCATAGTCTGTTTTAATCCGATGTTGGCAAAGTAAGTAGCATAAACACCGGACAAACCATCAGCGACACCAATCTCATTGAAGCCTGCCAGCCAGTGGTCACCATTCGTCGCGATCAGAAAGTAAATGTTAGGTAGATCAGAAATATCACACTCCCATAAGACCGATCCGGCAGAAGCGCCTTTATAAGTATAGTTAGTCGGTGGTACTACCACACTGGCCAGCAGAGAACCGACAGGATAAAAGTAACTGTCGTATAAATTAATCCTGCCAAATGGAATTGATGCAGTTCTACTATCTTCGGTTTGTGTAACACCTGTATCTTTACATTTTGCCCAGCCTGAAAGTGAAGTCATAGCTAATAGAAGCAACAATAGTGTGTTGATAAAAATAGTTATTGTCTTTTTCATCATCTCTATCCTTTCAGGGGACTATTACAATGGGTAGTTACATTAACCAGGGCGGATTTTTTATCGCTCTCTTTAATGGCGTAAGGTAAAACGCAGTAATTATTACCTTCTCCCCAGCGCACGGTGAGGTTGCCTTTTGGCTGTTCAACTCGGACATAAATTTGTCCCCCCTGGCCTGCAAGACCAATGGATGTGTTCTTATCGTCGAACACTTCAGCACCCATAGGTATAGTCACGCCATTATCCGGGAGAGCTTTTATTAATAACGCTGTTCCCAGACGAGTGCGGAATTTCACTTTCACACTGGAACCTGCGACAGGAACAATACGTTGCTGACTATCAAGAACTTCTGCATTCCCCTCCATTCCCTGAGGATCGATAGAAATATTGTTATAGCGATAAGGTGTTACTGAAGGAACCAGGGCATAACCATTATCATCAATCTTGGTCTTCGATGAATTAAAGAGCTTAGCTCCCTCGGCCCCTTTTGCTTCAACCAGTGCAAAAGTGTCGCCTAAATAAGGCCCAAATGTTACGCCGCCACTGTGCACAGCCAGTGCACCTTGGGCATTACCTGATGCCTGCCAGTATCCTTTACCCGTAGAGGCGTTGAATCCAACGTTCGCTTTCGAAAGTTGTTTCTGTAAACTTCCACCAAAGGTGGTCTGCTTGAATTGCTGATCACGCATGACGTTGACGCTATAACTGGTACTCTGTTCATCATCCAGCATGCCGGAGGCAGAGGTTTGATACTGATCGCCGCCACTATTACTGTGGTTATAAGTGGCGCTTAAGTTGACGCCATGAGATTTCTCGTCAAATAACGGAATTGAGAATGAAATAGCGGTTGCAGTTTCAATGCCGCCTGAATTGTCCTCATTTCCTACTCGCTGCCGGGCAACTGAAATATTCATATTGATATTGCGGCGGAACGTCTGGCTATAACCCAGTTGAAGCTGAGTATCGCGCGAACGACCGTTGCGATAATTATAGGTCGCACCGGATATATATGCATTGCCGTACTCGCCTAAACTTTGGCTCAGAGTAATATCAAAACGTGAACGCTGGGCACTGGTGTAGTTGGGCTGATTGATGCCATCACTATAATATTCTTGAGCGCCAAGGACTTCTGATAATTCCCGATAACCGCTAGTTGAGTAACGATAACCGGCGAGTGAAACAGTCGTACCGGTTGGCTGGAACGTTTTACTCCAGGCCGCATGGGTCATCCAGCCTTCTGTTGTCGAATTACCGTTTAATTTTGCCCGGGAGAATGTCATATCCAATCCAAAGGCACCGAGAAAACTGGTATGTACTCCACCCGCAACGAGTGCAATATATTTCCGAGCGAAACGAAGACCGCTATTCGCCGTAATCGCATTCGTTAATCCGCGCTGGAAGGTAAAATCACCAAAGGCAGATTCTTTCTGGGTATTACGAGTGCGTCCAAGGGCCAGATTATAGCGGGAGGCACCTGGTCTCATTGACTCAGGCACGGCAGAGAACGGTACAATAAAGGTTTTTACTGTACCGTCAGCTTCGGTAACTTGCACTTGTAAATCACCGCTATAACTTGTTGGATAAAGATCGTTTATCTCAAAATTACCCGGAGGCACTGTTGTCTGATAAATTTCCTGCCCATTCTGACGGACACTGACTTTTGCATTAGTTGAAGCAATACCTTTAATGACGGGGGCATAGCCGTGCATTGAATCAGGTAACATGGCATCGGCAGTGGAAAGATTAATTCCGTTATAACTCAGACCTGAGAAAAATTGACCGCTAGTCACGAGCTGTCCGCCCATTAATTCACTGCTAATAGCCGGAATAGGGCGCTGAATATAGCTACGAATATTTGTCCACTGTGAGCCATTTTTTTGACTCCAGTTAGCGGTACTCAGTTGACGATATTGCCAGCTGCCGATATTTACACCACCATTAAGTGACAGCCAGGTTGAGTCCATATTGCTGGTGTTATTGCCAGAATAGGAAACATGATAGTAGTTTACCAGGTAATTGACAAAGCCCATGTTGTTGCCTGTCTGATAACTTTCAGGACTCACATAACCACGTGGGCGAATATTTAATAAAGCCTGAGGTACAGTGATAGTCATCTTTAAGGCCGATAAATCTATCTTACTGCTCGCCTGAGGTTCTATTTGTGATAATAAAATACATTTAGTAGCATTGTTATGAACAAATGTCTCTGCTGTTTTAAAACCGATATCTTTGATTAATACTGGCGATAAACAAGGAATGACGTTGTCTTTTTCTGCCACGTAAGTCACTGAATAGTTTCCCAGGAAATTCTGATTAACATAAACATCGACTTTATACTCACCAGGAGCAATAGAACCAGACAGACGTAATCTTTCCAGGGAACCTTGATCAAACTCCCCACCTTTAAATAAAGATGGGTCAAAAATGTAGTCACTGTTTGAACTTTCGGGTTGGCCATCAATGGCCGCAAGAGAAACACTTGGGGCCATTGCAATAAATAAGAAAAGGACTTTTTTGATTGTGTTAAGCAAGAAATAATCAGAATTAGAGATGTATTTCTCGTGTGAAATCTGCGCCATAATCATTTACCAGTATAAGTTTTAGTGACGCACCATTTAACGTGGGAATATTTTTTGCTGTATGCCATTGCACGGTCGATTTTGGTGGGATCATTACCGATGTCGCAACAGTCGTAACATTTTTACCCATTGTTAAATCAGCTTCTCTTACTGTGATATAAAATCCTGTAGGGTTAGTAACAGTCAGATTACCTTGTTGAAGGCTGAATTTTAGTGACTCACTTGCCTCACTAGATGAACCGCTCAGTGCAACAGGGCGATAGAATATTTTTACTCTACTGGTCACTGCAATAACCAGCTGATTATCATGCTGTTGTGAGGCTTTTAACGCTGGAAGCTGAGTAAAGTTAAGGTAAAAAACAGATTCCTTATCTTGAGGAAGCGCTGCAGTACCATTAGCAATCAGTCTGACTGAATGGCCGGAATTGGGTTCCATACGGAATACAGGTGGCACCAGAGTGAATGGCGAATTATCATCAACTTCGTTGTTTTCTTTGGTTATTTTTAACTGAACAACAAAAGGTTGTGGGTCAGGGTTTTTAAACTGAACGACTTTCTCGGTTGCGTTGGAGGGAAAAACAACCCGTGTTCCTGTCATAATAACGCTAGCACTAGCGCTACTGACAATAAACATACAGAGGCTTAAAAACGCTAATACTTTTTTATTTATCATGAGTTAATGACCTATAAAAATTGGCTGTAATATCATTACAGCCAATTTATTAGTTACAGTTATACTTACAGATAGCTTACAGTATATTCAGCTACAGCAGTGATTTTACCTGCAGTGCCGCTGTCACTCATTGAATAATAACGAACACCAAAGTCATGAGTTGCTGAAGTATCACCAGTTTTCAGAACTAAACCTGGGACAGCAGTTACACCTTTCAGGTTAACAGCGCTGCTGGCAGTATTTTGAGTGTCTTTTAATAATTGAATACCAAATCCAGTTGCTGCATCAACACCTGTACGGGTATTGCCTAATACACCTGAAGCGCTATCAACATTATAACCCAGGAAGTTAGTTGTAATGTTGGTGTCAGCCTGTGGAGCCTGGCAGTTAGTAATTGAAACAGTGAAAGGTGTAAAACCAGCAGTATTAGTTGCTGCCAGAGGCTCACCAAAGTCTTTAATTGCTACAGTAGGCAGCAATACAACAGAGTTGGTTTGTCCGTTAATATTAATAGAACAGGTCTGGGAGGTAACTTCACCTTCAAAAGTTACAGTTGGAGCTGCCAGAGCTGAAGCAGGAAGTACCATGATGGCGGCCAGAGTAGCTAATTTATTCAATGTAATGTTCATGACTTAATCCTATTGGATGCAATGTAATAACGGGATATTTAAATGAAATAATAGTCGTCTAAAAGAGCAAGGTTAATATACTAAGTCATGATGCAACATCGTATTAGATTCCGTTAACACTTGCTGATTATCTCTTTAAGAAACTTCTCATTTACTGACGGCGTGGAATATATGATGAATTAATTAAATAAGCTAATTTTTTATTTCACTCAAAAGTCAAAGCAACATCCAGGTAACAAGTCATGAAATGTAGTTACACCCCCGCCTATTTTTTTGTAATCCATATGATTAATATAGATAAAAATATCGAGTAAAGTTAAATTTTTGAATGGGATGATTGTTATAATGTATCAAAAATGCCTTTATAGCATTCATGGTTAAATGTTTCTGGATGTTTTAATTATTAACCGGGGTCATATTTCGCTTGTTTATAACAATTAAATATAAACGATCTTCTTAAAAAAACACTTTATTTAGGAATCGTTAAGAAACTGATCATATACATTTTTCTTTGAATGAAAAAATTTGTTAGCACTAAACAAAAATAATGTAGGCAGATTTTTTTTCATGGTCAAAAAGAGATATTTTTTCTTGTTAAAAAAATAGAACGCAGCTTTCGAATAATCTGAATGGACTAGGATTAATCTCAATTAAATAAATTATTGCGATGCGAAGTAATAGGCCAGAACTGAACGCAGTCCTGACCTGTAGTATTTCCAACTGATTTTAAACGATTTTTATTTTTCTATGACCCATTTCGCCTTGTGTAATGATTTTCCATTAACTTGAATTTCAATATATTGGATGCCTTCGTAATATTGCCGGGTGGTTATTTTTTTAACAGTATGCTTTTTATTTATACGGATGACTCCTTTGGGAGGGAGTAAAAACGTGCGTAATTTAAAAACTTTTGGCGAAGTAAGGTTATTCGCCTTCATAAAATGCAAAACATAATCCAGGACAATATTTTGTGATTGGTTGCTGATTGAGCGGAGTTGAGTAGTGAACTCCAGGCTTTCATTTAGCTTGATAACACTATTTTTGACGGAAAATTCATCAAGTACGACTTCTGCTCCAAACTGTACGCCGATCAGTGACAAGGCATCTGGGTGACCTTTTTTGATTAGGGTGCGTAAAGCGTGTTTAATGATCCAGTCTACTTTTTTGGTATCGATGCTGGTGATAGCTTGTTGTTTCCAGTCATTCAGCAACTGAATGACATAGTCCGGATTATCTTTCGTGATGTCATTAAGATGATTAGCGACACTTTTTCTGACATACAGCTCTGGATCAAATTTTAAAACCTCTAAAATCTCTCGTGTTTCTGAAGGCTCCTGTATAAAAGCGGGTAGCTGCTCTCCCCAGGGGACTCGCGGGCGCGTTCCTTCCGATGCCCATCGACGAATATCCACATCCTCACTTTTGGCACAATCCAGCAGAAACAGCATGGTTTGCTGGGGATATTGTTTGATAAAAGGGCGGACGGCCCATTCAGAAGTAAAATACTGAGTGACAATGGCCAGGGCATCTAACGAGATATCTGGATAATCAAGACCATAAGTCTGGATAAATTCAGCAATGGGCCAGACTGAAAACCCTTTAAGTTGATTATCCTTAAGCACGGATACCAGAATATCTAACGCCTCAGGGTAGTTCTCAGGCAATTCAGCTGCCAGAGCGTCACGTATCAGGTGGACTCTGGCCTTCATTTCTCGGTCTGCTAACTGTGACTCGATAACCAGAAATGCTGCCGCGTTGAACTGTGGAAAATAGCGACGGATTGAATCAGCCATTTGCTGTACCAGGGCACCGTTAAAAGCGTGTTTAAAGGCATTTTCATTGTTGTTATCGGGAGGACTGCTCATTTGCGCCGGCCTTAATTCGTTAATCGGTTAATTTGGGAAATTACAGGGATGTGTATCTGTCTAAGAATGCAGCTGACGCGCCATCTTTGACACTTGATCCAGCGCGGCAGCAAACTCAGCTTGCTGTTCAGGCGTAAACTGTGAAAGAAAAAGCTCCGCGACAGTCTCCTGATAGATAGCCCACATTTGCTTACGTAACATTTTTCCTTTGTCTGTGATAGCAACCCGTGCAGCCCGGCCATCGTCGGCTAAACGGGTACGATTGACCAGTCCCTCTTTTTCCAGCCTGTCGACCAGGCGGGTGAGGTTATAGCGTTCAATCACCAGGACATCTGCCAGCTCAAACATCCTTCGCGCTTCTTCAGGATGGCTTTCCAGTCCCCATAACGCGTCATACCAGGCATAAGTGGGTAATCCAGCCTTAGCCAGACGCTGTTCAACTTCGCGGATCATCAGCCGATGAGAACGGACATAAGAAAACCAGAGATCGGGTTTATCTGAAACCATAAGGCATGTTCCTTTTGATGCGATTGCATTTGCAATTCAATTTTACACTGATAAGATGCCCGTCGCTATTGTTGCAATTGCAATTGATAATTTGTCTCGAAAGTCATTGGACGGACTGGCGCGGACCCTTTTCAGCTTACTGAGCTGGTTAACATTCTGGAGAATTGTCATGAACCCATTTGATGTCGATGTGCAGGAAACCCACGAGTGGCTGGCAGCGATGGATGCCGTAGATACGGCTGAAGGTCGTTCCCGTACCCATTACTTAATCGATCAGTTAGTGGAAAGAGATATCATCCGCTATGGTTCTCTGCATGGCCGGGTGACGACACCTTACCTCAACAGTATTGCCCGTGAACGTCAGGCTATTTACCCCGGTAACCTTGAGCTGGAGCAGCGACTGAGCGCCTATATACGCTGGAATGCCATGGTCATGGTTCTTCGGGCGGGCAAGTATTCTAATGTTGGCGGACACATCGCAACTTATGCTTCGGCGGCAGTCTTGTACGATGTGGGTTTTAACCATTTTTTCCGTGGTCGTACTGACAGTTTTGATGGCGATATGATTTATATTCAGGGGCATTCTGCGCCGGGAATCTATGGCCGTGCTTATCTTGAAGGTCGTATCAGTGAAGAACAGTTAGATAATTTTCGCCGTGAAGCTGACCGCGAGGGACTCTCTTCCTACCCGCATCCACGCCTGATGCCTGATTTCTGGCAGTTTCCAACCGTCTCTATGGGACTGGGACCACTGACAGCGGCTTATCAGGCTCGCTTTATGCGTTATCTGGAATACCGTGATTTAAAAACGCCGCAGGGTCGTAAAGTCTGGGCTTTTTTAGGTGATGGTGAGATGGATCAGCCTGAATCACTGGCTGCGATTGCGCTAGGTGGGCGCGAAAAACTCGATAACCTGATTTTTGTGGTTAACTGTAATTTGCAAAGACTCGATGGTCCGGTTCGTGGCAATAGCAAAATAGTGCAAGAGCTGGAGGCCACTTTCCGTGCTGCAGGCTGGCAGGTACTGAAAGTGATGTGGGGAGGTGGCTGGGATGCACTTCTGGAGCGGGATCAAAGCGGTTTGCTGCGCCAGAGAATGATGGAATGTGTCGACGGTGATTACCAGACCTTTAAATCGCAGAGTGGCGCTTATGTTCGCGAACACTTTTTTGGTAAGTATCCGGAATTATTAGCGTTAGTCGCCGAGATGACGGACGACGATATCTGGGCGTTAACGCGTGGCGGTCATGATCCGGAAAAAGTCTATGCGGCTTATGCCAAAGCGACCACACATACCGGCCAGCCGACGGTTATCCTGGCAAAAACCGTCAAAGGCTTTGGTATGGGGGAGGCGGGTGAAGGGCTGAACATCAACCATCAGCTTAAAAAAATGAGTGTTGATGCAGTACGTGCGTTCCGCGATCGCTTTAATCTTCCTGTTACAGATGAACAACTGGAGGAAATGCCGTACCTGAAACCGGTACCGGGTAGTGAAGAAGCAGACTATTTTGCCGCTCGCAGAACGCAAATGGGCGGATATCTTCCCGCCAGGCTTGAGAAATCAGAGCCGCTGCCGGTCCCGCCATTAAGCACTTTTGAAGTGCTATTAAAAGAGAGCGGGGAACGTAGTGCCTCTACCACCATGGCTTTTGTGCGGATCCTCGGCATTCTGCTCAAAGATCCACAGCTGGCAAAACGCGTCATCCCGATAGTACCCGATGAGTCTCGCACTTTTGGTATGGAAAGCCTGTTCCGGCAGATAGGGATCCACTCATACCTCGGTCAACTCTATACCCCTCAGGACGCAGGTCAGCTGAGTTACTATAAAGAAGCAAAAGAAGGGCAAATTTTACAAGAGGGTATTAATGAGTCCGGGGCCATCTCTTCCTGGATTGCCGCCGGCACCTCGTACAGTAATCATGGCCTGACCACCATTCCCTTCTATATTTTTTATTCGATGTTTGGCCTGCAACGGGTGGGCGATCTGGCATGGGCTGCTGCGGATGCCCGGACTCGTGGTTTCTTGCTCGGTGCTACCTCAGGCAGAACCACACTGATGGGCGAAGGGCTGCAACATGATGATGGCCACAGCCATGTCTTGTCATCGGTGATCCCAACCTGTCTTTCTTACGACCCGACATTCCCGTATGAACTGGCAACCATTATCCAGAATGGCCTGCAACGGATGTACGTCGAACAGCAGGATATCTATTACTACATCACGCTGCTGAATGAAAACTATCCTCAGCCAGCCATGCCGGAAGGCGCCGAAGTCGGTATTCTGAAAGGGATGTATCTGTTTCAGTCGGCGGCGACTGGCCATCAGGCAAAAGTACAGTTGATGGGGAGTGGTGCCATTTTGCGTGAAGTTATCGCTGCCGCACAGTTGCTGATGGATGACTTTGCCATCTCCAGCGATATCTGGAGTGCCACCAGCCTGACAGAATTACGCCGAGAAGGTATGCAGACTGAGCGCTGGAATATGCTCCATCCGGAGCAGCCGAGTCGCATCAGCTATGTAGCGCAATCTCTTGAAAAACACCAAGGTCCTCTGGTTGTGGCAACGGATTATATGAAAATCGTTGCCGACCAGATTAGACCTTATGTACACCATCGCCGATTTGTGGCACTGGGTACTGATGGTTTCGGGCGTTCAGATACCCGGGAATCATTACGCCGTTGTTTTGAAGTTGACCGACATTTTATTGTTGTCGCCGCCCTTAAGGCGCTGGCTGATGATGGTGTGATAGCCGCCAGTCTGGTGAGTGATGCTTTGCAACGCTATAACATTAGCTCCGATAAACCCGATCCGACTGACCTGTAAGCAACTTCCCACAAGCCAACACGATGATCCTCAATCCGAACAGGAATTATCATGCCAGAAATCAGACAGACCACGGAGAATACCCGTGCCATTATCCAGGGACAGGGCGTAACGCCTTATGCCAGCCCGCTGGTATATCGTTTAGCGCGTGAGCGAAAGGTGGACTTACACCAAGTGACCGGAACCGCACGTCAGGGCCGCATATCGCAGGCGGATATTATGCAGTTCGTTCAGTCGACACCTGATACCTGGCAAACCAGACCAGAAGTTGCAGATGCGCATGTCGATATCAGCCATTTTGGGGCGATAGTACGCCATCCATTAACGCAGAGACAAAAAACATCGGCTAGCAGTCTGAACCATAACTGGACGACGATCCCGCATGTCACCTGTCACGATGAGGCGGATATTACCGATCTGGAAGCGCTGCGGACAGTATGGAATCAGGAGCATTCTGCCTCTGAGATTAATATTACCCAACAGGCATTTCTGATCAAAGCCAGCGCGACAGCGCTAACCGCTTTTCCCCGGCTGAATGCCTCATTTGATAGGGAGAGTGATGAACTCCTCCTGAAAAAGTATCTGCATATGGGTTTTACTGTTGAAACGCCGGAAGGGGACGTTATTCCTGTGATACGTGATGTGGCATCTAAAAGTGTCACTCAGCTGGCACAGGAAATAGTGATACTGAGTCGTAAAGCACAAGACGGAACGCTGAGTGCCGCAGAAATGCACGGGGGCTGCTTTACGCTGTGTTCATTGGAAGGGGTCGGCGGGCTGACTTTTACTCCGATAATTAACGGGCAGGAAGTGGCTATTCTCGGAATATCGGACACCAGATGGCAGTCATCATCAGCTTCAACAGAACAGAAACGGATGATATTACCTTTGTCACTTAGCTACGATAACCGCGTGGTAGATAATTCCACCGCGGCTCGTTTTATGGTTTATCTGAAGAGCTTGCTGACAGATATCCGCCTGTTGTTACTCTAATAGTATTGCCGTACCGGACAATGACTTCGGTACGGCAATGTCTAAAAAGGTTCAGCCCGTCAAGTCGATGTTTGACTCAGTGATTTGTAATACTTTCTTAATAACCCGCTGCGTGCAATAAAAAAGCCGGAGATAAAACCAGAAGAAATGAAAAATGAGACTATTTGCATCATTGATAGCGCTTCTACACCGCCACGAACGGCGGTCTGATATCCAAGATAGTAGCGCAGGGAAAAATAGGCTAAGAGAATAAATAATATAACAGGGCTACCTGGCACTATCAGTGTGTGGGGTTTGCTACCCAGCTTAATCGGATGACGCTCTAATAAATAACGTGATACCCATGCCCCTACGACCGCAGCAACACTCCATACCGGTACAGTCACGAGTGGCTGTGGATAGGCGTAAAAGGTCATGATGGATAATATAATAAACACTGCGGGGAAAACTATCGCCTGACGTAAATTGATCTCATGGGTAACACATGCCCGAACACCCAAATAGATTAATGCCAGAAAAGTGAGGTAGACCCATACAGGGGTATTTTGCAGTATCTCCAGCATCGCGTTTCCCTTTCCCATTCGTTGGAGTATTAGCGCCTATTATACGCGCTTTTTTAAGGTCCTGATAAGAAAACAGACTCAGGTAACCTGATTCCCACCACATACCCGGAAATCTCTTTTTCCCCTCTACTGATCCCTCTTTAGCGTACTTCAACACGCATCTGGCGGGTATTTTGTCTGGTTGGCATGAAAACTGCTTTTACTGATGAAAACCTTTTAATTATCAGAACATCAAGAGAGCGATTACCCAGTCTGTCCAGCTTCAGGGCTGTGTATCCGTGTCTACGGTAACGCTTTATGGCTGTGCAAATAGCCTGTTTGACGCCCCAAGATGGTTCAGCTAACAACGGATGATAAGGAGTTGTCATGGCAGAAATCTGTATACAAGTGATTAATCCCAATACCAGCCCAGGGATGACGGCAACCATAGCCCGTGCAGCGCGAAAAGTGGCGGCACCAGGAACGAAGATCCTCGCAGTTTGCCCGGATGACGGTGTGCCCTCCATTGAGGGGCATTTTGATGAGGCGATCGCCGCCATCGGCGTTCTGGAACAGATAAAAGCAGGGCGGAGACAGGGCGTTTCCGGACACATCATCGCCTGTTTTGGCGATCCGGGATTACTGGCCGCGCGTGAACTGGCACAGGGACCGGTCATCGGTATTGCCGAAGCCGCGATGCATATGGCGACCCTGGTTGCGACACGTTTCTCTGTCGTTACCACGCTACCGCGCACACTGGTTATCGCTCGCCATCTGTTACATCAGTATGGCTTTCAGGGGCACTGTGCTGCACTGCATGCCATTGACTTACCGGTACTTTCCCTTGAAGACGGTAGCGGACTGGCGCAGGAAAAGGTTCGTGCGCGTTGTATTCAGGCATTAAAAGAGGACGGCTGCGGAGCAATTGTACTGGGTTGCGGCGGCATGGCGACCCTGGCCGAAGAACTGACGCTGGAACTCCAGGTGCCGGTGATCGACGGCGTTAGTGCCGCCGTGAAAATGGTGGAGTCACTGGTCGCGCTGGGTCTGTCGACCAGTAAACGCGGAGATCTCGCGTTCCCGGAAGCCAAAACATTAAGCGGTAAATTTCAGACATTCAATTCAGACTAAATTAAGAGATGCCTACCATGCTGACAGAACAGAATTACCCCCGTGACTTACGGGGATATGCGGGCCAGCCACCTCATGCTCGCTGGCCTGGTCAGGCCCGTATTGCCGTGCAGTTTGTGCTGAATTACGAAGAGGGAGCAGAGAATCATGTTCTCCATGGTGATGCGGGTTCAGAGCAGTTTCTCTCCGATATTATCGGGGCGGCGAGCTATGAGGCGCGGCATATGTCGATGGACTCATTATATGAATATGGCAGCCGTGCCGGGTTTTGGCGGATACATCAGGCATTCAGCGAGCGAGGGCTGCCACTGACGGTGTTTGGTGTTGGTATGGCTCTGGCCAGACATCCCGATATTGTCGCGGCGATTAAAGCGGCCGACTACGATGTTGTCAGCCATGGCTGGCGCTGGATCCACTATCAGCATATGAATATTGAACAGGAACGCGAACATTTGCATAAAGCCGTTCATGTATTAACCGACCTGTTTGGTAAGTCACCCACCGGCTGGTATACCGGCCGTGACAGCCCCAATACGCGCCAGCTGGTCGCTGAACATGGTGGCTTTGATTACGACAGCGATTACTACGGGGATGATTTGCCTTTTTGGACTGAAGTGCCATGTCGCGATGGTTCGCGCAAGCCACATCTGATAATACCTTATACTTTGGATACCAATGATATGCGCTTTGCTACGGCGCAGGGATTCAATACCGCAGAGCAGTTTTACACTTATCTGAAAGACAGTTTTGACGTGTTATATGCTGAGGGCGAGCATGCCCCAAAAATGATGTCCGTGGGGATGCATTGTCGTCTGTTAGGGCGGCCGGGTCGTTTCCGGGCATTGCAGCGCTTTCTCGATTACGTGCAACAGCATGAGCAGGTGTGGGTCTGTACCCGCCAGCAGATTGCCGACCATTGGCGTAAAGAACATCCCTTTCAGCGTTAATTATCCCGGCCCGACGAAATATTTCGCCGGGCTATTGGTTACAATAACGATTAACTCATCAGACTGACCTGAGCGGCAACAATGCGCCAACCAGCGGGAAAGCGAATCCAGGTTTGCTGCTGGCGACCGATACTGGCGCTACCTTCGCGGGTAAACTCAGTACTGCACACCGCATAATCCGCACCAAAAGTGGTGATGACGGTATGGCGTAATTCACGTTGTAGCCCGGCAGAAGGACGCGCGGCACGAAAAGCGCGAATTTCATCAATACCGTAGAGATTTTCCCCCGCGCCGAGACGAACCGTCCGCTTATCATGCCAGAACAACTCATCCAGAACGGCGATATCGTTACTCACCAGTGCCTGTTCATAGCGATAAAAAGCCGCAGTCACTTCAGCCAGAACGTCTGGTTGATTAACCGTATCTTGAGTCATCATCACGCTATCTCCGCAGGTCGGGAATCGGTACTACCCAGCGTTTCCAGTACTTGCGCGACGCGCAGACAGGCCTGTTCGTTGAACGGAGAGGCTATCAGCTGCACGCCTATTGGGTTTCCAGACTTCGTGCGAAGCGGCACCGTAACCACCGGCAATCCGATGAACGAAATGGGCTGCGTGAGCATCCCCATACTGGCGCGTATCGGTAATGACTGACCGTTGATTTCCATATTCTGCTGACCCATTACGGTTGCACTGCAGGGTGTTGCCGGAGCGATCAGCACGTCGACATGGTGAAACAGGGAGGTCGCTAACTGCTGTGCATGGCGGCGGAAGCGCTGGGCTTGCAGATACCAGGCGGAAGGGATCATGGCCCCGGCAAGCAGCCGTTCCCGGGAATGGGGTTCAAAACGTTCTGGTTCACGGCGCAGTGCGGGCAAGTACTGATTACCGCCTTCGGAAGCACTGATAATAAAGGCGGCAGAACGTGCCAGTTCCGCTTCCGGAAAAAGATACTCTTCTTGCGCATTGAGATCCCGGGCAACGCGGGCGACAGCCGACCGGGCATCATCATCACACCACTGAGAAAAATAGCCGCCCAGCACACCACAGCGCAAACCATCCAGGCCGCGAGCTAATAATGGGCTGCCAGGTTCAACCGGCCTTTGTGCCTGAAAATCATCATCCGGATCGTGACCCTGTAACGCATCATAGACTGTGGCTAAGTCACTAACATTACGAGCAAAGGGACCTATATGGTCGAGACTGGCAACAAACGGCTGACTCCCGGCGCGAGACAGACGACCAAAGGTTGGTTTCAGGCCAAAGATCCCACACAGAGACGCCGGTACACGGATCGAACCGTTAGTGTCACTCCCTAATGAAAAATGCACCAGACCGGCTGCGACAGCCGCAGCCGAACCACCGGACGAACCGCCGGCAATACGCTGTAAATCATGAGGGTTACGTGTGGTGCCGTAGTGACTGTTTTCGGTGGTGAAACCATAGGCGTAAGCATCCATATTGAGCATCCCGGACAACAGTCCGCCTGCCGCCTGAATCTGCCGTATCGCCCAGCAATCCTGGCTTGCTGGCGCGGCGTCACTAAACAGCCTGGCACCCGCGAGCGTGGTTTCATCGGCAACATCAAACAGGTTTTTAGCCGCATAGGGAATACCTGCCAGCGCAGGCAAGGGTTGCTTTGCCCGGATCAGGGCATCAACCTGGTTGGCTTCTGCAAGCATGCGTTGTTCTGTGATCTGCGTCCAGGCGTTGATCTGCGGGTTAACACGCGCAATATCATCCAAAGTCAGGCGAGCCACTTCTCTGGCGCTCAGTTCGCCACGGGCTAACATTCCCTGAATATCCGCAATCGTCATCTGATTAAGCTTCATGCCTTATACACTCCCGCGATTTCCACGCGATTGTCCAGCGGGTAGGCCATGAGTGGTTCGGCCATTGCCGCAATGCGACTAAACTGGAGCCGTAACTCATGACGACGCGTCTCATCCAGCTCCAGCGCAAGAATAAGCTCCATCTGGGCCAGCCAGGCGTTCCAGTCGGTTTCGGTTTGTTTCATAACAGACTCCTAATATCCGGCGGCAGCGCCGTTGCTGCGGGGATCCGATGCCCCTTCAAACAGGCCATTGGGATGGCGAACAATCGCCCCGGCATGGCCCATGGCTTCGCTGAAATCAGCCAGCACTTCGACATCGTGCCCCAGTTCCTGCAGACGCTTTACGCTTTGTGGCGAAAAACGACCTTCCAGTTTTAACGAGTCAGATGTTTGTCCCCAGGTGCGTCCGAGCAACCAGCGCGGCCGGGCGATACTCTCCTGAAGGGGAACATTTTGCAGGATGTAACGGGTAAAAATGGCTGCCTGCGTTTGTGGCTGACCATCGCCACCCATCGAACCATACACCATTACGCGTCCATCATTCAGACGTGCGGCGGCGGGATTCAAGGTATGGAAAGGCTGCTTACCCGGAGCCAGCGCCAGCAGATGAGCGGGATCGAGACTGAACGATGCCCCCCGGTTTTGCCAGACAATACCGGTATCTGGCAGCACCACACCGCTGCCGAACTCATGATACAAACTTTGAATAAACGAAACTGCCAGCCCGCTACTGTCCATTACCCCCATCCAGACCGTATCTCCAGGACCTTTACCTGTGCCCCAGGGCGCCGCCTGCTGGTCATCCACGTTTTCAGCCATCTGCCGCAGCAATTCGGGCGCTAACAGGCTTTGAACATCCACATCAAGATGCAGCGGATCGGTGATATGGGCATCCCGTAGGGCAAAGGCCTGTTTGGTTGCCTCAACGATGCGGTGCACGGTTTGCGCCTCATCGGCGTTTTCCATCGCCAGATGGTCAGTAATACCGAGAATTGCCAGTGAGACCAGCCCTTGCGTCGGCGGGGCGAGATTCCACAGTTCCCCCTGTTGATGCTGTAGTTTCAAGGGGATAGGGCGACGGGCCTGATGGCGGCGCAGGTCATCTAGCGTGACGGGTAGCCCATATTGCGCCATTCCCTTCGCCAGACGTTCAGCCAGCGTTCCGCGATAAAAACTGTCGAGGCCTTCTTCAATCAGCAATTTTAGCGTTGAGGCAAGGGCGGGCTGACGGAACAGCGTACCGGCTTCAGGGGGAGCGTTGTTCACCAGAAACGTCTCCGCAAAGCCTGGCAGGTCGTGAAGCTCAGCGAATTTACTGGTGGTGGC
>Ga0302347_1002364_pt1 | contig 19460 bp, 16 predicted proteins | sample PhyWR1_FD_202178 | JGI IMG/M metagenome (GOLD analysis project Ga0302347, IMG submission 202178) | Leaf surface microbial communities from wheat plants in UC Gill Tract Community Farm, Albany, California, United States - DLSL W.R1 (v2)... | ecosystem: Host-associated > Plants > Phyllosphere >...
TTGAAAATGGTCCCCGATCCACCCCACACCCTCCACTTCCTCGAAGACACCATCATCCAAGCCGCGGAACATGCCGTCTGCGCGCTAGCCATTTCGCAACAAGCGATGCTGATGCAGCCCAAGTCACCTGCAGCGGTGCTGATGATGGCGACCACACATGAGCTTGAGTCCCTGCGGTTGCTGCTTGAATCCGCCTTGGTTCAGGCACAGACGCCGAACGAGTCGCGAACGCCGCACTAAGCGGAACGCTGTGTGTTGCCTGGGCTGGCCCTATTGCCAGCGAAGGTGCTCGCCCAGGTTTAGATGATCAGGGAGATGGACCCGTGACTACTGACGAATCGAACGAGAAAACGACTGTAGGCAGGACTACGTTCTACCAGGGTGATAACCAGACCCACCCGCTGTTTCGCATCGAACCCGGCATTCCATGCCAGAACGCCCGCGAGCAGGCTTCGGAGTTGATGGGGTATGTGCGGGAGTTGACGATTTTGGGTTTGATGGATGAGAAGCCGATGATGATCTGGGCTGCTCACTACCTGAGTGCGCTGGCCAAGGCACTGATGGATGATGCCGAGTTGGGCATGATGCGCTGACTGGGTTGATCAGCAGCGATATTACAAATCCCAGAAACACAAAAGCCCCGAAGAATCGGGGCTTTTGCTGAAAAATATGGCGGAAGCGTAGTCCGCCAAACTGCTCTCCAACGACTTCCACCGCTGTACGCTCTACCGACGAACAGCACCTCTAAATCAGGCATCAGGCGTTACCATTTTCCACTGAGACCGATTGATGGCCAACCCAAGCCAGCATCCAAAGTATGGGCTGGAGTATGGGCTGAGAGTGAGGAGGACGGCAATGAAATCGAACCTGTTAACGGTCAAGTCAGTGGAGCGGTTACTGCGCTCGGGCGAAAAAGCCATGCACAGCGATGGCCAGGGCTTGTATCTGAAGGTGTCGGCTATGGGCAGCGGGAGCTGGATTTACCGGTTCAAATTGAATGGGAGATCCAGGGATATGGGGTTGGGTACCGTAGACGACATCACGCTCGTCCAAGCCCGGGACTCAGCCAGTCAGGCAAGAAAGATCGTCAAGGGCGGATCAGATCCCATCTTGCTGAGGCAGCAACTTTTCAACCCTGAACAAGAAGAGGAAGCGCCCCCCACCAAGGCATTTAAAGAAGTAGCCCAGGATTACATCGAAGCCCACAGAGCCGGCTGGAAAAACGCCAAGCATGCCCAGCAGTGGACCAATACACTCAGCACCTACGCCTTTCCCATCATCGGGAACAAGCCGGTGGACGAGGTTGATACTGATCACATTCTGCAAATCTTGAATCCGATATGGACTCAAAAGCCTGAAACAGCTGCAAGGGTGAGAAATCGGTTAGAGCTTGTTCTAGATGCGGCGAAGGCTCGCCGATTGCGCACAGGTGAAAACCCGGCTCTATGGCGAGGCCACCTTGACAAGCTGCTACCCCGAAGACGATTGGCAGACCGTGGGAATCACGCAGCTCTCCCCTGGCAGCAACTCCCCTCTTTCATGGCAGCTCTCAAAAGCTCCGCAGACCTCAGCTCAATCGCGGTTGAATTGACTGTATTGTGCGCCCTGCGAACCAGCGAGATTATAGGTAGTAGCTGGGACGAAATCGATCTCAAAGAGGAAATCTGGACCATTCCTGCCGCGCGAATGAAAGCCGGTCGCCAACATAGGGTCCCCCTATCGAAGGCTGCCTTAGAAACGCTGCGCCGCCTCAAGGTTGGAAACAATAGCGAGTTGCTGTTCCCCGGTCGTACTGCTGGCCGGCCACTTTCCAACATGGCCATGCTGCAGAAGATCCGAGGCATGGATGAGATATCGCTGAAGAACGGCGGGCCAGGTTGGCGTAACGAAGCTGGCGAAATCATCACCATGCATGGTTTTCGGTCAAGTTTTAGAGACTGGGCAGCCGAGACAACCCATTTTTCCAACATCGTTCCTGAGATGGCACTAGCGCATAAAGTCAGTAACGCGACAGAAGCAGCTTACCGGCGTGGCGACCTGTTGGAAAAACGGAAACAGCTTATGGAGGAATGGGCTTGCTATGCCTTGTCAGCTTGCAAATCGATCTACAGTACATAGTGCAGGCTTAAGCGAATGTCAGACGGGAAACGAGACTCGCATCGGGCCGGCGAGCCATTGAAAAATAAGGGTTTTCAGCTATCCCTCAAGCAGGGATAGCCTTCATTCTGGACTCATTCTTCGCAGCTTACAACGGGCGCGCGCATGCTCATCGCACCGAAATGGGTTTGGCTGTGACCACCTACAACCTCATGCGGGCAGTCGCGCCTTAGGGGTTCGGAAAAATGATTTCGCGGATGGGCTGAAAGGCCTCTTCCCGCACAACAACAAACGCCCCGATCAAATCAGGGCGTTTAATGAAGGGGCACCTCAGTGCGTCACAGTTGTTGGCGCTGATGCGATTTTGAACCGGATTACCGAAATTTGCTGATCCATCCGAGTGCTCGAAAAGTGATGGCCCTGCAGTGATTTCGGGAGCAGCATGTGGGTCAGTCGAGATCAGCCGGACCTCATTTCTGGCGTAACGCGCGTCATTGATCGGCTAAATTGTAACTAACGAATCGACGTCGACCTGAGGTGTATCCGAAATACAGCAATGCCCCACCGACCGCCGCCAAGAAGCATTCTACCTGCTCGAAGCCCATGTACGGGTCGTAAAGCAATCCGACCACCAGCGGCCCAGTCGCACCAATACCATAACCCACACCCTGCACCATGCTTGAAAGTTCGGCCGCGACCTGCGCGTTATCCGATCGTAATACAATCATCGTGATTGCAATGGCGGTTAACGCGCCCTGGCCGATGCCTTGCATCCCAGCCCAAAACCAGATCTGCTGAACGGGTGCCGACAGGCATCCTAGGAAGCCGATGGTAGTCAGCAAGACCACCACGACATTGAACCAGGATTGGTTCGGCAAGCGTGTGGCGATCAGCGGCGCTGCCAGGCAGGCGATTGTTTGCAGGAGGATCGAACTGCAGACGATGACGCTGGCTTCCAACGGGGCCAAGCCACGCCCTTGGAGAAACGGGGCCAGCCAGCCGAACACGGTAAACGAGTACATCGACTGCAAGGCCATAAACAGCGTCAGTTGCCAGGCAAGTGTACAGCGCCACACCCCTTTTACCTTGAGCGCAGCGAGGCGGGGTACCGCCCTGCCCTTGGGCACTTGCAAAGACCAACAAGCGCCCGCAACGGCCGCCGGCAATGACCACAGAGCTAGAGCCGTCGCCCACCCACCGCCGAGCAAACGCTGCAGTGGGAGCGTGAGCCCCGCGGCCATGGCAGCGCCACTCAACAACGCCATGGAGTAGAGACCGGCAATCAGCCCGGTCGAGGTGGAAAAGTCCCTTTTAATGAGCCCGGGTACCAGCACGTTGATGATGGCGATCGCACTGCCGACCACGGCCGAACCGGCCAGCAGCCCGTAGATATTCCCGTTGCCACGAAGCCATATCCCCGCCGATAGCGCGGCCATCAATACGAAGATCGTACGTTCCGCGCCCGCCTTCCTGGCTAGGTAAGGCGCCAAGGGGGCAAAAACGCCCAAGCAAAGTACTGGCAAGGTGGTAAGCGCACTGGTGGCGGCAGCGGTCAACCCAAGGCTGATCCTGATATCCGACAACACAGCACCCAGGCTAGGGAACGCCGTGCGAAGGTTCAACGCCACCAAAACGATACTGCAAGCCAGAAAAAACGACCGACTTCTCGTCGCGGTATGACCTGGGTGTGATGATGGTTCAGTGAGTGCCTGCGTTACAGCCTGCTCCATGCCTGCCCTCCCTGAGCGCCCGCCACTTTCGATGGCATGGCCCAGCAATGAGAAAGGCCGCACAGGGTATCTGTGCGGCTTTGCGGCTTGTTCAGTTACTTCTTGATGATGTTGTGTTCCGGGCCGTATGGGAACTTGGTGATGTTCTCGCTGCCGTGCTCATTGACGATCAGGATGTCATGCTCGCGGTATCCGCCAGCACCCGGCAGGCCCTCGGGCAGCATGATCATCGGCTCGATCGAGACCACCATGCCTGGCTCGAGTACGGTGTCGATATCTTCGCGCAACTCGAGGCCCGCCTCGCGACCGTAGTAGTGGCTCAGCGTACCGAACGAGTGGCCGTAACCGAAGGTGCGGTATTGCAGCAGATCGTGCTCCAGGAAGATCTCGTTCAGCTGCAGGGCGATCTCGCTGCAGCGCATGCCAGGCTTGACCAGTTTCAGGCCAGCCTCATGCACCTTGACGTTGACTTCCCACAGGCGTAGGTGCTCATCGGAGCAGTGGTCCAGGAACAATGTCCGCTCCAGCGCGGTGTAGTAACCCGCGATCATCGGGAAGCAGTTGAGGCTGAGGATGTCGCCTTTGTTGACCTTGCGCGACGTCACTGGATTGTGGGCGCCGTCGGTGTTGATACCCGACTGGAACCAGGTCCAGGTGTCCATCAGCTCGGAGTCAGGGTAAGTGCGGGCGATTTCACGCACCATCGCCTGGGTAGCGTGCAGCGCCACTTCGTACTCAGGCACCTGATCACACAGGGCCTCGACGACCGCCGCACCACCGATGTCGGAAACCCGGGCCCCCTGACGGATGATCGCGTGTTCTTCAGCCGACTTGATCATGCGCATGCGCATGCATGGCGCGGCGATGTCCACTAGCTCGGCCTGCGGATAACGACTGGCCAGTTTGTCGCGGTTCATCAGGTTCAGGTGGTCGAACTCGATGCCGATACGCCCAGCCTTGGGCAGTGCCTGCTGAATCGCGACGAAGTAGTTATCGCGCTGCCAGTCGGTGTAGATGATGTTGTCGGTACCGACCGTACGGCGCCATGGCTGGCCACCATCGATGTTGGCGCTGATCGACACGACGGCTTCCTGCGTGACGACCAGTGCATAGGGACGGCCGAACGAGCAGTACAGGAAGTCGCTGTAGTAGTTGATGTTGTGGTAGGAAGTGAAGACCGCAGCATCGATATTGTTTTGTGCCAGGTAAGTGCGCAACTTGGACTGACGGTTGGCATATTCCTGTTGCGAGAACGTCGGTTTAACTTTTTCGCCGTTCTTGATCTGGATGGTTTTTGGCATTTGCATGTCTTCTATTCCTTGGTAGTGAGCAGCAGAGAGGCCCTGTTATCGGTGCCACTGGTGATCATTCGACCAGATAAATCACATGCTTTTTTGCGCCAATCCGACCCCTAAGTGATCAGATCCGTCGCCGTGCAAACGAGGCCAAGAGCAATGAAGGCGAAGCAAACCCGCACGAAATTTAATCTGGTGCTTTCTGAAAAAACGCCTTGGCTGCTGGGCACTCGCCACACTTCCCCTTCCGTGCGAGAAGAACCTTTTATTGGAGGGTATAGGCGATGGCAGGTAGAGAACTAACGACACCGTGAGCAGGGTCTACGCGCAGTATTAAACCCTGCTGAGCGGGTCGGTCGCAGTCGCGCCCATTGCAGGCGCAAGTCCGGGTAACAGATGGCGAGGATTCAGTGTGGGCAGTGCACGAACAAGCGTTCAAGAACGGGCCGGGAAACCCCGATCAGTGCTGCCAGTTCGCTGATTCCAAGTAGGCGAGATGTCAACGGCGTGATCAACGTCAGGGTCTTCTGGACCTGCTCCGAAACGCTACCCGGCGCATGCACATACCGGATGTGACCAGCAGGCAGGTTCGCCTGATCATCAACGGCGGGCAACAACCACATCACCTGCGCCGCCGCACTGCGCATCATCGGGCTCGATACATAGTGGCGCAGTTGTGGGGCGCCTGTGCGTGACGGCATTTCATTGCCGAGGCAGAGAATCAGTACATCCAGCGGTTTTGCCTGGTTCAGTTCCACGGTGGCTGTGGCAATACCGTTGCTAGCCTTCAACGGCCGGCCTGCAAGGCTGAGGATCTGCCACTCGCACACATCGCACCGGGCCATTTCATTGGCGACGCGCAACGGCTCCAACGCGGCGGCCAACGCATAGAAATCGAACCCTTCGCTCAACAAGAAACCAATGCGCACGGCGCTGGTCAGTCGCTGGCCGACTTCAGTCAATTGCTGCATGTACTGCCTCCTACTCTACCCACGCAGCGTCTACTGCGAACACCACGATTGTCCCTGCAGTTGCTTGGCCAGACGTGTCAGATTTCGACCCCTAATTGCCGCGCAGAATCAGGGCACGCGTATCAGCCCATCCAGCATGAACGGTCTGGCCGGCCTTCAACTCAAGCGCGTGGTAGTCCGCGTTGGGCCTCTGTACCTGCAATTCCAGGCCATCGCGGGTTTCCAGGTAAACGTTGACCATCGAGCCATTGAACTCTTCACCCACGACCGTGCAAGGCAACCGGCTATCGGCTGTCGGTTGCGTGGTCAGGTCGATATGTTCGGCACCGATGCAAACCGTTACCTTCTCACCCAACGCAACCGTTCGGCCTTCAGGCAAGCGTGCCCGGAAGCGACCATGGGGCGAGTCGATCTGAACCACCCCTGTATCGATGAAACCGAGCACGACCCCCGCGAATATGTTCTTGCCGCCGACAAACTCGGCGACAAAACGATTGTGTGGTTCCAGGAAGATATTCTTCGGCGAACCGATCTGCTCGACGCGACCGCGGCTCATGATCACCACCCGGTCAGCCATGGCAAAGGCTTCCGATTGGCTGTGAGTGACGTACACAAAGGTGATACCCAGGTCCTTCTGCAAACCGGTCAACACCGCCTGCATGCGAACACTCAAGTGCGCATCGAGCGCGCTGAGCGGCTCATCCAGCAGCAGGATCGACGGTTCGGTGACCAGCGAACGAGCCAAGGCCACGCGTTGCCGTTGCCCGCCGGAGAGCATACTGATATCCCGTGTGGCGAATTCCCCCAGATCAAGTCGTTCCAGCCATTGCAATGCCTTCTTGCGCCGCGCCGCCTTGGCCATACCCCGCATCCGCAAGCCGAATTCAACGTTTTCCACCACGTTCAGAAAGGGGAACAACGCCAGGTTTTGCCACACCAGCGGCGTGTCCCGCTGCCACGAGTAGAGGTCGTTGATGCGCTGGCCGTTCAAGCGAATCTCGCCAGAGCTTGGCCTGTCGAGCCCGGCCAGCATGCGCAACGTGGTGGTTTTGCCACAGCCGCTGGAGCCCATGATCGCAACGAATTCACCCTTGTATATTTCCAGGTTCATCGGTTCGACAGCCATGAAACTGCCGAAGTGTTTGGCCACGTTGTCGAATACCACTAACGGTTGAGTCATGTTCGAGTCCTGCTGGGCATGGAGGGTTCAGCTGCGTTTGCCGTCAGCGGGCTTTTGCTGCCGGCTCATCAGCAAGATCTGCGCGATGGTCGTAAGCGTGATCGTCGTGATGAAAACGATCGTGCCGATAGCGTTGATGGTCGGGCTCACTTGGCCTTGCAAGGTATTGAGAATGCGCACCGGCACCGTCTCGTTGAGCCCCGAGACGAACCAGGCAACCGCGAATTCGTCGAACGAAACCGCCATGGTCACGAACAATGCGGCGAAGATGCTCGGTACCGTGAACGGCAGGATCACGAAGCGCATAGCGTGCCACTGGCTGGCGCCGAGATTCCAGGCAGCGGCCTCCAGTTGCGGGTCCATCTGCGCCAGGCGCATGCGAATCACCGCCATGGCGAACGGCGAGCACATCACAATGTGGCTGATCATCACCGCATGGAGTTCACCGGACAGGCCAACCCGCGACAAGAACGCCAGCATCGCCAGGCCAAGGATCACCACGGGAATGGTCGGTGGCAGTAGCGCCAGCGCCATGTAGACCGACTTGCCGAAAAAGTGGTAACGGAAGTCTGTATAAGCCGCAGTAAAACCGAGCAACGTAGAAACCAGCGATACCACCACCCCGACCAACAGGCTGTTCTTGAAGGCTTGCCACACTTGCGGGTCTGTGGCGATCGCCTCGTACCAACGCAAACTGAACCCACCCAACGGCAAAGATGGGAAACGGTCGACGTTGAAGGAGAACACGAAGCTGCCAATGATCGGCGTGAGGATGAACAGGAAGACCAGCGCAACAAAGCTGCGCAGCATGAAGTTGATGACACGATGCTCGTTCATGCGCGCCTCCTGTAAGCGTAGCGAACCATCAGGAACGCCACCATGAGCAAGGTCACGATCATCGCCGTGGCAATCACCGCCGCACGCGGCCATTGCTGCCCTGACTTGGTGGTGTCGGTAATGAGCGTGCTCAAGGTCGGCGGTTGGCCACCGCCGAGGTAAAGCGGGCTGACAAAATCGCCGAAGGTCATGATGAAACAGAACAGCGCCGCCACCACGATGCCAACCCGCGCCGACGGTATGATCACCAGAAACACCGTGCGCACACGGCCTGCGCGTAAGTTGTGCGCCGCTTCGATCAAAGTTCGGTCGATATACATCAGGCTGAACAGCTGCAACAGCACCACCAGCGGCAAGCACAGGGTGAAGTAACCTACGTAACTTCCAAAGGCGGTGTTGAGCATGGGCAACGGCCCTATTCCCAGCAGTGCCAGCGCGCTATTGAGCAAGCCTTGATCGCTGAGGAAGACTTGCCAGGAATACGTGCGGACCAGGTAGCTGGTGAAAAACGGTGTAATCAACAATAAGATAAGCCACTGCCTGGTCGCCGCACGAAACTTGAATGCAATGGCGTAGGCGCACGGGAACGCCACGACACTGATCAGAACGCAGGCACCTGCTGCCATGGCCCATGTGTGAAAGTAGGCATCCCAGAAGAACCCACGGCTGAACATGTAGCTCCAGTTCTGGCTTTCGAATGCAGGTTGCATGCGAAAGTTACGGACCAGCCAGAAGCTGATGGTCACCAGGAATACCAGCGGGAATACAAAGAACACCGATTGCCAGATCAGTATCGGTAAAGAAAAACTCAACCCATACCAGGGCAAGCGAAAGTTTCGCCTGCCTGGACGAGAAGCGCGCGTGTCGGAGGGTTCCTCACGGGCGGGCAGCGGGGGCGATACCTTGTTCGTGATCATTGCGCCGGTCCTCTCTGCGCGCCATCAAGCGCCCTTGTATTCCGACCAGAAGTCGTTCCACTGCTCCAGGCTCTGCTGCACAGGGAGTGCGCGGTACTGGATACGCCCCTCGCGGATATCGTCCATGACGTTGCGCTGGCCCGGCACCATGCCCTGGCGTTTCGCTTCGGCCGGGTCGACCAGGTTGAGCAACTCCCAGCCGCGCTTGTTGGGTATCAGCGCTGGATAGGCCTCCATCTTCGCCGACTTGACCTGGCCTTCGGGTGAGGTTATGTATTGAATGAACTTTTTGGCCAGCTCAGGGCTACGGGCTTTTTTCGCGATGCAGTAGGACTCGGTCCACTGCAACCCACCCTCCTCTGGCACGACGGTTTTCACCGGCGCACCGGCACGCTGCAGGACACCGGTGATCCAGTCGCCAATGCCACACATTGCATGGACCTGGCCACTTTTGAGCGAGGCGAACGTGCCGCCATAGTCGAAGAAGCCGCCCACTTGGCTGCGAAGGCTCAAGGTTTTTTCCTGCACCATTTTCCAATGAGCGACATCAATGTCGTAGGGCATACGGTTGTTATTGAGCAAACTGATTTGCCCAAGATTCGGCAAGTGCCAATCGAAGTGCCCAACTTTACCCTTTAGACTTTCGCCCCAGAGCACCTGGTAACTTTTGACTCTAGATTCGGACAGCAGTTGGGTATTGAAGGCAATACCGAGGAAACCAAAGCGGATCATCACCGAATACAGTTCATCACCCTCCCAGTGGCCAGGGAAGTGTTGGAATTCTGGAAAGAAGTCATCGAACGGGTAATCGGCCGGGTCCAGTCGCTCAATATAATCAGCGGCGTTAAGTTGCTGTACATACTCGGCATCCGACAAGATCAGGTCGAATGTACCCGGGGGCGACTGGGATATCAGCCCAAGCATGTTATCGCCGCCAGTATAATATTTGGCACGGACCTTGACCCCGTGCTGGCGCTCGAAATCAGCGACGATATCGGGCGCGGCATGCCCGGCCCAGGCCAATATCACCAGTTCTTTTTCTGCTGCGCCCAAGCCTCTGGACGGCCACCAACTACCCAGCGCTGCCGCACCGGCGAGCACGCTGCTGTTTTTTATGAATGTACGGCGTGATAGATCGGCGCGATACTTCATGAAGATATCCTCGGTAATCAAAACATGCCTTGGCCCGTCGTGCTCTCGCCACGCCGTGCCAAATTTTTACCGCCTTATTGATTACCGATTGCAGCAGATCGCCAGCAGGACGATTTGCATTTTTCCGACCTGTAGTTTATCAAACTCGCCCCTCGCCGCACTGGCAGGGCCACTGCCGCGCCCGCGGATAGCGCTACGGCAGTATTTGTCAACTCCAGGTCGGAAACTGACAATTACAACAGGTTGCGATCTGATCAAATCGTGACATCTGCTACCTGCTACAAGCCGGACGACCTCAACGATTACAAGAACATAGAGAGACCACCCGATGAACGATAGCGTAGTAATTGGCGAACTCACCTGGCCTGAGTACGCCCAGCGTGTTGCATCCGGCAGCCCGATTTTCTTGCCAGTGGGCGCCTTGGAGCAACACGGCCATCACATGTGCATGGAAGTGGACGTATTACTGCCGAACGCGCTGTGCAAGGCAGTAGCGCGCAATGTCGACGGCCTGGTATTGCCCGCTTTGGCCTACGGCTACAAGTCGCAGCAAAAATCGGGCGGGGGCAATCACTTTCCCGGCACCACCAGCCTGGATGGCGCGACACTGACGCATACCATCCAGGACATCATCAGGGAGCTGGCCCGGCATGGCGCGCGCAAGCTGGTGATGATGAATGGGCACTACGAGAACTCCATGTTCATCGTGGAGGGTATCGACCTGGCGCTGCGCGAGCTTCGTTATGCCGGCATCACCGACTTCAAGGTCGTCATCCTGTCCTACTGGGATTTCGTCAATGCGCCCGAAGTCATTCAGGAACTTTACCCAGACGGATTCCTCGGCTGGGACATCGAACACGGTGGGGTCTTCGAAACCTCGTTGATGCTCGCCCTGCACCCTGACAAAGTCGACCTGGCCCGAGCCGTCGATCATCCGCCAGCCACCTTCCCTCCCTACGATGTGTTTCCGATCATTCCGGAGCGCACACCGACGTGTGGAACCCTGTCATCGCCCAAGGGCGCCAGCCGCGAGAAAGGCGAGTTGATTCTGCGCGTCTGCACCGAAGGCATCAGCAACGCCGTCCGCGAGGCATTCGGCTAAGCGTCAAGACACTGCATGAATTTCCCAGAGCACGATTCGCATTAGCTGTTCACCCGCCATCTATAACAACAAGGGTAATGATAATGTCCAGCCACTCAACTCTGGCACCCGGCCTCAAACAGCGCCACGTCACCATGCTCTCAATAGCCGGCGCTATCGGCGCCGGCCTTTTCATCGGATCGGGGCACGCTATCGCAGCCGCTGGGCCCGCCGCCATCCTTGCCTACATCATGTCTGGCACACTGGTTGTGCTGGTCATGCGTATGCTCGGTGAAATGGCAGTTGCCTCCCCTGATACCGGTTCGTTTTCCACCTATGCCGAACGCGCCATGGGACGTTCGGCCGGTTTTACCATCGGATGGCTGTACTGGTGGTTCTGGGTGCTGGTCATTCCCATCGAAGCGATTGCCGCAGCGGCTATCTTGAATGCGTGGTTCCCGGCGATCGAAACCTGGGAGTTCGCGCTGGCAGTCACCGCCTTACTGACCTTGACCAACTTGTTCAGCGTTGCCCGCTATGGGGAGTTCGAGTTCTGGTTCGCCATGCTCAAGGTCATTGCCGTGCTGGGCTTCATCGCCTTGGGTGCGCTGGCCCTGACCGGCGTCGTGCCAAACCTCAGCGTCAGTGGCGTGGTCAAGTTGAGCAATGACTTCGGCGGCTTCATGCCCAACGGCATGGCTGCGGTCATTGGCGCCATGCTGACCACGGTGTTCAGCTTCATGGGCACTGAAATCGTCACCATCGCCGCCGCAGAGTCGAAAGACCCCTCCAGGCAGATTACCCGAGCCACCAACTCGGTCGTCTGGCGCATGGGCATCTTCTATATCGTCTCGGTGTTCCTGATCGTCTCGATCGTGCCATGGAACGACCCCATGCTGGTGCAGGTCGGCTCCTATCAAAGAGCCCTTGAGCTGATGAATATCCCTCACGCCAAGATGATCGTGGATATCGTCGTGCTGATCGCCGTGGCCAGCTGCCTCAACTCGGCGATCTACACCGCATCGCGCATGGTCTACTCGCTGAGCAAACGTGGCGACGGCCCTGCCGTTCTACAGCGCACCTCATCAGTCGGTGTGCCATTCGTCGCGGTACTGGCCAGCACCGCTGTAGGCTTCCTGACCACCGCGTTGAACTACTTCGCACCGGACGAGGTGTTCTCCTTCCTGCTGGCGAGCTCCGGTGCCGTGGCATTGCTGGTCTACCTGGCCATCGCGGTATCGCAATTGATCCTGCGCAAGCAGATGACCCGCCGAGGTCAGGTCATGGCCTTCAAGATGTGGTTGTTCCCTTGGCTCAGCTACCTGGTCGTCGCCTCCATCATCGGTATTCTAGCGATGATGCTGGTCATGCCGGGACACCGCATGGAAGTGCTGGCAACTGGTGCGCTGGCACTGTCCATCGTGTGCATGAGCTCTATCTTCTCGCCCAAGAAGCGCCCACTGCCCAATGCTGCAACCGAATCAGCCTAAACCTGGTCGAGCCATTTCCCCCTGCGAAGGCAACGCGTTCGCAGGGTTTTTGCTTTTTGCGACGAGCCGTAATCATGGGGCGAATATCGGCCAGTACGTCCCTATTGCCCGATCACTCCGTGTAATATGCCCTCAATTCTGGCATGAATACCTTGTACACAATAAATTGCCGGTATCGGTAAACAGGCGCGAAGCACGTCATTTTGCATTGAAGGAGCCGTATTGATGGGTACGCTGAAGTCCTCGCTACTGGCCACGGGATACCCTGTCAATGATCCCCCGCCCAAGGTTATCGGGTTTCTGGTGATTCCTAATTTCACCACCATTGGGTTTGCCTCCGCCGTGGAGACCTTGCGCATGGCTAACCTGGCCGCCCGCAGGACCTTGTTCCAAACGCTCATCATCGCCGCCGACATGGAGCCGGTGAGCGCCAGCAACGGCATGCGCATCCTGCCTGACCACAGCATCAAGGACGTGCCCAAGCTCGACATGCTGTTCGTGGTAGGGCCTAACCCCATCGTCTCCGACCACAATACCCGCGCCATCGTGAACTGGCTGCGCAGGCTCGCCCATGACCAGGTGGCGTTGGGTGGCATTTGCACAGGTAGTCATTTGTTGGCGCGCGCCAATTTGCTCACGGGTTACCGCTGCACCATCCATTGGGAAGACATCGAAGCGTTGAAGGAGCGCTTCCCTGGCATCATCATTTCCAACCAGCTGTTTGAACTTGACCGAGACCGTTACACCAGCTCCGGTGGTGTAGCCTCCATGGACATGATCCTGCAACTGATCACCCGCGAGCCTGGCGGGCGAGAGATTGCCGCGCATGCAGCCGAACTGCTGTTATGTGACCGAGTCCGTAGTTCGCAGGAACGTCAGCGCGTGCCCTTGCGACAGAAACTAGGTACCTCCCAACCCAAGCTCAGCCAGGTCGTCAGCATTATGGAAGCTAACCTTGAAGACCCCATGACCTTGGAGGAGCTGGCACAGTTGAACGACATCTCCGTTCGGCAGCTGGAGCGTCTGTTTCACAAGCACCTTCAAAATACGCCAAGCCAGTATTACCTTGAATTGCGCCTGTCGCGGGCCCGGCAGCTGTTGTTGCACAGTGAATCGCAAGTACGCGATATCGCACTCGCCTGTGGCTTCGTTTCGCCGGCGCATTTTTCCAAATGCTACAGCCGTTTCTTCGGTGTTTCGCCCATTGGTGAACGCAAGCAGGTTGCCGCAGCACATTGCTGATCATTTCCATTCGGCCATGCGGCCTCGCTGGGCCGGCTCCGAGCGATTTTGTGATTATGCCCAAGCGTTGGGTAGCGGGCCGTACTCATGCCTGGAATGAGTGCGCGAGGCGGCTGACTATGCTCCATGGTGGGTTGCTTGATCTGAGTACGGCATGGGTCTAATTGTTCGAAGTCCACATATGTTGCCGCTGACCGAAAAATGACCCAGTTTCGCCCATTGTGCTGACTGAAAACTGACCCAGGTGTTCCACTGCACCTGCTCATTTTTTGAGCAGGAGAACACAGGGTGATCAGCATGGAAATGATGGGCAAAATTCGGCGGATGTATTTCCGCGACAAGCTGTCGTTGCATGAGATAGCCAAGCGCACCGGACTGTCGCGCAACACCATCCGAAAATGGATCAGAGCACCGGAGTCCAAGCAGCCGGTTTATCAGCGTCGAGCTGTGTTCAACAAGCTCAGTCCCTTTCACGAGATGTTGGAGCAGGCGCTGCGGGCTGATGCCTTGAGGGCGAAGCAACATCGCCGCAGTGCCAAGGCGCTACTGACCATGATCAGGGCTGAAGGCTATGACGGCGGCTACAGCCAGCTCACAGCCTTCGTTCGTCATTGGCGCGGAGAGCAAGGCAAGGCGGTACGGGCATTTGTGCCGTTGGCGTTCGCGTTGGGCGAGGCCTTCCAGTTCGATTGGAGCGAGGAAGGCTTGCTGATTGGCGGTGTTTTCAGGCGCGTCCAGGTCGCGCATATGAAGCTATGTGCCAGCCGAGCCTTCTGGCTCGTGGCCTACCCCAGCCAAGGGCATGAGATGCTGTTCGATGCCCATACCCGCTCATTCGCCGCCTTGGGCGGCGTGCCGCGTCGCGGCATCTACGACAACATGAAAACGGCGGTCGACAAGGTCGCCAAGGGTAAAGGCCGCACGGTCAATGCTCGCTTCATGGTGATGTGCTCGCACTACCTGTTCGACCCGGACTTCTGCAACGTAGCGTCCGGCTGGGAAAAAGGTATCGTCGAAAAGAACGTCCAAGACAGTCGGCGCCGCATCTGGCTGGCCGCCCGCGACAACACTTTCCATAGCTTCGAAGAGCTGAATGCCTGGCTTGCCCAGCGCTGCCGGGCTCTGTGGCACGAGCTGATCCATCCGCAGTACAACGGCCTCACCGTCGCAGAAGTCTTGGAGCTGGAGCGCGTCGAAATGATGCCGATGCCGACGCCCTTCAACGGCTATGTAGAGCGCACGGTTCGCGTTTCCAGCACCTGTCTGATCAACGTGGCTCGCAACCGCTATTCAGTACCCTGCGAGCGTGTTGGACAGTGGGTTAGCAGTCAGCTCTATCCCTCGCGGATCGTCGTGATTGCCGATGATGGTGTGATTGCCAGCCATGAGCGCCTGTTTGATCGCGATCAGGTCAGCTACGACTGGCAACACTATATCCCCCTCATTGAGCGTAAACCGGGAGCCCTACGCAATGGTGCCCCGTTTGCCGACCTGCCCAAGCCACTACGCCTGCTCAGGCGCGGGCTGCGGCGGCATCTACAGGGTGACCGAGTCATGACCCAGGTCTTGGCCGCCGTGCCCATCGCTGGGCTGGATGCTGTCCTCGTAGCGGTTGAGCTGGTTTTGGAGTCCGGCAGCCTGAGCGCTGACCACATCCTCAATATCGTGGCCCGTCTGACCGCCCGTGACGCACCACCCTCGGTCGAAACCAACCTGCAACTGAAAGTTACCCCTATCGCCAATACCGCGCGCTATGACCGGTTGCGCAGCACAGATGAGGAGGTGCGCAATGCGTGATCTTACAGAGGAACTCAAAGACTTACGCCTGCACGGCATGGCCACTGCCTGGGCAGATCTGGCCGCACAAGGCGAATCTTCCACTGCGTCATCGAAATGGCTGATCGAGCATCTCCTCGATCAGGAACACGCCGACCGGGCAGTGCGCTCGGTACATCATCAGATGAATATGGCGAAACTGCCCATGCACCGCGATCTGGCTGGCTTCGACTTCGGTGTATCCAGCGCTGATGCCCGGCTGATCAAGGAACTGTCCACTCTGACCTTCACCGACACAGCTCAAAATGTGGTGTTCATCGGCGGCCCTGGCACCGGTAAAACGCACCTCGCCACCGCCCTGGCGGTGGCCGGCATCACCCAACACAACAAGCGTGTACGCTTCCACTCCACGGTCGATCTGGTCAACCTGCTGGAACGTGAGAAGCACGAGGGCAAAACGGGGCGGATCGCCCGGGGGCTACTGCGTGCAGATCTGGTAATCCTTGATGAGCTTGGTTACCTACCTTTCAGTCAGAGCGGCGGAGCCTTGCTGTTCCACCTGCTCTCGAAGCTTTACGAGCACACCAGCGTGATCATCACCACCAATCTCAGCTTCGCCGAGTGGTCGAGCGTATTTGGCGACGCCAAGATGACCACGGCCTTGCTCGACCGATTGACACACCACTGCCACATCGTCGAGACGGGGAATGAATCGTACCGCCTGCAAAACAGCACCCTGGTGGCCAAGACCAAGATCCAGGCGAGGGAGCGGAGACGGCAGGATGTCGAGGAAGCGGAGGACGACCCGTTTTGACCTCTTTGGGCTGGCCTTGCTGAGTGCAGGGTCAGCACTTTTACGATGCTGTCGACTGCTAGGCTTATCCACAATTGCCGGGGTCAAAATCGGCAAGCAGCCCTGGGTCATTTTTCAATCGGCAGGGTGAGTCAACTTTCAATCAGCGCCAACACACCTTCACCCTTGGGGTAGTGCGGCTCGAAAACTTAAGGCGGAATAGGGGTGCAAGGGCTGGAGTCAGCCAGAAATACCTGACTACTTCAGACCATCCCTAGCAGTGGGGACTATGGGGAACCGTTGGGAAAGGCTGGGCACGGCCGGTTGAGGCCCAGTTCGCTACTGCGCCTCATCCGTTCGAGAGAGCGGTGTCTGACAATTGCTGATCTGAGTACCAATTGGATTAAGTGGGCAGCGCTATCACGACGGTGATGTAGCCTCGCCGGTAGCAGCACGAGCCAACGCAGCAATAGCCAGGTTGTGCTCAATCGCGACAACCACGGCATGCTGAATTTGGGCAGTCGTCCAGCCTGCGTCAGCGACAATGTTTGCCGGGGCATCGACCATCAGGTGCAGCTCGACAGGCTGCTAGGTTACCGCTACAGGCAAGGTCCAGGACAAGCCAACGACTCCTTCGCGCGGTACCAGCAGTGTGTGGCCAGTGAGCATATGCGTCTAATCCGGCTGGTGGGTTGGAGGAGCTCAATGATGAGGTAATGGTGATTACAAAAAAGCCCGGTGTATTGCCGGGCTGGAAGGTGCCGTGCGGGTGACAACTAGAACTAGTAGCTTGAAACGGTATCCAGCGTTGCAGGCTCGCTAAGGAATTGGTTCAACAGTGTCCTTTGGGCATATCGGTAATGCTTGTCCGGCTTGCAAGTATGAGGAATTAAGCCGGCAAGCCAGCTTGTTGCAGAACCCTGGTAGCTGTGTGAGGCTTTTCGGAGGACATCAGCTACCTCACCAGTTATGCAGTAGGAGTTCATGGTCCGAAAAGCGTCTTGCCGCTTGATCCAGAAGCCCGCATCCGTGATTTGGCAGATAAGCGCGACCGCACTGGCACCCGCCACCGCGACGCCGAGTCGCCCCGCTACAGCGCCACCAGCCGCCGGCTGCACTGGCTGATGGCCGCCCTGGTGGTGCTGGCCTACGTGCTGATCAACAGCCGCGGCTGGTTCGAGAAAGGCAGCGCCCTGCGTCTGTTCGTGGTGCAGGGCCACTTCTGGGTCGGTATCGCGGTATTCGCCCTGGTGCTGCCACGCCTGCTCGCTCGCTTCGCCAGCCCGACGCCGGCCATCGTACCGCCACTCAACCCGCTGACCCACCTGGCCTCCCGGATCACTCATATCGCCCTGTACGCCTTCCTGCTGCTGCAACCCTTGATGGGCATGCTGGTGGTGTTTCTCGAGCGCGGCGGCATTCCCTTCGGCGGACTGATGCTGCCCTAGCCCTTCGAGATGAATCAGCACCTGGCGCATAGCATCGAGGATCTGCATATCACGGTCGGTACCGTCTTCTACTACGTGATCGCCCTGCATATCGTCGCCGTGCTCTGGCACCACTTCGCACGCCGCGACAACGTGCTCAAACGCATGCTGTAGCTGCGCGCTTGCGCAGTACAACCGCTGTACACCAGGAAGAGCGCGCCATTCAGAACGCGCTCATTCCCATCCAATAACGCCACCCTCACCCAACAGCTGAGCCCTCAGCAATGAGCGAGCTGCTTCGAAAGCCTTATCGAAAGCAAGCCATCGCCTCTATTCAATTGCGCCCAACAGCTTTCAAGAGGGGTGCGACTGATCTAACTCAAAGTTATATCGCTATCGCTACCTCTCAGTATTTCTGAGGTAATGCCATCGCTATAGTCGGGCCGTCTATGAATTTCAAAAATAACAGGACGGGTCATGGCGATAATCAACTATGTAACGGAGATCCGCTTCGGCGCAGGCTGTGCAGCTGAGCTATGTGAAATCAGTGAACGCCTGGGCTTCAAACGTCCACTGATCGTTACCGACCGCGGCGTGGTAGCTGCCGGCCTGATTGATCAGCTTCTGGATCTAAGTCCCCTGCCAGCCTATCAGGTGTTTGACGGCACGCCGGCCAATCCCACGGAGGCCGCTACCCGCGCAGGCGTAGCCTGCTTACTCGAAGCGCAGTGCGACGGCATCATCGCCGTCGGTGGTGGTGCGTCCATCGACTTGGCCAAGGCGATTGCGGTGTCGGCTCGCCATCCTGGGCCACTGAAAAACTTCGCGGTCATAGAAGGCGGCCTGGCGCGAATCACCGCAGCCACCGTACCCATCGTCGCCATTCCAACCACCGCCGGCACCGGCAGCGAGGTCGGTCGTGGCGCCATCATCATCCTCGATGATGGTCGCAAGGTCGGCATCCTTTCCCCCCACGTGATCCCGCGTGTGGCAATTTGCGACCCCAACCTGACGCTCAGCCTGCCCCCGCACCTGACTGCAGCAACTGGCATGGACGCAGTGGCCCACTGCATCGAGACTTTTCTGGCCCCTGGCTTCAATCCGCCAGCCGACGGCATCGCGTTGGATGGGCTGCGCCGTGCCTGGCGCAACCTGGAGCTGGCCTTCAACGAACCGGACAACATCGAGGCCCGCACCCAGATGCTCAGCGCTTCGCTGCAGGGCGCGCTGGCCTTCCAGAAGGGGCTGGGTTGTGTGCACAGCGTGAGCCATTCACTGGGTGGAATTGATCCCCGTCTGCACCATGGCACCCTCAACTCGGTCATGTTGCCCGCAGTTATCAGCTTCAACCGAGGCGCGGAATCGGTGATCCGCGAGGAAAAACTCGAACGCCTCGCCCAGGCCATGCAACTGCCTGCCCAGTTGTCGGTGGAGCAAGCGCTGGCGGACAAGGCTGCCGCCCTGAGGTTGCC
>Ga0302347_1002365_pt1 | contig 19457 bp, 27 predicted proteins | sample PhyWR1_FD_202178 | JGI IMG/M metagenome (GOLD analysis project Ga0302347, IMG submission 202178) | Leaf surface microbial communities from wheat plants in UC Gill Tract Community Farm, Albany, California, United States - DLSL W.R1 (v2)... | ecosystem: Host-associated > Plants > Phyllosphere >...
TTGCCGTCAACCCGGTCGATACCAAAGTTCGGGCTAGCCGTGGTGGTGAGCAACCACAAGTTCTCGGCTGGGATGCTGTCGGTGTCGTCCGTGAAACTGGCCCAGAGGTAACGCTGTTCAAGCCAGGGGATGAAGTGTTCTACGCCGGTGCCATTGATCGACCCGGCAGCTACAGCCAGCTCCATGTGGTGGACGAGCGAATCGTCGGCCACAAGCCTAAGCGCCTGGACAATGCCAGTGCCGCCGCCCTGCCTCTGACGTCCATCACGGCTTGGGAGTTGCTGTTCGACCGTTTAGCCGTCGAAGAAAATGGCGGCGAAGGTCAAAGCCTCCTGGTGGTCGGGGCTGCGGGCGGTGTCGGCTCGATCCTGGTACAACTAGTACGCAAGTTGACGCAGCTTACAGTCATAGGCACGGCCTCAAGACCAGAGACTCAAGCCTGGGTGAAAGATCTGGGAGCCCATTATGTGATTGACCACTCCGAGTCGATCCCGCTTCAGGTGGAAGAGCTCAAACTGAATCCGATTGATTACGTAATCAGCCTGACGCACACCGACACCTACCTCCCGCAATTAGTGGAGGTGCTTCGTCCGCAAGGCAAACTCGCACTGATCGATGATCCGGCACAACTGGATGTCATGCCCCTCAAGCGCAAATCGCTGTCATTGCACTGGGAGCTCATGTTCACCCGCTCACTGTACAAAACCGAGGACATGATCAAGCAGCACCAACTCCTCGAACGTGTTTCGCAGCTGGTCGATGAGGGGATTTTGAAAACAACTGTTGGGGAGCACTTCGGGAGCATTTGTGCCGACAATCTCAAGCGTGCCCACGCCTTGATCGAAAGCGGCAAGGCCCGAGGCAAGATTGTCCTGGAAGGTTTCTGATCACGGCTCAAACAAAAGCCCGCGCCATAGCGCGGGCTCATCCGCATGCGGGATCGTCAGTTGTCCAATTGGTCTTTGATGATCTTGCCATCGTGTGGGTCGACCTGGAATTCATACTGCTTGCCGTCAGCTTTCATGCCTTCCCCTTCCCAATGTCCGTCATCGGCCTCGATTTTGGTGATTTGCGTGTATCCGGCGCCCTTCAAAGTGGCTTCAGCCTGATCTTTGGTCACCTTCCAATCAGCACCAGGCTGGTCAGCCCATGCTGCAGAGCTTGCCAGTGCGCCAACCATGGCGAGGCCAGTGAACAGTCGAGTCGTCGCTTTCATCGCTAACTTCCTTTTTCGTGACAGTTAACGATCCGACCCGCACGCTGGTCTCGCGGTTCACTTTGCGTGGTGGCCGACACTGTGTCCACATACCCCCTTCCAAGATCGCACCAGGTAGCGAGGGCTGATAGTGATTGCCGGGCCACCGACAGGAACCAGTTATCTCGTTAGAATTACCTAGCCGAGAACGGGGTATTCGCCAAATCCACTTTGCCTGCTCAGACTGGTTCAGAGAACGCTATGACTGATGAAAAGAACGATGATCGCCCTGTTTACCAGGCAGCCTGCCACTGCGGGACGGTGCGCTTCTCATTGCGCTTGACCGATGGTTTGCGTACCGCGCGTAGGTGCAATTGCTCGCTCTGCCGCATGCGTCGCGTTGGGAGAGGCTTTGAGGTCGCAGGATGGCTGAGATACAAAAGCTAGGATCTCGTCGTGTATTCAGTGCACGGTCTCATTCAAAAGACCCGCCATATGAGGCTGGTAGTCAATGAGTGGGATAGTTCAAACCTAGCGGGATTTTGCCTGCCCAGAATGTCCTGAAATAATTAGTCCGCGTGATACAAGCGAAACGGTCTAGGCTGTCCTGATGGAGATGTAATCAGGAGGCAAGGAATTGAGGAGGCTTACGCCAAGCGGCCCGGTGAGACGACTACGCGGGCAATGGCCTGGGGAACGAGTAGAGGCTGCTCACTTGCTGAAATGGGAGCCAAGATGGCGGCGGAGCCAGTGCTTGTCCGCACGTGAAGAGGCTGAACACCATGGCAAATCAAATGGCCGAGCTGGACGCGTACCTTGAACTACTCGCCCACATAGCCGACGAGCTTGAACAGCAAGTAGGGCCCTGCCCCACTACTCGACCCATGATGATCGCGTGGCTGACGGAATGGATTCGAAGTCCTGATGCTCTGGGCGAAATCAGGCGTGAGCTGCCTCGCCTGCCCCAGATATTGAAATCGGCATACCGCGAATGGGCTCACCTGGGTAGCGGCCAGTAGGTTGCCGCCACCAACACTGCTAGCCGAGAGCTATAAGGCGATGTGGCATAGCCACGGGTATGAAGTCTCGTCCGGTCAGTTGATTGCACCAGGTATTCCTGCACCTGCTGAGCACGCCTTGATAGTGCGCGGTCAGTTCATGACGAGGCAAGCCGCTCGATCAGGGGCAATCTATTTATCTCCGGCCGCGCGAAAAAATACCCTTGCATCAAATCAATCCCGAGCGCCCCCAGCGTTTGGCTCTCTGCGTCAGTCTCAATCCCCTCGGCTACAAGGGTGATGCCCAGCCGCTCGGCTACCAGGACGATACCGGCGACGATGGCTTGGCGAACTGGATCCTGACTGATTCCCCGAGTGAGTGCCATATCCAGCTTGAGTACGTCCGGCTGGAATTCCGCAAGCAGATTCAGACCTGAGTAACCCGAGCCGAAGTCGTCTATCGCAGTGGTGAAGCCCTGTCGGTCGTATTCCTTGAAGATTGCCTTCAAATGCTCAGTGTCTTCGATCCGCTCGCCCTCGGTCACTTCGAACATGAGCCGATTTGCAGGGAAGTCGAACGTTCGCGTGGCCTCCAGGGTCGCCCGAATGCAGGTGCTGGCCCGGTAGACGGCATTGGGCAGAAAGTTGATGCTCAATTTACATTCCGTCTTCCGCCCCAAGCCAAGCGCAGCAGCCTGCTCGATGGCCTTCACTCGGCAGGCCTGATCGAAGCGGTACAAATTGTGAGGCGTCACCTGGGCCAGAATGTCCGAAGCGCCTTCACCGTTCAGGCCCCGAACCAGTGCCTCATAGGCGAATGGTCTCCCTGAAGGGACATGGATGATAGGCTGAAACGCCACTGTAAAATCGAAACCCAGGCTCGCAGCGTCGCGACATTGAGAGCAGCCAATCGCTGTAAAGGGCTGAGGGAAGACAGGCTTGCTCATAAGTAGTAGTCGATGTACGTGAGTCCGGCTCTTGAGAATGCTTGAATTCCCTTCATAAGCCAATCTCTGCCCATCCTCGCTGGCTCTGGGTGGGTTCCAGAAAGCATCTCATCAGCACACATCCTGGGCGCGTCTCTCGTTCGCTTCACCGGGGGGCCGTATGATCAAGGTGAACCTTCCCTCGATGTTGACCCAAAGCTCTCGGGGCATGCTGAGTTCGAAGTGAATCAGCCAACCTCCATCTCCAAGTCCGAATACATCCCGTCCATACCGGGCTACCTCAATCTCACTGATGCACAGCGCGTCCGCGATCTCTTTATCAGTTGGTGCGCAATGCATCTGCATACTCCCAAGCGCTGACCGAGTGAGTGAGGTCATAAAACTCGACATACCGAAATGGTATCCGCATAACGCAGACCTTCGGCCAGGAACATGATTGAAATCGCAAATTCTTGGAAGCCCAGCGCGTCCCTGGCTGGGCCCGACCCGTTACTTCTCGAGCGTAGCAGCCTGATTGCCGCCCTCTTCGGCAATCGCTGACAGCTTCTCGTCAGCGGCTTTTTCTTCTGCGAGTGTGTCTGCCAATAGCGAGGCGGCCTCTTTCATGCCCAGGTGCTTCGCCATTGCAATCAAGGTGCCGTAACTGGCGATCTCGTAATGCTCGACCTTCTGGCATGCCCCTATGAGCGCCGCATCGAGCACTGCCCCCTTCTCGATTTCATCCAGCAGCTCTTTGCTTTCCTCAACCAGCCCCTCCATGGCTACGCACTTCATCCGCTTGAGTTTCAATCCAGCCGACTCTACCAACTGGTCAATGCGCTCTATCTGCCCCTGGGTTTCCGCCAGGTGTGAGGTGAACGCATCAGCCAAAAGCGGGTTGGTAGATGCCCGAGCCAAGCGCGGCAATGCTTTGGTGATCTGCTTCTCAGCGCTGTACACGTCCGAAAGCTCATGGATGAACAGATCTTCAACTGTCTTGCGAGCAACCATCGTCATTCTCCTTGGGTGTGAAAATCGGTGTTACTGCAGGGTGTGGCTCACCAGACTCTTGTGTAAGGACTCAGTCGGAAGCTTCAGGGGCAGATCGTTAGGCAGCACCGAGCCTACGCCGAACATGCCTATCGCCATCTTCACTCGCATCGCTCGGCAAGCCAGGCGCGAGTCGGCCTCAAACTCTGCCACCGCCGTGCTCATCAAATGCTCGAAGCCGATGTCAGCCTGAGCCTTATCCCTTCTTCTCGAAGTGCTCATTGCGGCCTCCTTCAATTCAGTCATCTTTGCCGTTGACCAAGCCCGAACCGAGATCCGCACCGGTGACCGGATTACTGGCTGGATCGGACATCGTTCGCAGTTTCATGGCTTCCAGAACCGCCAGATCAGGCGCGGCCAGTTCCACCGAAGCAGTGCCATCTCCGCCATCAACGGCAGCCGAGGGGTTCTCGACGTATTCCCATTCCTCGCCTTCATTCCAAGGCCCGCGCACATTCGGTTCACCCGACATGTTGAAATACTTGTTGGTGAACTCCGGCATGCCTGGAATCTTGCCTTGAGGGAAGTTTGGCTGAATGGCGTGCAGCGCTTTTTCAAAAGAAAGCTGGTGCGCGATCTCCCGAGTCATCAGGAAGCCCAGGGCCTCTTTCACGCCTGGGTCGTCCGTCACGTTCATCAGGCGCTCGTACACGATCTTCGCCCGCGCTTCGGCAGCGATGTTGGAGCGGAAATCAGCCGTCGGTTCGCCGATGGTGTCGACATAGGCCGCACTCCACGGAACCCCTGCCGAGTTGGTGAGCGGAGCGCCGGCCCCATAGAGAATGCTGGTAATATGGGAATCGTTACCGGCCCCATTGATGGCTCGGTACAGCTCTCCCTCCTCCTCAACGCCCTCGGCAAGTCGGCCCTTGGCACCCTTGTTAAGCATCACGATGATCGAACCTACAATCTCCAGGTGACTCAGCTCTTCGGTGGCGATGTCCATCAGCAAGTCTTTGCGGCCTGGGTCATCCTCGGCGAGCGCCTGGGTGAAGTAACGACTCGCAGCGGCAAGCTCACCCTGAGCGCCGCCAAACTGCTCCAGAAGCAAGTTTGCAAGGCCGGGATTGGGCTGAGCGACGCGCACCGTATATTGCAAGCGCTTATTGTGAATAAACATATTTTTCTCCTCGCGGCTGATCAAGCGCCCAAATAAATGCGCGCCGTCTATGGATGGGAGCCAGTTGCACTCGATACGTGCTAGCGCACCACGCGTTTTCAGGACGAAAGGAAAAGTTGAAAAGGTTCAAGCCAAGTTTTATAAAAATATAAAAATAACCTCACCTCAACAGTTAGCGCCTAAGTTAACCACTGAATCAGTTTGTCTGAACTTTGTAACTGTCCATGGCTTCCCCTGCATAACCTCTGAACCTGATGCAGGAGAAAGCACCATGCGAGCACTGACCTACCACGGAGCAAACGATGTCAGGGTCGATACCGTCCCGGACCCCATCATCATGGAGGCGGACGATATAATCCTTCGGGTCACTGCAACCGCGATCTGCGGTTCTGACCTGCACCTGTATCGCGGCAAAATCCCTGAAACCGAACACGGCGACATCTTCGGCCACGAGTTCATGGGCATCGTCGAAGACGTCGGCAGAGACGTGACGAACCTGCAGGTTGGCGACCGTGTAGTGATCCCGTTTGTGATTGCCTGCGGTAGTTGCTTCTTCTGCCAGCACGATCTGTTTGCCGCCTGCGAAACCACAAACACCGGTCGCGGATCGATCCTCAATAAAAAAGGCATTCCACCAGGCGCAGCGCTGTTTGGGTACAGCCATCTGTATGGCGGCATCCCTGGAGGCCAGGCCGACTATGTCAGAGTACCCAAAGGTAACGTCGGGCCGTTCAAAGTGCCGACCACCCTCGCTGACGACAAAGTGTTGTTCCTCTCCGACATCCTTCCCACCGCTTGGCAAGCGGTCATCAATGCCGAGATCGGCCAAGGTTCGTCGGTAGCGATCTACGGCGCTGGGCCAGTGGGCCTACTGAGCGCCGCCTGCGCACGGATGCTGGGTGCTCACACCGTCTTCATGGTGGACGACAACGACTACCGCCTGGCCTACGCCCAGGAAGCCTACGGCGTCATCCCGATCAACTTCGAAAACGATGACGATCCCGCCGACAGCATCATTCGTCAGACACCCGGCATGCGTGGCGTAGACGCGGTCATCGATGCGGTCGGGTTTGAGGCCAAAGGCAGCACCACGGAAACCGTGATGACGGCTTTGAAACTGGAAGGCAGCAGCGGCAAGGCCCTGCGCCAGAGCATCGCGGCTGTGCGACGTGGCGGCGTCGTCAGCGTCCCCGGTGTCTATGCAGGGTTCATTCACGGCTTCATGTTCGGTGATGCCTTCGACAAAGGCCTGACCTTCAAGATGGGTCAGACCCACGTCCAAAAGTACCTCCCCGAGCTACTCGAACACATCGAAGCCGGACGCCTCCAGCCCGAGCTGATCGTCACCCACCGCCTTGCGTTGGAGGAGGCAGCCATGGGCTACAAGATGTTCGATCAGAAAGAGGACAACTGTCGCAAGGTGATCCTTGTTCCAGGGGCTGCATCAGGGACACTGGGCCCTGACTTCGTGTAGAGGGGTAATGGTCATGAACGGTGTCGCCAGCTATTTCTGGATTGCCGTAGCGGCAATTCTTCTACTCATCGACCTGTGGGCCATTGTCAGCGTGTTTCGGAGCGACAAGACAGATGCCGTCAAAGCGGCGTGGGCCCTCCTGATCGTGGCACTACCGCTTGTTGGTCTGGGCATATGGGGCGTTGCTGGCCCGCGAGGAATCAAGCGAGGCACTGGGCCCACTTCTGACGAGCACAGCAAAGGCTGACATTTCTTGGCACCACCTGGAGGGATATGCACAATGGTCGATCAAGCGACAGGTATGAAATCCGGTGAGCGCTACCGTGTGGAAAACATGGAGCGAGCGCATCAGTTTTCAGGATTCTTTCAAGACGGGAAGTATTACCTAGGCCCTGAGCTTCTCACAGCTGTGGGATGGCTCGAAGGTACACGCTTCATCTACGACAGCCTGGATGCTGAAGGTGAACCCGTGTTTCCAGACAAAGAGGCCGGTACGCTAGAAGGCCTGACCTTGAACCTGGTCGATGGCACCGCCCTTGAGCTCTCTCTGGTCGAGGCCGACGAAATCATCGCCCCGCTCGATCACTGCAGCACTGGCAAAGAGCAACAAGCGCCCCGCAGTGGATATCCTGTGAGGGGGCCGCTGCGCGGAAAAGTCGTGGTAATCACAGGGGCATCCAGCGGCATAGGCCGCGCCGCCGCACACGCCTTCGCCTGCAAAGGCGCACGCTTGGTGCTCGCGGCCCGCGATGAAGAAGCGTTATTTGACGTCCTGGATGAATGCACTGATTGCGATACGGATGCGATAGCGATCATGACCGATGTCACGCACAGCGACCAGGTTCAAGCGCTGGCCGCGCAGGCCTCGGAATTTGGCCACGGACGGATCGACATCTGGGTCAACAACGCCGGAGTTGGGGCGGTCGGAAACTTCGAGGATACCCCACTGGAAGCTCACGAACAGGTTATCCAGACCGATCTGGTCGGATACCTGCGAGGGGCCTACGTCGCCCTTCCCTTCTTCAAAGCGCAAGGTAGCGGCATTCTGATCAACACCCTGTCGCTGGGGAGCTGGGTGGCCCAGCCCTATGCAGCGGCTTATTCGGCGAGCAAGTTCGGCTTGCGTGGACTGACCGAGGCGCTGCGAGGGGAGCTGACCGAGTTTCCCGCCATCCATGTGTGCGACATCTATCCAGCAGTCATGGACACACCTGGCTTCCGAGACGGCGGCAACTACACGGGACATGCGCTGACACCGCCAAGCCCCATCTACGATCCCGAACGGGTAGCCAAGGCAATGGTGGCCTGTGCAATCACACCTCGAGCTCACACAACGGTCGGCACTGCTGCTCGCCTCGCGCACCTGGCCAGCTACCTGGTACCAGGTATGTCTTTGTTGTCTGGGTGGGTGACGCGGTGGGGGATAAATCGCAGCCCTTTAGCCGAAACATCCTCAGGCAACCTCTTTGAACCTCCAAGTGGTACGAGGGGGATAGACGGAGGCTGGAGGAAGCCGAAAGACAAAACGCGACTGCTGATCGGCGCAGCTGCGCTTGGAGTCATTGCAGGTTTAACAATCGCCCGCTCACAACGCAGGAAAAACTAGAAAGGCACCATCTGCAGCTGGATATGGACGGAGCGTCTCAGACGACCACGTCCATGCCCAAACCCTACGTCGATCCAATTCTTGAGGGATCATCGTCCCCTGCGACCGCTCTGAGATAAGCAGCATCAGCCTCCAGACGAAAGCTCTATGTCGCAGAGGGTTTTGTTGGTCGAAGACAATGACATCCTGCGCAGGCTAATGGCCGAAGCCGTGACCCCCTTGGGCTATCCGGCCGTCGAATGCAGCAATGGCCACGATGCCCTGGGTAAGCTAAACGCCTAGCCGTTTGATCTCGTCATTACTGACCTGAACACGCGAGGCACCGCAGATGGGCTTGGGCTCGCCAAAACGATCTGGTCAACCAACCCCGACCTGCCCGTAATAATCGTCTCTGGACAACCCGTCTTACCGGCTGGTTTTCTTCCCGAAAATGCCAGGTTCATTACCAAACCGTGCCCCCTTGACGTGCTCGGTGACACCATCAGCGAGCTGCTCCCCGATGACCTACCGGGGTATACGTAGCGCTCGAGAATAGGCCCAACTTCTGTGGGCCTGACACAAGTCGCTCGAGGTCATACCCGCAGAAGCCAACACGCTGCTTGCACCCCACCATGACTGACTCCAAAGCTCGATGCGGAAACATACGGCTGTCCGTCAGACCCAGCAAATGTAAAGAACCACGACTCCCTGATTTCACTTCCTCCGTTCTCTTGGTCGAGGATGAACCCGCTTTGCGAGAACTGATAACCATGCTGCTGGAAGACTTGGGCGCATCCGTCACCGCTCTGGCAACGGCCGACGACGGCATTGCTGCGCTGAAGCTGCAATCCTGGTCGTTGGTGATCACTGATGTCCGGACTCCAGGCGTCGCAACAGGACTCCACCTGGCCTGGATCGCACACAAGGAACTGCCGGATACTGCCATCATCGTATCCAGCGGCTATCACCCTGAAATGGATGAGGCGCTACCCCAGGGGATCCAATTCCTCCAAAAACCTTGGTCGCTGGAACGCTTCATTGAGTGCGTAAGGCCTCATCTCATGAAGGATGTTGATCAACGTCCTGCTGCGTGATGCCAGGGTTACGAGCCAACGCTCGGGACGCCGTGTAGGTGGCCACCACTTCTTTGATCGGGGCCAGCCCGCTGGGGATAGGCGTATATGAAATGATTCGCAATGTTATTTGTATAAAATCTGGCACTAGGTTTTAGATTCCCTGGCTGGTCTAATCGGCGTCATCTATTGCGCACAGGGCCAACGTCGCAGTCTTTGGGAATGAACTACGCTTCAGAAAAAACCGCAGATCGAAGACGCATTGCAGAAGGTCGTTACGGCCGAATGCAGGGTGGTAAGGGAATGGCCATTCTTCGGGATCCGAGACCCACATCACCATCGTCAAGGTGCGCACAGTGAGAATCAAACAGCTCCAGATTGCCGCTCTCTCACTCACGCTTCTCCTTGGTGGATGTACAGCACCCAACACCCCCTACGAACCCACTCAGGCCTTGCCTGCAAACGATTCGGCGTTCGGTCGATCTATCCATACCCAGGTTGCTCCACATCACGGTCAATCGGGGTTCCGCCTATTCCCGGAGAGTGCCGAAGCTTTTGCCGCCCGCGCGGAGCTGATTCGTAGTGCTCAGAGCAGCATTGATTTGCAGTACTACATCGTCCACGACGGTATCAGTACTCGGATACTGCTGAGCGAGTTGCTCCTCGCAGCCGACCGTGAAGTGCGCGTCAGGATTTTGCTCGATGACACCACCAGCGACGACCTCGAGCAAACCCTCGCGACACTGACGACGCATCCGCATATACAGATCCGGGTATTCAACCCTCTCCATTTGGGCCGCAGTACCGTCGTGACACGCACGATGGGCCGGCTCTTCAACCTTTCCCAGCAACACCGGCGTATGCACAACAAATTGTGGGTGGTGGACAACTGTGTGGCCATCGTCGGTGGGCGCAATCTGGGGGACGAGTATTTCGATGCGGAGCCCAACAGAAATTTTACTGACGTTGACATGCTCAGTGTCGGCCCGGTCGCGGAACAGTTGGGACATAGTTTTGACGAGTACTGGAACAGTGTCCTCAGCAAGCCCATCGAGCAGTTCATATCGTTCAAGCCGACCAGCAGAGATCTGAAAGATCTTCGGACTCGGCTGGTTGCGTCCCTAGAGGAAACTCGCACCCAGAATCATGCGCTCTATCGGCAATTGATGAGCTATACCACCCAGCCACGCCTGAATGACTGGCGCAGGGAGTTGATCTGGGCCTGGAACAAAGCGATGTGGGATGCACCGAGCAAGGTATTGGCAAGTGGTGAACCTGCTCCGCACTTGCTGTTGGCCACCCAGTTGGCACCCGAGCTCAACGGGGTCAACAAGGAGCTAATCTTGGTGTCGGCCTATATGGTACCTGGCCATCCGGCAGTGGTGTACCTGACCCGTCGAGCCGACGCCGGCGTGTCGATCAGCTTGCTGACCAACTCTCTGGAGGCCACCGATGTACCGGCTTCGCACGGTGCTTACGCGCCCTATCGCAAGACCTTGCTCGAGCATGGTGTGAAGTTGTTCGAGTTACGTCGCCAAGCCGGTGGTCGGAGTGATAGCGATACCAGGCCGCATTTCTCTCACAAGGGATCCTCCAGCAGCCCCTCCAGTAGCTCCGACTCCAGCCTGCATACCAAAGCGATGGTGTTCGACCAACAGAAAGCGTTTGTCGGTTCGTTCAATTTCGATTCGCGCTCTTTGCTGTGGAACACCGAGGTCGGTGTGTTGGTTGATGATCCACAGCTCGCCGGACGGATGCGCGAACTGGCTCTGGAGGGCATGGCACCTGCCCTGAGTTACCAGGCCCGGCTGGAAGATAATCATCTGGTCTGGGTCACCGAGGACAATGGCCAACAACGCACGTTGACCACTGAACCGGGGGGCTGGTGGCGGCGCTTCAATTCGTGGCTCAGCAGCACGATAGGGCTTGAAAGGATGCTATAGCGTGGGTAGGACAAATCATGCGCAAGTGGAAGAAAGGCCCCCGGCGGGTCGTCAGCCAACTGATCACGGCAGTGAGTATTTGCGTGATCGCAATCACCGTTGCCACGCGGGTATTCGCCTTATCTCAAACCGCTAATGAAATAAGGAGCCTGCTAGAGTTTGTAGAAAAAAGTGACTGCAGATTTATTCGTAACGGCGCCGACTATTCAGGCCCCAGAGCCCGAGCGCACCTGGAGCAGAAGCTCAATTATCTCGAAAGCAAGAACATGGTGAGAAGCGCGGAAGACTTCATTGACCTTGCTGCAACTAAAAGTAGTGTTAGTGGCCGTGCCTATGAGGTGCGATGCTCAGGAGATGTAGAACCAGCAAGCGTGTGGTTGCACAGAGAGCTACAAAAGCAACGGGAGGTTCGCTGATCTCTACGTGAGCAAGTACCTATATAAGGCGCTGTCATCAACATCTCGTCCATTGCAGGCCTTGCGCCAGAGCTGCTCAACGGTGTCTATGGTGGCAGCAAAGAAATGCTCGAACGCTGCCGTGGAGAAAGCTCGCGAGCAGCCACTTGTACAACCCGTGGCTGCTCGCATCGCCGACCTCGATTTCAAGGTGACCAGCAGTAATGGTGATCACCCTTTCGAACGTCTCGGATCAGTAGACCGCGGGTAGGTACGTTCTTCCTCAATGGTGCCGTCGGCTTTGTGGATCTTCACCGATCCAGTTTTGCCGTCAAAAAAATCGGCCAGTAAACCCACCAACTCCTGCTTTGTCGAGGCCCGCTTGGAGGCCCGGACAGCGCCTGCTTTTTTGAGCTCCCAACCATCGGGGGTTTGACTCAGATGATAGTTCTCCATTGCCTTGCTCCTCTGACCTGGATGGATTCACCGTCGTCCTCCATGTCTTGCTCGGCCTCGTCAGCATCAGTGGCGTCGGCGTCATTCATGGGTGGTGACGTGGGCTTTACCGGGTCATTGATATAGGGAACGCCACTGGGGCCCTGCTCTTCAGTTCCTGCGGTATTGGGCTGCATAATTAGTCCTCCTGCAGATATTTGAGGACACACTCACGCCAACGTTCGATCGGAAAAGATATCAGCATTCTGGGTCAATAGCGGGGGTGTTGCGCAGGTGCAGCCTTCCGCTGCTCTACTTCTGCGTGGTTATCCAGCTATCGTGCATCCTCGCAGAAGCGGTGGATGGATTGGCACGCCGCACGCAGCGAGGAACGGTTGACCTACTGCAGGCGTAGTCGCCTTGACGGTACCCTTGACCGATATACCCCGCCCGAACACTGGGAAGCCATGCGCTTCAAGCGCGGCGATGGGGTCACCTGGATGGCCCCATCGCCCTTGGTCCTCATAAGCTCATGCTCAGCAAGATACTTGCGATCGCGATGTGAGAAAGGTGAGGAATGCCGCGACCAAAAGAATAGCCGCGCTCGCGATGAACGTGCTTCGGTACCCGCTCGCGTCGAGCAGCACACCGCCCACTGTTGAGCCCAGTGCGATGCACAACTGAACGACAGCTACCATCAAGCCACCGCCGGCCTCAGCGTTGTCTGGCATCGCTTGGGCTACCCAGCTCCACCATCCAACAGGAGCAGCCGTGGCCATCAGGCCCCACAGCCCCAAGAGCACTGCTACAGGAACGACCCAGGCCCCCATGGGGATTAACGTGAGAGCGATTACCGCCATCAAAATCGAGATAATGATCAGGGTTCGGTAGAGTCCTCTTTTGAGGAAAGTGCCTATCAAGGCGGTGCCGATGAAGCCCGCCACCCCGATGACCAGCAGAACGAGCGACAGCGTGGTGATACCGACATGTGTCACGGTTTCAAGAAAGGGTCGCACGTAGGTGAACAGAGCAAACTGGCCCATGAAGAACGCACCACTGGCAGCCATGCCCAATGCTACAGGCCGCTTTCTGAGCAGTCTGAAAACATTGCTGGAGGTGGCGCGACGTGGAGCAGCTCTCATCGAGGGCAAGCTAAACCATTGCCAAGCCAGAACCATAAGGGCGACGGGTACCAGTGCAAGAAAGGCACTGCGCCATCCGACCATAGCGCCCAGATAGCTTCCCAATGGGGCGGCAATGACCGTTGCCAGAGCGTTACCGCTGTTGAAGATCGCAAGCGCTTTAGGCACCTGTTCACTGGGTACCAGCCTCATTGCCGTCGCTGCGGACATCGACCAGAAGCCCCCAATGACAACGCCAATAAGCGCGCGACCGACCATATAGACCAAGTAATTCGGAGCAAAAGCGACAACTGCGCCTGAGACGCCCATCAACGCGGTGAAGCCCAGCAACATCGCCTTTCGATCCATACTGCCGGCGATCCACGTGATCGACAGGCTTGTGAGAACCGCGAAGGCACCCGAAATCGCGATACCTTGGCCCGCCATGCCTTCGGTGATATGGAGGTCAGCAGCGATGGGTGTAAGCAGACTAACCGGCATGAATTCGGATGCGATGAGCGCAAAAACACAGAGGGTCATTGCGAATACGCCGCTCCAGTAGGCGCGCGGCTCACCGTAAGTTTTTGAGGTCGCAGAGCCTGACGTGGCGCTGCTCATTTGATTTGTCATGGATTCCTCGCTGTGTGTACCAACGGGCTGACGCAACTGACCGCGCCCATTCAAAGACTGGGCGTCCTTGTCATTGGCGCCAGGCGTAGTTCGTCAGGGGCTTACGTTCAAGCCAGGTGCTGCTGGAAGAATGCTGTCAATTTGTCGAAAGGGATCTTGTCCATGCGGTCGTACAAATCCACGTGATCCGCATTGGGGACAATCAACAGCTCTTTAGGGTTCGAGGCTGCCTTGAAGACGTCCTCGGAGTAATAACGGGAGTGAGCGTTCTCGCCAGCGACCAGTAAAATTGGGCGTGGAGAGATCATTTCGATGTTCGCGTACATTGGGAAGTTGAAGAACGACACGGGAGTGGTTGCCGTCCACGCCGTTGTCGAGTTAACCCCTCTGGGGTGGAAGCCGCGAGGCGTACGGTAGTAATCGAAGAATATCGCCAATACCGGGTTCGCATCTTTCGGCAGCGTTTCTGGCAATACACGCTGGCCCTTCACGATGTTGCCATTCTCATCAAACGGTACTTCGTGGTAGCCCAACGCAGGCTTGCCAAGCTGTGCATCAGCCCAACGCTGCTGGCTCAGGTAGTCGACCACCTGGTGGCGTTGCTCTGTGGTGTAACTGTCTTTGTAGCTTCGGCTCATGCTACGGGACATGTCGTACATCGATGCAGTGGCGACCGCTTTGATTCGGGAGTCGCTTGTGGCTGCAGTCAGTGCCATCCCGCTGTAACCACAGATGCCAATGACGCCAATGCGGTTTCGGTCGACGTAGGGCAGCAGCCCCAAGAAGTCTATAGCAGCGCTGAAGTCTTCGGTGTTGATATCGGGGGATGCGATGTTTCGGGTTTCGCCACCGCTTTCGCCTGTAAACGAAGGGTCGAAAGCGACTGTGACAAAGCCGCGCTCAGCCATCACCTGAGCGTACAGACCGCTGGCTTGTTCTTTGACAGCCCCGAAGGGGCCACTGACTGCTAACGCTGGCAGTTGCGTGCCTGCCGTGTTTTTCGGGCGGTACAGGTCGGCCGCTAAAGTAATGCCATAGCGGTTTTTGAAAGCTACCTTCTGGTGGTCGACTTTGTCGCTCTTGGGAAAGGTTTTGTCCCACTTGCTGTCGAGCTGCACGCCGCTTGTGGCAAAGGCACCATCAGGAAGCGCTGCACCCACGCTAATCGCTGCAATTCCGGTGCTGGTCATCCTCAACAATGTGCGACGCCCAACACCAGGCTTTACTACGTCCGGGTGATCTAGAGGGATTTCAGTAGGCTCGGTCATTTGGCAGTCCATATGCGACCCGTTGATGATGACTACAATGGTCTGCTCCAATAGGCCATCTGACTAGCTACTTAATACTTACAAAACCTATAAGCTAGGCTAATCAATAATCTGTGCGATACTTGCGGCATGGCCAAACGCAACTTCAACGATCTGCTTTCATTCGTCACTGTCGCCCGCGAGAAAAGCTTCACGCGTGCAGCTGCGCTGCTGGGCGTGTCCCAGTCGGCCCTAAGCCAAACCGTGAGTGGCTTGGAAGCGCGCTTGCAGATTCGGCTCCTGACTCGTACTACTCGCAGCGTCTCACTGACCGTTGCGGGTGAGCGCCTGCTGAATGCCATCGGGCACCGTTTTGATGAGATTGAAGCCGAGCTGGACGAGCTGACGGATCTGCGAGACAAACCAGCGGGAACGGTAAGGATCACAAGCGGTGATCACATCTTGCGCACGACCTTGCTGCCCAAGCTCACGCCTTTTTTGCTTGAACACCCCGACATAAACATCGAGTTTGATGTGAGCTACGGCCTCCGGGATATCGTCAGCGACCGCTTCGACGCAGGTGTTCGTATGGGCGACACGATCGACAAGGATATGATCGCAGTGCCCATTGGCCCACAGCTACGCATGGCCGTTGTTGCCTCTCCGGCGTACTTCGCGGAACACCCGAAGCCAAAAACACCCAAAGACCTTATCCGCCACAGATGCATAAATCAGCGGATGCAGAGTTCAGGGGGGCTCTACGTTTGGGATTTCCAGAAAAGGGGCCGACAGGTGAATGTCCGTGTGGATGGGCAACTCACGTTCAACACCTCACCTAATATCGTCGACGCTGCAGTTGCAGGATTAGGTGTTGCCTGGCTTCCCGAAGAGGAATTTGCTCCTCACCTGAAAGATGGGAAGCTGGAGCGTGTGCTGGAAGACTGGTGCCCCCCATTTGCGGGCTACTACCTTTACTACCCAAGCCGTCGCCAACCCTCACCCGCTTTTACCTTGGTCGTTCAAGCTTTGCGGTACCAATTCCAGGCCGTCCTATGAGCTTTCCTGATCTGGCAACGAGCGGAACCACTGAGCGTACGGCGTGTTATCAGCTTTATAGCGGTTGTAGTCCGGGCTTGCGTCGCTCCACCATACGGGCCCCCTCTCCCCCAATGCCACCTTCGCTTGATTTACCGCTACTCGAGCGATACGCATCTGAACTGCATCGCTTGATGCCTTCGCTTCCTTCACGGCTCGCCTAGCTTTCATCAGGTCGTGCACCAAGTGCTGACGCTCTTCGTCAGAAAGCGCGGGATTGCTGCAGCGCCAAAGCTGGCCTTTAACTACGAAATAGCGACCGTCTGGTGTCGTTGGATGCATAGTACAGACTCGTGAGCGGATACCTCTCAGACAACCGAATCGCGCCAGGGGCTGCAAAAGGTATTTTTGCAAAAACGAAGGCGTACTCGGAAGAGTACAGCGCCGCACGTGTTTTGGAATGAACGTTCATGGCCCATCCCGACTCCACCTAATGCTCTCGCAGGAACGAGGGCAGCACCTGCGATTTTTCCAAGGAGACGGAACCATGAGCCTCACCCTGCGTTGCCTGAAATGCGATGGAAAGCAGCTCGTTCAGCCGATCAGACTGCATCGCAAATCACTGATTACCTGCAGAGGCTGTGGGACCATCAGTCATCACGGCGATCTTGTCGAAGCGGCAGGGCTGCGCCTCATGGCCAAGCTCAAGCAGCAGCTGAAAGCTGGTTAAATGCCGCATGTATTTCATCTAGGTCCCCACCAAGGCAATACGATCCCCTAAAATTGGCTTTCTCCAATTACGGGTATGTGAAAGCTCTCAATGGATCATCCAGTATGACCACCAGCCGTCAAGCCGACCGCAGCCCGTGGGCTGTCTTCGTGATTTTCCTTCGCCTGGGGCTGACATGCTTTGGTGGGCCTATTGCGCATCTTGGCTATTTCCGCAATGAGTTTGTGGTGCGACGACATTGGCTGAGCGAGCGTAGCTACGCTGATCTGGTTGCCCTTTGCCAGTTTCTACCGGGGCCAGCCAGCAGCCAGGTGGGGATCGCATTGGGGCTTTCACGTTCTGGCTACTGCGGCGCATTAGCCGCCTGGCTGGGCTTTACCCTCCCCTCGGCGATTGCCATGATCCTCTTCGCACTGGGTATCGCCAGTTATGGCGCTGCCATGCCCGCCGGGGTGTTACACGGTTTGAAGGTGGTTGCAGTGGCGGTTGTTGCCCAAGCGGTATGGGGTATGGGTCGCAATCTTTGCCCCGACCCACCTCGTATCACGATCATGATGGTTGCCACCTGCCTTGCGTTGTTCGTCCCGTCTGCTATCGGGCAAGTCGGGATCATTCTTGTCGCCGCGATGACTGGCCTGTGGCTCCTGAAACCTCAGCCATACGACACCCATGAGCCGTTGCCCATTTCTGTGAGCCGTCGCGCCGGGATTTTGTGGCTGGCGCTGTTCTTTGCGCTGTTATTAAGCCTCCCGCTCCTGACGAAATTCTCGGCGAGCCCCGGTTTGTCTCTGGTGGACGCCTTCTACCGGACCGGGTCGCTGGTATTCGGAGGGGGGCATGTGGTACTGCCACTGCTGCAGGCGGAAGTCGTCACACCTGGTTGGGTTGATGCCGATGTATTTCTGGCTGGCTACGGTGCAGCGCAAGCTGTTCCAGGGCCACTCTTTACCTTTGCAGCCTTTCTGGGCGCCTCGATGAACCAGGCACCCACCGCTTGGCTCGGGGGCATGATCTGCCTGGTCGCCATCTTTATACCTTCATTTTTACTGATAGCTGGTGCCTTGCCTTTCTGGGAGAGCCTGCGCGGCAATACCCTCATGCAAACAGCTTTACAGGGAACAAATGCGGCCGTAGTCGGGCTGTTGCTGGCCGCTCTCTACCGGCCGGTATGGACGAGCGCAATACTCACTCCACAAGACTTCGTCCTCGCCATTGTGGCCTTGATCGCGCTCATGTTCTGGAAGTTGCCGCCATGGCTGGTAGTGCTCGGCAGCGGCGTTCTCGGGGGACTTCTGACGTCGGTGAAAGTGTAAGCCGTCACGACTGCGCAGCGCCAGGCATCACGCCTGGCGGCGCCTTGGCCCTACAATTTCCAGTCCAGGCTGACCATCATTGTCCGTGGCTCACCTTGGTAAACACCGTTGTAGAATCCAACATTGTTGTAGTAGTGCTCGTCAAAAAGGTTCTTCACGTTGACCGACGCTGCCAAGGGTTCATCGATTTGATAACGTGCCATCAACCCCACCACCGAGAACGCCTTCTGGCCGAGTTAGCCAACTTGAAACTGTCGCTCTGCCAATCCAGGCTCGCCCCCACGGTGAGTACCGGGGTCATTTTGTAAGTGCTGGAGAAGCGCACCAGGTTCAATGGCTACTCGGTGTTTCTTCTCTTCTTTTCAGCGGTGGCGGCGTGGGTGTAGCTGTAGCCCAGGCTCATTTGCCAATCAGTCATCACCTCGCCCGCAACCTCGGCCTGGAAAACTTCAACGACCACCCCTTTGCCACCGCTCTTGTAGAAAATTCATTGCCATTGGGCGGCACAGAGTCATCCTGCTCCGCCACGATATCCTGTTTACTGCGGAACACGGCAGTGCTTTGTCAGATGCCGCATGTTTTGAGACAGCCCTCCGCCATCGCGGAAGTTAATCAGTAGCGGTCTTCGGCCATTGGCTAGTACTCCACCTTGCCCCGCCCTGCCTTGACGTTGCTGCGCCTGGCTTTGCCTTCGAGGCGGCGGGTTTTCGAGCCGAGGGTCGGCTTGGTGGGGCGGCGTTTCTTCTCGGTCTTGCCGGCAGCGATGATCAACTCGGCTAGACGCGCCAGTGCGTCGGCACGATTCTGCTCCTGGGTACGGTACTGCTGGCCCTTGATGATCAGCACGCCGTCGCCGGTGATGCGACTGTCACGCAGCGCCAGCAGCCGCTCCTTGTAAAATTCGGGCAGCGATGAGGCCCGGATGTCGAAGCGCAGGTGCACGGCGCTGGACACCTTGTTGACATTCTGCCCACCCGCGCCTTGCGCGCGGATGTAGGTCAGTTCGATGTCGGCATCCGGCAGATGCACGCTATTGGAGATGATCATCATGAAAGGGCCCTTGTGATTGCCCTCATTATCACAGCCTTCGCCCCGCTGCCCTAGAACAACACACTATTCCTTGAATCAGCACGTAAAGGCACACGCATGGAGTACAAATGTTCTCTTGCCGGTTCGGGGCGATAGGT
>Ga0302347_1002366_pt1 | contig 19452 bp, 19 predicted proteins | sample PhyWR1_FD_202178 | JGI IMG/M metagenome (GOLD analysis project Ga0302347, IMG submission 202178) | Leaf surface microbial communities from wheat plants in UC Gill Tract Community Farm, Albany, California, United States - DLSL W.R1 (v2)... | ecosystem: Host-associated > Plants > Phyllosphere >...
CGATGACCTTATCTCGAAATTCGGCATCTTTTTTTTCAAGAATCTCAAACTCCTTTACCATATGAAGATAAGCGTTCTGAAGATGAGAAGCTTGGTCTTGGGCAAATATCTCCACGGGAAACTCCTCGAGTTGGAACTTACAGATTAGAGATTTTGCATCGTTGATTTCAATAAAATTAATGCTGAATTGATTCTGATGCTGAAATTCTGTGATCAATAATTTATGTAGAGTTTCGAAATCACGTGTTTCCAGAATAATATCAAGATCACTGCCATCGATATGGATTCCAATTGGAAAAGTGCCTGCAAGAATCGGGTTGTAATTCTTGAGTTTTTCAAAGATTTGATGATTTTCTAAGACCTCAAATATCCTTTTCTGAATCTCAGACCCATCTTTCAAATAGTCTAAAGTTAGAAAATCCATTCGATGTTAATTTTTATTTTGTCCGTATGAAGCTCTCCAAGACATTAAAGCCAATTAAAAATTCAAAAACAGCCTCGGATTGATTGGCTGATTATTTTTATGAACTTCATAATGAAGATGCGGTCCTGTGGATCGGCCAGTATTGCCTGATTTAGCGATAATTTGTCCCACTTTCACAGGGTCATTGGCTTCAACCAGAACTTCCGAAAGATGGCCGTACAGCGTTGCCAGTCCATTGCCGTGCTCTACGATGACGCAATTGCCATAGCCGCCTTTTACGCCAGCAAAAATGACTTTTCCTGCCGCTGCACATTTCACCGGACTTCCGTAGGCTACCGCGATGTCCAGGCCTTTGTGGAACTGCATCTGGTCCTTTTCAGCCGGTGCATTGGTGGAAGCGTTTTTATCTTCTTTTACGATGGCCTGACGCTTAATGACATTTCCTAAACTGTCCTTTTCCTCGGCGACATTCGCCTGAGCTGCAAGTTTTGGATCCACTTTTGGCGGAATGGGATTTTTTCTGATGCCGAAGTTGGAAGAGATGTAACCGTCAGTGGGCATTCCCAGAGGTACCTGCTGTAATCTCTGTTCCAAATCTATCAGATATTGGCTGTAACGGTTGCTGACTTTGGCCAGGTAAACTTCATTCTGAAGACTGTCCTTGGCCAGATTTTCAATTCTAAGGTCGGAGACGTTTTTTGATTTCAGAAATCCGTCAATGCTTCTGACGCTTTGATCTACGAGGGCAAGATCTGTTTTGAGCTGAAGATGATCGATGCTGTCTTTCTCATTATTGATCTTTACCAAACGGATATCATAGACTTTATTGTCGATACCGTTGTATAGTTTTGCAATGATGATGGCCTGTACAAAGCAAGTTGCCAATAGCAAAATCAAAACAATATTTTTTTTCTTTTTCGATTTAAGAAACTGAAACATCAATATTTTTTTAAAATGGACTGCAAAAGTATGAAAATTTTAATTTTATGAATATTAATTATCAACATACACCAAATTCTCATTAATAAAAGTTAATTAGTCTTAAAAATTCCTAAAAGGCGAATTAGGTTTAGGTAAATTCATAAATTACATTAGTTTTGTAAAAATGAATTTTGACAGATTTTCACGGTTCATTTTTTATTATATTTAAAAGAAACTATCAAATAACGAAAAGTAATTATTGAGCACAACAAGCTTATTAATAGATATTTATAAAATGAAAAGGCAGAAAAAGTATGGGTAAGAAATTGACTAAATCATCTAAAGATATAAAAGTGGGCGTTTTGGGAAGCGGAAGTTTTGCGACGGCCATTGTAAAAATGCTTGCAGAGAACTGCAAAACTGTGAATTGGTGTGTCCGAAACGAGTTTGTAAAAGGCGCGATCGAACAGCGTGGCCACAATCCGAGTTATCTTACAACTGTCTCCTTCAATCTCAAAAAATTACAGATCACAACGGATATCAATGAGTTGGTTTCTAAGTCTGACGTCATTATTCTCGCGGTTCCGTCTATTTATTTAGCGGAATCTATGGAGAAAATGACGTGCGAATATCAGGACAAATTATTCTGTTCTGCGATCAAAGGGATTGTTCCGAAACACAATGACATTGTCGCACATTATCTGAAAGATCAGTTCAAAATCGGATTCAAAAATCAGGCGGTCATTGCAGGGCCTTGTCACGCGGAGGAAGTTGCAATGGAGCGATTGTCTTATCTTACCGTTGCTGTGGCGTCCCAAGAGGATGCTGAGGTTTTACAAAGTATTTTGTCTTCCTATTATATAAAGGTCAATACCAGCTGTGATATTCTCGGCAACGAGTATTCTGCGATTCTGAAGAATATCTACGCGATAGGCGCAGGGATTGCCAGCGGTCTTGGCTATGGAGACAACTTCATCGCAGTCTATGTTTCCAATGCCATCCGCGAGATGGAAATTTTCCTGGAGTCCATTTATCCTGAAAAAAGAGATGTGAATGACAGTGCTTATCTTGGCGATTTAATTGTAACAGCCTATTCATTATTCTCCAGAAACAGAAATCTTGGAAACCTCATCGGGAAAGGCTACACGGTGAAATCTGCAATCCAGTCGATGAGTATGGTGGCAGAAGGTTATTACGCTACAAAAGGAATCTATTCAATCTGTGAGGAGAAGAAACTGAAACTCCCGATCATCAATGCTGTTTATGATATCCTTTATGAAGGGAAAAGTGCAGAGAAACAATTTGCAAAACTCACAGACCGATTGACTTAATCGTTAATTAACAAAACATTACGATTTTCTCTCCGTGGATTGGAATAGAATTTGTGAAATTTGATAAGTCGAAAAAAAATAAAAACAAACATAAATGAAGTATTCAAAACTCAAACTGGCTCAGGAAGCCTTCAAGCACAAAGGATTTCTTCAAAAGATTCCTTCTGTGTACAGAATGTTCAGATTATGGTACAGAGGCGAATATAAGATGAAATTCACCGATGTCCTTATCCCGGCACTTGCATTGATCTATGTGATCTCGCCGATAGATTTCATCCCCGATTTCGTTCCCGTAGTTGGCGCTTTGGATGATTTGGCAATATTAGCTTTGGCCATTCCAATGCTGATGAAAGAAGTAGACAAATTCCTTCTTTGGGAAAGCCAACTCAGATCCGGCGCAGGGAATGCACAAATTCAGGATGCTGAAATAGTAGAATAAAAAAATCCCGATTCAATTTTGAATCGGGATTTTTATTTTTAAATACTGATGACTTCTTCAATCTCCGGAGCGTGTTGCTTGATGGTGCTTTCAACGCCCAGCTTCATTGTAGAACTGCTGATGCCGCAGCTGGAGCAGCTGCCGAGAAGTTTGACAAACACTTTCTTATCCTGCACGTCAACCAATTCAATGTCGCCGCCGTCTTTCTGCAAAAACGGGCGGATACTTTCCAAGGCATCCATCACCTTGGTTACCAGTTCTTCCTGAATTTGATTTGTATTATTATCCATTTTATATATTTTCTTTTTAACTACTCCGATTTTAGTGCCATTAGCAAAAAGCCACTTATTTTTTCGGAGAGCAACCGGCCATTGTAGTAATTTTAACAGCTTCGGTTGCCGGTAGATTTTTGTTTCTTTCAACCAGACTTTCTACCATATTCTGAGCAGTCTTGATGTAAATCTCAGAAATCTGAGAATTTTCCTGAAGCGCTGCCGGTCTTCCGACGTCACCCGCTTCTCTGATGCTCTGAATCAATGGGATCTCTCCCAAAACCGGAATTCCCAAATCCTCGGCCATAAACTGAGCACCTTGTTTGCCAAAGATATAATATTTATTTTCAGGTAACTCTTCCGGCGTAAAATAAGCCATATTTTCTATCAATCCCAAAACCGGAATGTTGATACTTTCCATATTAAACATTGCAATTCCCTTTCTCACATCTGCCAGGGCAACGTGTTGAGGCGTACTCACAATCACCGCGCCGGTCACCGGAACTTCCTGAATGATAGATAAATGGATATCGCCTGTTCCCGGAGGAAGATCGATCAGCAAGAAATCCAATTCGCCCCAATCCGCATCACGGATCATCTGGTTCAATGCTTTCGAAGCCATTGGCCCTCTCCAGACAACCGCTTGATTGGCGCCAGAGAAATATCCGATGGACAGCATTTTTACACCATAATTTTCGATTGGTTTCATCAGGTTTCTGCCATTCACTTCCACAGAAATTGGCTTTTGACCTTCTGTGTCAAGCATTGTCGGGACAGATGGTCCGTAGATATCTGCATCCAGCAATCCGACTTTGAAGCCCATTTTTGCCAAGGTCACCGCAAGATTTGCTGCAACAGTAGATTTCCCAACGCCACCTTTTCCGGAAGCGATGGCGATGATATTTTGAATTCCAGCGATTTGCTTTCCTTTGATTTCGTTGGTCACCGGCGTGGCAGGCAATTCCGGAGAAGTAATCTTGAGTTTAAGATTGATTTGCTCTCCAAATTCCGAAGCAAAAGCCTGCTTCATCGCTACTTCCAGCTTCTTTTTCTCGTGCATCGCAGGCGAGTGGGACGTCATATCAATATAGACATCATCACCCATCACCTGGAAATTATTCACAAGGTCATCCACTTCTATCTCTTTCAGAAAATCCTGAACTTTTGATTTCGTCAGCATAAAATTTTATTATTCTTGAATGCCACAAATTTACGGATTTTAAAATTAATTTAGAATCAATACGGTTTCTGATTCTGTCTATGTTGATGATTTTTGGCAGGCGTGTTGGGTCGGAGAGTTGGAGCGTTTTAGTGTTCGAGATAAGCGTTACGTTAAACTCTCAAACTCTCAAACTCTCCCACACTCGAACCCATTCCAGGAGCCGGGAACCTGCTGTCCGCTGCAATCTTTTTTGCTTCACGTTTTGTCAGGCTTAGGTTCGCTATGTCCACGCAAAAAAGGATTTCCACTACCATTAGGGCTAGGGGTTTTGTCTTCGAATTCAGTTTTAACAATGAAAATACAATTTTGTCATTCCGGAGGAAACCTAACAAAGTGGTTTTAAGAAGTCACTCTAAATCCAATAAAGAACGTTTTTAAATAGATAAGAGTCTTCGACTCCGCTCAGACTGACAATTTTAAAATAATATGAATAGTATTAGAAATGTCACACTGAGCGGAGTCGAAGTGTTTGCACTAATGATTAATCAACCTTCAAAGTCAAATTATTATCATTCGGATTCCCATTGGTGTTGAGTGCGCTGTAAGGCGTCGTGAACCAGCCATTTTTATTCATTACAAATCGGAACTCATAAGTCTTTCCTTTCTCAAATTGAGATTTCGGCAGTACCAACTCAAACGTATTTCTGTCCTTTAAAACCATTCGATAAGCTGTATTCCCAGTATTCCAATCATTAAATGAACCAGCAACAGACATTTTGTCTATAGCTTCAGCATTTAAATCTTCAGGGATTTTGTAAGTGAAAATCACGTTGTCATTCTCAATTCGATAACCATAAATTTCTTTTTTGACAGCGGGTTTTTTAATTAAATCATAAATAACAGATTCTTCTCTGGATAAATATGGATTGGACAAATGTTTATCAATCAATCCTGCAATGTGGTTGACGATAAAATAAAGCGGCGGAAAAGCATTGTATTTGTAACCGTTTGACATAAAAATGATAGACAAATCATTCTCCGGAAAAATACTGTAACCACTCACATTTCCACCGGAAAAACCGTAAGATGTCACATTTCCTGTTTTGGTAATTTCCCAGCCGTGTGCAAAAACATCTTGCTTATTAGAATAATCAAACGGTTGCCACATCAGCTTTTTCGTCTCGTCCTTCAGCAATTGATTTTTATCCAAATGGATGCTCCATTGCAGAAAATCGGGAAGCGAGATTGCCAATCCGTTACCAGGGTGAGATCTAAAACCTCCAACGTGCGTAGATTTTTTGTACTGTTTTAGGGAGTCGTTGTATCGGTATAATTGAACACGATTCGGAATTTCTTCAAGAGAATTGGAAGAGAATATAACTTTATTTTTAGAATCAAAAAATTGATTTTTCAGAACATAATTTTCAAACGTTTGTCCGCTTATCTTTTCGATTATCATTGCCAAAAGCATAAAATTTGTCTGATTATAACTATATTGATTTCCGGTTTCAAATTCCATTTTTTCTTTTGAAAGTCGTTCAACAACTTTAGCATTAGAAGCGTCAGCCGGAATATCCTCATACCGGGCAAAATCAGGAATACCCGAAGAATGCGACAAGAGATTTTTGATTTTCACATCTTGCCATTCTTTTGGAAGATGGTCAACATACTTCGAGATTTTATCTTCAAGAGAAAGCTGTCCTTTTTCGATCAATTGGAAAACAGCAACATTGGTAATAAGTTTCGTCGTAGAATAAATTCTGAAAAGCGAATTTGAATCCACTTTTTTATCAGATTCGAAGTTTTCTCTACCGTAATATTTTTGATATATTATTTTATCGTTCTTTACAACGCCAACCGCCAAACCTGGAATATCGTAAGTTTTCATCACTTCTGTCAGGTAGCTGTCGATTGATTTTATTTGCTCCGCTTTTTGGCAAAATCCTAAAAATGAAAGATTGAAAAAGAATAAAATTAAGAAGGCTTGTTTCATTAGTTATCTGTTTACGACATAAGGACAGTTTGGGCCTTGGATTTATTACATCGTTAAATACAATTTTGTCATCCTGAAAGAATCTAACATGCAATGGAATTTGAGTTTATAAAGTCTTCGAGAGCCTCAGACTGACAGCGCCGAAAAGCGATTCATTTTAACTTTGTCACACTGAGCGGAGTCGAAGGGTTTTTTTATATATGAGATATTTTTTTAGACTAAAATAAAACATAATGAATGTAAAAATTGAAAATAAACCTAACATAATTGATGTATTGTTATTCCAATTTTCCATTTTAATTGTAACAAAAACTAAGGAACAAATGAGGAATATTATACAAATTAAATTATAAAATTGTGTTGCTTTATTAGATTTTGCTCTTTCAAAATTCAATTGCTCAACTTTTTTGTTAGCAAATGTATTATGACCTAATGCTTGTGAGATATAATCGAGATTTTCAAATTCTTTATCACAAAGATTAATTGATTTATTACTTTCTGTCTCGAATGTAAGCTGTCTAAAATAGATGGCTTTTGAATCAGTATAACTACTCCAATTCAAATTTTTAATTTTGTCCATTTTCGTTTTGATTATTAAAAACCTAAATGGATAAAAAATAAAAATGTCTCGATTAGTGATTATTATTAATCTAAACCTAAAAATGATAAATGCAATTGTAAAGAAGTTTATCAATATAATTAGCGCAAGAAAAAATTTTGCAATAAATATTAAATTTCCATGTAGAAATAGTCCCTTTAAAATAGAAATGTAGGTTAAAATGCTTGAACAAATTAAAATAATTAATACAATGAAAAGAGTACTAATGTTAATTATACCAAATTTCATTTTCTTTTATATTCCATATATTATTCTAACTCTCCAACTGCCCTTCCCACTTACTCACAGCAGACGTCGCCAAGGCATTACCCAAAACATTCGTCATACTTCTTCCCATATCGCAGAAGTGGTCGATTGGTAAAATCAAGGCAATTCCCTCAACTGGAATATCGAACATTCCACAAGCGGCGACGATGATTACCAGACTCGCTCTCGGAACGCCGGCGATTCCTTTACTCGTGAGCATCAAAACCAAAAGCATGATGATTTGCTGTCCAAGTGGCATATCGATGCCGTAAATCTGTGCAATGAAAATCGAGGCAAAGGTCATATACATCATACTTCCGTCCAGATTGAAGGAATATCCCAAAGGCAAAATGAAAGAAACAATCCTGCTGTTGCAACCAAATCTTTCCAGTTCTTCTACCAATTTCGGGAAAACCGCTTCGGAACTTGTGGTGGAAAATGCAATTAACAAAGGTTCTTTGATTCTTCTCAACAATTCGAAAAGTCTGTTGCCGAGAATCATATAGCCAACCAACAAAAGTACCAGCCAAAGAATGCCGAGTGCAAAAAAGAAATCACGTAAATAGATGGCGTAGACTTTGAAAATCTCAAAACCATTTGTAGCAACTACCGCAGAAATCGCTCCGAAAACACCCAACGGCGCTACCCACATAATATAACCCACCATTTTCAAAATGGCATGAGCAATGATGTCAAGCCCTTTGATAACTGGCTTCACATAATCTTCGCCCATTGCAGAAAGTGCAATCCCGAACATTACGGAGAAAACCACAATTTGAAGAACTTCATTGGTCGCAAAAGCTTCGAATAAACTTTTCGGGATAATGTGCGTCACAAAGTCTTCCATAGAAAATCCTTTGCTGTTTTGGACAATGTCGGAGGCGGAGGAAACATCCTGAATCGGAAGCTGCGTTACGTGACCGGGTTCCAGCCAATTTACCAATACCAAACCAATTGTAAGGGAAACGAGAGAAGCTGTGATAAACCAAAGCATCGCCTTTGTCCCAACACGTCCCACCATTTTGATGTCGCCCATTTTTGCAATTCCCACGACCAAAGTGGAGAAAACCAATGGCGCAATGATCATCTGAATCAGTCGGATGAAAACCGTTCCCAGCAACTTGATGTTTTTAGCAAATTCTGCATTCGATTCCGGATAACTGGTGTGGACAATTCCGCCTAAGATGACGCCCAAAATCAATGCGACAATAATGGCGATAAACAGTTTATTCTGACCTTTCATAACTTTCTTATAGATTTAAATAGTTTGAACACAAGCCGTAAAACTTAACAAAAGAATAAAATTCTCTCATAAGCGAAGAGGCTTTGTGACCCTAAAAGCTGTTTCAATTTTAAAAATCCTTGTGTGCTTTGTGTTTAAATCTCAGCATCACAAGACCCAATGTAAATTGTAACTGAACAAAACTAATATTTTTGAGAGAATAACCGCTTATTTTTTAAATTAATATTAAGACAATCAGAAAATAACAGGTTTCTGACTCTATAAATATAAAATAGCATTCACGCACAGTTAAGATTAGAAATCGTTCTTTGTATAAATCTGATTGTGAATGAAATCGCCCTTTATCCAGCTATGAAAAGAGATGTTGAAATCGTCATTATTTCTGATGTCCATCTGGGAACTTACGGTTGCAAGGCGAAGGAATTGCTGCGTTATCTCAACTCTATCCGTCCAAAAACTTTGATTCTAAATGGCGACATCATCGATATCTGGCAGTTCAAAAAGTCTTATTTCCCGAAATCGCACCTAAAAGTAGTGAAGAAACTGATCTCTTTTGCGACCAAAGAGTCAGAAGTTTTTTACATCACAGGCAACCACGATGAAGCATTCCGAAACTTTACAGATTTTGAACTGGGAAAACTGAAGCTGTGCAACAAACACGTTTTGAAGCTTGGCGACAAGAAAGCGTGGATTTTCCATGGTGATGTTTTCGATGCTTCGGTTCAGCATTCCAAATGGATTGCGAAACTGGGCGGACAAGGTTATGATTTGCTGATAGCCTTCAACAATCTTGTGAATTGGTTTCTGGAGAAAATTGGTAGAGAGAAATATTCATTTTCCAAAAAGATAAAGAATAACGTGAAGAAAGCCGTGAAGTATATCGGCGATTTTGAATTGACGGCGTCTGAACTGGCAATAGAAAATGGTTTCGATTACGTGATCTGCGGCCATATTCATCAACCTCAAATCCGTGAAGTGGTCGGCAAAAAAGGAAAATGCACCTATCTGAATTCTGGTGACTGGGTAGAAAATCTCTCCGCTCTGGAATATGACAAAGGCGAGTGGAAGCTTTTTGTCTATGAAGATGAAAAACACACGTTGAACGACGAACAGGCAGAAGAATCAGAGGAATTAAAAGAAATGAATGGTGAGGAACTGATGAAAATAGTGACTCAAATTATATAAAAAACACAATCAATGAAAGTATTATACGCCTTCCAGGGCACGGGAAACGGACATCTCGCCAGAGCTCAGGAAATCATTCCGATTCTGAAAAAACACGCGCTGGTAGATACTTTGATCAGCGGGCATCAGACGCAGCTGAAGTCGGATTTCGATATCGATTACCGTTTCAAGGGTGTCTCCTTGATGTATAATAAAACGGGAGGCCTATCCTACCGAAAAACGCTGCTTGAAAACAACTTCTGCAAAGCTGCAAAGGTAATCCGCGATCTGGATCTGGATGCTTATGATCTCATTATCAATGATTTTGAGCCACTTACCGGCTGGGCTTCAAAACTGCGCGGGCTGCCAATCATAGAACTTAGCCATCAGGCTTCTCTTACTTTTAAGGAAACGCCAAAACCTGCGAAGAAGCACTGGCTGGGGAATCTGATCCTCAACAGCTATGTCCCTTGTGAGAAGAAAATCGGGTTTCATTTTGACAGTTATCATCCGCATATCAAAAAACCGGTCATCCGGCAGAAGATAAGAAATCTCAATCCTACAGACCAGAGCCACTTTCTAGTGTATCTGCCAAGCTTTTCTGACGAGGTAATTACCAATTTTCTGACGAGAATTGATGTCCAGTGGAAGGTTTTTTCCAAATATGCGAAGCAGATTCAGAGATTCAACAATGTGGAAATCTTCCCGATAGATGAGAAAAAATACCTGGAACTGTTTGAGTCCTGCGAAGGTATCCTTTGCAATGCCGGCTTCGAAACACCTGCAGAAGCTTTGTTTATGGATAAAAAATTGTTTGTGATCCCGATAGAAAACCAGTATGAGCAGGAGTGTAATGCTTTTGCGCTTCAGAAAATGGGCGTTGCAAATTGCGACAGGCTGGATCCTGAAAAAATCCGGAACTGGATCAATTCTGACCAGACGATCACCGTAGATTATCCAAATGATATCGAGAATATCCTGACGAAGGAGGTTTTGTATTGATGGAAACCATATAGATCATTGATATTAAAGCGTAGAATAATATTAAAATCAAACTCGATCTAGCTTTTTTTATATTTATTCTAAGATGTTTTAAACTCAGGATTTATTGCCGCCAATTTTGTTGAATTTAAAAATCAAAGTCAGCATAAAGTAGCGTCTGAGAATCAATTCTTCCTTATCCTCAACATAATTGTCGCCAATCGTTCTCGTGATATTCTGACGCTGATTCAGCAAATCATATACTTTAAATTTGAGCATCATCTGTTTTTTGTAAAACTGATAGGTGAGACTGGAGTTCCAGAAGTACGATGCTCTGTTGAATCCCGCAGAAATATTGGAATTGTTGGTGTACCGGAAATCATTTTCCCAGAAAAGGTCTTTTTTAAGAAAGTAATTGGTAGTTCCAAGACTGATGTTCTGATTGGCAATCTTGGTTTTGTCCAGGCTGTAATTTGTATATTGCGAATATGAATAGTTGATTCCAAAGGAAGAACGGATGTCCATTTTGTCTTTCCAGTTCAGCTTTACATTCAGTCGGGGATAGATGTCGTAGATGTCGTTTGTAAATTGTGCGCCGTCTACAAAGCCTCTTCTGTAATTGTAGCTAGAGGACAGATTGGGAGACAGCGTAAGACGGTTTCCGTTCCATTTGTACGTTTTTGTAAACGAAGTATTCAGACCCAGACGCTTATTGCCACTGATGTTGACAAACGTGCTGAACTGCTTGCCGGATATAGCGTCGTACTGTGAAAAATCTACAATATCATTATCCGTATAACTGAAATTAAGCCTTGCATTAAAGTTGATTCCGCGTGGGAGATCTGCCGAATTATAGTTTATATTGGTGGTATTCTGCCAGATGCTTTTCAGATCCTTGTTCCCCTGAAAGGTATTCACAGGATTGGAAATGTCTATGAAGGGATTGAGTTCTGAAGCCTGCGGAAGCGTGTACGTTGCATTGTTGGTAATCCTTAGGCTTTTCGTTTTGGAGAACTTGTACTGCAGCATCACGTTGTATTCCGGCAATACAAAATTTTTCCTCGTCAGAATGTCGTCCTGATTATAAATGGAGTTGAGGCTCATCCTGGAGTAATTGAGGTTTGCTCCCGCCCGGAAGTTCAGATTTTCTTTGTTGAGGTTATAATTGATTTCTGTATTGAGGAAATTATTATTCTGATTTAAAGTGTTGGACAAAAGCGCATTGAAGTCTGAATACTGCTCTGAAATTTGATTAAAATCATTAACTGTTCTTTCATTAGTCAGATTTTGATGGTCAAAGTTCATCTCCAGAGAGATGGTGGCCGAGTCCGAAATCGGCTCGTAGTATTTGACATTGGCGCCGAATATATTTCTCGAATTTCTGGTCTGCAAAAACTGGTTCCGGTAATCGTTGTCTTCCGGCGTCTGGAAAAACTGCGTCTCCTGAAGATTGTAATTCCTGTTGACACTCTGCGCAAAAGTGTTGCTGAGAGAGGCGGAAAAGGATCGCCGGGGCTTCTGGAATCTCCTGGTGAGGGCAATTGTAGGACTGAAGTTGTTGTTTTCAGAACTTCCGCGGACAGAACTCTGGTTGCGGTTCAGATTCTCGTCATCCCGCAGGGTAAACGTGCTGCTTTCTGTCTCGTTGTCAATGGACGTGTTTGCGAAATTGGCAGAGATAATAACATTCGTCAGCGGATCTATCCGGATGTTGGCATCCGTATTCGCATTGAATTTCCGTGTGTCGGCGTTGCCGCTGCGTTCAGAATTTTTGTCTAATTTATACTCAGGAAGGAAGGTGGTGCGGGACGTTTTGGAGTAGGTTTCCAGATTGCTGTCATTGTATTGCAGGCTCAGTTTTTCCAGATCCAGACTGCCACCGATTTTATCAGCATAATTGATGCCCAGCATAGAAGTTCTCAGAATTCCACTGTTGACGGCTCGCCCATTCACAGCAGCATTCTTGCTTTTACCACCGCCACTGTCGAAAAAGCTGTCGACAGAGAATCCCGTTGTGTTGATGTTGTTGGAAGCGGCAATGAGTGCGATATTCCGGTCACCCTTGAACCGCGTCATAAAAAGATTGCCCTCATAGCGTTTGTTAGTTCCGTATCCCAGGCTCAGATTGTTGAGGTTGCCCTTATTGTTCTTTTCGTCAATGTTGAAATTGACTGTCATACTGTCGGATTTCGGCGTTCTCCCGGTATATTCCTCTTCACGGGATTTGGATGTGGTAAACTGTATTTTCTTGATGATATCGGCCGGGAAGGTCTGCAGGGCAACGCTTCCGTCTTTATTAAAAAATGGTTTTCCGTTGATCAGAATTTTATTTACAGGCTGGCCGTTGATGGTGATCCGCCCGTCCTCATCCGTTTCTACACCGGGAATTTCTTTAAGCAAATCATCAATTTTTGCATCAGGTTTCACTTTGATATAAGAAGCCGTATATTCTACCGTATCCTTCTTGATTCTCACCGGAGACGCCGTCAGCTGGACTTCTTCTATATTGGTGACCAGGTCTTTTATCAATGCAATGCTGCCGACCTCTTCGTCTTTATTGATGACCGCCAGCCTTTTCGAAAACGAACGGAACTTGTCACTTGAAATCTGCAGGACAGAAGGCTCAGTCTGCGCCGGAACTTTGAAACTGAAGTTACCGTTTTTGTTGGTTCCCGTATAATTGATGATCGAAGAATCCTTTTCTCTGATGAGCGAAACCATGGCGTTTTCTATCGGTGTATTGCTGTCATCGCTCACTTTTCCGGTGAAATTATAAGTCTGAGCATTCAGATTGAGGCAGAGCAACGTGAAAAGGAAGAGTAGTTTTCTCATCAATAATTTTTAAAGGATTGTTAGAAGTTAGATTGAAAATTGAACTAATGTTAAATGATTAAGCCATAAAAATAGAAAAAACCCCTGAATTTCAGAGGTTTTATATTGATTAAGCGGTTTTTAAATTAAGCTTTCAGATATCTCGCGTAGGCATATCCTTCTTCGCCATCAGCTGTTTTGACTTTCCACCAGTCGTCAGAAGACTGCTCTACCAAAGTGACGGTTTCGCCTTTAGCCGCTTTTCCTACAACCGCTGCATCTGTAGATGGCTCCTGTCGGATGTTGAGGTTGGAATCGTCTGTTGCAACCGTCAAAGAAGCGCCGGCCTGCAATCCTGAAACCTGAACATCAACGTTGATATCGGTTGCTGTATACGAAGGATCAATTGCGCCTAATGCATTCCAAACTGTATCTTTCGCAGCACTGCTTGTCGCTTTTCCTGTTACGTACAAAACGCCGTCCTGCTCCTGAACAGAAAGATCTGAAAGTCCCGCAGACTGTGCTGCAGAAACTACACTTGCATATTTATCTTGTAAACTCATTTGTGATTATTTAACTGTGATTTTGTTATCGTACTTACCAATTTTCAAAGCATCTACAGACTCTTTCACTTTTCTGGCGTTGGCAGCAGTAGTAGTACCTGTCAGCGTAAGCATTCCGTTCATATCTTCAGCTTTTACACCAGGGATATCTTTCAGTGCGGTATTTACTTTTGCAAGAACGGCCGCGTCTACCATATTCACCTCTATTGGTGCAGCCATTGGGGCAACAGTTGCCATATCGTGAACATCCTTCACGCCTTCAACTTTTTTAAGAGCATCGATAGCAGCCAGTTTGTCGGCCTCGGTTGCGAAAACACCGCTAAGGTGCGCCTGTCCTTCTTTCACTTCCACAGAAGTTCCTGGGTAAGCTGTGATTGCTGTTGTAGCATTGGTAGTCAATTCTGCATCAGAAACTTTCTTTTTGCAGGAAACGGCTGTCATGGACACCATCAGTGCAAGAGCCGCGATTTTGATTGTTTTTCTCATAGTATAAAATTAATTTATGTTGTGCTTTTTAAGTATTAAAATGATGCCAGAAATATCATTGCTGAGAACGTTTCGTGCATTCATTTTTAACTGTCACTCTTTGTAAAATTAATTTTTTTTTCGGTATGTTAATGAATTTTAATTAAAATTAACAGAATCAATTTTGTCGTTCATTAAATTTGAAAAGTTTGATAATCAATAAATTGTGTAAATTTGACTTACTATTAAAAGATAATCTGTTACGGGTGATATTTTAAAATAAATAATTGCAATTAGTTGCTTTATCTGCAAAAGCTTAGTCGTTGTTCCAATTTTCGAAAGAAAGTTGTGTCGGTTCTCATTTCTTGAATTTTCGAATGATTTATTAGCAGCATTTATTTTGAATAACAATTAAACGATCTTCTGAGGGGAAGAATTAATCCGGAAAAGAATTATTTTTTAGTATCATAATAATCTATCCAGTTTTTTATTCGTCCAACAAACATTTTGAGATAGTTTTCTGTGAAAAATATATTGGACCAATCAAATCTCTGAGCCTGAACGCCAAGATAAAAAACAAAAATTGATGCTCCAGCGTCCGGAATCAATTTAAGTTCATTATCCAACAGATTTCTTTCTTTTCTGTAACCGTTTAGGAAACTTTCAACTTTTGATTCATATATTTTTTTGTCAGATTCAATGAAAAATAATTGTTTGCAGAAATAGCCAATGTCTAAAATTAGCAATCCGTTTCCGCAATTATCAAAGTCGAAGATGGTAATTTCATTGTCGGAATTCACACTCAAATTATCGTACCAAATATCCAGATGTACAATTCCTTTTTGATTTTCAGACAAATGACTTTCTTTAAAATTCCCGGATATATTGGCGCTAATTTTCTTAAGATATTTCATTTCGTCCAAATCTTCAGAAAAATAAGATTTCAGATAATCACAAGGTTTATTTAAAAGAACATCAGAATCGTAATTTATCCTTTCGATTTTTTTTGTTGCTGTAATATTATGGATTTTAGCTATAAGTGAGCCGATGGTAAAGCAGGTCTCATTGGACATAAATCTCATTTTTTCGCCTTCTGCAAATGAGAAAACGACAGCGTATCGAAGCCCTTCCGGTGCATTTATCTCCTGAATGTAATTTCCCGCCTTATCAGGAATTGGAAATGAAATCGAAAGATTATGGTTTTGAAGTAACTTTAAAAGTTCTAATTCCTGCTCGATTTCTATCTTCGTTCTCCATTGATGACAATAAACCCTGATAACAAATTTACTTTGGGAGTCTGACAAAAAGTAAGTGTGATTGACGCCAGTTCGGAACAGCTTACACTCAGAATTTTCATTGAAGTTATATTTTTCTTTAATAAAATTTCCTAAATCTGTTTCTGATAATGTTGAAGCTGTTACTGGAAAAGTAGTCATTTTAACGGATTTTCTATGATTTGTTTACCTCTTATTTAATCCTCAAAAACTCCTTCGCCAGCTCAATCATTTTCGGGTCGCCGGTGTATTTGCCTTTTTCGTCGGAAAGTTTGACGGTCGGGATCCATTCATTATTGATGCCTTTGACGCTGATGAGTTTCATTACGATGTTCATCGGCTTTAGACCTACATCATTCGTCAGATTGGTGCCGATTCCAAATGAGATCCCGATTTTGCCCTTGCAGTAATTTGTGATTTCCTCCACTTTTTCGAGGTTTAGTCCGTCTGAGAAAATAATATATTTGAATAGGGGATTGATGCCTTGTTTTTGGTAATGCGCAATCGTTTTGTCCGCAAATTCCAGCGGATCACCGCTGTCGTGACGAACGCCGTCAAAGAGCTTGGCAAATTTCTTGTCAAACTGCTGGAAGAAAACTTCCGTCGTATAAGTGTCGGAAAGTGCCACACCCAGATCGCCACGGTAAACATCCACCCAATTTTCCAATGCAATAGAATTGGCCATCTTGAAACCAAACTCTGCGGCGTGAAACATAAACCATTCGTGCGCGTGCGTTCCAATCGGTTTTACGTTGTACAGCATCGCCAGATGAACATTAGAAGTTCCGATGAATGTGGAGTTTTTATCCTGAATCAAAGCGTCCATTACCAGTCTGTGAACTTTGTAGGAATGTCTTCTTCGTGTTCCAAATTCTGCAAAAGGAACGCCCAATTCTGTCAGATGCTTGCCTTTTTCCACCGTTTTGGCAATGACTTCTTCGTTGGTCTGCCTTTCCAGATGGTTCATCTCATAATGTAACTCACTGATCAGTGCCAGCAGAGGAACTTCCCAAAGAATCGTTCTGTACCAGAGGCCTTCGACGGAGACTTTGAGTTCATTTCCATGCTGTTCAATCTTCACTTCAGAAGGGTCGTAATGAAAACCTTCCAGAAAATCGAGATAGGGAAGGGCAAGATAGGGGCAGGTGACTTTGAGATATTTCTTTTCGTCTTTGGTGAGTTTCAGTTCTGCCATTGCGTTGACAGATTTTCTGAGCTCCTCTGCAAAACCTTCCGGAAACTCGTGTTTGCCACGGTTGATGAATTCGTATTTTACAATTTCGTTGGTGAAGAGTTTTACCACTGCATTTTGCATGGTGATTTTATAAAAGTCATTATCCAGAATAGAATTCAGCCGAACTTCGCGCATAAAAATATCGTTTACACAAATCTAAGGAATTTTGTTGAGGAGATTTTAATGAGGGAAAAAATAACACAAAGGCACAAACATTTATTATTAAAGTGCTGCTGTATTGTAAGGAACAAAGTTTTATGTTATTAAAAAATCAACGATTTTCCTTTGTGCCTCAAAATACTTATAACGGTACTATTTCCTCGTGCCTTCGTGTTTTCTCTTTTAATACATCATAAAATTTACATTCCTTACTTTTGCAAAAAATGATTTGAAATGGTAAAAGCGCTGATGTATTTTGTGGTGGGCACGTTAATTAGTTTTTTTCTGAGACGCCTTACCGGAAGTCCGGTAGATTTCTGGGTAGAAGTGTATGTAGCTTCAGCTTTTGGAATCGGCTGGGGATTGGCGTATTTTGTAGACCATCCGGATTGGCCTTTGCCAAAGAAAATGGGAATTTCTTTTATAGGAATAGTTGTTTTGGTAATTCTTGGATTGCTCTTTTTTAACTTCGAAACAGCCATTTCTTCCATCATCAAATTCTCAACAGTTTTCGTCGCTTATTATATGATAGCAAGTTTCCGGGAAAGTAAATCGCTGAGGTTTTAGAGTGCGGATGGCATTTTGCTTTTGGCCATTTGCTTTTGGCCATTTGCTTTCAATTCGATATTTGCAATTTATAAAAAAGCCAGACTTCTCAGGAAATCTGGGTTTTTTTATTATTAATATTATTAATGAATCATCAGGAAACTGATGACTGCCAATCCTACAATTAAAAAGTTAAAAGCAAAGAAGTTGAGCCAAAGCGTTAAGAATCCAATGATTAAGCTTACTCTTTTTTGAGTATTGTAGACTCGTTTGTGAGCTATAAAAAAGTAAACAACGTCATAAGTGAAGATACAGAAAATACCTATATATAAGAGTTTATTAATAACGGGGACGTTGCAATGTTCTGTAACTTTATATAATAATAATGACAACAATAAAGACAGCAAGAGAAACGAAAAGTAATGAAGTGTAAAAATACCGTGGTCAAAGTACCACCATTTCTTTTTGTTGTGGAACAGCCATAAAATGAAAGCGAAAATTGGCAGGTAAATGAATAATGCTTTTGGAAGGTTATGAATGCTTGTTTCTATAAAGCCGGTTAAAATCTCACTTTTTTTGTAGCCTTTTTTTTGTAATTCAGCAAGTTTGCGTGATATGGGTCTGTTAATGAAATTGTTATCAGAAATGGCGATTTCATTTTTTTCTAATTTTTTGTCCATATCAAAGGACTGTTCAATTTCCTTGATTTTTGAGGAGTCGGTAAGAATAGGAGTATACTTCGCAATGAGTATACTGTCTTCTTTTGTTAACTTTTCTTTGGCCTTGGCATCGTTAAGCGCTTTATTTATCTCAGAGATTTTGTCCTTTTGAGAAAATAATTTTGAACTACCTTTCCCTTCAAAATTGATGTCGAACGGCGGAAAAACGGCAAAAAGGAAGAATGTGACGAAGCTGACAAAAATATAAAGTTTCACAGGCGGAACAAATGTCTGGCGTTTTCCTTCCAAATAGGTCTTGGTTAATTTCCCGGGTCTGAAGAACAGATTTTTCAAAGTGCCCCAGAATTGCCCGTCGTAATGCGTAAAATCTTCTACAAAATGAGTGAAAAGATAATGGAAAGGCTGTCTGGTCTGGATATTTTGCTGTCCACAATTGGGACAATATTTTTCCTCAACTGTATGTCCGCAATTCAGGCAGTCTTTTTCTTCTCTCAGTTTCCCGTGGCTCATTTTTAGAATTTTGCCCAAAAATATGAAAAAGAAGACTTATAATTTGCTAATTGCTGCTAGCTTTTTGCAATTATCTGTTAATTCTAGCATTATTGTTACGAATTATTAATTTGTAATTCTCAGAGATGAATTTTGAATCGAAATTTTTATATCAATTTTAAGAATACTAGATCATCAGCGTTCACCTAAATTTGAGGCCTTTTAGATCAATAGTATAAGGCGAGTTAGTATTGTCCAATTAATAACTTATTAATTATGAGAAAATTATAATCTTTTTTACGGATTAATTTTTCAGGCGAAAAAATTTTGCTACCTTTGCACACCCGTAAGGGAAAATTATGTTTAATCGTAAACGATAAATTGTGAATACATTAAGTTACAAAACAGTATCGGCAAACAAGGCTACAGCAAATAA
>Ga0302347_1002370_pt1 | contig 19392 bp, 15 predicted proteins | sample PhyWR1_FD_202178 | JGI IMG/M metagenome (GOLD analysis project Ga0302347, IMG submission 202178) | Leaf surface microbial communities from wheat plants in UC Gill Tract Community Farm, Albany, California, United States - DLSL W.R1 (v2)... | ecosystem: Host-associated > Plants > Phyllosphere >...
TTCGGGTTGTTCTACAGCCTGATGAACTGTTCTTATGGGGCGATGGTTCCGGCGATCACCAAAAACCCGAACGAGCGGGCGCAGCTGGCCGCGTGGCGTCAGGGGGGTGCCACGGTGGGCTTGCTGCTGTGCACGGTGGGCTTTATGCCTGTCCAGGCACTCTTTGTCAGCCAACCGTCGCTGGGCTACCTCGTTGCGGCTCTGCTGTTTGTGACCTGCGGGCTGTTCTGCATGTGGTGGTGCTACAGCGGGGTGAAGGAACGCTATGTCGAGGTTTCGCCCGTTCATCACAAACCCAGCATTTTAAAATCCTTCTGCGCCATCTTTCGCAATCCCCCACTGCTGGTGTTGTGCATCGCCAATCTCTGCACGCTGGCGGCGTTTAACATCAAGCTCGCCATCCAGGTCTATTACACCCAGTACGTGCTGAACGATATCCATCTGCTGTCGTGGATGGGATTTTTCAGCATGGGCTGCATTCTGGTGGGCGTTTTCCTCGTGCCCGGCGCGGTAAAGCGTTTTGGTAAGAAACAGGTGTATTTAGGCGGGCTGGCGCTGTGGGCCGTGGGCGACGTGCTGAATTTCTTCTGGGGGAGCAGTTCCACCACGTTTGTGCTCTTCTCCTGCATGGCCTTTTTTGGCACCGCGTTTGTCAACAGCCTGAACTGGGCGCTGGTGCCCGACACCGTGGACTATGGCGAGTGGAAAACCGGGATTCGCGCCGAAGGGTCGGTGTATACCGGGTATACCTTTTCACGCAAGATTTCCGCCGCGCTTGCCGGTTTCCTGCCGGGCATCATGCTTACGCAGATTGGCTATGTTCCGCATGCCGTACAAAGCGCGGGCACGCTGCTGGGGTTACGTCAGCTGATCTTTCTCTGGCCCTGCGGGCTAGCCATTATTGCGGCCATCACCATGGGACTTTTTTATAAACTCAATGAAGCGCGCTTCGCTTTTATTATTAAGGAGATAAGCAAACGGAAGAATAAAATGGGCGACGTAACGCCCTTGAATAACGAGAATAAAGCCTCACCCGTCACTTTATAACAATAAACCCAGCCGGTATTCCCTTCCTGTTCATCAGGAGGGGCGGCCTTTCTGTACCTGACACATGGAAGAATTATGAAAAAAATAGCGACAGTACTCCTCGTTTCGTCTGTGTCTGGCTCTGCTTTTGCGGGTGCCTATGTCGAAACACGTGAAGCCTACAACACCGCCTCTGAACGCCATGAGGTGATCCTGCGAGCCGGTTATAATTTTGATATGGGCGCGGGTCTGATGTTCACGAACGCCTATGACGTGGGGAAATGGGATGAAATTAAGCACAGCTATAACGAAATCGAAGGATGGTATCCCTTATTTAAACCGACGGCTAAACTCACTTTTCAGCCCGGCGGGTTAATCAACGACAATAAAGATGGATCGGGAGGTGCCCTTTATCTGGATACCAATTATAAATTTACCGACGCGTTTAATCTGACGTTTCGTTATCGCTATAACCATAATAATTATGATACGCCTGACTTTAACGGCGAGATGGATAAAAACGATACCCATGAGTTTGCCAATTACTGGAATTTCAAATTAACCGATTCGTTGTTCTATACCTTTGAACCGCATTTTTTCCAGCGGGTGAATGATTACCACAGTAAAAACGGTAAGGATCATCACTGGGAAATTACCAACAAGTTTAGCTATAAAATCGACCGGAACTGGATGCCGTATCTGGAACTTCAGTGGCTGGACAGATGGAATGATTACAACCGCGAGCAGTACCGCATTCGCCTGGGGTTGCGCTATTCGTTCTAATAAAAAAGCCGCTGATTTCAGCGGCTTTTTACGTTCCGGGCGAGGCTTACGCCCACCCGGTATACGGCGTCTTTACAGGCGTCGTATTAGTCTTTGCTGCCACGGCCCGCACGTTTACGGTCGTTCTCAGTCAGGTGACGTTTACGGATACGTACGGAGGTAGGGGTAACTTCTACCAGTTCGTCGTCATCGATAAATTCCAGAGCCTGCTCAAGAGACATTTTCAGTGCTGGAACCAGCGTGGTCGCTTCGTCAGTACCGGAAGCACGCATGTTGGTCAGTTTCTTACCGGTCAGGCAGTTTACAGTCAGGTCGTTAGAACGACTGTGAATACCGATGATCTGGCCTTCGTAAACTTCTGCACCGTGGCCCAGGAACAGCTTACCGCGATCCTGCAGGCTGAACAGTGCGAACGCAACTGCTTTACCCTGGCCGTTAGAGATCAGCACGCCGTTCTGGCGCTGGCCGATTTCACCCGGTTTAACGTCATCGTAGTGGCTGAACGTGGAGTACAGCAGACCTGTACCAGACGTCATGGTCATGAACTCGGTACGGAAGCCGATCAGGCCACGTGCCGGGATCAGGTAATCCAGACGAATACGGCCTTTGCCGTCAGGGATCATGTCTTTGACATCGCCCTTACGCTCGCCCATTGCCTGCATCACAGAACCCTGGTGCTGTTCTTCGATGTCCAGCGTCACGTTCTCGAACGGCTCTTGCATACGGCCATCGATCATACGGTTGATAACTTTCGGACGGGACACAGCCAGTTCGAAGCCTTCACGACGCATGTTTTCGATAAGAACAGACAGGTGCAGCTCACCACGACCGGATACACGGAACGCGTCCGCATCTTCGGTTTCTTCAACACGCAGTGCCACGTTGTGCACCAGCTCTTTGTTCAGGCGGTCAAGAATCTGACGAGAGGTAACATATTTACCTTCTTTGCCACAGAACGGAGAGGTGTTGACGTTGAAGAACATGGTGACTGTTGGTTCATCAACAGACAGCGCTGGCAGCGCTTCGACATTTTGCGGATCGCAAAGGGTGTCGGAGATGTTCAGTTCGCCCAGACCGGTGATCGCGATGATATCGCCCGCTTCAGCTTCGGTGGATTCAATACGCTCCAGACCGAGGTGAGTCAGAACTTTACCCACTTTACCGTTACGTGTTTTACCTTCGCTGTCGATCAGAGTGATCTGCTGGTTAGGTTTAACACGGCCACGTTTGATACGACCGATGCCGATTACGCCAACGTAGTTGTTGTAATCCAGCTGGGAGATTTGCATCTGGAACGGACCGTCAAGATCAACGCTCGGTGCTTTAACGTGGTCAACGATAGCCTGGTACAGCGGGGTCATGTCTTCCGCCATATCAGTGTGGTCGTTGCCCGCGATACCCATCAATGCTGATGCATAGATGATTGGGAAATCGAGTTGCTCGTCGCTTGCATCCAGGTTTACGAACAGGTCGAAGACCTGATCCACAACCCAGTCAGGACGCGCGCCAGGACGGTCAACTTTGTTGATAACCACGATTGGCTTCAAACCATGGGCAAATGCCTTTTTGGTTACGAAGCGCGTCTGCGGCATTGGGCCATCCATTGCGTCAACGACCAGCAGAACGGAGTCTACCATGGACATCACACGTTCAACTTCACCACCGAAGTCGGCGTGCCCTGGGGTATCAACGATGTTGATACGGTAGTCATTCCATTTGATAGCGGTGTTTTTAGCGAGGATGGTAATCCCACGCTCTTTCTCCAAATCGTTGGAGTCCATCACGCGTTCGGTGGCTTCTGCACGTTCATTGCTGAAAGTACCGGATTGCTGTAGCAGCTTGTCAACCAGGGTAGTTTTACCATGGTCAACGTGCGCGATGATGGCGATATTACGCAGATTTTCGATCACAACTTTGCCTCAGGCATTTAGAAATAGCGCGTTATTGTACACGGATTAATCGCAGGACTAAACAGGATCACAAACATCCTCCGCAAACAAGTATTGCAGAGTTGCTTTGTGATCGCTTTCACGCAGCGTAAAAAGTGCACTTTAACGGAAATCGCACCATTATGGTGCTCAATGTTCACATTGAAGCACTATAATGGTGCAATGTGACGTTCGTGGTGCAGGTCGTTTGCACTATGGTGTGCATGATAACGCCTTTTGGGGGTAATTTGAAAGTTGGCACAGATTTCGCTTTATAAAAATACGGCAAAAAGATGGCGACGACGCCAGCCTTAAACAGAATTGAAGACCTCGTTACCACGACGACAATGACCAATCCGGGAGAGTTAAGTATGTCCGCTGAACACGTTTTGACGATGCTGAACGAACATGAAGTGAAGTTTGTTGATCTGCGCTTCACCGATACCAAAGGCAAAGAACAGCACGTCACAATTCCTGCTCACCAGGTAAATGCCGAATTCTTCGAAGAAGGCAAAATGTTTGACGGCTCCTCTATCGGTGGCTGGAAAGGCATTAACGAATCCGACATGGTGCTGATGCCAGATTCAACGACTGCGCTCATTGACCCGTTCTACGAAGAGTCTACCCTGATTATCCGTTGCGACATTCTTGAGCCAGGCACGCTGCAGGGCTACGATCGCGACCCACGCTCCATCGCGAAACGCGCTGAAGAGTACCTGCGCTCCACTGGCATTGCAGACACCGTTCTGTTTGGGCCAGAGCCAGAATTCTTCCTGTTCGACGACATTCGTTTTGGTGCGTCCATTTCCGGTTCCCACGTCGCTATCGATGATATCGAAGGCGCATGGAACTCCTCCACCAAATACGAAGGCGGCAACAAAGGTCACCGTCCTGGCGTGAAAGGCGGTTACTTCCCGGTTCCTCCGGTCGATTCTTCACAGGACATCCGCTCTACCATGTGTCTGATCATGGAAGAGATGGGCCTGGTGGTTGAAGCTCACCACCACGAAGTGGCCACTGCGGGCCAGAACGAAATCGCGACCCGCTTTAACACCATGACCAAAAAAGCGGATGAAATTCAGATCTACAAATATGTGGTGCACAACGTTGCTCACCGCTTCGGCAAAACCGCGACCTTTATGCCAAAACCTATGTTTGGTGACAACGGTTCCGGTATGCACTGCCACATGTCCCTGTCCAAGAACGGCGTAAACCTGTTCTCTGGTGACAAATATGCGGGTCTGTCAGAGCAGGCGCTGTTCTACATCGGCGGTGTTATCAAGCACGCTAAAGCGATTAACGCCCTGGCAAACCCAACGACCAACTCCTACAAGCGTCTGGTCCCGGGTTATGAAGCCCCTGTTATGCTGGCTTACTCCGCACGTAACCGTTCTGCTTCTATCCGTATCCCAGTGGTGGCATCTCCGAAAGCACGTCGTATCGAAGTGCGTTTCCCGGATCCAGCGGCTAACCCATACCTGTGCTTCGCAGCGCTGCTGATGGCGGGTCTGGACGGCATTAAGAACAAAATCCATCCAGGCGAAGCCATGGATAAAAACCTGTATGACTTGCCGCCAGAAGAAGCGAAAGAGATCCCACAGGTTGCCGGTTCTCTGGAAGAAGCACTGAACGCGCTGGACGCTGACCGCGAGTTCCTGACGGCTGGCGGCGTGTTCACTGACGATGCAATCGATGCTTACATCGGCCTGCGTATCGAAGAGAACGACCGCGTACGCATGACTCCACACCCGGTTGAGTTCGAGCTGTACTACAGCGTTTAAGAAATACTCGTAAGAAATACATACTCGGTGGATTTCTTGTCGCAACAAGGCGGCAGCTGGTGAGAGGCAGAATGCCTCTCATACATCCCCAGGCGCATAGATAACGATGTGACTGGGGTGAGCAAAGGCGGCCAACGCCGTTGCGGCGAGAAAAACGCGAGAAGATTTTTGTTGCCGTGGAAACTTTCAGCCCATCTTCGGATGGGCTTTTTTCTCCACCAACAGACTGATCTGACGCGCTTTTTACAACGAAAAAGCTATACTGCACTAAATTAGTGCACCTACTCCAGGAGACTGCTGAATGGCAACTGGCGCGCTGCCCGATGCTGGGCAGATCCTCAATTCTTTAATCAACAGCATCTTACTTGTCGATGATGAGCTGGCGGTCCATTACGCCAACCCTGCGGCGCAGCAGCTGCTCGCCCAAAGCTCACGCAAATTATTCGGCACACCCTTGCCGGAACTGTTGAGTTATTTTTCGCTGAATATCCCGTTGATGCAGGAAAGTTTGGCTGCGGGTCAGGGATTTACCGATAACGAAGTGACCCTGGTGATCGACGGACGCTCGCATATTCTCTCGTTAACAGCGCAACGCTTGCCGGACGGCCTGATTTTACTGGAAATGGCGCCAATGGATAATCTGCGTCGGCTCAGTCAGGAACAGCTTCAGCATGCACAGCAGATTGCTGCACGCGATCTGGTGAGAGGCCTTGCCCATGAAATCAAAAACCCATTAGGCGGTTTACGGGGCGCAGCGCAGCTGTTAACCAAGGCGCTGCCGGACCCTGCGCTGGCGGAATATACCAACGTCATCATTGAACAGGCCGATCGCCTGCGCAATCTGGTTGACCGATTACTTGGGCCGCAGCAGCCGGGTATGCACGTGACGGAAAGTATTCATAAAGTGGCGGAGCGGGTCGTGAAGTTGGTATCGATGGAGCTCCCGCCGAACGTCAAACTGATTCGCGATTACGATCCGAGCCTGCCGGAATTGCCGCATGACCCCGACCAGGTTGAGCAAGTTCTGCTCAATATTGTGCGCAATGCCCTACAGGCACTCGGCCCCGAAGGCGGCGAAATTATTCTGCGTACCCGCACGGCATTCCAGTTGACGCTGCACGGCGTGCGCTATCGCCTGGCGGCGAGAATCGACGTTGAAGACAACGGGCCGGGCATTCCGTCGCATCTTCAGGATACGCTTTTCTACCCGATGGTGAGCGGCCGCGAAGGCGGCACCGGGCTTGGGTTGTCCATTGCCCGCAATTTGATCGACCAACACTCCGGCAAAATTGAATTTACCAGTTGGCCGGGTCATACCGAGTTTTCGGTTTACCTGCCAATAAAAAAATAAGGTGACGACGATGCAACGAGGGATAGTCTGGGTAGTCGATGATGATAGTTCCATACGCTGGGTGCTCGAACGCGCGCTTACCGGAGCAGGATTAAACTGCACCACCTTTGAAAGCGGTAGCGAAGTGCTCGACGCGCTCATCACCAAAACCCCGGACGTGCTGCTTTCTGATATTCGCATGCCGGGAATGGACGGGCTTGCGTTACTGAAGCAAATCAAACAGCGTCACCCGATGTTGCCGGTCATCATAATGACCGCTCATTCCGATCTGGATGCGGCCGTTAGCGCGTACCAGCAGGGTGCGTTTGATTATTTGCCCAAGCCGTTTGATATCGACGAAGCGGTGGCTCTGGTTGAGCGCGCGATCAGTCATTATCAGGAACAGCAGCAGCCGCGCAATGCGCCAGTCTTTGGGCCAACGACCGATATTATTGGCGAAGCACCTGCCATGCAGGATGTCTTTCGCATCATTGGGCGTTTGTCGCGCTCATCCATCAGCGTCCTGATTAACGGTGAGTCCGGGACCGGTAAAGAGCTGGTTGCCCATGCCCTGCACCGCCACAGCCCGCGTGCGAAAGCGCCGTTTATCGCGCTGAATATGGCGGCAATTCCAAAAGACTTAATTGAGTCGGAACTGTTTGGCCACGAGAAAGGGGCCTTTACCGGCGCGAACACTGTTCGTCAGGGGCGCTTTGAGCAGGCCGATGGCGGGACGCTGTTCCTCGATGAAATCGGTGATATGCCGATGGATGTGCAGACTCGTCTGCTTCGCGTTTTAGCGGATGGTCAGTTCTATCGCGTCGGTGGATACGCGCCGGTGAAGGTGGATGTGCGCATTATCGCCGCGACACACCAAAATCTGGAGCAGCGTGTGCAGGAAGGCAAATTCCGTGAGGATTTGTTCCACCGCCTGAACGTGATCCGCGTCCATCTGCCGCCGCTGCGCGAGCGCCGTGAAGATATTCCCCGCCTGGCACGTCACTTTTTGCAGGTTGCCGCCCGCGAATTGGGCGTGGAAGCCAAACTCCTGCATCCGGAGACAGATGCCGCATTAACTCGCCTGGCCTGGCCCGGAAACGTGCGCCAGCTTGAAAACACCTGCCGCTGGCTGACCGTGATGGCAGCCGGTCAGGAAGTGTTGATCCAGGATTTACCGAGTGAGTTGTTTGAAGCGACGGCGCCAGAGAGCAGTAACGGGCAGTCTTTGCCAGACAGCTGGGCGACACTTCTGGCGCAATGGGCGGATCGCGCACTGCGTTCCGGTCATCAAAATTTACTGTCAGAAGCACAGCCAGAGATGGAGCGTACGTTGCTGACGACCGCGCTTCGCCACACGCAAGGGCACAAGCAGGAAGCAGCGCGACTGCTGGGTTGGGGGCGAAATACCCTGACCCGCAAGCTGAAAGAGTTGGGAATGGAGTAAGTACAGCTAAAACCGGAGGCTTGAGCCTCCGGTTTTTTACTTAAATGACCCTTGAGAACTGTTGCAGCCTTGCCTTCTGGCGCAGATAGGCGTCAAAACACATGCAGATATTACGAATTAATAAGCGCCCTTTCGGCGTCACCTGAATCTCTTTGTCCGTCACATCCACCAGCCCATCTTTCGCCAGCGGGGCGAGCAGCTGTAAATCTTCGGCAAAATAGTCTGCAAATTTCAGATCCCATTGCGCTTCTACCGGCTCAAAATCGAGGCGGAAGTTACAGATAAGCGCCTTAATAACGTCACGGCGAATACAATCGTCGCGCGTTAACGCAATCCCGCGCCACAGCGCATTCCCGAAGTCATCCACCTGCTGATAATACTGCTTCAGCTCTTTCTGGTTTTGCGCATAGCAGTCGCCGATCATACTGATGGCAGAGACGCCCATGCCCAGCAAGTCACTGTCGCCCTGAGTGGTGTAGCCCTGGAAATTACGATGCAGAATGCCTTCGCGTTGGGCAACCGCTAGCTCGTCATCCGGGCGGGCAAAGTGATCCATACCGATAAACTGATAGCCTGTTTCCGTCAGTGACGTGATGGTTTCTTGCAGGATATCGAGCTTCTGCTGCGCGGACGGCAGATCGGCATCTTTAATTTTACGTTGCGCCGCAAACAGCGTTGGCAGATGCGCATAGTTAAAGACGCTCAGGCGATCGGGATTCAGTTCTGCTACTCGTTTAAGCGTGAAGGCAAAGCTTTCGGGCGTCTGCTTCGGCAGGCCATAAATCAGGTCAATATTAGTTGAGGTAAAACCGATTTCGCGAGCATGGTTCAGCAGAGCAAAAATAAAATCTTCATCCTGCTCGCGGTTAACCAGACGCTGAACCTCTTTGTTGAAGTCCTGGACACCCATACTCAGACGGTTAAAACCTTCCGCCCGCAGGTGATCAAGGACGTCCAGCTCAATTTCACGCGGATCGACTTCGATAGAAATTTCGGCATCAGCATCGAACCGGAAGTTTGCCCGCAGCAGATCCATCAGACGGCTGATTTGCGCCTTGTTCAGATAGGTTGGCGTACCACCGCCCCAGTGCAGCTGGCTCACATGACGGCCAGCAAAAAGCGGTGCGCGATGCAGAATTTCCTGTTCAAGCGCATCAAGATAGTGGTCGGCTTTATGCTGCTGGCGAGTCACGATCTTATTACAGCCGCAAAAATAGCAGAGCTTGTGGCAGAAAGGGATGTGAACATACAGCGAAAGCGGGCGCTCAGGATAACGCACCACCGCCTGCTGGAAATCAGCCTCACTGAACGTTTCGGCAAACTCCAGCGCAGTCGGATATGAGGTATAACGCGGCCCGGAATAGTTATATTTTTGGATCAGGGCCAGATCCCAGTCGATGCTCGGTACAGACATGTTCACTCCTTCCGTTGGTGTCGCATTCGTATACGGCGGCCCGTTTTAGCCCCATTGCGGGTCATCATTCGGGTGCGCAACAACCTCTGTCGCCGCGACAACCGCCGTAGTTTAACGAATAACCACACCAGATAACATATAACCGGAAGGGTTATAAGCAGGACGATAGTGCCTGCCGGGTGCAAATGTTAGTTTCCACCTTTCAGAAGACGCATCATGTCGTCCTGCTTCTCTTCTTCTTCGTCGTCTTCATCATCTTCGTAAGAGAGGCCGAGCTGCTGCATCAGTTCATCGATACGGTCTAATTTGGCATCGACCCATTTCTGTTCTTCAGCATTCAGTTTTTCGCCTGCTTCAAGGCGTTCCAGCAGCGCGTCCAGGCGCTCATCGTTCTCCAGCATATCCAGCTCAGCCTGCGGTGAAAGCATAGGTTTCTCGCTCTTAGGTTTGTGCTGCTTGACGACTGGGGTGTCTGTCACGCCCAGTGGAATTGGCGTTTTACTGCCGATGCGCGGATCTTTCTGTTTGCTGTTTTGTGCAGCAGAACCTGATGCACTGCTACCATTCGCACGGCTCCCCGCAGAATGCCCACTGTGCTTTTTAACACGTTTGCGATCGCGTGCTTCCTGATTCAGTTCTTCACGCGTTTTGCGGTGCGCTTTTGCCGGGCGTTTTGCGCCCGCTGCAGAGGTCGGTTTTTTCATGATGTCTTGTCTTTAAGCCGTTTTATTCAGTATAGAATTGCGGCGAAATCTAGCAGAAAGCAAGCAAAGAAAAAAGGCGACAGAGCAATCTGTCGCCTTTTTTCCTGACTCACCACCCTAAACGGGTTTTACAATCCCTGTTCGCCAACAACTAACCCTGTTTATCCTTTAGCGGAATCATCCGTGATGCAGTTCCATTTCCCTTTAAAACGCCTCCTGGCGTGTCGTCCTTGTCGTCCTTGTCGTCCTGAGTCTTCGCCTCCTGGCGCTCCTGACCCTCATCCTTAAGTCATAATCCTGATGGCATCCTCGCCGTGGGTGCTACTTTACCTTTTTCACTTCTTCTGACAAGTAACGAAAGTGTACAAAAAAAGATTTTAGGAAAATTACTTAAAAATAAGATATTGATTTTAAATGTTTTGGTTAATTTCTCGCCTGGCGTTAGTCTGATATTTCCCATAGCTTTCATGGCGCATATCTCACAATGGATAGGGTATTAACGTACGCCGCATTCGCGAATGGAAAGCCTTTTGCCTGCATTCAGGTATAATCCCTCACAGAATAAGAATTTTGGAGACAAGTACGTGACTAACTGGAACTATCAACAGACGAATTTTGTCACCAGTGCGCCTGATATCCGCCATTTACCCCCAGATACCGGGATTGAAGTGGCGTTTGCGGGCCGTTCTAATGCCGGGAAATCAAGCGCCCTCAATACGCTAACTAACCAGAGAAGCCTGGCGCGTACCTCAAAAACGCCAGGGCGCACCCAGCTTATTAACTTATTTGAAGTTGCTGAAGGCAAGCGACTGGTCGATTTACCCGGTTACGGCTATGCGGAAGTTCCAGAAGAGGTAAAACTCAAATGGCAAAAAGCCCTGGGTGAATATCTGGAAAAACGCCAGTGCCTGAAAGGTCTGGTTGTACTGATGGATATCCGCCACCCGCTTAAAGATCTCGATCAGCAGATGATCCACTGGGCGGTAGCGAGTGAAATCCCTGTACTGGTGCTATTGACCAAATCCGACAAGCTGGCCAGCGGAGCACGTAAAGCACAGCTTAAAATGGTGCGTGAAGCCGCACTGGCATTCAACGGTGACGTGCAAATTGAGACGTTTTCATCGCTGAAAAAGCAAGGTGTAGATGTGTTACGCCAAAAGCTAGACAGTTGGTATAACGGACTCGAACCCGCTGTAGAAGCGGAAGAGTGATAAGAAGCGCGGCGATGTCCGCGCTTTTTTTGGCCTAAAAAAATTTTCTTTGCCGCAATAAAAAACGCCCCAGTCATTACTGACTGGGGCGGCTAAAATATTCAGCCAAATCCGATTACGTGAAGTAAAAGGTCTGAAAGATAGAACATCTTACCTCTGTACCCTACGCGAATAACTCTACTCTTTTTTTATCGCTGGACAAAGCACTTTTTGTAGTTTTTTTTCACTCTTTACATAGGTAAATCTAATGAATGTCACATAATGCGCGCTGTTATGTTGCTTACTTACATAAAAAGCGCATTACGCATCGAATCATTAGTGAGCCTGATCCCAGTTTTCACCACTTCCCACTTCCACCAGCAACGGCACATCGAGTGTCATGCTGCTTTCCATCAGTTCATGGATTTTTTTCGAAACGGCTTCCAGATCTTCGTGATGAACTTCGAACACCAGTTCATCGTGTACCTGCATGATCATGCGCACGCGCGGTTTGTCTTTTTCAAGCCACGCATCCACTGCAATCATTGCACGTTTGATAATGTCGGCTGCCGTTCCCTGCATCGGTGCGTTGATCGCTGCTCGCTCTGCTCCAGCTCGACGCGCCGCATTGCTTGACGTGATGTCCGGGAGATAAAGGCGACGGCCATCCAGCGTTTCGACGTAACCTTTTTCCTTCGCCTGCGCGCGAGTGCGTTCCATATATTCCAGAACGCCAGGATAACGCTCAAAGTAGAGATCCATGTACTTTTGCGACTCTTTACGCGGAATATTTAACTGGCGAGAAAGGCCAAACGCGCTCATGCCGTAAATCAAACCGAAATTGATCGCTTTCGCGCTGCGACGCTGATCGTTGGTCACGCTATCCAGTGGCAATCCAAAAACTTCTGCAGCCGTCGCGCGATGGATGTCCTTGCCTTCGGCAAACGCGGTCAGTAAGCCTTTGTCACGCGACAAATGCGCCATGATGCGCAGTTCAATTTGCGAATAGTCGGCAGAGACAATCAGATAATCTTTCGGCGCGATAAATGCCTGACGGATTCTGCGCCCCTCTTCATTACGAACGGGGATGTTCTGCAGGTTTGGCTCGGTAGAGGATAAACGCCCCGTCGCCGCAACCGCCTGATGATAAGAGGTGTGAACGCGACTGGTTTTGGGGTTGATCATCAACGGCAGCTTATCGGTGTAAGTCGATTTAAGCTTAGCGAGACCCCGGTATTGCAGAATCACTTTAGGTAACGGGTAATCCAGCGCCAGCTCTTCCAGTACCTCTTCAGACGTCGACGGGGCGCCACCAGGGGTTTTCTTCAGCGGCTTGATGCCTTGCTTTTCAAACAAGATAGTCTGCAACTGCTTGGTTGAGGACAGGTTGAACGGCTCACCGGCAATCTCATGGGCTTTTTGCTCAAGCTCGCTCAATCGTAGCGCGAGTTCCTCAGAATGTTTATGCAACACCGCCGGATCGATTTTGACGCCGTTGCGCTCAATGCGAGAAATAACCGGCACCAGAGGCATTTCAATATGCTCGAATACATTCAGCGGACCTTCCTGCTTTTGCAGTTTTGGCCACATTTTCAGATGCAGTTGCAGAGTGACGTCGGCGTCTTCAGCCGCGTAACGGCCCGCTTCTTCCAGCGCGATCTGATTAAACGTCAGCTGATTTTTGCCTTTACCCGCGATCTCTTCAAAGGTGACGGTTTTATGCTTAAGCCAGCGATCTGAAAGCGAATCCATATCGTGGCGACCCGCGACACTGTTCAGAATGTAAGATTCCAGCATGGTGTCATAGGCAATACCGCGCAGCTCAATGCCATAATTTTGCAAAATGCCGCGGTCAAACTTGAGGTTTTGCCCCACTTTTTTTGCGTTCTCATCTTCGAGAAGCGGTTTCAGTAATTCCAGCACGCGGTCGCGCGCGATCTGATTAGGGGCATCGAGATAGTCATGCGCAACGGGAACATAAGCCGCCATGCCAGGTTCCGTTGCAAATGACAGACCCACCATGTTGGCAGAGATATTATCAAGGCTGTCAGTTTCGGTATCAAAAGCAAAGACGGGCGCTTTTTTCAGTTTTTCAATCCAGGCAATAAGCTGCGACTCTTCAAGCACAACTTCATAGTTCTCATAAGAGAGCGTCGCTGCCTCTTCTTCCACTTCGTCTTCAGCATTGACGACGATAGTGTCTTTTGGCTTCGCGGCAGGTTTGCCGCCCTTAGCTTGCATCCATTTACCGGCTTCGACATCCGTTATCCAGCGCTTGAATTCATATTGCTTAAACAGGCCAAGCAGCTCTTCAGCAATCGGCTGCTGCACCTCAAGCTGTTCACAGGTCAGTTCTAGTTCAACGTCGGTTTTAATGGTCGCCAGTTTGTAAGAGAGGTAGGCCACCTCTTTATTCTGTTCCAGTTTCGCGGCAATGGTCTTCGCGCCACGGAATGTTAAGCCAGCGATTTTATCCGATTCGGCATAGAGGGTGTCCAGCCCACCTAACCCTTGTAGCAGCGCTTGCGCGGTCTTTTCACCTACGCCCGGCACGCCTGGGATGTTATCCGAGGAGTCACCCATCAAGGCCAGGAAATCAATAATCAGTTCTGGAGGCACGCCATATTTGGTGACGACTTCATCTGGCCCAAGAATGGTATTTGTCATGGTATTGATTAGGGTGATACCAGGGGTCACCAGCTGCGCCATGTCTTTATCACCCGTGCTGATGAGCACCGGACGACCTAATTTTTCAGCTTCGCGCGCCAGCGTACCGATGACGTCATCGGCTTCAACGCCAGAAACGGCAAGCAACGGCAAGCCCATTGCTTTCACCATGGCATGCAGAGGCTCAATTTGCGCACGCAAATCGTCCGGCATAGGTGGACGGTGGGATTTGTAATCTTCAAACAGTTCATCGCGGAACGTTTTGCCCTTCGCGTCAAAAACGACCGCTGCATGCGATGGCTGATACTGAAGGATCAGACTGCGCAGCATGTTCAGCACACCGTACATCGCGCCGGTAGGCAATCCCGCGCTATTGGTCAGAGGAGGAAACGCATGATACGCCCGATAAAGGTAAGAAGAGCCATCGACGAGAATAAGAGGGTTTTCTGGGATCTGAACCATAGTGTACGTGCCTTTAATTAATTTATGGCTCAAGGATGCCACAGACGGATGAAAACATCAGTTTTTAGCGCTGTGTACAGCAAAAGATTTCGCGATCCTCAGGATCCCTCGCAAATTCAAACTGTGGATAACTTTGTGAATACTTTCATGACATAACAATAATCGTATCTTTCAAAATATCATGTTTTATAATTTATGCTTTATGATCAAGGTACTAATGAAGTATTCCATCCGTATATTTCCGGGCGCTGATTATTTACTCTGTGTGGATATTACCTGCGCTAAAATCATTTTCAGGTGAAATACTCTGTCGCAAAATCAGTTCCAAATAATCACTTCGTGAAAGTACATCCGACTCTATGTTTTCTGATAAAATCTGCGTCCTGCCTCAGCGATACCCTCGTTGATTATCCGCTAACCACCTGAAAAACCCATCATGTCGAGATTCCTCGCTGCAGCAACCTTACTGCTCAGCATCACTTTAACGATTCTGATCACTCTCTTTTGCGCTGTGCCTATAATTCTCGCTGGCATAATAAAATTATTGCTGCCTGTTCCCATCGTTTGGCGCACAGTCTCGACATTCTGTAATTTCATGATGTATTGCTGGTGCGAAGGGTTAGCGTTCCTGCTTTGTCTAAACCCCGACCTGAAATGGGATATCCAAGGGTTAGATGGACTGAGTAAGAACAAGGGATATTTGCTGGTCTGCAATCACTATAGCTGGGCAGATATCGTCGTGTTATGCGTGCTGTTTCGCAAACACATTCCAATGAACAAATATTTTCTGAAACAGCAGTTAGCGTGGATTCCTTTTATTGGCCTGGCCTGTTGGGCATTGGATATGCCGTTTATGAAACGCTATTCACGTAGTTATCTGCTTCGCCACCCTCAGCACCGCGGTAGAGACGTTGAAACGACACGCCGTTCATGCGAAAAATTTCGCGTGCTTCCGACAACTATTGTCAATTTTGTCGAAGGGTCTCGCTTTACCGAACAGAAACGCTTGCAGGCTCGTTCCCCTTATAAAAATTTGCTGCCACCCAAAGCTGCGGGGATCGCTATGGCGATTAATGTCCTGGGGAAAAACTTCGATAAGCTGCTGAATGTCACTTTGTACTATTCAGAAAATAGCAAAAAACCGTTCTACGATATGCTCTGCGGAAAGTTAACGCACGTGGTGGTGCGGGTTAACGTTGTCGAGGTGAATGAAGAGTTGCACGGCGATTACATTAACGATAAGCACTTCAAACGTCGCTTTCAGCTTTGGCTAAACACGCTGTGGAATGATAAAGATGAGCTGATAGACAGGATTAAATCACCAAATAAAAACGCCGGCTGTTAACCGGCGTTTTCTTTTTTATTTCTTCTCAACCAGATATTTTACGGTGTCAGCGTATTGCTGCACGAAAATGTCCATGTTGCTTGCATCCATACCTTGTGGGTTCACCTGATATTTGCCATTTACGAACATGGCTGGAACACCCTGCAGCTGAAGATCCGCGGCAGCTTTTTCCTGTTGGGCGACCAGGGATTTCACGACAAAGCTATTCCATGCAGCGTCGTAATCTTCACCTTTCACACCGGCATCAACAAAGACTTTGCGAATATCGGCGGTTGTCTGAACGGTTTGGGTTTTCTGAACGGCTTCAAACATTGGCGCGGTAACTTGATCTTCCACACCTAACGCCAGTGCCACAGCCCAAGCCTGGGTCAAATCTTTGCCCAAAGGACCCAGGAATTCGACATGATATTTGGTCATTTTGGTGCCTTCAGGCAACTTTTTCTTCACGTTATCTGAAACGTGCAGCACTTCCTCAAACTGATAGCAATGTGGGCAATAGAATGAGAAAAACTCAAGCACCTGAGGCTCACCGGCGACCGGTTTTTCAAGGGTATTGAACTGCTTGCCATCGCTGAATTGAGCAGCGGATGCGCTAAATGCCAGAATCATACCTGCCAGCGCCAGCCATATTTTTTTCATGATCAACTTTCTCCTGATGTTTCCGATTAATACATTGGCGTTAATTGCAGTGGAGGTTCATTGAGAACCTTAACCTGCTCAATAAATGTGGTTGTCTGGCTGCGCCAGTAATCCTCCCCGGTTAACCACGGGAAGTTTTTAGGAAACGCGGGATCGTCCCAACGCCTGATTAGCCATGCGAGATAATATACAAAACGCATGGCGCGTAAAGGTTCAATCAGAGCGATTTCATCTGAATTGAAGGGGCTAAATTCTTCATATGCTTCAATAATGGTTTCAAGCTGCATGCGTTGTTCCGCTTTATCACCATTCAGCAGCATCCAGAGATCCTGAACCGCGGGTCCCATTCTGGCATCGTCGAGATCGACAAATAAAGGCCCGTCTCGCCACAGGATATTACCGGCATGACAATCCCCATGAAGACGCAACGTTTCTGCCTGACCATCCCAGTGCATCGCAACCGCATCAATAAGTGCATCGGTCGCTTTAAGGAAGTTTGCTTTCAGAGCCTTGGGGATCAGCGTGGCGGTTTCAAAAACCTGACGGGGTTCTGTTAAATATTCCTGAATACCGATCGCAGGACGGGCACTAAAGGTTTTTTTTCGGCCAGTCTGATGAATTCGACCCAGATAGCGGGCAACCCACTCCATTTGATCGATATTATCGGACTCAAACTGACGGCCGCCGAGACTTGGGAAAACAGCATAAAAAAAGCCTTTATGCGTCAATAACGTTTGGTTATCAAATTGAATCGGTGCGGCTACAGGAATCTCGTCATTAACGAGATCCAGAGCGAACTGATGCTCTTCCTGAATTTGCTCAGCAGACCAACGTTGAGGCCGATAAAATTTAACGACAAAACGCTGGCGGTCTTCATCCTGAAATTGATAGACGCGGTTTTCATAGCTGTTAAGGGGTGTTAACCCGGAGTCTACGCGGATACCCTGCTCGAACAGGGCATCCATAATGGTATCCGGGTGTAATGTCTGGAAAGTAAAAGACTTGTCGTTCATCCGATCATCCGGAAATTATACGAATGATTCAGGATATCATTTCACAGCGATTTCGGTGGCGCCTCTTACAAGGTTTTACTCTTTAATTACACCACGGGCGCGTAGAAGTGCGGTTTTAAAGTCTTCTTCGTAATCTTTCTTTATCCCTGGAATCGCAGCATCTTTTGCAGAATCGCGCATTTTGAGGTGATAGATCAGAATGTCATCAGAAAGGTCTGTCAGTTCGCCGTCATAACCTGACTCTTTCGCCAGTTTCTGTAAAAATTGGATTAGATTCAGTTCAGGCTCTTTTTGCCAGGCTGGCTGGAGGAGTTCAATAACTTCGTTCAGACGTTTACATTTCATTGCGATGCTCCTTTCGTTTATGGGAATACGTTATCAGGGTCAATCCCACAATAAAAGAGGCGATATTTGTGAATCAATGCAAGGAAGTACTCGCTGTGGTTCTGGCAGGTGGGAGAGCGACACGAATGGGTGGAAGAGATAAGGGCTTACAAGAACTTGATGGAAAGCCTTTATGGAAGCACGTGGCCGATACGCTTAGTAAGCAAGTCGATACGATCGCTATTAGTGCTAACCGGCATATCGATATTTATCAGCAAAGTGGTTATCCCGTCTATCAAGACAGTCTTGATGATTATCCGGGGCCTTTAGCCGGTATGCTCAGCGTTATGCAGCGGTCAGTGCGAGAATGGTTTCTCTTTTGCCCATGTGATACGCCTTTTATTCCAACTTGTCTTGCTGAGCGGCTGGTCAACAATCGGAATAATGCTTCTGTCGTCTGGGTACATGATGGTGAGCGAGATCATCCCACTATTGCATTGATTAATAGAAAGTTAATTGCTGAATTGAAAGCATACCTGACCTCCGGAGAACGTCGAGTGATGATGTTCATGCGTCAATCCGGCGGTCATTCAGTCGATTTTAGCGACCAAAAATCTGCTTTTATTAACGTGAATACAGCTGAAGATCTGCGAAATATACAGGGGACTGTATGAAACCCGTTTTAGCCATCGCCGCGTGGAGTGGCACAGGTAAAACATCTCTTCTTAAAAAACTCATTCCTGCGCTTTACGCCCGAGGTATCCGTACTGGGGTAATTAAGCATACCCATCACAATATGGATATCGATAAACCGGGTAAAGACAGTTACGAATTGCGCCGCGCTGGCGCTGCGCAAACCATGGTTGCCAGTGCGCAGCGATGGGCACTGATGACTGAAACACCAGAAAAAGACACACTCGATCTCAATTATCTTGTGAGTCGTATGGATCATTCAGCACTGGATCTGGTTTTCGTTGAGGGATTTAAGCATGATTCGGTGGCTAAAATACTGTTGTTCAGACAGGGTACCGGGCATGGAATCGATGAGTTAACGTTGGATCAGGATGTGATTGCCGTTGCCAGTGATGTTTCACTGACAATACAGATGCCAGTTTTAAATCTCAATGATACGGATGAGATTGCCGATTTTATAGAGGTGTGGCTACAGACGCAGTAAACATCTGGCCAACGTATCAGACTGGCTTGTTTTCTGCACAGCTCACCCAAAAAACACAAGCAAAAAACCCCGGACCTTGCGGACCGGGGTTCTTCTTTATTGATGCCTGGCAGTTCCCTACTCTCACATGGGGAGACCCCACACTACCATCGGCGCTACGGCGTT
>Ga0302347_1002373_pt1 | contig 19388 bp, 15 predicted proteins | sample PhyWR1_FD_202178 | JGI IMG/M metagenome (GOLD analysis project Ga0302347, IMG submission 202178) | Leaf surface microbial communities from wheat plants in UC Gill Tract Community Farm, Albany, California, United States - DLSL W.R1 (v2)... | ecosystem: Host-associated > Plants > Phyllosphere >...
TATTCATCATTTACGGGGGGTGTTGCTCATCTGATCGCCTTATAACTGGCCTGTTTTCAGTCGAAATCGTTATGTTTAATGCACATTGGCTTCAGCCCATCGTTATTTTCTATTTCATATATCGTTAACAAAAAAGGCGCGCTCTTTTTTTAAGGCGACAAATTCCCTACAATCTCGGGCAATGACTGCCAACAATTATGGGGATCTCATGGGCACGGCGAAACACAGCAAACTATTAATTCTTGGCTCCGGCCCTGCGGGCTATACCGCGGCTGTCTATGCTGCACGCGCAAATTTACATCCGGTGTTAATCACTGGTATGGAAAAAGGCGGTCAATTGACCACCACTACAGAAGTGGAAAACTGGCCGGGCGATCCGAACGATCTTACCGGGCCACTGTTGATGGAGCGTATGCATGAGCATGCGGCCAAGTTTGAAACTGAAATTCTGTTTGATCATATTCATACAGTCGATCTGCAAAATCGCCCTTTCCGCCTGACCGGTGATAGTGCGCAATACACTTGCGATGCGCTGATTATCGCGACCGGTGCATCGGCTCGTTACCTCGGCCTGCCCTCTGAAGAAGCGTTTAAAGGCCGTGGCGTTTCCGCGTGCGCGACCTGCGACGGATTTTTCTATCGCAATCAGAAAGTCGCGGTGATCGGCGGCGGAAATACGGCGGTAGAAGAAGCGCTTTATCTGGCAAATATTGCCTCAGAAGTCCATTTGATCCACCGTCGCGACAGCTTCCGTGCGGAAAAAATCCTTATCAAGCGTCTGATGGATAAAGTGGAAAGCGGTAATATTGTCCTCCATACCCATCGTACGCTGGAAGAAGTCACTGGCGATCAAATGGGCGTCAGCGGTCTGCGCCTGCGGGATACTCAGCGCGACAATGTTGAAACGCTGGAGGTCGCCGGTTTGTTCGTTGCCATCGGCCACAGCCCGAATGCCGCTATCTTTGACGGTCAGCTGGCGCTGGAAAACGGCTACATTAAAGTGCAGTCCGGCATTCACGGTAATGCCACCCAGACCAGCGTACCCGGCGTATTCGCCGCCGGCGATGTCATGGATCACATCTACCGTCAGGCCATTACCTCTGCCGGTACGGGCTGTATGGCAGCGCTGGATGCTGAACGTTATCTCGATGGTTTAGCAGAAAGTAGCAAATAATCTTTACAAGTCAGTAACAAAGGTAAATAAGGCGACTATAGGTCGCCTTTATTTTTGCGTCGTTGTAACATTGCCGTGCCTGATATTCTAATAACTCACCTGCTAAGCACGTAATGAATAAAACCCGTCAACAAGAGTTAACCCGCTGGTTAAAACAGCAAAGTGTGATCTCCCGCCGCTGGCTGATGATGTCTCGTCTGCTGGGACTGGTGAGCGGCCTGTTAATTGTGGCTCAGGCCTGGATGCTGGCACAGATCCTACAGCATATGATCATGGATAATATTCCGCGTGAAGCGCTATTACTGCCCTTTATTCAATTGATCCTGATTTTTATTGTGCGCGCCTGGGTTGTCTGGCTGCGTGAAAAAGTCGGTTTTCACGCCGGACAACACATTCGATTTGCCCTACGGCGTCAGGTTCTGGACCGCCTGCAACAGGCCGGGCCGGCCTGGATTCAGGGTAAACCGGCAGGAAGCTGGGCAACATTAATTATCGAGCAGATCGACGATATGCACGATTACTATGCCCGCTATTTGCCACAAATGGCTCTGGCGACCTTTGTGCCGCTGCTTATTGTGATCGCTATTTTCCCCTCTAACTGGGCAGCGGCACTGATCTTACTCGGCACCGCACCGCTAATCCCTTTGTTTATGGCGATGGTCGGGATGGGCGCCGCTGATGCTAATCGGCGTAATTTCCAGGCGCTGGCGCGGCTGAGCGGCCATTTCCTTGACCGCCTGCGCGGGATGGAAACCCTGCGCACATTCGGACGTGGCGATGCTGAAATTGATAATATTCGCCGGGCTTCGCAGGATTTTCGCCAGCGGACAATGGAAGTGCTGCGTCTCGCCTTTCTTTCCTCCGGGGTACTGGAGTTTTTCGCCTCACTCTCCATCGCGTTAGTGGCGGTTTATTTTGGCTTCTCTTATCTTGGCGAGTTAAATTTTGGTCATTATGGCACAGGCGTTACGCTTGCTGCCGGGTTCCTTGCGCTGATCCTTGCTCCCGAATTCTTCCAGCCGCTGCGCGATCTCGGCACGTATTATCATGCTAAAGCGCAGGCAGTAGGCGCGGCAGACAGTCTGAAAACGTTTATGGAAGCCCCATTAGCCTCTCCTGAACGGGGTGAAAAGCAGCTTAATGCCCAGCAGGCTGTTTCACTTCGCGCCCGCGATGTAATGATTAAATCGCCGGAGGGTAAGGTTCTCGCCGGTCCTCTTAATTTTGACCTTGCAGCCGGACAACGCGTGGTGTTGATCGGCCAGAGCGGCTCGGGGAAAAGCTCACTCCTGAGCATGCTCTCTGGTTTTCTGCCTTATGACGGTTCGCTACTTATCAACGAGGTTGAATTACGCGAGCTTGAGCCTGAGCTCTGGCGTCAGCAGTTAAGCTGGGTAGGACAAAACCCGCAGCTTCCGGCGGCAACGATTCGCGATAACGTCTTACTGGCAAAACCTGATGCCTCTGAAGCGGAGCTGCATTCAGCTCTGACGCGAGCATGGGTAAGCGAATTTACGCAACAGTTGCCACACGGCATTGATACGCAGCTTGTCGATCAGGCCGGAGGTTTATCGGTGGGTCAGGCCCAGCGCGTCGCCGTCGCGCGTGCGCTACTGACCCCGAGTCGTTTATTACTCCTGGATGAACCCTCAGCCAGTCTTGACGCGCACAGCGAACAGCGCGTTATGCAGGCCCTCAACGAGGCCTCGCGACAACAAACCACCCTGATGGTGACTCATCAGCTCGAGGATCTGGCCGCGTGGGATTCCATCTGGGTGATGCAGGATGGGCAGATTGTCGAGCAGGGTCATTTTAGCGAGCTGATTGAGGCTAATGGTGCATTTGCCAGCCTGCTTGCTCACCGTCAGGAGGATATTTAAATGCGCGTATTACGTCCTTATCTTGCGCTTTATAAACGGCACAAAAGGTTGCTGACGCTGGGTATTATTCTCGCGATTGTTACTCTGCTCGCCAGTATCGGGCTGTTAACCCTCTCCGGCTGGTTTTTATCCGCTTCCGCCGTCGCCGGATTTGCCGGCGCCTATACCTTTAACTACATGCTGCCCGCGGCGGGCGTGCGCGGTGCGGCTATTATCCGTACTGCCGGACGTTATTTTGAGCGGCTGGTCAGCCATGATGCGACCTTCCGGGTACTTCAGCATCTGCGGGTGTTTACCTTCAGCAAAATTCTTCCGCTCTCGCCTGCCGGACTGGCCCGCTTTCGACAGGGAGAGTTGCTGAATCGTCTGGTAGCAGACGTCGATACGCTTGACCATCTCTATCTGCGGGTGATTTCGCCGCTTATTGGTGCCCTGGTGGTGATCGTGGTTGTCACTTGTGGACTCAGCCTGCTGGATATAACTCTGGCCCTCACTCTGGGCGGCATTATGCTTCTGACGCTGTTGCTGCTTCCGCCGCTGTTTTATCAGGCAGGTAAACCCGTCGGCGAGAGTCTGACCAGTTTGCGCGGGCAATATCGGCAGCAGTTGACCGCCTGGCTTCAGGGGCAAGCGGAGCTGTCGCTGTTTAATGCCAGTCACCGCTACTGTCAGCAGATGGAGAATACCGAATTAAGCTGGCACGATGCCCAGCGCAGACAGTCAGAGCTGACTGCCCTTTCACAAGCGCTGATGTTGTTGATCGGTGGCGCTGCCGTTGTCGTGATGTTGTGGATGGCCTCTGGCGGCGTGGGTGATAACGGCCGTCCTGGCGCGCTGATCGCCCTTTTTGTTTTCTGTGCGCTTGCCGCGTTTGAAGCCCTCGCGCCGGTGACCGGCGCATTCCAGCATCTTGGTCAGGTCATGGCCTCGGCCATCCGTCTCACGCAAATTATTGAGCAGCCGCCAGAAGTCGTTTTCAACGCACAGCCTGCCGCACCGCTGACAGCCGTCAGCCTTCAACTGCACAAGGTGACGTTTTGTTACCCGCAGCACGAACAGCCAGCACTAAATAACATCAGCCTGAATGTTGCTGCAGGCGAGCATATTGCGATCCTCGGTCGTACCGGCTGCGGTAAATCAACCCTGCTACAGCTGCTGACCCGGGCATGGGATCCTCAGCATGGGGAGCTATTGATCAACGGCTCCCCCGCTGCGGATCTCGATGAAATCACGCTGCGCCGCGCCATGACAATGGTACCCCAGCGCGTTCATCTTTTTAGCGCCACGCTGCGTGACAATCTGCTGCTGGCAGCCCCAGAGGCCAGTGATGAAAAGCTGGCTGCCGCTCTGACCCGCACCGGTCTTGAGAAGCTGCTGGAAGACAGTGGTTTAAACAGCTGGCTGGGGGAAGGCGGGCGTCAGCTTTCAGGCGGTGAACTGCGCCGTCTGGCCATTGCGCGGGCGCTACTGCATGATGCGCCGCTGCTGCTGCTTGATGAGCCGACGGAAGGACTGGATGCCACCACTGAAAGTCAAATTCTCGATCTTCTGGCAACCGTCGCTAAAGAAAAAACGCTGCTGATGGTGACGCATCGTCTGCGAGGGCTGGCGCGTTTTGATCGCATAATAGTGATGGACAACGGGCGCATTATTGAGCATGGTAATCACGCAGAATTGCTGACGAACAAGGGGCGTTATTACCAGTTTAAACAGCGCCTGTAGACTATTATTGAGCGGTTCGTCTTGCTGTGGAGTAGCACTAACATGCGCCTGGTCCAGTTGTCCCGACATTCAATTGCGTTTCCCTCCCCCGAGGGTGCGCTGCGTGAACCTAATGGTTTACTGGCATTAGGCGGCGATCTTAGCCCTGCACGGCTATTAATGGCCTATCAGCACGGTATTTTCCCGTGGTTTTCGCCGGGCGATCCTATCTTGTGGTGGTCGCCCGATCCGCGTGCAGTACTATGGCCACAGCATTTTCATATCAGCCGCAGCATGAAGCGGTTCCATAAAACGTCGCCTTATCGCGTGACGCTTAATCAGGCTTTTGATCGGATTATTGAAGCATGCGCACTCGACCGCGATGAAGGCACATGGATAACCCAGGAGATTATTCGCGCTTATCAGCGTTTGCATCAGCTGGGCCACGCGCATTCTATTGAAGTCTGGCGGGAGAATACGCTGGTGGGCGGAATGTATGGCGTCTGTCAGGGTGCACTATTTTGTGGAGAATCCATGTTCAGCCGGGCGGAAAATGCCTCTAAAACAGCGCTGCTAACCTTTTGCGCAGATTTCTGCCTTCATGGCGGGCAGTTGATCGACTGTCAGGTATTAAATAGCCATACCGCCTCCCTCGGCGCAGTTGAAATCCCTCGCCGCCACTATCTGGAATATCTTGAAAAGCTTCTGCCGCTGGCGCTGACCGCTGATTTCTGGCAGCCGCGTACGTTATTTATGCCTGAAGGGTAAATGTTTTCGGCACAATCTTTGTCAGGATGCTATAATCTTCGCGCAAAGTTGCTTTTGCCCATTGCCCCGCCACCGTTTGGGATCAGTTCGAACCAGGTTTTACCCTCGTCTCCCCTTTACGTTTGCGCTTGTCGTACGCCAAAGCCGTGTGCAGCAGAGCAATGCGCCAAAATTACTTTTTGCGTTTTATGCGCTGAAAACTTTACTTAATTGATGAACTTCGGCATTATCTTGCCGGTTCAAAACAATGGTAGTGATACCCCAGAGGACTAGATGGCCAAAGAAGACAATATCGAAATGCAGGGTACCGTTCTTGAAACGCTGCCTAATACTATGTTCCGCGTAGAACTGGAAAACGGTCACGTGGTTACTGCGCACATCTCCGGTAAGATGCGTAAAAACTACATCCGCATTCTGACGGGCGACAAAGTGACCGTCGAGCTGACCCCGTACGACCTGAGCAAAGGCCGCATTGTCTTCCGTAGTCGCTGATTGTTTTCACGTCCTGTAGCGGCGTACAGATACCGAAAGGCCGGGAATTTTCCCGGCCTTTTTTGTTTATTTTCCCGGGTTAAGTCAGTTCAATAATATTACGTCGTCTGGCCCGGGTTCTGTAGACGCTATTTAATTTACTGCCGGGTGAAGCGGTCTTTTGACCTGGTTCTAATCCAGCCGGGCCAGAGAACTTCACGCATTTTGACCATTAATAATAAAAAAGCGGACTGTCACCAGTCCGCTTTTATCACTTTAAACGTCGCTTAATGCGCGGTTTCCGCTTTGCGCTTTTGCGCACTCTGGAAATCGTAGGTCAGCGCGTTTTTCTCTTTATCCAGCGCCACAGTCACCTGCCCGCCGTCCACCAGCGAACCAAACAGCAGTTCGTTAGCCAGCGGTTTTTTCAGGTTATCCTGCACAATGCGCGTCATTGGACGCGCGCCCATTGCCCGGTCGTAGCCTTTTTCTGCCAGCCAGTCGCGCGCTTCCTGGCTGACTTCCAGCGACACGCCTTTCTGGTCAAGCTGCACCTGGAGTTCGACAATAAACTTATCAACCACCTGGTGAATAACCTCGGTTGAGAGGTGATCAAACCAGATAATGTTGTCCAGACGGTTGCGGAACTCCGGCGTAAAGATCTTCTTGATCTCTTCCATCGCGTCAGTGCTGTTATCCTGGTGGATAAGCCCCATCGATTTACGTTCGGTTTCCCGTACCCCGGCGTTGGTGGTCATCACCAGGACCACATTACGGAAGTCCGCTTTACGACCGTTGTTGTCGGTCAGCGTCCCGTTGTCCATCACCTGCAACAGCAGATTAAAGACGTCAGGATGCGCTTTTTCGATTTCGTCCAGCAGCAGTACCGCATGCGGATGTTTGATGACAGCATCCGTTAACAGCCCGCCCTGATCAAATCCCACGTATCCCGGAGGCGCACCAATCAGCCGGCTGACGGTATGACGCTCCATATACTCGGACATATCAAAGCGCAACAGTTCAATCCCCAGCGCCTTTGACAACTGTACTGTGACTTCGGTTTTACCGACGCCTGTCGGTCCGGCAAACAGGAAGGACCCTACCGGTTTATGGTCATGACCCAGTCCGGCGCGCGCCATCTTGATAGCTTCAGTCAGCGCTTCAATCGCTTTATCCTGCCCAAAGACCAGCATTTTCAGGCGGTCGCCGAGGTTTTTCAGGGTATCGCGATCGCTTTGCGAGACGCTCTTCTCAGGAATACGCGCAATACGTGCGACGACAGATTCAATGTCGGCGACGTTAACGGTTTTCTTGCGTTTGCTCACCGGCATGAGACGTGCGCGTGCGCCCGCTTCATCAATAACGTCAATTGCCTTATCCGGCAGGTGACGGTCGTTGATGTATTTCACCGCCAGCTCTACCGCTGCGCGCACCGCTTTCGCGGTATAGCGTACATCGTGATGCGCTTCGTACTTCGGTTTCAGGCCGTTAATGATCTGTACCGTTTCTTCCACCGAAGGCTCGGTTACATCGATTTTCTGGAAACGACGCGCCAGAGCCCGATCCTTTTCAAAGATGTTACTGAATTCCTGATAGGTAGTAGAGCCCATCACGCGGATTTTGCCGCTGGAAAGCAGGGGTTTGATAAGGTTAGCGGCATCGACCTGACCGCCGGATGCAGCACCTGCACCGATGATAGTGTGGATCTCGTCGATAAACAGAATACTGTTTTCATCCTGCTCAAGCTGTTTGAGCAACGCTTTGAAACGCTTCTCAAAGTCACCACGGTATTTGGTGCCCGCCAGCAATGAGCCGATATCCAGCGAATAGATGGTGCAATCAGCCATGATTTCCGGCACGTCGCCGCGCACAATACGCCAGGCCAGACCTTCCGCGATGGCCGTTTTACCGACGCCGGATTCACCAACCAGAAGCGGGTTGTTTTTACGACGACGGCACAATACCTGGATCGCGCGTTCAAGTTCTTTATCGCGACCAATCAGCGGATCAATACCGCCTACGCGAGCAAGCTGGTTGAGGTTGGTTGTGAAATTTTCCATCCGATCCTCCCCGCCTGCTTGTTCTTCTGCGCCGGGCTGGCTTCCCTGATCGGAAGACTGGCTCGGCTCGTCTTTACGGGTGCCGTGAGAGATGAAATTCACCACATCAAGGCGGCTGACTTCATGTTTACGTAACAGGTAGGCGGCCTGCGATTCTTGTTCGCTAAAGATGGCCACGAGGACGTTCGCCCCGGTCACTTCACTGCGACCAGAAGACTGAACGTGGAAAACCGCGCGCTGCAGGACCCGCTGGAAGCTGAGCGTCGGCTGCGTGTCGCGCTCCTCTTCGCTGGCGGGCAGCACCGGAGTAGTTTGTTCGATGAAGGCCTCAAGTTCCTGACGCAGTGCCACCAGGTCTACGGTGCACGCTTCAAGTGCCTCGCGGGCGGATGGATTACTGAGCAACGCGAGCAGCAAGTGCTCTACGGTCATAAACTCGTGTCGGTGCTCGCGCGCTCTGGCGAAAGCCATGTTTAAACTGAGTTCCAGTTCCTGGTTGAGCATTGGGCACCCCCCTCAATAGTTTGCCTTATCAGGCTTTTTCCAGCGTACACAGCAACGGATGCTCGTTCTCCTTTGCATAGTTGTTCACCATCACCACTTTCGTCTCCGCGACCTCGGCGGTAAAGACCCCACAAATGGCTTTACCCTGATAGTGAACAGTAAGCATCAGTTGCGTTGCACGTTCTACATCATAAGAAAAGAACTTTTGCAGCACGTCAATAACAAATTCCATCGGCGTGTAATCATCGTTCATTAATATAACTTTATACATAGATGGCGGTTTTAGCGCGTCGCGTAGCTCATCTTCTGTAATTTGATCAAAATCCAGCCAGTCTCTTGCTTTACTCATTGTCAGTCGTCATCTTCAGTTACGGTTACCGTTTCGCTTTTACCACCGCTGACATGAGTCTATGCATGCTATGAATCTACAACAGATATTAGATAACTATCATCTATCGTTATCATCCGCGACTTCTGTCACATTCCTGGTCAATAGCGTTAACTGCTTCAAATTTTAACGCATTTTACCCGGTTCTACTTCGTGAATTGCTTGACGCGATGCCTGATTTCTCTAAATTGTACAGGCCGGAGTTGATGAGGTTTTGAACAACTCCCATTCCAGCACCGGTTCGTTCCATCTTACTTGCAAAAGATCTATGAAGGATGTCGAAGCATGGAAACGGGTATAGTTAAGTGGTTTAACAATGCCAAAGGGTTTGGCTTTATCTGCCCCGAGGGCGGCGGCGAGGATATTTTCGCCCATTATTCAACCATTCAAATGGATGGCTACAGAACGCTTAAAGCCGGGCAATCCGTCCGGTTTGATGTTCACGAGGGACCAAAAGGCAATCATGCCAGCCTGATCGTCCCCTTCGAAGCTGAAGCCGCTGCATAGCTTATCAACTTCATTGTGTACATCCCACCGTCAAAATGCCAGCCTTTATCACTGGCATTTTTTTATGCTTACTCGCGGGCGAGCGCGTCGACAGGATCGAGCCGGGCCGCATTACGCGCTGGCAGCCAGCCAAACAGCACGCCGGTAAGGGTAGAACACAGAAACGCGGTCAGCAGCGCGACGGGAGAAAAACCAATTTCCCAGCCCGGCAAAAAGAGCTGTAGCGTAAAAGCAATCAGCATTGACAGGCTCACACCCAGTGCACCGCCAACCAGACAGACCAGCACCGCCTCAATTAAAAACTGCTGCAATACGTCGCTGGCCCTCGCCCCGACTGCCATACGAATGCCGATTTCCCGCGTCCGCTCGGTAACCGACACCAGCATAATATTCATCACGCCGATCCCGCCGACCAGCAGCGAAATAACCGCTACCAGCGTCAGGAACATCTGAAGAGTACGTGTGGTCTTTTCCGCCGTTTTCAAGACGCTGTCCATATTCCAGGTGAAGAAATCCTTTCGGCCATGACGTAAGGTCAGCAAACGCGTCAGCTGCTGCTCTGCCTGAGCACTCTCATAACCGTCGTTAACCCGCACCGTAATGGAGTTAAGCCAGGACTGGCCCATAATTCTTCCGGCCATGGTGGTGTACGGCAGCCAGACGCGGAGGATTTTGCTGCTGCCAAACATCGACTGTTTCTCTTCCGCCACGCCGATAACCGTGGCTGGCATATTACCGACCAGAATAATTTCGCCGACCACGTGAGTTTTATTGGGGAAAAGCTGACGTCGGGTATTGCTGTCGAGGACTGCCACCTGCGCACGCCCTTTCAACTGTTCGTCGTTAAACGTGGTACCTTCGCTGAAGGTCATCCCGTAGACATTAAAATACTGCCCGCTCACGCCGTTGGCGCTGGCCGCCATATCCAGATTGTTGTAGCGCAGCCGCAGACTTTGTGAAACCGCAGGCGTCGCGGACTTTACCCACGGCTGTTTCTGAATAGCGGCCAGATCGTCATATTTGAGTGACTGCTGATACTGCGGATCGTCATCGCCATAATCTTTTCCGGGATAGACATCAATAGTATTGGTGCCTATTGCGCGGATATCCGCCAGTACCAGCTCTTTAGCGGCGTCACCGACAACCACAATCGACACCACAGAGGCAATGCCAATAATGATCCCCAGCATGGTAAGCAACGTGCGCATTTTATTCGCCGCCATCGCCAGCCATGCCATCGTAAGGGCTTCACGAAAGCTGCTGCAAAACTGCCGCCAGCCAGAAACCGGCCCCTGGTGGATCTGTTTTAGCGCCGCGGAGGCGGTTGTTTTCGCCGGCGGATTACTGATAATTTCGCCATCGCGGATTTCAATGATCCGTTCCGCCTGCGCAGCCACATCAGGATCGTGAGTGACGATGATTACCGTATGCCCGCGATCGCGTAGCTGATGGAGGATCGCCATGACTTCTTCACCGGAACGGCTGTCCAGCGCGCCGGTGGGTTCATCGGCCAGGATCACCTGACCGCCGTTCATCAGGGCGCGGGCGATACTAACGCGCTGCTGCTGGCCGCCTGAAAGCTGGGAGGGCTGGTAATCCGCCCGTTCCGCAAGCCCCAGCCGCTCAAGAAGCGCCCGCGCCCGTTTTAAACGCACGGCGCGCTCTGTCCCGGCGTACACCGCCGGAACCTCTACGTTTTGCGCAGCGCTGAGATGAGATAACAAATGATAGCGCTGGAAGATAAAGCCAAAATGTTCGCGGCGCAGGCGTGCCAGCGCGTCGCCGTCAAGAGTAGCAATATCGGTTCCGGCCACCCGGTAAGTCCCGCCGGTTGGCTTATCCAGGCAGCCAATAATATTCATCAGGGTCGACTTGCCGGAGCCTGAAGCGCCCACAATCGCCACCATTTCTCCGGCTTCAATGCGCAGCGAAACGCCTTTCAGCACGTCAACGCTGCCCTCCCCTGATGAATAGCTGCGGCGAATGTCCGTCAGTTCAAGCAGTGCCGTCACGGTTTATCTCCCGGCTGCTTTTCACCCACAATCACTTCATCGCCTTCTTCCAGCCCTTTCACCACTTCAACGCTGGTGTCATTGCGTGCACCGAGGATCACTTCACGATCGTGGGCCTCGCCGTTGCGCAGCAAACGTACGTTATAACGATTATCACCGGTCGCATCGCCAAGCGCTGAAAGGGGGATGGTCAGCACATTACGCACGCCGGAAAGCTGAATATGAACCTGAGCGGTCATCTCCAGACGGAGTATGCCTTTCGGGTTTGGCACTTCAAAACGGGCGTAGTAGAAAATGGCATCGTTGACCTTTTCCGGCGTCGGGAGAACGTCTTTTAGCGTCCCTTCGTAGCGGGTAAGCGGATCACCCAGCACCGTAAACCACGCCTTAAGGCCAGGCTTCAGGTGGATAACATCGGCCTCGGACACCTGGGCTTTCACCAGCATGGTGCTGAGATCGGCAAGCGTCAGAATATTCGGGGCCTGCTGGGCGGCAATCACCGTTTGTCCCTGCTTGGTGGTGATCTCCGTTACTTCGCCAGCCATGGGCGCGACGATCCGGGTATAATCAAGATTGGTTTTCGCCGTACTGAGCGTTGCCTGATTACGCTGGATTTGCGCGTCGAGGGTGCCAATTTGCGCCTGCTTAACTTCAAGCTCGGTGGCCGCGGTGTCCAGATCCTGGCGTGAAATCGCCTGAGTACGCGCCAGTTGCTGTTGACGACCAAGCGTGACCTTCGCCAGCTGCATTTCAGCCACCGCCTGACGACGCTGCGCGCGCAGTTCCATTAGCGTGGCTTCGACTTCTTTAATCTGGTTTTCGGCCTGCTCGGGATCGATAACCCCTAATAGCCGATCTTTTTCCACCTTGTCGCCAATATTGACCGACAGGGTTTTCAGCTGCCCACTAACCTGTGCGCCGACATCAACTTTACGCAGGGCGTCCAGTTTCCCGGTAGCCAGAACCGCCTGCTCAAGATTGCCCTTACGTACAATCAGGGTCTGGTACTGCGGTTGCGGCGCATTAAGCTTATGCCACAGCCAGGCAGCGGCTATCACCATGATAACCACCAGCAGTAACCAGCGTTTTTTGCCTTTTCCCTTTAAATTCATAAAAATTCCAGATACCTGAGCGTTTAATGCGAGGCGCTAATTCTATCGCAATCCGCTGTCAACGAAAGGTTAATGATACGCAATAAACTGTTAATCAGCGCGTCCACGTGCCAGCCACAGCACCCGCGAGAACATTTTTCGCAGTAGGACCGGAATTGACTCCGTGCCGCGCCGTCCCGCCTCCATGGCCACTTCGATCGCCAGATCCGGCTTTGATGAGCGGTGAATCGCTTTAGTAATGATACGCCGCGGGTTTAGCGACGCCGTTTCCGGGATCTGTGCTACCCGGTAGTAAACGTCCGCAAATCCCTGGCGATACATAAAGTGCTCCATATCCAGCGCAGGCAGCGCGGTTAAATGGTCGCGCTCCTGCTGATGGTCGTTATTGAGTAATCCGCGCACGGTCGAGGCGTATTTTTTCCCGGCCTCATCACCGTCCACCAGTACGTGCCATTCAATTCCCATGCGGCGGGCGAACTTGATGAGCGGTTTTAACCCGGACTGGGCAAACTCAATCACCTTCACCCCTTCCGCATCAAAGTGGTGACCGCACTGGCGCGCCAGTTCATTGATGACCCAGGTTTCCGTCTCACCCTCGACCAGCAGCCAGCAGCGGGCAAACAGCGATGAAGGACGATTAAAACGAATATGAAAGGCAATTCGTCGGCCATCTTCAGCGCTCAGTCCTCCCGGCCCCAGCCGCCAGGCTGCTACCCGCGATGACTCGCGCACCAGTCGGCAGACATGCTCAACCGGCGTCAGCGATAACAGTTCGCCAGAGTTGGTGGTCGTCACCTGCTGGAGCGGCAACAGGTTCAGTAAACGCCAGGCGACAGAGAGCATAATCGGATGTAGCCGGGTTTCCGGATCTTCAATAAGCAATAACGGGCGAGCATCCCTGTCCAGCCTGACCGTACCTTTTGCCTGTAACAGCGTAGAAAACAGCCCAAGAAGGATCACCCGGTGGCTACGCCCGCCGGGGCTGTCGATCATCCGGTTAATAATATCCAGATAGCGCCAGCTCTGCTGTTCATTACGCGAACGGCGGCGGATCACGCGATGTCGGGTTTCTCCTGCGCTGTGCTCGGCAAAATAATGCTCCAGCAACTGGGCCATGGCCGACAATCCCTGACGGAGCTGTCCGTCAGACAGGTTTTGTGGCCTGTCGACCAGTTCGCGGGTCAGGAAGTCCAGCTGGCGGGCAGTCGCCTCTACCTGCGGGAAATCCGCGACGGTACCATGACGAATTCGTCGCATAAAACGAGCGTCGCGCAGGCGCAGGACGGGCATCAGGCGTATGAGATGACGCGCCATGTCGTCGATCCCGACGAGCGGTAGCGAATGGCCGTCAGCATTGAGGAAACCGCGCAGCGTCATTACCGCGCCATCGTCCGCCAGCTCCCCTTCCAGCCGGTAAAAAATTCGCTGATACCCATCATCACCCGGTACCCAGCAGGGGGAAAGCGCGTGGAAACGGCGGGCATGGTGGCGGCCAGGAAAGGCCTCACGAAAGGTCAGAATGATGTGCAGATGATGCTCACGCCCCGCCACGTCGCCCGCAGGAAACCAGAAGTCATCAGGCACAAAATGATAGAGTTCAGTACCCGGTGCAAGGATCAGCGTCAGCGCGTCCAGCAGGCTGGATTTACCCCACGCGTTTTCACCGATCAGAACATTGTTCTCTTCGAGCATCAATGATAAACGATTGATCCCGCGAAAACCGACGATATCCACACGTTCAAGAAGCATAAATTCTCCTTAACTTTGGTTATATCCCTGGAGTTGATTGTATATCACCCATTTTCTTTTCCGGCACTGTTTTGCCGCGTTCGCCTGGCGCAGCACGCCAGGTATTTTGCATAATTTTTCTTTTTTATTGCACCTTTACTCATTTGGCGCTTTTGGGTAGTGTCAACAAGCACTACTATTTATTGAGAAGGGACTGGGGTTTCATGCTGTCGGGTCTGTTAATTATTCTTTTGCCGTTGATTTTGGGCTATTTAATTCCTCTGCGCTACACCGCCGCGCTTAAAATTATTAATCGTTTATTAAGCTGGATTGTTTACGTTATTCTTTTTTTCATGGGCATCAGTCTGGCGTTTCTCGATAATTTGACGAGTAATCTGCTGGCTATTTTTCACTATTCTGCGGTCAGTGTTGCCGTTATTTTACTGTGTAATATTGCTGCCCTGGTCTGGCTCGAACGCGTTCTGCCGTGGCGGCATCGTCATCAGCAGGAAAAGTTACCTTCACGTATCGCGATGGCACTGGAGTCATTAAAACTGTGTGGCGTAGTGATCCTTGGCTTTGCCCTCGGTCTGACTCATCTCCCGGTTTTACAACATGCCACCGAGGCCAGCGAATATACGCTGATCTTTTTACTGTTTTTAATTGGCGTCCAGTTGCGTAATAACGGTATGACGCTGAGGCAAATTGTGCTTAACCGTCGCGGCATGATTGTCGGGGTGATGGTGGTGGCAAGCTCTATGATCGGCGGCGCGCTTAACGCGTTTTTACTCGACCTGCCGCTGCGAACCAGTCTGGCAATGGCCTCTGGCTTCGGCTGGTATTCACTCTCCGGAATATTGCTTACCGAAGCCTTCGGTCCGGTGATTGGCAGCGCCGCCTTTTTTAACGATCTGGCGCGCGAGCTGATTGCCATTATGCTCATTCCGGGGCTGGTGCGCCGCAGTCGGTCAACCGCGCTGGGGTTATGCGGCGCAACGTCAATGGACTTCACCCTGCCCGTTCTGCAACGCTCAGGCGGACTGGAAATTGTCCCTGCCGCCATTGTTCACGGCTTTCTGCTGAGTTTACTGGTCCCTCTGCTGATGGCGTTCTTCACCGCCTGATACCCCTTTGGCGGTAGACACCTGCCGCCAAAATTGCGCTAAATCAATCTCACTGTAATTTGCATGACAAACTTCTTTTCAGCCGCCGTTCAGCGGCATAACCTTAAACATGTATTTTAAATATAACTTTAAAAAGGTGTGACCATGTTTTGTGTGCAATGTGAACAAACCATCCGTACTCCGGCAGGGAACGGCTGCTCTTATGCGCAGGGTATGTGCGGAAAAACAGCCGAAACCTCAGACTTACAGGATTTGCTGATTGCCGCGTTACAGGGGCTTTCTGCCTGGGCCAGTAAAGCGCGTGAATACGGCATTATCGATCACTATATTGATAACTTTGCCCCGCGCGCGTTCTTCTCCACGCTGACTAACGTTAACTTCGATTCACCCCGTATCGTTGGCTACGCGCGCGAAGCCATTGCGTTGCGCGAGGCGCTGAAAGCACAATGTCTGAATAAAGATGCCCACGCCCGTGTAGACAATCCGATGGCGGATTTGCAGCTGTTCAGTGACGATTCAGGCGACCTGCAACGCCAGGCGGCAGAATTTACGCCAAATAAAGATAAACCCGAAATCGGCGAGAATATTCTGGGCCTGCGTCTGCTGTGCCTGTACGGCCTGAAAGGAGCAGCGGCTTATATGGAGCACGCGCACGTTCTCGGCCAGTATGACAATGATATTTACGCGCAGTACCACAACATCATGGCGTGGCTGGGCACCTGGCCTTCTGAAATGAACGCTCTGCTTGAGTGCTCAATGGAAATTGGCCAGATGAATTTCAAGGTAATGAGCATTCTGGACGCCGGGGAAACCACCAGGTATGGTCATCCGACGCCGACGCAGGTCAACGTGAAAGCCACTACGGGAAAATGCATTCTGATCTCCGGTCATGATTTAAAAGACTTGTACACTCTGCTGGAGCAGACCGAAGGCACCGGCGTTAATGTTTATACCCACGGCGAAATGCTGCCTGCGCACGGTTACCCGGAATTGCGCAAATTTAAACACCTGATCGGTAATTACGGCAGCGGCTGGCAGAACCAGCAGGTGGAATTTGCCCGCTTCCCTGGCCCTGTCGTAATGACCTCGAACTGTATTATCGACCCGACCGTGGGTGCCTATGACGATCGTATCTGGACCCGCAGCATCGTCGGCTGGCCAGGCGTCAGCCATCTTGAAGGGGATGACTTTGCTCCTGTTATTACTCAGGCTCAGCAAATGGCGGGCTTCCCGTACAGCGAAATCCCGCACCTGATCACCGTAGGTTTTGGTCGCCAGACCCTGCTGGGCGCAGCGGATACGCTGATTGATCTGGTGAGCCGTGAAAAACTGCGCCACATTTTCCTGGTGGGCGGCTGTGACGGCGCGCGCGGAGAGCGTAACTATTTTACCGATTTCGCCACCAGCGTACCGGACGACTGTCTGATCCTGACTCTGGCCTGCGGTAAATACCGTTTTAACAAGCTGGAGTTCGGCGATATCGAAGGCCTGCCGCGTCTGGTCGACGCCGGCCAGTGTAACGATGCTTACTCTGCGATTATTCTCGCCGTCACGCTGGCAGAAAAACTGGGCTGTGGCGTCAACGATCTGCCGCTGTCTCTGGTACTCTCCTGGTTCGAGCAAAAAGCGATTGTGATCCTGCTGACTCTGCTTTCTCTGGGCGTGAAAAACATCGTCACCGGCCCGACAGCGCCGGGCTTCTTCACCCCGGATCTACTGGCGATCCTAAATGAGAAATTCGGCCTGCGTTCCGTGACGACGGTTGAAGAAGATATGAAGCAACTGCTGAGCGCGTAAGGAGGAAAATATGACAATGCCAATCCAGCAATGCCCGTGGCGAATGCAGGTTCATCATATTCAGCAGGAAACGCCGGATGTCTGGACCATTTCGTTGCTGTGCCACGACTATTATCCGTATCGTGCCGGACAGTATGCGCTGGTCAGCGTGCGTCATTCTGCGGATACGCTGCGTGCCTATACCCTTTCCTCGACGCCAGGCGTCAGCGAATATATCACGCTGACCGTACGCCGAATCGATGAAGGTGCTGGTTCACAGTGGCTCACCCGGGAGATAAAACGCGGCGACTATCTTTGGCTGTCCGATGCAATGGGTGATTTCACCTGCGAAGATAAAGCCGATGATAAGTTCCTGATGCTGGCTGCCGGATGCGGCGTAACACCCATAATGTCAATGCGGCGCTGGCTGGCAAAATACCGTCCGCAGGCCGATGTGCAGGTGATTTTTAACGTCCGTTCACCGCAGGATGTTATTTTTGCCGATGAGTGGCGGCAGTATGCGGTAACGCTGGTGGCAGAAAACAACGCGACTCACGGCTTTGTGTCCGGTCGTCTGACGGCTGACCTGCTAAAGAGCGTGCCGGATCTGGCTTCCCGCACCGTAATGACCTGCGGCCCGGCCCCGTATATGGAGAAGGTCGAACAGGAGATCGGGGCGCTTGGCGTGACGCGCTTTTTCAAAGAAAAGTTCTTCACCCCGGTGGCCAGCGCGACCACTGAAGGTCTGAAGTTCACCAAATTACAACCGGCAAAAACGTTTTACGCTCCGGTCGGTAGCACGCTTCTGGACGCGCTGGAAAGCAATGCGGTCCCGGTGACGGTTGCCTGCCGGGCCGGCGTGTGCGGATGCTGCAAAACCAAAGTGGTTTCCGGAGAGTATACCGTCAGCAGTACCATGACGCTGAGCGATTCGGACGTTGCCGACGGCTATGTGCTGGCCTGTTCCTGCCATCCGCAGGGCGATCTGGTTCTGGCCTGACTACCCTTGCTGCCGGATGGCGCGGCGCTTATCCGGCCTGGGCATCAGCTGGCGCCCTTCTCGCCCCATGCCCGGTACGCGCTACCGGGCAACACGCACAAAGGTGAGCGTTTATCGCCACGCCGGATCGCGCGCCACCGAATACCGCCCGGCTCCCATAAAAGCAATCGCCAGCCCGCCAATAAAGAAATAAACGATATTTTCAATGGCCCACGCTCCGATTTTATCCAGCATCCAGGTGTTGTGTATGCCGACCATCAGCCAGGCTACCAGCATGGTGAATGACAGCACCAGCGCAGCCGGTCGCGTCAACAGGCCAACGATAATCAGGCACGGGACCAGCACTTCACCAATCAGTACACCCCAGGCAATAATCCCCGGCAGCCCCTGGGCGATGACCATCGCACGAATACCCTCAATGCCATCGAGCAGCTTGTGTACGCCATGAAACAGCATCAATCCCCCGACGGCCAGGCGTAACAGAAGCTTACCAAAATCTTCATGTGAAAGCGTACGATTGACGGCTATTAACAGTTTCTTAACCATTTGAAATGCCTCTTGTTTTAAATGCGACCGTGTCACATTACGCCTTCCTGAAAACGAAAGATAGCGCCTCTGCACCAGGCGGTTTACACGCGAAGCAGTAAATCTGACCTAAGCTTGTAAGCGGTATCATATAGAGGAGATGGAAACCCATGAAACAAACCGTTGCCGCTTATCTGGCTAAAACGCTGGAGCAGGCGGGTGTTAAACGTATCTGGGGGGTGACAGGCGATTCCCTGAATGGCCTGAGTGACAGCCTGAATAAAATGGGCACCATAGACTGGATGTCTACCCGTCATGAAGAGGTTGCGGCGTTTGCCGCTGGCGCGGAAGCGCAACTCACCGGCGAACTGGCCGTATGCGCGGGTTCATGCGGGCCGGGAAACCTGCACTTAATTAACGGTCTGTTTGACTGTCATCGCAACCACGTTCCGGTTCTGGCCATCGCGGCGCATATTCCTTCCAGTGAGATCGGCAGCGGCTACTTTCAGGAAACTCATCCACAGGAGCTGTTTCGCGAATGCAGCCACTACTGCGAAATGGTGACCTCTCCTGAGCAGATCCCTCAGGTCCTTGCCATTGCATTGCGTAAAGCGGTGCTTAATCGCGGCGTATCGGTGATTGTACTGCCCGGCGATGT
>Ga0302347_1002380_pt1 | contig 19345 bp, 19 predicted proteins | sample PhyWR1_FD_202178 | JGI IMG/M metagenome (GOLD analysis project Ga0302347, IMG submission 202178) | Leaf surface microbial communities from wheat plants in UC Gill Tract Community Farm, Albany, California, United States - DLSL W.R1 (v2)... | ecosystem: Host-associated > Plants > Phyllosphere >...
GCAGGTTCCCGGCTCCTTAATCTTCTACAAAATTCCAAATAAATGTAAAATTTTCCGTTGTTTTTAAAAACTTCCGGCTTCCGGCTTCCAACTTCCTGTATTTTCCTTATTTTTGCACTTCAATTAAACTAAATATGGCAAAGCAAGAAGATGTTTTCAAGAAAGTGATTTCTCACGCAAAGGAATATGGTTTTATTTTCCCAAGTTCTGAGATCTATGACGGACTTTCTGCGATCTACGATTACGGACAAAACGGTGCGGAACTGAAAAATAACATCAAACAATATTGGTGGAAAGCGATGGTTCAGCTGAACGAAAACATCGTGGGCATCGATTCTGCCATCTTTATGCACCCAACGATCTGGAAAGCTTCCGGACACGTGGATGCATTCAATGATCCATTGATCGACAACAAGGATTCTAAGAAAAGATTCCGTGCGGATGTCTTGATCGAGGATTATTGCGCAAAAATTGAGGACAAAGAAAATAAAGAAATCGAGAAAGCGGCCAAGAGATTTGGTGAAGCTTTCGATAAAGCTGAGTTTGAGGCTACGAATCCAAGAGTTTTGGAATATCGTGCGAAAAGAGCAGCGATCCTTACGAGAATGGCGAAATCTTTGGAAAACGAAGATCTTGCTGACGTGAAGGCCCTTATCGAGGAATTGGAAATTGCGGATCCGGATACTGGTTCTAAAAACTGGACAGAAGTGAGACAATTCAACCTGATGTTTGGGACCAAATTGGGTGCTTCTGCTGATACAGCGACCGACTTATATTTGAGACCAGAAACGGCTCAGGGGATTTTCGTGAATTACCTGAATGTTCAAAAAACCTCTAGACATAAATTACCTTTCGGGATTGCGCAGATTGGAAAAGCATTTAGAAATGAGATCGTTGCGAGACAGTTCATCTTCCGAATGAGAGAATTCGAGCAAATGGAAATGCAATATTTTGTAGCGCCTGGGACCGAACTTGAATTCTACGAAAACTGGAAAACAAAGCGTCTTAACTGGCATTTAGCTCTTGGATTGGGTTCAGAAAATTACCGTTTCCACGACCACGAGAAATTGGCGCATTATGCCAATGCAGCGGCTGATATCGAGTTTAATTTTCCATTTGGTTTTAAGGAATTGGAAGGGATCCACAGTAGAACAGACTTTGACCTGAAGGCTCACGAAGCGCATTCAGGAAGAAAATTACAGTATTTTGATCCGGAAAGAAATGAGAATTATGTGCCTTACGTTGTAGAAACGTCGGTTGGTTTGGACAGATTGTTCCTGGCTTTGTTCTCGACCTGTCTTAAGGATGAAGTTTTGGAGGACGGATCAGAGAGAACCGTTCTTAGTTTGCCACCAGCTTTGGCACCGGTAAAAGCAGCTATTCTTCCGTTGATGAAAAAAGATGGTCTGGCAGAATATGCAGAAACCATCTTCAACGATCTGAAGTACGATTTCAATTTGTTCTACGAAGAGAAAGATGCGATCGGAAAACGTTACAGACGACAGGATGCGATCGGAACGCCACTTTGTATCACCATCGATCACGACAGTTTGGTTGATAATACTGTAACCATCAGAGATCGTGATACAATGAAACAAGAGAGAGTTCCTGTGGCCGACCTTAGAAGGATCATTGATGAGAAGGTGAATTTCAGGACACTTTTAAGCAAAATCTAATACTATTTACATCCGAAATATTAAAAGCATCTTTATAAGATGCTTTTTTATGGCTTTTATTATCTTAGCACACTTAAAAAAATAATAACCTTATGAAAAATTTCTTGCAAATTTTATTGATTTCATCGCTCTTTATTGGTTGTTCATCTAATGATGATGACGTTACACCAGAAGATACAACACCTATTTTAGTTACTAAAGAAAATTATTTAGCAGCAAACGGAACTGTTGAAGGTTCTATGAACTATACTTATAGTGGAGACAAAATTGCGAAGATGGAGACTTCCGATGGGGAAGAAAAAGTAGAATTCACCTATAATGGTGATGAGATTTCAAAATCTATAACATACCTTGATAACCAAATCCGTGAAATAAACGAATTTTTCTATACCAATGGAAAACTAACATCACAAAAAGTTACGAACAGTTCTGCTCCGGTATCTTATAACTTTACAATTAATTATGATTACATAAATGATAATTATGTAAAGTATACAAGAGTAACAGGTTATAGCACCAATAATTCTGGAGTTATAACATATTCTAAAACAAATTATGAAGCTTTTATTTCCAACGGAAATCTTAATAAAATTATTAGTCAATCTACAAGTAGCGGTACAACTACATACAACTACACTTATGATGACAAAAACCATCCTTATAAAAATATAAGAGGTTATGCTAAAGCTATGATTTTCGATTCCACTAATAGTGATCTTTCATCTGTAAATAATCTAACAAAAAGAACTTATAACCAAGTGCTCTTAGGTTCAGTATACAATGGTACAACAACAAATACCCTTACATATACGAGTAATAATTTTCCTTCGAAAATCGTAACAGTAGATTCAGGAACCAGTTTTCCTACATATTCATACACTACAACATTTGAATATAATAAATAAGCTGCTATGTAATTTTTTAAGAGTTTAAAATATTTATATAATGAAAAATCCCGACATTTGAGTTCGGGATTTTTTATTTTAAGTTATGACTCAATCATTCATTTTCTCCGCAAAAATCCAACAGCACCAAGAAATCAATGGTGCTTTTGTGAATTTTCCTTTCGATACAATTGAATTATTTGGAAAGAAAGGACAAGTTAAAGTCAAAGTTTTGTTTGATGATAAAGTTGAATACCGAGGAAGTCTTACCAAAATAAAATCCGACTGTCATTTACTCGGTTTGACTCAGAAAATCAGAAAAGAATTGGGAAAAACATTCGGAGATACCATTAATGTAAAACTTTGGGAAGACAAAGAAGAACGTATCGTCATTGTTCCTGATGATGTTCAGGAATTACTCAATCAGAATGAAAAAGCGAAAACATTCTATGAGAAAATGTCTTACACGCACAAAAAAGAATACATCCGTTGGATAGAAGAAGCGAAGAAAGAAGAAACGCGCAAACGGCGGAAAATTAAAATGATAGAAATGCTTCTTGAAGGTAAAAAAGGGATTTAAAATTTTTAAATCCCTTTTCTTTTTTATCTTACTCTTACCAAATGCATCACCTGATTATCCTGAGAAATCAGAAGCGAATCACCTTTGGTCTCAGCAGAAATCGTATTTCTTTCATAGAGTTCTCCTTCTGAAGTTTTCTTTTTGAAGTCCAAAACAAATTTGTTTTTATTGGCTTCCAAAGTAATGGTTTTTGATCTTCCATTATTGATAAAAGTGGCCTTCGCCCGGCTTCCATCCTCAGCTTTGTAAGGAACCGAATATTCCTGGATTTTATTCCCATCACTAGTTTTCTCCATAGAAGTGGTTGTAACGCTATCGATTTTGCCATTCTCATCAGTTACTGTCGTTTCTGAGGAATAAGATTCTGACGTTCTTTTGCTGTCATTTTTTTTACAGGAAACCAATGCCAAAGCAATGGTAAAAGCTGGAATTAATGTGTTTGTTTTCATAGTTATAAGATTTAAAAATTTGTGAATAGTCTGCATCAAAATATTGTCCAAAAACAGAAAATCCCGAAACTAATTTCGGGATTTTTATCATATTAATGATGAATTTATTTTTTCAAAGTTTTAATTCCCATTTCGAATAACGCAAAACTTAACAAATCAGCATTTTCACCAATCACTTGTTCTGTGGAACGTCCTGCGCCGTGACCTGCATTCTTCTCGATTCTTAGTATGATTGGATTTCCACAAGCTTGTTTCTCCTGTAATTCGGCTCCGAATTTGAAGGAATGCGCCGGAACTACTCTATCATCGTGGTCACTGGTAATGATCATTGTGGATGGATAGCAAGTTCCTGCTTTCACTTGATGAACGGGCGAATAAGATTTCAGATATTCAAACATTTCTTTGCTGTCTTCCGCAGTTCCGTAATCATACGACCAACCTGCGCCAGCCGTGAATTTGTTATACCTCAGCATATCCAAAACACCAACACCCGGGAAAGCTACTTTTGCCAGATCAGGTCGCATTGTCATCGTAGCACCGACTAGAAGTCCGCCGTTGGAACGTCCGGAAAGCGCCATAAATTCTTTCGAAGTATAACCTTTCGTCTGTAGATATTCTCCGGCAGCGATGAAGTCATCAAACACGTTTTTCTTTTGTTGCTTAGTTCCTGCATCGTGCCACTTCTTGCCGTATTCTCCACCGCCACGGATGTTTGGAACAGCGTAGATGCCGCCATTTTCCATCCAGATGGCATTCACCACAGAGAAACTTGGTTGAAGACTGATATTGAAACCGCCGTAAGAATAAAGAATGGTTGGGTTCTTCCCATCCAGCTTAGTTCCTTTTTTGTAATTGATCATCATTGGAACTTTGGTTCCGTCTTTTGAAGTATAGAAAACTTGTTCAGAAATGTAATCTTCCGGATTGAATTTCACATTCGGTTTTTGATAAACTTCTGATTTTCCTGAATCTACGTTGAATTTATAGATCGTTCCCGGTGTGATGTAATTGGTGAAAGAATAATAGATGTCTTTCTCTTTTTCTTTACCTCCAAAACCGGAAACTGTCCCTTTTCCTGGCAAAGCAATTTCTCTGACCAGTTTTCCCGTCTTATCAAATTGCTTCACAAGACTAATGGCATCTTTCATATATTTCCCGAAAAAGTAACCGCCACCTTCAGAAATACTAAGAACATTTTCAGTTTGAGGAATGACGTCTTTCCAATTTTCAGGACTTGGATTTTTGATGCTGACCTTCACCAATCTCATATTCGGTGCATCTTTGTCCGTGAAGATGAAAAGGTCGTCGCCTTGCGTATCCACAATATCGGCATTGATGTCAAAACCTTTGTTGATTTGAACAAAATCGCCTCCGTTTTTCAAATCTTGGATGAATAGCTCATTCCCATTGGTAGCATTAGCAGCCGAAATTATCAAGAATCTTTGGTCTTCGGAAACACCTGCGGAGAGATATCTTCTCGGTGTTTTTTCTCCACCAAAAATCAATGGGTCTTCAGATTGTTTTGTTCCTAATTTGTGGTAATAAACTTTGTGTTTATCGGTCATTCCTGATAGAACTGTTCCTTCTTTCGGCTTGTCATAGCTGGAGTAATAGAAACCTTCATCACCTTTCCAGGCAATTCCACTGAATTTCACATCAAGCAAAGTTTCATCGATTTGTTTCTTGGAAATCGCATCGATGATGATGATTTTGTTCCAGTCACTTCCACCTTCCGAGATAGAATAAGCGGCAAGATTTCCTTTTTTGTTAAATGACAAATTGGAAAGTGAAGTTGTTCCTTTTTCAGAAAAAGTATTGGGGTCAAGGAAAACCTCGATGTTCTTTGTTTTGAGACCAGTTCTGTAAATCACAGATTGCGCCTGCAAACCATTATTTTTGGAATAATAAGTATAATCGCCTTCTTTGAACGGTGCAGAGATCTTCTCGTAGTTCCAGATATCTCTCAGTTGGCTTTTGATGGTTTCTCTGAAAGGGATTTTGGAAAGATAATTTTGGCTGTACGCAACTTCTTCGTCCACCCATTTTTTAGTCGCTTCCGAGTCATTTTCCAAATCGCGGAAAGGGTCAGAAACCTGAGTTCCGAAATATTGGTCAACTTGAGTTCCTTTTATGGCTTTTGGGTAGTTAGAATTTGTCATAGATTGAGCATTCGCACCAACATAAAAAACAACGGCTGCTGTTGCAAAGATTGATTTTACTTTCATTTTTATTTTTTTGAATGTTCCCAAAATTAATAAATTTTCTTTGGATGGCTAAACTGAAAAGGTAATCTATTGTAAGAACAAGTAAGTTCTTTATACTTTTATTGTCGTTCAGGAAGAATCTCAGCGTTTTGAAAAAATAATAATTTAGAATCCGGCGAAAGACAAAATTGCGGTTTGGTTTTATTACTTAATATAATAGCGCAGATTACAATCCGATTTGGATAATAATTCAAAGAGATAATCTTAATTGCTAATGACTTTTGACGGAGGAATGACAAAGACCCGAAGTAACATTACCCAATCAGAATATCAAATTCAATATAATAATCAATATTTATTGCCAAATAAAAAAATGGAGAAAAATGATTGATATATCTCATTAACAATTTCTAATTCTTATTTTTGCAAAAATTTTTGAAGTTGATCAGAATCGCGGAACATAATGATTGGGTGGTATATTGTATTCTTGGGAGTATCTTTATATACATTATTCTTTTGTCTATTTTCCAAAGAGAGTCCAATATCAAGGATTTTTTACTTCAAAAGACAGAAGATTCTAACAACCTTACGCCTTCTTGGGTCATCATTTCTATTGTGAAATGTGTGATGACAGCACTTTTACTATCTCAATTTGTCCCAATTGTCCCAAAGTTTGCATCTGACATTCAATTATTTGGGTTTCAAATGAATAAGTTCGGGTTTACATTGTTGACATTGTTGAGTTTTGATATTGTTAAAAACATCCTGACATTTCTGTTCTACTCCAGTGTTGGAAGCGGTAAAAACCTGAAAGGTCTGAGTTTGGTTTCCAGTAAATACTATTTTTTGGAATCTATAGCTTTTATAATGGCATCATTTGCGCTTTATTATTTTCCGCTTGACCTGGTAAGATACTTTTATTTTATTATTGGTCTGGTTGTTGGTTCGTTCATTCTGAAAAACCTGATATACATTTTCCACAATCAACCCATTTTGCCGGAAAACTGGTATTATAAATTTTTGTATATTTGCACGCTTCAAATAGTACCCGTTTTAGTACTTTGGAAATTCTTATTTTATTAAATGTAACATACACATTTTAAGATGAAAATCAAATCTATTTTAGTTTCACAGCCCGCTCCGAATGAATCGTCGCCTTATTTGGAAATTGCTAAAAAAGAGAAAATCAAAATCGATTTTCGTCCTTTTATACACGTAGAAGGTGTGGATGCAAAAGACCTTAGAACTCAGAAGATAGACCTGACCCAATATACAGGAATCATCTTCACGAGTAAGAATGCAATAGACCATTATTTTCGCCTTGCAGAGGAAATGAGATTCAGCGTCCCAGATTCTATGAGATACATCTGCCAGTCGGAAGCTATTGCCAATTATCTTCAGAAACACATTGTTTACAGAAAAAGAAAGATCAGTTTCGGTGAGAAGAACTTTTCCGATTTGACTGCTTTATTCAAAAAATATCCTTCCGAGAAATATCTTTTACCTTCATCTGATGTTTTAGGTCCGGAAATCCCGAAAGTTTTGGATGCCGCCAATGTAGATTGGACAAAAGCCGTGATGTATAAAACGGTTGCAAGTGATTTGACAGATATCAATATCAAAGATTATGATATGCTGGTATTCTTCAGTCATCAAGGAATCAAATCTTTAGGAATCAATTTCCCGGATTTCAAACAAGGAGAAACCCAAATTGCTGTTTTCGGAACCACGACACAAGCCGCTGCAGAAGAAGCCGGATTGACTGTCAACGTAATGGCACCAACGAAAGAAACGCCGTCTATGACAATGGCGATAGAAAAATACGTTAGAAGCATCAATAAATAATTATTGACCACATAAATCAAGACCGTCCCGAATTTTCGGGATGGTTTTTTGTTTAAATTTGTTAAATTCAAAATTATATTATCTAAGTGATTGTAATAAAATAACCTTTCGTCATTTAAGCTAATTCTGCAGATTTTTTTTCAAATTAAAATTTGCCCAATCTGTAAAAATATGCGAGAAAATTTAAACAAAATTTTAGTTAAAAATCTCCACAAAGAATGAACGCTCCACAAGCTAAAAAAATAGAAAAACTTCTCGAAATCCATAACGATAAGAGGAATGACCCTTATTTCTGGATGAACGAACGCGAGAATCCCGAAGTCATCCAATACCTGGAGGAAGAAAATGCCTACTCTGATTTTGTGATGAAGGATACGGAAGATTTTCAAAACGATCTGTACGAGGAAATGAAATCCCGCTACAAAAAAGACGACGAATCTTTGCCTTATTTTTTCAATAGTTATTGGTATATAGTTCGTTACGAAAATGGAAAAGAATATCCGATTTTTTCCAGAAAATTTCAGTCTTTGGACAATGAAGAAGAGATTTTACTTAATGTCAATATTCTGGCAGAAGGCGAAGCATTTTTCGAGACCGGAAGCATGTCCATAAGCGTGAACAACGATATTATGGCCTACTCTACAGATAATGTTGGAAGAAGAATTTATAAAATCTATTTCAAAAATCTTAAAACGGGTGAACTCTATCCGGATGTTATCGAAAATGCGACCGGAAAAGCGGTTTGGGCTAATGATAATGAACACGTTTTCTATATCAGAAAAGACGAAAGCCTGAGAGCTTTTCAAATCTATCGTCACAAATTAGGAACAGATTCTTCTGAAGATGTTTTGATTTTCCACGAGGAAGATGAGACTTTTGATGTTGGGATCTTCAAAACCAAATCATTAGAATATATTTTCATCGCCACTTCTTCTACCAATGAGGATGAGATGAGATTTATTCCATCAAATAATGTTTTTGCAGATTGGACGATTGTTCAGCCAAGAACAGAGGATTTGGAATATTCTGTGGAACATTACGGTGATGATTTTTATATCATTACGAATGCGGACGATTCTACGAATTTCAAAATTGTAAAAACTAAAGTCGATAAACCATCGATGGAACATTGGCAGGATTTTATTCCGCACAGAGAAAATGTTCTGTTGGAAGGCTTTGAGATTTTCAAGAACTATTTTGTAATAGAAGAGCGCGAAAAAGGGCTTTTACAAATTAATATTATTGATAATCAAAATAATAACTCATATTATCTACCATTCTCCGACCCGACTTATACCGCTTACATAGGAATCAATCTGGAGTTTGAAACCAATATTTTGCGTTTCGGTTATACCTCATTAACCAAACCGGCTTCTACTTTCGAGTATAATATGAAAGAAAAAACCACCATTCTTTTGAAAGAACAGGACGTTTTGGGCGGAAAATTCTTCTCCGAAAATTATATCTCGGAAAGAATCTGGGCGACTGCAAGAGATGGAAAAGAAGTTGCGATTTCTTTGATTTACCACAAAGACACAGCGAAATCTTCTAATACACCACTTCTGCTTTACGGTTACGGAAGCTACGGTCACACAGTGGATGCGAGTTTTTCCAGCGTGAGATTATCTCTTCTGGATAGAGGTTTTATCTACGCAATTGCGCACATCCGAGGTGGTGAATATCTGGGAAGAGAATGGTACGAAGACGGAAAAATGCTTCAGAAAAAGAATACGTTCTTTGATTTTATTGATGCTGCAAAACACTTAATATCAGAAAATTACACTTCTCCAAAACACCTTTATGCAATGGGCGGAAGTGCAGGTGGACTTTTGATGGGTGCCGTGATGAATTACAATCCGGAATTATTCAACGGCATTGTGGCGCAAGTTCCTTTTGTAGACGTTGTTTCAACAATGTTGGACGATACGATTCCTTTGACAACGGGAGAATACGACGAATGGGGAAATCCGAATGAGAAGGAATATTATAATTATATGAAGTCCTATTCGCCCTATGACAACATCGAAGCAAAAGATTACCCAAATACTTTGATAACAACTGGTTTTCACGATTCTCAGGTTCAGTATTGGGAACCTGCAAAATGGACAGCGAAATTGAGAGATTTGAAGACCGATAATAACATTCTGATTTTCAAAACCGATATGAGCTCCGGCCACGGTGGCGCAAGCGGACGTTTCGAAAGTTTGAAAGAGATTGCTTTGGAATATGCATTTCTGTTTAAAGTTGAAGGCCTAAAAAATTAATTATGAACGAATCCGAAATCTGGAAAAAAATAGAAACCTTTTTTGAAGTTAATTTTCAAACTGAGAAAAATCCGCCAATAGAAACTTTTCTCTTCATCATTGGTGTTCAGGAATTGGGAAGTGGGCAACAGAAATTCACGAAAGATGATAAGGTCAATTTGGTTCATATCGCGGTTTGCAGATTGCTGGAACCGTTTGGCTATTACAAATTCACACATTACGAAGACGGCTGGCCACAATTTGAGAAGCTGGATGACCTTCCCGAACTGAAACCAAACGAACAATCGCTTCTAATGAAAAAAGCGATCATCCAGTATTTTATTGATGAAGAGATTGATTTGGATTAAGGTCACATTTCTCGCAGATTTTGCAGATAAAGCAGATTTTTCAATTGTTTTATTCGCAAAATCTGTGAGAATCTGTTCACCTATTTTTCATCCAAAATGTCTTCCAACTGATTCAGTCCCATTTTGAAACCTTCTTCAAAACCCATTTCGATGAGCTGATTCTGTTCTGCCTGAGAATTAAAATGCAGATTGAAAGTCATTCTCGTACCTTCCTCAATTCCCGTAAAACCTATCAACCAAGCCGTTTGTGGTAAATCTGTTTTGACTTTTCCTTTCTCATCTGCGAAAGCATCGGTCCAAGAAATACTCCTGTGAGGCATTATCTCGCCGTAACTTGCTAAGGCCAATTCTTTTTCACCATCCGGGCCCTTCATTGCGTATAACCAAATTCCGTTTTCACGAAAATCCATTTTTTCGGTTTCACATTTCCAAGGTTTTGGTGCCCACCATTGGTCTATCAATTCTGACTTGGTAAAATAATCCCAAAGTATGGAAACATCAGCATTATAAACCTTCATTACATAAAATCCTGTATCAGAATCCTTATTAAAAACAATTTCTGAGTTCATAACATTTTCTTTTTATAAAATTAATATTAAAAAATCACACCAAACTTTCTTTGTGGCAACATATTTGATAATTCACAATAAAATGTTAAATCTATCAATTTTAAGAAATATTTAATAATTTTATACGTTATTTTTTATTTAGAGAATCTTAAAATGAGTAATTTTAACTTTTCAAATTAATATTTATAATGAACAACAAATTCATTCCGATAATCTCTGTATTTATGACAATCTCATTGGTTGTCTTCGTTTCTTTGCAGCTGTATTGGATAAAGGAATTATACACATCGCTGGAGCAGGATTTCTCTAATAAGGTGTATTCGGCTTTAGAAACATCGACTCAGAAGGTCAATCAAATCGAGGTTAACAAGTATTGGAATGAAACTTACGGTGGTGTAGGGAAAGAGGTTTTAGCTTCTGCAAATCAACCTATTAAAACTTACATTCAGCAAAGTTCAGATTCTGCCAATCGTTCAAATATTTTGTTCCAGACAAGTATTGTTGAAAAACAAAACATTCCGGTTTCTGCAAAGGGCGACACTTTATATACCACGAAACTTTACAAAGACGAAGGTCAGCTGAAACTAAAAAGAAACTCGCCCGAACCTCTGACAACCAATATCAGCAGAGATATCGACAATAATTCTTATCAGATGAAAGAATTTGCGAGATTGAGTGCTACCAATCTTCCCATCGAAAAGAGAGTTGATAGCAAGATCATTGATTCTGTAATTACTAAAGAATTGAGACTGAAAGGAATTGATACAAAATTCGGATTCGGAGTTATTAATAAAACCAATCAATTAACAACGGTTGCGAACAATATTTATCTTGACCAAAAAGATAAAACCAATTATACTTATCCTCTTTTTACGGACAGCAAAGACAGAACGCTTTATACTCTAGCCATTGTTTTTCCGAGGAAAGATTATTCTTTGGTAAAGCACAATTTGCCAATGTTGTTGGGAACTTTCATTTCGTTGTTGACGATTTTGGGGATTTATATTATCTCGATCAATTATATGATGAGACAGAAAAAAATTGCGGAAATCAAGACTGATTTTATCAATAATATGTCTCACGAGTTCAAGACGCCTTTGGCAACGATTTCTGTGGCTGCAGATTCTTTGGCTAATGACAAGATTGCTACCAATCCGGATAAAGTCAAATATTATTCGGGACTGATAAAACAGGAAAATATCCGGATGAAAAAACAGGTAGAAACGGTTCTGAATATGTCCAAACTGGAACGAAACGAAATGCCTCTTAATCTGAAAGTGACCAATGTTAGAGAATTAATAAAAAGTATTGCAGAATCTTTCCGACTGATCGTCAATGAAAGAAACGGAAGCTTGATAACGGAATTCAATGCGACCAAATATAATTTTCTGATCGATGAATTTCATATTTCGAATGCATTAATCAACTTATTAGATAATGCCAACAAATATTCTCCAGAAACGCCTGAGATTAAACTTACAACAAGAAACGAAGGCAATTGGTACGTCATAGAAATTTCTGATAAAGGAATGGGAATGGATACTCAAAATAAGAGTAAAATCTTTGAAAAATTCTTCCGAGAAGAAACTGGAAATATTCATAATGTAAAAGGACAAGGACTTGGATTATCATACGTGAAAAAAATTATAGAAAACCATAAGGGACAAATTTCCGTGGATTCTCATAAAGGAAAAGGAAGTGCATTTACAATAAAACTTCCGATGGTATAAACCAATAAATTATTTGAATGAAGCAGAACTAAAATGTAGAGGAAAAAAAATCGATATTAAATTTTAAAACATCCAAAAAAAATATTAACGAAACGGGGGAATATTAATTCTTCATTTTTAATTATTAATCAGCAAAGCTATGAGCAACAGAATATTATTAGTAGAAGACGACCAAAGTTTTGGCGCAGTTCTTAAAGATTATTTGACGATAAACAACTTCGAGGTAACATTGGCAACCGACGGAGAAATGGGACTGAAAGAGTTTACAGAAAAAGAATTCGACATCTGCATCTTCGATGTGATGATGCCGAAAAAAGACGGTTTTTCTTTGGCAGAAGATGTGAAGAAAATCGATAAAAATACACCAATTATTTTCCTGACCGCAAGAAATATGCGTGAGGATATTTTGAAAGGTTACCAATTGGGAGCTGATGATTACATCACCAAACCATTTGATACTGAGCTGCTTCTATACAAAATCAAAGCAATCCTACAAAGAAGTGCAGTTTTGGAAAATGAAGACCAAGAGCAATTCAAAATCAGCAATATCTTCTTCGATTCTATGTTGAGACAACTGAGAGTTGGCGAGAATGAGTATAAACTTTCCCCAAAAGAAAATGAACTTCTGAAATTGCTTTGTATCCATAGAAACGATTTTATGCCTAGAGATTTGGCATTGAGAAAAATCTGGAAAAAAGAGAATTATTTCACTGCGAGAAGCATGGATGTTTACATCGCGAAACTGAGAAAACTTTTGAAAGATGACGAAGGTCTGGAAATCATCAACGTCCACGGAGAAGGTTTCAGATTGTTAGTAAAAAATCCTTAATAAAATCAAAACCCATTCAGAATTCTGAATGGGTTTTGATTTTATAATACAGTTATGATCATTCTAAAAAATGGCAAAAAAATTTCATGCTGTTCTTTACAAAATCACTGTTGTATTAACATCCCAAATATGACAATTATCTTGACAAATCATAAATGGGACTCTGAAATTAAACCTAACTTTACAAAAGCAAAATTGTAGATTATGGATGATTTTCTAGCCGCCAGATCTCAAATGGCAATGTCTTTGGGCTTTCACATCATATTTTCCTGTGTAGGGATGGTAATGCCTTTTCTGATGGCGTTTTCACATTACAAATATTTAACAACCAAAGACGAGGTCTACAAAGGTCTTACAAAGGCATGGAGCAAAGGAGTCGCAATTCTTTTTGCAACTGGCGCAGTTTCTGGGACGATGTTGTCTTTTGAACTCGGTCTGCTTTGGCCAAAATTTATGGAACATGCAGGACCTATCTTTGGGATGCCTTTTTCTTTGGAAGGAACCGCTTTTTTTATTGAGGCGATTGCGATTGGATTTTTTCTATATGGATGGGAGAAATTCAACAAATGGTTTCATTGGTTTTGTGGCGTTGTAGTTGGCGTAAGTGGCTTAGCATCCGGTATTCTGGTGGTAGCAGCAAATGCCTGGATGAACAGTCCCGCAGGTTTTGATTATGTTAACGGAGAATATCTGAACATAGATCCTATAAAAGCCATGTTCAATGAAGCTTGGTTTCCACAGGCCTTTCACATGACTGTTGCGGCGTTTGCAGCGACCGGATTTGCCGTTGCAGGAATCCATGCTTTGATGATTTTGAAAAAACGAAATGTTAACTTTCACACAAAGGCATTCAGGATTTCGGCAGGATTTGCTATAATCGGAGCTTTGCTTGCACCAATCAGTGGTGATATTGCTGCGAAATCTGTCGCCGTGAGACAACCCATAAAATTAGCAGCAATGGAAGCCCATTTCGAAACCGAAAAAGGAGCAAGTTTCGTGATCGGCGGAATTCCGGATGAAGAAAATGAACAAATAAAATATGCTATAAAAGTTCCAAAAGTTTTGAGTTTTCTGGCTTGGGGAGACTTTGATGCAGAAGTGAAGGGACTGAAAGATTTTCCTAAAGACCATTGGCCTCCGGTTGCAGTAGTTCACTATGCATTCCAGATCATGATATTTTTTGGAAGTGTGATGATGGCAATTGGTGTAATCTACCTCATCGCCACATTTTGGAAGAAAGAATGGCTAACCAAAGGTTGGTATCTTAAAATGTTTGTTATAGCAATACCATTTGGATATATTGCTTTGGAAGCGGGTTGGACAGTGACAGAAGTAGGAAGGCAACCTTGGATCATTTATGGTATTATGAAAACCGTTGATGCGGTGACACCAATGCCGGGAATTCAGTTTTCATTTTATTTCTTTACATTGATATTCATTTCATTATCATTGATCATCGTTTTCCTATTATTAAGACAGATCAAAATGGTTCCGGAATTATACGATCCAACAGACCCTAATTATAATCCTAAAAACAAAAAATCATGATCTACGTAGTTATCGCATTTCTCTGGATATCGATCTGTTTGTACGTGATCACAGGAGGCGCAGATTTTGGGGCCGGAATTATCGAGTTGTTTTCCAAGAAATCTTATCGTGAAAAAACGAAAAAGATCATGTCCAAATCTATCGCACCAATTTGGGAAGCGAATCATATGTGGTTGATAATTGCTGTGGTAATTTTATTTGTCGGTTTTCCTACGATTTATACCACCGTTTCCACCTATCTTCACATCCCTTTGGTTCTGATGCTGATAGGAATTATCGCCAGAGGAACGGCTTTTACTTTTAGAAATTATGATGCAGTCGAAGATAATTGGCAAAAATTGTATGCTCAGATTTTTTATTATTCGAGCCTGTTGACACCTTTCTTTTTAGGAATTATTGCAGCCGCAACTATTTCCGGGTCAATAGATACAGAAGCCAAGGATTTTCTGGGTCTATACATTTTCAGCTGGCTAAATCCATTTGGAATGTGTGTAGGGTTTTTCACGGTTTCTCTTTGTGCTTATTTGGCTTCCTTGTTTTCACTTCACGAAGCAAGATTCAGTGATTCCCTCCCAATTATGAAGAAAAAAGCAAGGGAAACTGCCATTTATGTAGTGGTAACCGGCATTTTGGTCTTCATCAGTGCACATTATTCTGATATTCCTTTGCTGAAATGGATTTTCTCCAAAGCGCTGGGAATCATCGCAATCACGTTTGCAACGATCAGTTTATTATTTACCAATGAGGCAATCAAAAAAAGTCAATTTGTATTGGTTAGACTTTTTGGTGGATTCCAGATCATCATGATTCTAGTGGCAGCAACCTATCAGCACAACCCCAATATCATCCTTTTCGCCAATGGGAGCCATCTTTCTTTATTTGATGAAAGCGCGGCGCCGAAAACCATCGAAGCTTTGGGTTGGGCACTTCTTTTGGGGAGTATTTTTATTCTCCCATTTTTATTTTATCTCTTATTTTCATTCGGGAATCAAAGTAAATTAAAGACCGAAGAATAATTGATTTCTTTTTCAAATTATAACAAAAAAAGCTTTTATGAAAAGCAAATTTGGGTAATGGTCTTATTTTTGTTATTGAACTTTTAATTCAATCTAAATAAACTTACTCTTATGAAAAAACTACTCTTAACATTCGGTCTTCTTGCTGGCGTTTTATCGTATGCGCAAGCTTGGACAGGAAAAGGTGACCAAAAACTACAGGTTGGTCTTAATGCTTGGGGAAATGGAACCGGAATTACCGGAACGTATGACTATGGTTTGTCAAAAATCGTATCATTAGGAGCTGGAGCTAATATCTATTTCAGCGGGTATAAAGATGATAATAAGGATAATAACTTCTTTATATTTGGTAGAGCCAATTTCCATTTGCAACAACCATTGAGTCTTCCTAGCCAATGGGACATCTATCCTGGTGTTGACCTTGGATTGTTGGGAGATGATTTCGGATTGGGCGTTCACGTAGGTGTGAGATATTTCTTCAACGAAAATATCGGTGCTTATATCGAGGCTGGAAACAACGGAAGCATCGGGGTTTCTTTCAACTTTTAATAAAAAGACTTTACATAAAACAAAACAGCATTCCCATATTTGAGAATGCTGTTTTGTTTTATGTAGTTTATTCTTTCAATTTAAGATTCTTGTTCTGTGGAGGAAGCGGAACATAACCATCATCATTGATGACTTTCGGGAACTCGTGGTTTTCCCATCTTGTTTTGGCTTCTTCTATCATTTCTCTGGAGGTCGCAACGAAATTCCAATAGATAAATCTCGGTTCCGGAAAAGCTTCGCCTCCAAAAATATAAACTGTGGAATTTGGTTTCAAAACAAAATGACAAAGTTTGGAATCCTTAGCAATAAGGATATGTTTCGGCCTGTAAAGATTACCTTCACTTTCGATGTTTCCTTCTAGAATGTAAAGTGATGATTCGCCAAAAAGATAATCGCCGAGAATGATTTCTCTGTCTTCCTGAAGTGTGTTTTTAACCTCCAAAAAGTAAAGCGGAGAATAGACAGGAACGGGAGACTTGCGTCCGAGGATTTCGCCAGCAATCAATTTATAGTTGATGCCGTTGTCTATCCAGCTGGGGATATCTTCTTTGTTGATATGGAAAAACTCAGGCTCCATAGTTTCCAATTCTTTTGGAAGAGCGACCCAGATCTGTAATCCGTGGAGATTTTTATCTGTAGTTCTGAGATATTCTGGTGTTCTTTCAGAGTGCGCAACGCCTTTTCCGGCAGTCATCCAGTTTACTGCGCCTTCTTTGATTTCGATTTCTGTCCCAATGGAATCTCTGTGCATAATACTTCCCTCAAACAAAAAAGTGAGGGTGGAAAGTCCGATGTGCGGATGAGGTGGAACATCCATATTTTCATAATCCTTGAGCGCAGCGGGTCCCATATGGTCGATAAACACAAATGGTCCTACACTCCTTTTCTGAGAAAACGGGAGCAGCCTGCCAACCAAAAAGTTACCAATATCGGCTGCTCTTTCCTCGATTATCATCTGAATATTTGACATAATTTCATTTTTAAATTTGATTTAAAATTAAGGATTTCTATCTAATATTTACACTTTTGATTTGTCTTTGAAGCTCTTGTAGCCTACTTCGACAAGCTCAGTATAAACTCTTGAACGGAGCTCATTTTTTGTGGCTGGAAAGCAAAGGCAAAAATAGCGGGAGTGGAAGGCGGAAAAGCTGCCCCAATTAATATCAGATTGTTATAAAAATGACTTTTTGACAAAGATTTTTCATTGGTACAGTTTCTGACTGAAATGATTACCTTTGCGTACCTATAATTTTAAAACATATTAATGGAATTAGCATTAAAGATATTTCAGTTCGTACTGAGCATCTCTATTCTTGTAACTTTACACGAAATCGGGCATTTTTTGCCTGCGAAATGGTTCAAAACCAAAGTAGACAAATTCTTTTTATTCTTTGACCCTTATTTTTCCATCTTCGCAATGAAGAAAATCAATGGAAAATGGCAATATAAATTCCTTTCCAAAAATCAGCCTACTGAAGAAGAGGTTGAAATTGACGGGAACAAAGTTCTCCAGCCAATCGATATTTCTGCACTTCCAGAGGATGATTGGAGAAAACACGAAGGTGTGAAATACGGAATCGGGTGGCTTCCTTTCGGAGGTTATGTGAAAATCGCCGGAATGGTGGACGAAAGTATGGACACCGAACAATTGAAAAAACCGGCACAACCTTGGGAGTTCCGTGCAAAACCGGCTTGGCAACGATTGATTATTATGCTTGGTGGTGTAACGGTCAATTTCTTTTTGGCTTGGGCCATCTATTCATCGCTTTCTTATTTCAATGGCGAAACTTATCACGATAATTCGAAATTCGAAAATGGAATTGCGGTTTCTGAGCCAGCAAAATTGTTGGGTTTCCAAACGGGTGACAAGATTTTAAAAATTGACGGCAAGCCAGAAGAAAGACTTGAAGATAGTTTTCTAGATATTCTTTTGAGTAATGAAGTAACGGTTCTAAGAGATGGAAAAGAAGTTAGCTTTGCTCCAAATGAGGATGGAATTGCACATATTTTAGGTGCTAATGAGGCTAAGGCTTATATCACGCCAAGATTCCCTGCTGTAGTTGACAGCTTGGCTCCAAATATGCCAGCGATAAAAGCAGGATTGAAAAAAGGAGATAAGATAGTTGGTATCAATGGTCAAAAAATCGAATTCTATGACCAGATCGGAGATGTTCTTAAAGCCAACAAAGGAGGGAAAGTTTCTTTGGATGTTGTTAGAAATGACCAACCTTTGACTATCAATTCAGATATTGATAAAGACGGAAAAATTGGTTTCGCACCAAACTTTCAGCTTGCTCAAAGCTATCTTAAGAAAAGCGAGGTAGTTAAAAGTTATACTTTCTTACAAGCGATTCCGAGAGGTTTTGACAGAAGTATTGCTTCTTTGACCAAACAAGTTAAACAGTTCAAGCTCATCTTTCACAAAAAGATACAAGGTTATAAAAAAGTGGGTGGCCCTATTGCGATTGTAAACAATATGCACGTGGATAAGAGCAAAGACGGAAGCTTATCTATCAATTGGGAGTTCTTCTGGAGTTTTACGGCGATGTTTTCGGTTTGGTTGGCATTCCTTAATTTGATTCCGATTCCGGGCTTAGATGGCGGTCACGTCCTATTTACACTTTGGGAAATCATCACAAGAAAACCAGTGCCACAGAAAATTTTGGAAAATGCACAAATGGTGGGTGTAATTTTCTTATTGGGGCTTATGGCGTTAATATTTGGAAATGATATAGTTAAGCTGATAGTGCAGGCTCTAGGCTAAAAAAATTAAAAAAACTTCTCAAAAAAGTTTTGGAAGTATAAAAAAAGTTTCTATATTTGCACACGCTTAAAGCAAAAAGAAACATTCCTCT
>Ga0302347_1002382_pt1 | contig 19326 bp, 14 predicted proteins | sample PhyWR1_FD_202178 | JGI IMG/M metagenome (GOLD analysis project Ga0302347, IMG submission 202178) | Leaf surface microbial communities from wheat plants in UC Gill Tract Community Farm, Albany, California, United States - DLSL W.R1 (v2)... | ecosystem: Host-associated > Plants > Phyllosphere >...
GGCGCTGGTTCCGAAGTTGAAATGAAAGAGAAGAAAGCCCGCGTTGAAGACGCCCTGCACGCAACCCGCGCAGCCGTTGAAGAAGGCGTGGTACCTGGTGGTGGCGTAGCGCTGATCCGCGCTCTGGAAGCCATCACCGGCCTGAAAGGCGACAACGCCGACCAGGACGTAGGTATCGCTGTGCTGCGTCGCGCTGTTGAAGCGCCGCTGCGTCAGATCGCTGCCAACTCCGGCGACGAGCCAAGCGTTGTGGTCAACGAAGTCAAGAACGGCAAAGGTAACTTCGGTTACAACGCCGCGACTGGCGAATACGGCGACATGATCGAAATGGGCATCCTGGACCCTACCAAGGTGACCCGTTCTGCGCTGCAAGCAGCATCCTCCATCGGCGGCCTGATCCTGACCACCGAAGCGGCGATCGCTGATGCACCGAAGAAAGATGGCGGCGCTGGCGGCGGTATGCCAGACATGGGCGGCATGGGTGGCATGGGCGGCATGATGTAAGCCAGCCTTACCCGGCTAGTCAAAAGCCCCGCCTGCAGTGATGCAGGCGGGGCTTTTTTTTCGATTTATCAGGCAATGCTGGAAACGCACAGTACTGAGCAAACACGCTTGTCGCGTTGTCCACAGATCCAGCCACCGCAAGCCGTCTTGGGCAGGAGTTATAAAATAGATGTTTCACCTTATGTTCAGCTTGCCTTGCCTTTACGTTATCGTCCGGTTCATTTGGCCAATGCCGTGGGCGCGAGCAGCCAAAATTGCGGTTGTGCTGCTGTTCATCCTCGCTTCGCAATATCACCTGTACAGCCTCTTCTCTTCCGGTAGCGTGTTCTCCCCGGAGTTTCCGCGCGGCGTGGTGATGCTCTTCAACTGGGCGTTCGGTGCGATTCTGTTAATGGCGGTGCTGCAGATCATCGTCGACCTGGGGGCGTTGCTGACCATGTTGATCAGGCGGCGATGGCTGACCATACCAACGAATCTTCGTTATGGCCTTGGCACCGCCGCATTGCTATTGTCAGCCGTGGGTGTGCAGCAGGCGGTGCGCGTCCCGCCCATCAAGGATGTCGAGTTCGCGATCAAGAATTTGCCTGTGCAGTTCGACGGTTACAGGGTTTTGCAACTCACCGACTTGCACATCAGTCGCCTGTTCAACGAACCGTGGACGCAAGCGGTGGTGAGTGAGTCAAACGCTCTGGGCGTGGATCTGATCGTCGTCACCGGAGATCTGATCGACGGCTCAGTCGCCAACCGGACCCCGGATATTGCTGCGCTGCGTGATCTGCACGCTCCGGACGGTGTGTATGTGATTCCCGGTAATCATGAGTATTTTTTCGACAACGAAGCGTGGATGCAGCACTTCAAATCGCTCGGCATGATCCCCCTCGCCAACAGCCATACGCTGATCGAGCGCCAGGGGGCGAAGTTGGTCTTGGCCGGCGTTACTGATGTAACCGCACCCAGAACCGGCTTCCCGCCGCCAGACCTCAAACAGGCGTTGGCGGGGGCGCCGAAAGATGTGCCCATTATCCTGCTGGACCATCAACCGAGAAACGCGCGGGATGCCGCCAGCCAAGGTGTGGCGCTCCAGCTTTCCGGCCATACCCACGGCGGCATGATCCTTGGTATCGACAGGATCATTGCGCTGGCCAACGCAGGGTTTGTGTCCGGGCTTTACGACGTCAGCGGCATGCAACTCTACGTCAACAACGGCACTGCACTGTGGCCGGGATTTGCCCTGCGCCTGGGCAGGCCTTCAGAACTTACCCGCATCACGCTGAGACGCGCGTCGAACGACAGCTGAGGCCAGCGGGCAAAGCCGCTTTCCCGACCCATACGCTTGACTGTCGAGCACCCTGGCGTTGGGTTCGCTCAGCTCTGCACGCAGTTGCCGAGCGACGACCCAAGGCAATGTTCCTTATATCAATGGGGGGCGATTTTCGCCCCGGCACTGTAGTCAATTTGTGAAGCTATAGTGAAAATCTCGTTTGACCATGAAATCAGTTGAAAACCTGTATCGGCGGGCCTTTCAGCTCTATCCCTGAGCCACACTTGGCCTTAAGCTGCGCGAGCCAACACGGCTGTTACCGCGTACGGAGACACTGCCCATGCGAATTTTACTGGTTGAAGACAACCGCGATATTCTGGCCAACCTGGCCGATTACCTGGGGCTCAAAGGCTACACAGTGGACTGTGCGCAGGACGGTCTGTCGGGCCTGCACCTGGCCGCCACCGAACATTACGACTTGATCGTGCTCGACATCATGCTGCCCGGCATCGACGGCTACACCCTGTGCAAACGCCTGCGCGAAGACGCGCGCCGCGATACGCCGGTGATCATGCTCACCGCCCGCGACCAATTGGATGACCGCCTGCAGGGCTTCAAGTCCGGCGCCGATGATTACCTGCTCAAACCCTTTGCCCTCTCGGAATTGGCCGCGCGCATCGAAGCCGTGCTGCGCCGCGCCCAGGGCGGCGGTCGGCGTGCGTTGCAAGTGGGTGACCTGAGTTACGACCTCGATACCCTCGAAGTCACCCGCGAAGGGCGCCTGCTCAAGCTCAACCCGGTCGGCCTCAAGCTGCTGGCGGTGCTGATGCAGAAGAGCCCCCACGTGCTGCGCCGGGAAATCCTCGAAGAAGCCCTGTGGGGCGATGACTGCCCCGACAGCGACAGTCTGCGCAGCCACGTGCACCAGTTGCGCCAGGTAATCGATAAACCCTTCGCCAAGCCGTTGCTGCAAACGGTGCACGGCGTGGGTTATCGCTTGGCCGAGGGCCGAGATGGAGTTTAAGCAAAGCCTTGCCCAACGGATCATCATCGCCTTTGCCTTGATGAGTGCGTTGGTGGCGGGCGCCTTCGCCATGGGCATCGTCGCGACCGTGCACCTGGTCGAAGAGAAGCTCATCTCGGCCGGCCTGGGCGGTGACTTGCAGCGCCTGCTGCTGATGGACACCGTCGAAGACTGGCGCCACCGCCCCGAGCCGGACCAGCTGTTCTACTTCAGCGGCGGGCCGGGCGACTTCGAGTTGCCCAAGGACTTGCGCCACCTGGAGCCGGGCTTCCACGAAGTGTTTCGCGAGGCGCTGTCGTACCACGCCATGGTCGAAGTGGTCGACGGCAGACGCTATGTGTTGCTGCAGGATCAAAGCGATTTCGAAGAGCGTGAGCGTGTGCTGTTTGCCGTGGTGCTGGTGGGCTTTGTGCTCAGCCTGGCGCTGGCGGTGTTCCTCGGCTGGGTGCTGGCGCGCAAAGTGATGGCGCCGGTGGTGCGCCTGGCCCGTCAGGTGCGCCATCGCGACCAGCTGCTGGGCCTGGCGCCACCCTTGGCGCCCGACTACGCGGCCGATGAGGTGGGCGAGCTGGCCGTGGCCTTCGACGCCACGCTAGGGCGGTTGCGCCAGGCACTGTCTCGCGAGCAGCTGTTTACCAGCGATGTCAGCCATGAGTTGCGCACACCCTTGATGGTCTTGGCCAGCTCCTGCGAGCTGTTGCTGGAAAACCCGGCCATCGACCAGCGTGGGCGTAACCAGGTGCAACGCATTGCCCGGGCCTGTGAAGAGATGCGTGAACTGGTGCAGACCTTCCTGATGCTGGCCCGTGCCGAGCATGACGAAGAGGTCATGTCGCCCCAGGTCACCCTCGAACAGGTGGCCGACGACTTGTTGGGCATCTGGCGTGAGCCGATCGAGCGCAAGGGCCTGGAGCTGCTCTACCAGCCCGGCAACCCACTGGATACGCGCTACAACACGACTTTCCTGCATGCGGTGATGGGGAACCTGTTGCGTAACGCCCTGCATTACACCGAGCAGGGGTTTATCCGCCTGACCCTCGAACCCCATGGTTTTGTAGTGGAAGACAGCGGCGTCGGGATTCCCGAAGACAAGCGCGAAGCGATGTTCGAGCCGTTCGTACGCGGCAGCGAAAAGCGCGGTGAAGGCCTGGGGTTGGGCCTGTCTCTGGTGCAGCGCATCTGCGAGAACCAGGGCTGGAACGTCAGCCTCAGCACCATGGAACCCAATGGCTGCCGCTTTCACGTTGAGCTGAGCCCGGTCAACGCCTGATCCCTTCCTCTACCGCTATCCTGCCGAAGTACCCCGTACTTCGGCGAAGATGGCCCCATGCTATTGCTTGTGTCTGTAAAGTCTTGAAATGTATGGGATTGGACAGGACAAGTTTTTCACAACGGGTTGACCTGTTGATCACAGTTTGGTGCTTAAGGTTGTAGGCATCAGTAACTGGAGATCAATGATGTCTAACCCCATCAAGCTCGAATTTTCCGAAAAGTACGACGATCAGCACGCTCAAGAGTATTTGCTCAAGCATCAGGACAATCTGGCTCGCCGCCTGTCACATAAACGCGACGAGCAACTGGCCCGTGGTGCATTGGCAATGGCCGGCGAGCCGGGTCTGGTGCTCGACCTGCCATGCGGCGCCGGGCGTTTCTGGCCGCTGCTGGCGGAGAAGCCCAACCGCGTGATCATCGGTGCCGACAATTCGGCGTCGATGTTGAAGGTGGCAACGGCTGCCCAACCCGCCGATGTAGTGAAACGGGTACGGCCCTTGCAGACATCAGCGTTTGATATCGACTTACCGGATAACTCGGTCGACAGCATTTTCTGCATGCGGCTGCTGCACCACATCGGCGATCCAGCACACCGGATGACAATACTGCGGGAATTTCAGCGTGTTACACGCGACAGCGTGATTCTTTCGCTGTGGGTGGATGGCAACTTCAAGGCGTGGAAACGCAAGCGCCTGGAAGGCCAGCGTCGCAACAAAGGTGAGCAGGAAGGTTACCAAAATAGATTTGTGTTACCAGCTGCTACTGTTGAAGCAGAATTTGAGGAGGCCGGTTTCCGCGTTCAGGAATCCTTGGACTTCATCCCGCTCTACGCCATGTGGCGAGTGTATGTATTGCGCAAGAGGTAACAGGATGGCAGTTGAGTGCGTAGCAGGCAGTCACGTAGCGCCCGAAGAACGATTCGATTACTTCTGGCGCCAGCAAGGCGAATGGGTCGAAGAGCCCAATCGTCGGCGTGGCGGTGAAAGTGGTGTGCAGCGTGTCATGAGCGACAATGGCCGCTTGCTCTACAGCAAGCGCCAGACCGGGCATATCTACCGCAGCTGGCTGCACCCGTTGGGACGCCCCACCGTATTGCGTGAGCGTGATGCCCTCAAGGGTCTGCGCCTGCTGGACGTACGGGTGCCGGAAATGGTGTTTTGCGAGGCGCGCCGTGACCCCGAGCACCAATGGAAGGCATTGCTGGTCACTGCTGCCCTCGATGGCTTCGACGAAATTGAAAACTGGTACGCCGCCGGTGGCCGTGAGCATTACGGCGAGCTGGTGCATGAGCGCGTGCTCAAGGAATTGGCCGGCACCCTGGCGCGTATGCACAAGGGCCGTTGGCAGCATGGCTGCCTGTACATCAAGCATATTTTTGTACGGGTGACGGGCGCGGGCGACTCGGCCACTGTAGAAGTGGCGCTGCTGGATTTCGAGAAATGCCGCCAGCGCCTGACCGCCTATCGGGCGGCGTCCCATGACATGCTGCAACTGCGCCGCCATTCGTCGTGGAACGATAGCGACTGGTCAAAACTCAGCTACTTTTACGAGACGGCGTTTGGCAGCGCTATCAAGGGTTTAACCAAATGAAGCTAGAAATAGCACGAGGTGTGTTTCTGGTGGGGGCGTTAGGCGTTGCCGCCTTGGCCCTGGCCGCATGGGAACAGCCTCGCACACAGGTACTCAGTGCGGCGCCGGGCGGTGCGCAATGCCTGTTGCCGCGTGTCGCCAAGGCGAGCGTGGCGGCCAAGCCCGATCATGAGTTACTGCTGTTCATGTTTGGGATGTCTCAAGGGATGAGGCCGCAAAGTTGAAATGTTTAAAATCACCGAAAAGGGCCTTGCGATGCGAGGCCCTTTTTTTTGCGCTGTTAAATCAAATGCAGATGGTTATCCCAGAACCCGGAAGGCAGTTCCAACGGCTTGGCCACCAACTGCGGCTGACGACAATCATAGAACCGGCAACGCCCCTGGCCTGAAGTCACGACAAACCCATCCGCCACCGCACCGACGCCGGCGCAGTCGGGCAGCGGGCCATCCAGGCGCAGCTCGCCGCTGTCCATGTCCCAGATAAAAAAGCGGTTGCCGCGCGGTGCCGTCAGCGCCACCAGGCGCAAATCGCTGTGCACCGCGACGCTGGCGGTGTAGTGCCCCATCGCCTGCAACTGCTCGTCGGCGACCGGGAAGGCCTCGAACGGCTGACCCGGCCGCTTGATCGCGAGCAGCTCGGAACGCTCGTGGGAGGCGCCCATGAACTGCTGCCCGGTGAGGATCGTCCCGTCGCCGGCGATGCCCATATGGCGCACGCTGTTCATCTGCTGGGCCAGGGTTTCCTTGCTGATCAGCGTGCCGTCGCGGTGCATCAGCACCAGGCTCGGTTCCATGGCGTTGAGGTTCATCTCCACGCGGCTTTCGGCTTCGGTGCGAATGCCGCCGTTGGCCACCACCAGGGTTTCGCCGTCAGGCATCCATGACACCTGGTGCGGGCCGATGCCATGGGTGGAAATCTCGCCGCTGTGCACCAGCCGCTCGCCTTCGAACTTGTACACACCGAGCAGGCCACGGCCAGGGTCGGAGGTGTCGTTCTCGGTGGCGTACAGCCAGTCGCCGCTCTTGTGGATCACCGCGTGGCCGTAGAAGTGGCGATTGGGCAGCGAGGTGATGGTTTGCAGCCGCGCGCCATCACGCAGGTCGATCAGGTAACTCTCGGTGCCCGGGCGACGGGCGACAAACAGCGCAATCGGCAGCGTCGGGTGGTTGATGATGTCGTGGCAGCGCTGGCCGACCTGGGTGGCAAACACCTGCTTGCCGTCCAGGCGGAAGCCCACGGCGTAGTGCTTGCCGTCGGCATCATCGCGCGCCGACAGCAGCAGCGGGCCCTTTTCTTTGCCTTTGAACAGTGTCCAGCCACCCAACGTGAGTGCACTGAGCAGCACGCTACCCACCGCCAAAGCCTGTCGCCTGAGCATCATCAGTCACCGTCGTTGGCGTTGAAGCCGAGTTGGATGCCCAGCGCCTTGGCCAGTTCGCCTTCGTGCAGGCGGTGGACGACGTTGAGGCTGTCGTAGATATCGTTGAGCTGCTGGCGCCCGGCGTCATCGTTCAACAGTTCGTTGAGGGTGCGCTGGTTGCTGGCAAACAGTTTCAAGGAGGCGGCATACGCGGCGTCGATCTTGTCGGCCAGCGGCTTCTGGTCAGACGGCAGCAGGCCGCGCAAGCCTTTGTTGTCGACGCCAACCCACACGGTCTGGGCGGCGGCGAGGCTGGCTTCGAGGCTTTGCAGCGACGACTGGCTGCGCCAGGCATCGGCCTGGAACGGCTGCGGGATGCCCTTGGTCTGGCGACCCATCGGTGTGCCGAGTTTTTTCTTCAAGGTGTCGAGTGCGGTGACCTGCACGCGCAAGAGGTCGGCGATGGCTTCGTGGGAATCAGCGTAGCGCTGGTTCGGAAACTTGGTCATCTGCGCGAGCATGCCGTCGGTGCTGTTCCAGCTGGTCAGGATCTCTTCGGCCAAGGCTTTCTGACGCTCACCGATGGCGACCAGCAGCGGGCAGTAACGGGCTTTCTGGGCCTCGTCGGCGATGTCGGTCTTGGCGTCGTAGAGGATGTATTCGTAGGCCGACAGGCCCTGCACCACTACGCTGGACTTGGCCAGGGCGGCGCCGTCGATCTGCGGCTGGCTGGTGACCAGTTGCTCGACCTGGCGACCCACCAGGTTTTTCTTGTCCGGCCAGAACTGCACCTGCCACGCACGGTTGCCCTCGGCCAGTGGGCCGATCAGCAGCGGTTGCAACTCGGCCCAGGCCTTTTGCGCGTGGAGGAAGTCAGCACGTGCGGTGTCCAGGCTTTCCTTGCCCTGGCAGTAGGCGAGGGCGCTGACGGCCAACTGGCGGTCGGCTTCGACCCAGCGGCTGTAGGTCGGCAAAATCACCTGCTTGGCGATGGCGGCCGAGGTCACGGCCTGCGGGTCTTGCGGCGAGCAGGCGCCGAGGGCGAGGGCGGCCAGGCTGGTGAACAACAACTTGGGACGGAACATGTCGAGCTCCCTTCTGTAAGTGGGGCGAAGCTTATAAAGAATTCAGGAACGCCAGCAACGCCGCGCGCTGCTCAGCATTAAAGGACAACACATGCTGCTGCGCCGCTTGCGCTTCACCGCCGTGCCAGAGCACGGCCTCGAGCAGGTTGCGGGCGCGGCCGTCATGCAAAAACTGGGTGTGGCCACTCACGGTCTCGGTCAGGCCGATGCCCCACAACGGCGCGGTGCGCCAGTCGCGGCCACCGGCCTTGAATTCGCTGCGGTTGTCGGCCAGGCCTGCGCCCATGTCGTGCAACAGCAAGTCGCTGTAGGGGCGGATCACCTGGTTGGCCAGCTCAGGTTCGGCGGCATTGGCGGCCGTGGTGAACGTCGGTTTGTGACAACCCTGGCAGCCGGCCTGATAGAACAGGTTTTTGCCGGCCAGCACCTGCGGCGTGTCGACGCCACGGCGTGCCGGCACGGCGAGGTTGCGGGTGTAGAACAGCACCAGGCGCAGGATGTTGTCGCTGACTTCCGGCTCGCCCTCCGGGCCATCGCCGTTGGGTGCCTGTTTGCAGGCGACTTGGGCATCGGTGCAGTCATCGAACGGCCTCAGGGACGTGGTGAGGCCCATATCACCAGAAAACGCGTGAACATTTTGTTGGTTGAGGTTGGGTTGCCCGGCTTTCCAGCCAAAACGCCCGAGCACGGTTTTGTGCTGGGCGTCATCCCAGACCCAATTGGCGCGGCCGACGAGGGCTTGCGGGTCGGCGGTTTTCGCGTCGGTGTTGCGCAGGATATCCGCGTCGCTGATGGCTTCGAGCAAGCCGAGGCCGATCATCGGCGGCGCAATCCGTGCCGAAAACAGTGTATCCGGATGCATCGGGCCGTAGCCGAGCTGGGTGATCTGCAGGTCGGGCTTGCGCAGCTCAACCACCGTGCCGTCCTTGAAGGTGACGTTGACCGGTGTGTAGTCGACCCGCACCTTGCCTTCGGGCGCAACGCCGGGCACGGCCATGTCTTGCAATTGCCCGCCGTAGACCGGCTCGGGCACTACGCCCATTTGCTCGATGAGCTTGGCGTAGGCCGGTGTGCCAGGGATTGACAGCCGCACCAGCATCGACACCGCATTGGCCGCGTCGGGCAGTGGCGGGTGGCCACGGCCGTCCTTGATATGGCAGTTCTGGCAGGCATTGGTGTTGAACAGTGGGCCAAGGCCATCACGCGCAGTGGTGGTCGACGGCGCGATCACCCAGGGGCTGCGAAAGAAGCTGTTGCCCACGCTGAAATCCAGACGGCGGGTGGGCGACAGGTTGGCCGAGGGCAGGGAAAACGCGTTCTGGTCGCGCTTGTTCACCGTCGTCGCGCCGCCGGCCCGCGATTCACCCGGCTCGGCCTTGGTGAAGCGCGGGGCGTCATCGCACGCAGCCAGGCCCAGGGCCATGCATGCGACGGACAGACGAAGAAGCGAACGGAACATCGAGTTTCCCGGACGAAGGCAGAAAATAGGGTCGCAAAGTCTAACAGGGCCGGGGGGAATGAATAAGAGCAATTATCGTTTGGTGGCTTCCCGATTCATTCCCGCTAGAATGGCCGCACATTTTTATCTGGAGGTGGCCAATGCAGGCTCTCGACGCTTTGCTCAACCGTGTTTCCGTGCCGCGCCTGCTGGAACCGGCACCGACCCAGGAGCAGCGCGACGTGCTGTTCGCCGCCGCCATGCGCGCGCCCGACCACGGCCAGTTGCGCCCTTGGCGTTTCCTCACCGTGGAAGGCGCGGCCCGTGAGCAGATGGGCACGCTGCTGGCCGAAGCCGCGCGCCTGCAGGACGCCGACGCGCCGCAAGCCGCTATCGACAAGGCCCAGAACGGCCCGTTGCGCGCGCCGCTGGTGGTGGTGGTGATTGCGCGCCTGCAGGAGCACTTCAAGGTGCCTAAGTCCGAGCAACTGCTGGCTGCCGCCTGCGCTGCCCACGGCATCCTGCTGGCAGCCTACGCCCAGGGGATTGGTGCGGTGTGGCGCACTGGCGAATTGTCCTACTCGGCCCACGTGGCCAAAGGCCTGGGGCTGACGGCGGATGAGGAGGTGATTGGCTTCCTGTATCTGGGCACGCCGCAAAACCCGCCGCGTACCGCGCCGAAAGAAGAGGTGGCGGCGTTCGTTAAAGCCTGGCCCGGTCTCTGATACAAAAGTGATCTAAATGTGGGAGGGGGCTTGCCCCCGATAGCGGTGGTTCAGCTGGATTTTTTTAGCTGACACACTGCCATCGGGGGCAAGCCCCCTCCCACATTTAGCCCCAGGTGTGGTTGAGATTGCTTAAACCCTGAACTGATCCATCAACTTCATCTGCTGGCTGGCCAAGGCATTGAGCTGGCTGCTGATGGCCGCCGACTCGGTGGCTTGGCCGGTGAGGGTTTCGGTGACGGTGCGAATCGCCGAGACGTTGCGGTTGACCTCTTCGGCCACGGCGCTTTGCTGCTCGGCGGCGCTGGCGATTTGCAGGTTCATGTCGCTGATCACCGTCACCGCATCGCTGATTTTGCCCAAGGCTTGCACCGCCTGATGGATCTGCCCGGCATTGCTCTGGGCCTGGCTCTGGCTCGAATGCATGGTGGCGACCACGCCACGGGTGCCGCTCTGGATGCGTTCGATCACCAGGCGGATTTCCTCCACGGAGTCCTGGGTGCGTTTGGCCAGGTTGCGTACTTCATCGGCCACCACCGCAAAACCGCGACCGCTTTCCCCGGCGCGCGCGGCTTCGATCGCGGCGTTGAGCGCCAGCAAGTTGGTCTGCTCGGCAATGCTGCGGATCACTTCCAACACTGAGCCGATCTGCTCGCTGTTCACCGCCAGGGCCTCGACTTCGCCCACGGCCTTGCTGACCTCTTCGGCCAGGGTGGTGATGTCGCGCGTGCTCTGCTCGATGATCGACATGCCTTCGCGTGCCGACTGGTCGGCGCCGCGTGCCGCGCTGGCGGCGTTGGAGGCGCTGTTGGCGACATCGTGGGCGGTGGCGCTCATTTCGTTGGAGGCGGTGGCCACTTGGTCGATTTCGCGGAACTGCACCTGCATGCCTTCGCTGGTCTGGCGCGCGATGGCCGACGACTGATCCGCCGTGCCACGCGCTTCGGTGATGCTTTGCTTGATCTGTGCGATGGTCGGTTGCAGCTTGTCGAGGAAGCGGTTGAACCAGTTCACCAACTCGCCCAGTTCATCTTTCTTGGCGTAGGCCAGGCGCTGGGTGAGGTCGCCGTCGCCGCTGGCGATGTCCTTGAGCATGGCGGCCACGCTGTTGATCGGCCGGGTGACACCGGTGGCGGTCAGCCAGATCAGCAGCAAACCCAGCAGGCCGGCAGCGGCGCCCACCAGCAATGCCTTGAGGGTGCCCGCAGCCTGGGCGTCGTCGAGCAGGCCTTGCAGCTTGACGTTATCGGCCAGCATCACGGCCTTGGGCAGTTTGATCACCACGCCCCAGGACTTGGCATCGGCAATCGGTTTTACCGGGTACACCGCGCGAATGGTGTCGTCCTGTTCGCGGATCATCGGGCGGTCGCTGGCCAGCAGTTGCACGATTTCCTTGCCTTCGGCGCCGAGGGTGTCGATCAGGTTCTTGCCAACCTTGGCCGGCTCGCCGCTGTAGGCGGCGATCAGGCCGGTGCCGGACAGAATCTCCAGGTGCGCGGCACCGTTGAACAGGTCTTTCTGCACGGCATCGGTAACGCCTTGCAGGGTGTTGAGGGCGATGTCGACCCCGACCACGCCAATGGCTTTGCCGTCCACCAACAGCGGCAGGGAAATGGTGGTCATCAGCACGGGTTTGCCGGCCACGGTATCTTCGTACGGGTCGAGCAGGCACACACTGCGGGTGTCCCGTGGGCAGGTGTACCAGATGTTGTAGGGTGTACCGCTGAGGTTGAGGCTGGTCTTGGTCAAGTCTTCCTCGACCATGATCGTATTCAAACCTGCACCGCCGGCACGGCTCCAGTAGCTGGAGAAACGACCTTTTTCATTGGAGACGCGGGCTTTGTCGTCGACGAAGTCGCTGTCCTTGCCATCCAGGCCATTGGGCTCGAACGACAGCCAGATGCCCAGCACTTTGCTGTTGCGTTCGAAGGTGGTTTTCAGGCTCTGGTTGAGTTCTTCACGCAGGGCGCCGGGTTCCAGCGCGCGTTTGGCGGCGAGGGCGCGCAGGTCTTTGACCTGATCGGCGAGTGCGGTGGCCACGGTGAGGTTTTCGCCGAAGGTTTTCTGCAACTGCACCGCCTGCTCGGCGGCCTTGGCTTGCAACAGTTGTTGCACGCTGGCGGTGAGCATGCGCGAGCTTGAATCGCTGACCAATTGGTCGTTTTGAGCGGTGTTGTAGAGATTGATGCCGACGACCAGCGCAATCACCCCCAGCAGGCAAAGGCCGGACAGCAGCACGATTTTCAAGCGGATGGAGAGGGCGTTGAACATAGGCTTACTCGCGAATGGACTTGTTGGAAGGCATGCAGTGCAGGCCAAGTCCCTTCAGCGCTATGTCTGAAACATCGGCGTAACAAAGTATTTCGTGAGGGGCAGGCGATGAGCGGTAGGGGAATGCCTACAGGCGTTGTTATACAGGCGCTGCAAGCCGTTCCGGGCGCGACCAGATCCACAGGTTGCCCAGGCTCATCCCGGCAATTGCCAGGTAGATCGGCCAGCCGTGGTCGAGCATCACCAGCATCAGGATGGCGCACAACAACATGCTCACGGTGGCGCTGACCTTGGCGCGACGGGCGATGATCTTGCCATTGCGCCAGTTGAACAGGATCGGCCCGAACAGCCGGTGGTTTTCCAGCCAGGCGCTGAGGCGCGGCGAGCTTTTGGTGGCGGCCCAGGCGGCAAGCAGGATGAATTCGGTGGTGGGCAAACCCGGTATGACAATCGCCACCAGCCCGATGCCCAGGCTGACGTAGGCCAGCAGGCCGAACAGGATCTGCGCGATTTTCGAGGTGGATTGGGGGTTGCCGGTCATGGGTTGGTTATCGCAGAAAATCAGTTTTGAAATCAGGGCCAAATGTGGGAGGGGGGCTTGCCCCCGATTGCGGTGTGTCAGTCAGCACATCTATAGCTGACCCACTGCTATCGGGGGCAAGCCCCCTCCCACACTGACCTCATTCCAATTCGGGGATCAGGCCAGTTCAGGGGCGCTAGCGTACGCCTGTTCCAGCAACACGGTGAAGCGCACAAACGCATCGACCGCGCCTTTCTCCACCGCGGCTTCTTCTTCGGCGCTGAATTCCAGGCCGTCGAGGGTGCGGGTGAAGCTCTTCCAGCCTTCGGCGCGACCACCGGCCGGCTCGCCGAGGTGGCGGGCGCCGAAGGTTTCGCTCAGGCCCAGGCCTACGGCGCGTTTGATCAGGAACGCGGCGCCCAGCTTGGAGCCCTCGGACACGAACAGCCAGCCCAGCGCCTCAGCCTTGCTTGGGTTGCTCACTGCGCCGGCGACCGGTGCAGGCACTTCGGTGTCGAGGTCGGCCAGGTCGAGCTTGGCGGCGTCGGCGCGGCAGCGCGCGGCCAGGTCAGGCACGATCTTGATCAGCTCGGCATCGGTGTACAGCGCCACCAGTTCCGATTGGAACAGGTACTGCGCCACCACGAAACGCGCGAAGTTGGCCTGGGTTTCAAATGGCGCGTGGGCTTTGACCAATGCGTCGAGCTTGGTGTGCGGCTCGTTGGTGATCTGGTTCAGGCGCTGGGAGCGCAGGCTTGGGCGATCTGCGGTAGGAGTAGCGGTCATGAAAAAAGTCCTTGAGAAGGGGAGCGCCTTGTTGCTCTGAAAGAGAGCCGTTATCAAATAGACGAACAAGAAGACGCGGCGCAGTAAAAAAACCTCACCCCATCGTTGAAATTTCGACGAGGTGAGGTATGCGCTATCAGATGTCCCAGATCACGTTGATCGCAAAGTTGCGGCCGGGCTGGGTCAGACGGTCGATGTTGGCAGGCGCGGTCACGCCGGCTTCGCCGATGCTGTCGAAGCTGCGCACGTCATCCCAGTTCCAGTATTTCTTGTCGGTCAGGTTGTACACGCCACCGTTGATGGTCACGTCATTGGTGACCTTGTAGAAACCGGTCAGGTCGAGGATGCCGAAGCCTGGGGTCTTGAACGGAGCCTTGGTGGTGTCACCGTCGGGTGAGAAGAAGGTGTTTTTGTCGACACGGTCCTGCTTCTTCACCAGGGTCCAGCTGACCAGCGCACCGTAGTTGTCCTGGTCGTAACCCAGGCCGAACACGCCCTTGAGCGGGTTGACGCTGTTGATCGGTTCGCCGGTGTCTTCGTTGCGGCCATAGGCATAGGCTACCGAGCCCTGGGTGTACAGGCCCTGCGGCGCGCCGAAGGCGTCGAGGTTCAGGCGGCCTTTGGCTTCCACGCCCTTGATGGTGGCGTGCTTGATATTGCTGGCCTTGAACGCGGTGCCGGTGGGCGACAACAGGGCAGCGTCTTCATTGATGAAGTCGTGGTACTTGTTATAGAACACCGCCACGTCGAAGTTGCCGGCGTCGAAGTTGCCACGCAGGCCGGTTTCATAGCTCTTGCTGGTTTCCGGCTTGAGGTCCGAGTTGGGCTCTACCACATAGCCTTGCTGGATGTTTTCGAAGCGGCCGTACAGGGCCTTGGCCGACGGCGTGCGGAACCCTTCGGCGTACTGGCCGAACCAGGTGTAGTGGTCGGTCAGGGCGTAGGTCAGGCCGAATTTGGGCGAGACGCGATGCCAGGTCTTGTCGCTGTCGTCGTGGGCAAATTGCCGATTCGGGTCGGTAGCGTTGAGGAAGTCCTCGGTCAGCTTGGGCTTGAGCTGGGTGTAGTCGTAACGCACGCTGGGCAGGAAAGTCCATTTGCCCCAGCTGATCTGGTCCTGGGCGAACAGCGCGTAGGTGTTGATGGTCGGGTCCGGGAAGTCGCTGGCCGGGACGACCCGGTCCGAGGGCAGGATGCTGGGGCCGCCGATGGTCGGGCAGTTGGCGCTGACGGTCAGGCAGGTTGCGCTGCCGGTGCGCGAACCGGTGACTTTCGCCTGTTTAAGGGTGGTGCCGTAGGTCACTGCGTGGTCGGTGTCGCCGATGGCAAACGCCTTGTCCAGTTGGGCGTCGAACACCCATTGCTTTTCCTGGTAGAGCGTCTGGCGATCACGCTGCAAGTTGCGTGCACCCGATACGTAGTGTTCGGTGGTGGTCTGGTCGGTCTTGGCAATCTGGTAGTTGAGGCTGGTCTTGATGCGGTCGGCAATCGGCGAATCGAGGGCAAAGCTGTTTTCAATGGCAAAACGTTCGCGGGTGATGGTGTCGTTACCCGAGCGCGCACGGTACAGGTTGCTGTTGAAACCGGTGTTGTACGGACCGCCCACGGCGCTTTTCTGGTTGGTGTCGCGGTCGTCCTTGTACTTCTCGTAGGTCAGGCCCAGGCGATTGTCGTCGCCATAGTTCCAGCCCAGTTTGGCTAGCACGTTGGTGGTGCGCGCGTCTTCCGGGTTGGCGCCGGTGCGGTTCAGGCCGGTGACGTTATTGCCATCGTAGGATTCGGTCTCGTGGCCGTTGCGCTGGCTCAGGTGCAGCAAGCCGTCGAAGTCCTGCACGCGGCCGGCGACGGTGCCGGAGGTGAGCCAGCTTTCGTCAGCGGAGCTGTAGCCGGTTTTCAGGCGTGCGCCGACGTCTTTGCCGGGCTTGATGATGTCGTCCGGGTCGAGGGTGAAGTAGCTCACCGCGCCGCCGATGGCGCTGCTGCCGTAGAGCGCCGAGGCCGGGCCGCGCAGGATCTCGACGCGCTTGACGATTTCCGGGTCGACGTAGTTGCGCCGCGTTTGCGCGTAGGGGCCGTTGGAGAAGTGATCGGGCACTTCAACGCCGTCGACCTGGGTGAGGATGCGGTCGCCGTCGATACCGCGGATATTGAAACCCGAGCTGCCGGCGCGGGTGCCGGCGCCACCTACGGAGACACCCGGCTCGTAACGCACCAGGTCACGCATGGTGTTGACGTTGTTGCGGTCCAGCTCTTCGCGGTCATGCACGCTGACAGTGCTTGGCACGGCGCTCACGTCCTGCTCGTTACGGGTGGCGCTGATGGTCACCTGTTGCAGGTTGAGGGTGCTGCCTGCTGCGCGTTTTTCCAGGACGATGTTGTTATTGCCCAGTTTGCGGTAGCTCAGGTTGGTCCCCACCAACAGCCGGTCCAGGGCCTTTTCCGGCGACAACGGGCCGCGCACGCCAGGGGACGACACGCCCTGGCCCAACTCTGCCGGCAAGCCGACCTGCCAGCCGGTCACCGCAGTGAAAGCGTTGAGCGCCGACACCAGTGGCTGTTGCTCGATCTGGAAGTTGTAGTTGCCGTGGCTGCGCGGCGCGGGTTCGGCGGCGGTGGCGGTCATCACTGGCGCGCCGGCCAGCAGGATGGCAGCGGTCAGCAAGGACAGCACGGGCGAAGAAGACCGGCGGTTGAAACGAGAGGACATCGAGAGCGCTCCGGGGTACGAATCTTATAGTTGCGAACCGAATCAAATAGGAATCAGTTGCATTGGCTAAGACGAGACGTACCGCCGAAGGCTATCGAGTAAAAATAATTCTCATTTAGTTCAAAATCACCAGCGCGGGGTATTCCGACAGCTTGGCCGAGGTGATGTGCGCCAGGGAGCGCAACACGTCCAGGGGCTGGTCGAGGCGGTAGTTGCCGGTGACGGCGACACTGGCAAGCTGGTCGTTGGTGTTGACGATCCAGCCGGGGTAATAGCGACGCAGCTCGGCAAGCACTTCGCTCATCGGGCAGTTTTCGAAAATCAGCCGACCCTGCACCCAGGCCAGGTCTTTGTTGGCATTGAGCTTGGCCGGTCGGCCAAAACCCTTGGGCCCGATGCGGATACTTTCACCGGCACGCAGGCGCACGCGGGCGTCGTCGAAGGTGTTGCTCAGGTCCACGTCGCCGCGCTGCACCTGCACCTGGGCTTCGCCGTTGAGGTAGCGCACGGCGAAGTCGGTGTCGCGCACGCTGGCGCGCACCGGGCCAGCGTCGATTTCCAGGGGTAGGCCATGGCCGGGGGCGATTTCGAAAAATGCCTCGCCCTGGTACAGGCGGGCGACGCGCTGGTGGTCCTGGATGCTGCTGGAAAACGCCGAGTTGGTGTTGAGCAGCACCTTGGAGCCATCGTCCAATTGCAGGCGCTGGCGTTCGCCGACCACGGTGAGGTGGTCGGCTTGCAGGCGCACCGGCAGGTTGCTGAAGCTGAACAGGCCGATCAACAGCACGGCGGCGGTGGCCAAGGGCTTCCAATGCGGTTGGATGCGGCGCCAGGCGCTGGGCTTGCGCGGTGCGGCCAGGGCGACGGCGGCGCTGTACACCGGCGCGCCACCCCAGGCGGCCTGGGCCTTGTCGAAGGCGAGCGCGTGGGCGGGATCGCTGGCCAGCCAGGCCTCAAACTCGGCCTGCTGCCCGGGCTGCGGGCACTGCAAGGCGATCAGCCAGTCGAGGGCTTGGTCCATAGCCAGGTCTTGCAACACCTCATGAGCCAGCTCATGGGGGCGCAGGTTATTCGGGTCCGTCACGGTGTGCCTCGGGTCTTCGCCACGTTCTGTTCATCTTTCCTACAGCTTGGTTCGACATGTCTGTCGGGTGGAGCTTAAGGCCGATCCAGCCTTTCGGCCACACCTACACAGATGGCCATGATCAATTTCAGTTCCTTTTGCACGGTGCTCAAGGACACTTCCAGCTGATCGGCAATCTCCTGATAGCTGCAACCATGCAGGCGGCTGAGGATGAAGATCTGCTGCTGGCGGGCGCTCAACTGGCCCAGGCTGACGCTCAGGTGCTCGAGCAATTGCTCGGCCTGGGTGGCGTCTTCGGGGGTGCTGATGGGGGCGGCGACGCTTTGCAGGATGTCCAACGGGACATCTTCCTGCAGCGTGCGGGCCTGGATCCGACGCGAGCGCAGGTGATCCAGCGCCAGGTTGCGCGCGGTTTGATAGACGAAGGGTTCGAGGTGATCGATCGGCCGCTCGCTGAGGGCCCGGGTGACGCGCAGGTAAGTTTCCTGCAACAGGTCCTCGGCGGTGCTGTGGTTATTCACCATCCGCTGCAAGGTGCGAAGCAGAATCACCCGTTGGGTGAGAAAGACTTGGTTGAAGCGAGATTGGCTCACAGTGATACCAGACCGATTTGCAGTTAATGATAATGCTTATCATCAACTGAAATGGCAAGGACCTATTTCTGCAGGCCTACATGGATCAAATGTGGGAGGGGGCAAGCCCCCTCCCACATAAAGCTCATCACAAAACGGATTTACTCGGCGTTACACAAAGCCAGGCAGTTATCCAGCATACGGTTCGAGAAGCCCCACTCGTTGTCATACCAAGCCAGCACTTTCAGCAATTTGCCGCTGACCTTGGTGTGATTGGCATCGAAAATCGACGACAGCGGGTTATGGTTGAAGTCGCTGGAAACCAGCGGCAGGGTGTTGTAACCAAGGATTTTCGAGTGCTGGCTGGCTTCTTTAAGCAGCGCGTTGACTTCCTCTGCCGTGGCTTCTTTTTTCAGCGTCACCGTGAGGTCCACCAGCGACACGTTGATCACCGGCACGCGCACCGCCATGCCGGTCAGCTTGCCCGCCAGTTCCGGCAGCACCAGGCCGACCGCTTCAGCGGCGCCGGTTTTGCTCGGGATCATGTTCTGGGTGGCCGAGCGTGCGCGGTACGGGTCGGTGTGGTAGACGTCGGTCAGGTTCTGGTCATTGGTGTAGGCATGAATGGTGGTCATCAGGCCGCTTTCGATGCCCAGCTCGCGGTGCAGCACCTGAGCCACAGGCGCCAGGCAGTTGGTGGTGCACGACGCGTTGGAGATGATCTGGTGGGATTGACGCAAAATGTCATGGTTGACGCCGTAAACCACGGTGGCGTCTGCGCCCTTGGCCGGGGCCGAAATGATCACCTTGCGCGCGCCGGCGGTAATATGGGCGGCGGCCTTGTCACGGTCGGTGAACAGGCCGGTGCATTCGAACACTACGTCGATCTTGTGTGCAGCCCACGGCAGGTCGGCCGGGTTGCGAATGGCACTCACGGCAATCCGGTCACCATTGACGGTCAGGCTTTCCTGATCGTGGGCGACCTCTGCGTCGAAAGTACCGTGTACGGTGTCGTATTTGAGCAGGTGGGCATTGATCGAGCTGTCGCCCAGATCATTGATGGCGACGATCTGCAAATCCTGGCGGTAGCCTTGGGTATACAGTGCGCGCAGGACATTACGGCCGAT
>Ga0302347_1002383_pt1 | contig 19313 bp, 19 predicted proteins | sample PhyWR1_FD_202178 | JGI IMG/M metagenome (GOLD analysis project Ga0302347, IMG submission 202178) | Leaf surface microbial communities from wheat plants in UC Gill Tract Community Farm, Albany, California, United States - DLSL W.R1 (v2)... | ecosystem: Host-associated > Plants > Phyllosphere >...
GTTTTATAGTTTATTATATGGAGGTGTAGGTAAAATTATAAAAGATGTTTCATTTAAAAGTAAATTAGAAGATTATATAAAAAATATCTTAAATACTGATAGTGTCATAATATTAAAGGGTATTACTGGAGAAATATCAGAAAAGACATCTGAGGATATAAAAAAGATGCCTCTTACATTATCTGGATTTGTTCTGCATACATCTGAAACCGATATAAAAAAGTATGATACATCTTACAATCTGATTGATAAAGTTGCTATTTCCAATCTTCCAACACATTATAAAATACATTTATATCATCTACCTATAGAGTCAAAAAACGAACTGATCTTTAAAGCACAAAGAAAAGCATTAGATTTAATAATTAAAGAAATAATATCGTGATAAACTCTGAAGAAACAATACTGAATCAGAATAATCGTGAAGAAGTTATAAAAATTCTTGATGAAAAAAAAATAAAAGTAGAATTAGAAGATCTATTTCTCTATGATTTATCACCATATTATAAAGAAAATTTAGACAATTCTTTTTTTTCCAAACAACTTGAATTTATTCAGGAAAAAAACCAGCTGAGCCATAATTCGAAGATTTCATTTACTTCTGAACAGCTTAAAATCTATAATGGAATCCTTGAAAACGGACGGTGCATTGTTTCAGCTCCTACTAGCTTTGGTAAAACAATGTTGATAAAGGAGTTTATTTTTAATAATCAACCAAATAAAGTTGTATTTATTGTTCCTACAAATTCTTTAGCTGATGAATTATTGGATGATTTTAAATTACTTTTTACAGCTTTAGATTATATTATTTTTGATTCTGTAAAAAGCTTAGAAGTCATTTCTGAAAAGAGTATTTTCATCGGGACTCAGGAAAAGTATTATAATTTAAAGGGATTCTATAAAGAAAAAATTGATCTATTTGTAATTGATGAGGCTTATAAATTGACAGATTCAATTAAAGGAAGTAGGGAGGTTATTTTAAACCGTTCTTTTATCGATACTATAGAAAACTCAGAAAAGATTATATTGCTAATGCCATTAGTCAATTCTATTACAGGTTTAGAAAATTTTACTTTTAAAGTTTTAAGATCTGATTATGCTCCTGTAGCAAAGAGCTTTAACAGTATAAAAAAATTAGATCAAATAATAAATCAAGAAATATCAAAAAACGAAACTACAAACCTTATATATTTTAATTCCCCCAAAGAATTAGAAAGAATTTATCTTTCAAAGTTAAAATCAATCAAAAATGCGATTGAGTTAAATGATAATTGGATACAAAGAGTACAAGAAGATTTTCATTCTGAATGGTTACCTATTCAAGCTCTAAAATCCGGTATCGGTATACATTATGGTCCTATGCCTAAATTTATTCAGAAAAAAGTAATTGATCTTTTCAAATCAAACCAACTAAAAAATGTATTAGCTACTAATTCTGTCATTGAAGGAGTTAATACGCCTACAAAAAATATCTATATATACAGTTCGAGAGATATTTTAGGAGATAAAAATCTAGTTAAATATAAAAATTTAATTGGACGTGCGGGCAGATTAGGAGAGCATAAGGTTGGCAATATTTATTATTTTGAAAAGCATCAAAAACAATTTGAAAATGCAAACGTATCTTATGAAAATATTAATATTCAATTCCTATTAGAAAATAAACCAGATATTATTGAAATAAATAGAGATGAAAATTTTGATAAAGAAAAAAATACTGAAGGTAAAACTTCGCACGAAGATAAATTACAAAAACATTTAGAAAATTCGAGTTATTCTAATGTTCCTTCAAAAGAAATTATTACTCTCTTAAACAATCACGGTTTTACAGTTAAGCAATTTACAATTTTACTTGAATACATAGCCAATACGAAAAATGTTCTTCTTCTCGGTATAATAGGAAAACTTATCGGCGGAACAGATATAAATAGTCTTAATACAATTTTAAGTTCCCGATTTAATACATTTGGTTCAATGGTTAATGAATTACATTCAAAAAATAAACAGAAATTTAAATCTCAAGTTATATCCATTTTAATTGATATGATTTACAGCTTTTTACCATTCAAGATAATACCGTTAATTAATTTTATAATTGATGTAGATGATTTGTACAAAAAGCATACGAGTAAAAATTTAATTCCTACCGAAGTCATTGTGGAAGCTAAGAGGAAAAAAGCTCAGTTTTATTCCAAATTTATAGGTATAGATAATCCTACTCACGAAACACTTGTTATTATGAATAAACTTTTTGAATATGGAATTCCATATCAGAGAGCTAATCCTTTTCTAGAAAGGATTGCAGATAACTTACCAAATAAATTTTCTATACACGATATTAGGAAAATTATTTTTCAAAATGAAACTATGAGCGATTTAAAAGTGTATTTTGAATAACAAATTTAAAATATTCCGCAAGAAGACTAACCAAGAAAATTTATATATGGCACAGATTAGAAAATTAAGCAATGAACTACATATTTGAGCTGATGTTTTAGTTCAAGAATATCAATTTAAAGAATCATAATATGAAAAATATAAAATTTAATTTAACTAAAATTCTCAATAACTTAAATACCAAAATTAAAAGCATTGATGGAATTGAATTATTATTTGATGATAAGGATATAACGTTCAGAACTGGCGAAGTGAGCTACTATTGCGACTTTAAAAAATTAGAAGAAGTTTTAGAAATTAATGAATTTGATTATAGCAATTCTGATAAAGAGGATTTAGATGTAGAATTGTTGAGTAAACACATTGTTAACCAATTAACTGCTTGTTTAGGTAAAAAACTGTATCCCGAAGTTAAAACTCATCCTTCCGATTTAAATAAAAATATTTAACAACAATACTAACTAATTAATTTAACAATTATGGCATTAAATAATTTTTTCCATATTAATTTCCCTTATGGTATCAAAGTAAACGATAAAGGAGAATGGACAGCTTTTAATAGAGAGTATAAACCTTTAGGATATTCCAATAGTATGGAGATTGTTCCGGAGAAAGACTTTAAATATTGCAAGTATAAATATTTGAATGAAACATTACTGAAAAAATTAGGGGATAAAGATGGAGCAGTCGAAAAAGCGAATGATAAAATTGTGAGCGTTTTATTTTACAATGATGCAAGTGACCCATCTATTTTAGATAAAAAGGAATTATACAATAGATATTTTTCAAAGCTTGAAATTTTGTCAAAGGTAAAAAAAGGTTAATTCAATAATTAAAAACGATGGAAAATATACCTTTTAGAATGACCACAGAACAAGAAAATATTCTTAGATTATCATTGATTAAACAAGGCTTAAATAGTGTTCAAATTTCTGATATTTTTCAGAGAATCAAAAAAGAAGAAGATTATTTAAAGTTTTTAAAATCTTAAAAAAATGATACAATGCATATTAAAGATTTAACTAAGTCACAATTAAATTTGCTTTTTTGTTCTGCGATGGGTTGGCACAGCCAATTATCTACTATTGATGATGAATATTCTGTTGAAGAATTTGATAAATTTTGTGAACAAAATCTAAATTATGAATGGGAAGAGAACATTTGGAACATTAGGTCTGATAAGGTTCAAATAGAAATTCGCGAGGACTTATATTTTCGTTGTGGACATATAGTGGGAACAGCAATTGGAGGTACTGCATTTGATTTAAAAGCAGTTTGTAAATGTTTAAAAGAATTTGGTTTTGAATTATAAATAATTTTAAAAAACTACTTTATATGGATTTATACAGAAAAATGGCATTAAGAGATCTATGGAATTTAGGTATTGAAGAGGATTCAATAAAAGATTTAGATATTATCATATTACCTGAGAATTATGATGATGATAAAGATAGTATGTATGATTCACAAGATTCTATAACTATAAGTAAACTTCTCAAATCAGAAGGTATTGTATGTGCTAATTCATACGACTTAAACTTAAATTTACCAACTAAAGATAGGAAAAGTAGTGATGTGTGGATAGGACAAATGTATATTTTAAATGATCTTATTGTGCCTATGGTTGTTGGAATTCTCCAATCTTATCTTCAACCACTTATTTTGCAAAGAAAAAATAGAAGAGATAATAGAGCACCGGCTGCAGACGTACATACTGAAATTAAAATTTTTAAAGGAGCTGATGAGACTTCTATTTCATATAAAGGAGATCCGGAGACATTAATTAAGATTTTGGAACTCTTAAAAAATGATGAGCAAAACAATGATAACACTGTCTAATTTTGAAGATTTTGTTGTTGATTTTTTCGAAAAATGGAAATTATACTTTAGTACACAAAGCTACTTGACTTGTGATCTTTTATCCATCCAAACCTTGGAATCTTTAAAAACAATTTACAATAAAAGGTTATTTGGAGAAGGTAGTAAAGAACGAGAAGCCTATTCTTTTATTTATCTATATTTAATGTTGACGAAAGGATTAATTGATGTTTTAGATCTTGTAAAACTCACAGAAAACAAGCATTGGCCCTCTAACTCAAAACTAACTGAAGGAATATGGGGGAAGCTTTGGGATGCCAAAGAAAGACTGAACATATTTTTAAAGCATTCTGTTGATAGAGATATTTTAAATTTTTTATTTCAGTTACTTGATAATTTAGAATATTCTTTTTATGATTTATTTGGAAAAGGATTTTATATGAGCCCTGTTACCATTATCAAAAAATCTGCATGTTCGATTTGTCGAAAAAACATCAAGGATTGCCAACATATTCCTGGAAGATTTTATGATGGAATGATATGTAAAGAAATCCATACAGATATTGAATTTATCGGTGCAGATATAGTTTCTTCACCATATGATATGCGATGTCGTATCTGGCCTTGGAATTTTCTAACCGAAAATAAATTTGAAGCACGTATTTTAAATTTAAACACTTTAGATCAATTTATTTTTGAGAAATAAAACCTGTCATCTGTAAATTAATAAGTAAATCTCAAAAAACGATTCGAAAAATGTTCATTAATAAAAAATATAGAAACAGGCATCTATTTTTAAAAACACTTCAATTATATTTTGAGGAAAATGATCGACCTGATCTATATACTTTTGAAGAAGTCTCACTAACATTTGCAAAATTGGTTGAATTGTCGAATTTGACTGAGAAAGAGATCTATGGACAAATTGATTTTTTAGAAAAAGAGGGCGAAATTAATATTGAACACAATGAACATTTTTCTACTTTTTATTTTATCTCAAGAAATGGAACTATTGCTTATTATGATGAGAAATATTTGAGCCTTGGAAAAAAAGAGTTTTTAAATGACGTATACGATATTCTCAAAAATATTTCAGCAATTATTTTGTTGTTAATCGCTATTATTAGTTTTATAATAAATTTTCTTGACACCCGAAAAAACAAAAAGGAAATAGAACAAATAAAAGTAAAAGTGGAAAAATTAAGTAAATGGCATCATTGATAAATCGCAGCTTAAAAAAACATTAATAAAATTTCAAAAAACGATTGCTTACATTTGGCAATATCACTGCGAAACTGGGTGGATATGCGCTATTTCTATAGCACATATAAATAAATTAACAGTAAGCATAAAACCGATACAATAGACAATGAAACGATTTATAGACGAAAAAGGAACCTTCCACATTAAAGTTCCAGCGACGTGGAAACATTCAATTAAGAATGGTAAAGTACACACTTTTCAAGAATATGAAATTTGGAAATCAGATGCATTCCAACTATCAATAAATTTATTAGACACGGAAGAAAAGAAAAGAAACTTTCAACAATTAATCAAATCATTAACCGTCGAAAAAATTGGAGCCACAGACTTTTATAAATTGCCTGATAATGGTAATAAAGAGTTCACAACAAAAACTTGGATTAAGCAATTTGGGGATAAATCAGTAATTTTTACTTTAACACATCCAAATAATCCAGACAAAGACCTTGACCATCGAACAATATTGGAAAAAGTAGAAACCGTTCATTCTATATTGAAAGAATTTAAACTTATTGAAGATGGGAAAAATATTGAAGTGATAAATTCGTACAGATTTGATATGTTTTTGCAAGGAGTTGCTGCAACAGCCTTAGTTTTAAGCAAAGCAATAGAAAATAAAGCTTTCATCGAAGCTACTTGTATTTTAGCAAATCAAATTGATGCATTGCTAAGAATTGGCATCATCCTGAAAAATCAAATTACAAATAGCAATAGTGAAATTGAAGTCGAATGGATTTATCAAGGATTAACTGACAAGAAAAAATCAGAAAAAGATATTTACAAAAAAGCTCTCGATTTAGGAATCATAAACCGATCAATATTTGACGAATTATATGAACTCTATGATGACAGAAATAGAGTAATTCATAGATTTGTTATTTCGGAAATTACAATAGCCGAAGTCGAAGAAATTTCATATAAATATAATCAAAAACAACAAGCAATTAACAAAATAATATATGACCTTGAAAGTGAGCAAATAGAGTTAAATATTGGTATGACAAGAGTTGAAAACAACAAGCAGAACGAGCAAAACCACCTTGAATATATAAAAGGAAAGATTGGTAAACAGAATTACTTTGATGACAAGAAATAAAATGCCTATTGCTAACAAGCGTCTGCTAAAAGTGTGGCTGAAGTTCTCGATTGAACATTTATTCAAGGTTCAACAGTAGTAATTCTATTCAATTTTATGCTAAAAATCCTCGCCTTGGGAAAGCTACGAAACGTAATTAATTGCTATTAAATTTCAAAAAACGATTAATTTTTAATCTAAATGAAGTTAAGTGTCTCAAATGACTGATTAGTAGAATGCAGTAATGCAGTTTTTACTAAAAGTTTATTAGCACCCATTTTAGCACCTAAAAATACAAAACCCTGTAAATCAATAATTTACAGGGTTTTAAGTGGAGTTGGAGGGATTCGAACCCTCGTCCAAACAAGCAATACATAAGATTTCTACATGCTTATTTCGCTATTGATTTTCGAGCTCAGGCAGAGAGCAAACACCCAACCTAAACCTTACCTTCTAAAATTTTCGATCCCGAGCCGAAGCTTCCCGAGACTTAATTCTGCATTGCTATGCCCCAGAATCAAACGCCGCAGAACAGAGCGTTTGTGAGACATCTTGCTTCCTTACTATCTTCAGGAAAGCGCTGGATCCTACTAAACTTCGGATTAAGCTGCAAGAGCGAACTCTTCGTTGCCAGTTAAAAGTGTGTAGCAAGGGATTAAAGAGATCGCGCTACGGTTCTCTGCATGCTTACTTACCCATTGACCTTGCTGTCGAAACCAGTCAACCCCAATTGTAAAATAAGACTACAAATTTACAAAAAATTAATTTATTATTCATCATCAACTATCAACCAAAAACCATCAACCCGATTTGGGCGTATCCCTCGCTACGATGTGTCACCCTGAGGTTCTCGAAGGGCTCCCGCTCGGGTCGGGCTGGTAGTTTATCCTGAGCATGGTCGAAGGGCTGCAATCTTTTTGTCATTCACGCTGATGTCAAAAAAGACGCTTCCAACAAAGACAAAAAAGATTTCCACTACCATCCCTTACGCAGCTGCGCAAAAATTCACGCTTTTCAACAATTTTTGAATTTCAACCAAAATCGAAGTTTTCAGAAACTTAAACAAAACAAACATTTCCAAATTTATTTGCATAAAATTGAAAATCTGTATAATCTGCCAAATTCGCGAGAGATTCTAAACCCTCTGCTGAGTATGAAGTTTATGCTGAGCCTGTCGAAGTACCTTTGCGAACTTAAAATATTTTCAATAATGATAAAAAACCTTTGCGCACTCTGCGTTCAAAAAAATCTCCATAATCTCCCAGATCAGCGAGAGATTCTAAAACCCTTGCGAACTTAAAATGTTTTCAATAATGATAAATAACCTTTGCAAACTTTGCGTTTAAAAATCTTCTCAAAAAAAATTTAACAAAACCAAAACCCGCAAATTCAAAAAAAATCACAAAACTCCTTAAAGTCGGTTAAACTATCATTCCAAAATTCCTTTCTCAACAATAACTGACTCAATTAGAATTAGTTTTGCACAAAACTTACAATCCGTGAAAATCAAATTACTGTCGCTTCTTACATTTCTTTTGTTCATCAAAACATTTTCGCAATCAGACTATGTGATGGGAAACATCTCCAATGAGAATGGCGACCGGTTGCCCAATACCAGCATCGTAAACCTCAGGACAGACCAGATTGTCATCTCCGATTTTATGGGAAACTTCGTCATTGCAGCCAAATCTTCCGATGAACTCAGAATAGCAAGAGAGGGTTACGAGCGCAAAAACCTGAGCCTTTCAGCCGACGATTTTTCAAAAAGTCTTAACGTCAGATTGTTAACCGTTGCTCAGGAAATCGAAGAAGTAAAACTTACTTTCCGCCCGACAGGCATTCTGAAGAAAGATGTCACCAGGCTCAATCCGCCGCCAAAAGTGGTGGCACTCAATATGGCGATGAATCTGTATATGACAAAACCTCTCAATGAAGTTGCGCCAAAGGCAACCACGCCGTCGGCCTTCAAACAACCAAATCTTTCCGCCGGACAAATGGATATGGTAAAATTGGCTGGCGCCATCGGAAGTCTAATCGGAAAAGCTTCCCAAACCTATAAGACCACCGCCAACTATGCCGAAAAGCAGGAGTTCTACAAACGAGTGAAAGCGGTTGTGAATTTGGATGAGTACAAAAGTTATGGCCTGGACGAATATGATATTGATATTTTCCTGGCTTATGCAGATGAACAAAAGGATCTTTCCAAGAATTACAGAAACAATTTCAACAAAGTTGCTATCGAATCCCAACTTAAAATCGCTTTTGCAGAATATATTAAGACGCACAACTTTTCAAAGAAAGTTTCGGAAGGTTAATATTTTTAACCATTTCTGATGGCAGTTTCCTGTAGAAGTTAGACTAGTTTACTGCTGTTTAGTTCTTAAAACCCTGTAATAAAGTAATTTTTAACTTGTTGTTTAATTTTAATCAGACAAGTTAACGCTGTTACCGAATTCCAATTAATCAGGAATTCCCTATCCATCCACCTTTTAACATAATGTGGAAAACTTTTGCCGATGATTGTCAGAATTTTGACACATTTCCTCATTTTGCCCTTTCATTTGTACACATCTATTTCTATTTTTGTAATCACTTTAGAAGATAAAAGTAACGCCTTTCTCACGCAGAAATATTCTGTTACCAATCACTATCTTTTCATAGAATTTTAAATAACTGATAAAACCGGCTGATAATGGGAATTTTCGATAAAAGAATAAGCTACAAACCTTTTGAATATCCAGAAGTAATGCAATTTGTAGAGGCTATCAACAAGTCTTACTGGGTACATTCGGAGGTGGATTTTACAGCCGATGTTCAGGATTTCCAGTCGCAGCTGGAGCCTCACGAGAAAAATGCGGTGAAGAATGCTCTGCTTGCGATCGCCCAAATCGAGGTGAATGTGAAAACCTTCTGGGGAAATCTTTACAACCACCTTCCAAAACCTGAACTTAACGGTCTTGGTGCCACATTTGCAGAATGCGAATTCCGCCATTCCGAGGCTTACTCCAGATTGTTGGAAGTCTTGGGTTACAACGACGACTTCTTGGACGTTGTGAATGTTCCTGCCGTCAAAGACAGAATAGATTACCTGGGGAAAATGTTGAAAAATGCGAATTCTGACGATCAGAAAGCATATGTTTCTTCATTATTGCTGTTCAGTATTTTGATTGAGAACGTTTCGCTTTTCAGTCAGTTTGCGATCATTTTGTCGTTCACAAGATTCAAAGGATATCTGAAAAACGTTTCCAACATCATCGCCTGGACTTCTATCGATGAGCAGATCCACGCCAACGGTGGGATTTATCTGATTAATAAAATCCGTGAAGAGCAGCCGGATCTTTTGACACAATCCGACATCGAAGCGATTTACGATCTGGTAGACGAATCTATCGAAATGGAATCCAACATCTTGGACTGGATTTTCGAGCAAGGCGAATTGGACAAGATTTCCAAGAAAAACCTTCTCGATTTTATGAAATACAGAGTAGACGACTCTCTGAAGAAAATCGGAATGAAAACCAGATACAACATCACGCCGGAAGATTACAAGCCAATGATCTGGTTTGAGGAAGAAGTTTTCGCCAACTCTATGGATGATTTCTTCGCAAAACGCCCGGTAGATTATACAAAACACGATAAGAGTATTACCGCAAACGATTTGTTTTAATACTTGTTGAATAATGATTGATAATAAAACTTTTAATCAAAAAATTGTAGAACTTGAAAAACTCACGGAAAGTAGTGCTTCCGATACATTTAGGTTAATCAAGAATACTAAATTTTATTCTCGTTATAATTGGGATTACTGTGATTTTTTAGACTCATTTGCATATGAACTTGGTTTAGGGTTTTCTAACATACCGGTTTTTCACGAAACTAAAGATAATATAATTGGGTATTTTCCTACTTTAAGATTTTATCCAGATAATGTTTTTAATGAAAAAGTTAGAGATGTTGAGTTAAGTTCAGAATTTTTGAATTTAAAATTAAGTTCTAAAATTTTAGCGAAAGAAGTTTTATATCAAATAATGAAGTTTAATAATTTGCAGAAGTTTATTAAAGAAAAATATTTAAACTGAATATTTAGAAGGAGTATTAAACTTAATAGTTGGATTTAAAATTTCAAAAAGAACATAATATTGTCATTTCGTAGAATCTAAATTTCAATGTCGAGATTCCTACGCAATGACAAAAGTGAAAATAAAAATCCTTTCCAACTTTCAAACGTTGAAAAGTGAAATAAATAAAAAATCCCTTTCAAAGTTTCAAACTGAGAAAGGTGTAAAAAAGAAAATTTTGAGAACTGTTTTTAATTCTTGAAGTTTTCTTTTTTGTGTCAAATGTCAAAAGAGGCGAAGCGCATCCCGGCCTGAACGGAGCTCTTTTTTTCTTTGTCCAAACGTCGGGAATCCGGAAACGTGAAGAATAAAAAGCGGGAGTGGAGGACGGATTAAGATGCCCAAATCAGTAAAATAAAACAAAAGACCAATACAATAAGCAAAATATAAAAGTTATGATGGACGAAAATATAGATATCTGGTGGCTCAACGAAGAGTCTGAACAAATGCTGAACAGAGGCTACCTTCTGAAAGGTGAAACTGTAGATGGCGCTATCGACCGTATTACAACGGCGGCGGCAAAACGTCTTTACAAACCTGAGCTTCAGGCGGCTTTCAAGGAAATGATCGTGAAAGGCTGGATCAGTTTCTCTTCTCCCGTTTGGGCGAATATGGGAACGCAGCGTGGTTTGCCGATCTCCTGTTTCAATGTTCACGTTCCGGATAATATCGAAGGCATCACGCACAAGTTGGGCGAGGTGATTATGCAGACGAAAATCGGCGGTGGAACGTCCGGTTATTTTGGAGAATTGAGAAACAGAGGAACTGCGGTGACGGACAACGGAAAATCTTCCGGAGCGGTTTCTTTTATGAAATTATATGACACGGCAATGGACGTGGTATCGCAAGGCGGCGTGAGAAGAGGTGCGTTTGCAGCATATCTTGATATCGACCACGGTGATATTGAGGAATTCTTGAGTATTAAAGATATTGGAAGCCCAATCCAAAATTTGTTTACAGGGATTTGCGTTCCGGATTACTGGATGCAGGATATGATTGATGGTGATGCAGACAAACGTAAAATCTGGGCTAGAGTTCTGGAAAGCCGTCAGCAGAAAGGTTTGCCTTACATTTTCTTTACCGATAATGTGAACAGAAATAAGCCTCAAGTTTATAAAGATTCCGGATTGATGGTGAACGCAAGTAACCTTTGTTCCGAGATTATGTTGCCTTCTACCGCTAACGAATCTTTCATCTGTTGTTTATCTTCCATGAACCTGGAATTGTATGACGAATGGAAAGATACGAACGCTGTGAAATTGGCAATCTATTTCTTAGATGCAGTTCTTTCAGAATTCATTGATAAAACTGAAGGAAATTATTACCTGACTTCAGCCAGAAATTTTGCAATGCGTCACAGAGCTTTAGGTTTGGGTGTTTTAGGATACCATTCTTACTTGCAGAAAAATATGATTCCGTTCGAGAGTTTCGAGGCGACTCAGTTCAATGCGAGAGCGTTCCGTCACATCAAAGAACAGTCTGAAATTGCTTCCAAAGAATTGGCAAACATCTACGGAGAGCCGGATATGCTGAAAGGTTATGGATTGAGAAACACGACTTTGATGGCCATTGCGCCAACGACTTCAAGTTCTGCAATCCTTGGTCAAACTTCTCCTGGAATCGAGCCATTTGCTTCTAACTATTATAAAGCAGGTCTAGCAAAAGGAAACTTTATGCGTAAGAACAAATATCTGGCGAAACTGCTAGACGAAAAAGGTCTGGATAACGAAGAAACCTGGAGAACCATTATGCTAAACCACGGTTCTGTTCAGCATCTTGAAGGTTTGTCTGAGGAGGAAAAAGCGGTATTCAAAACGTTCAGAGAGATTTCTCCAATGGAGATTGTTTCTCAGGCGGCTCAAAGACAACAGTATATCGACCAGGCACAGTCGCTTAACTTGCAGATTCCATCGACTATGCCGGTGAAAGATGTAAATTACGTGATGATCGAAGCTTGGAAGAAAGGGGTGAAAACTTTGTATTACCAAAGAAGTTCTTCAGTTTCCAAGGAAATGATGGTGAATTTTGTGAGCTGTTCGGCTTGTGAAGCTTAATCAGTAATCAAAAATAAAATTAATAATTAAACCACTTTGTTGCGAAACGAGGTGGTTTTTTTGTGTGTAATTTTCGCCGAAATTATTTTCCCCAACCCTAAAGGGAGTACTTTCGATGCGATTGCAGATTGATTATTCCCCCTTTAGGGTTGGGGTAGAAAATGGTTATAAACTTCATCAAAAATTCATTTCCCCAACCGTTAAGAACTGACAGTAATTTTCACCTAAATTATTTTCCCCAACCCTAAAGGGAGTAATTTCGATGGGATTGCAGATTGATTATTCCCCCTTTAGGGTAGGGGTAGAAAAAGGTTACTAATGAGAGAACTTCATCAAAATTCATTTCCCCAACCGTTAAGAACTGACAGTGATTTTCGCCGAAATTATTTTCCCCAACCCTAAAGGGAGTAATTTCGATATGATTGCAGATTGATTATTCCCCCTTTAGGGCTGGGGTAGAGAATGGTTACGACGTTTGGGATTAATGCGAGAGAACTTCATCAAAATTCATTTCCCCAACCGTTAAGGACTGACAGTAATTTTCATCGAAATTATTTTCCCCAACCCTAAAGGGATTAATTTCGATGGGGTTGCAGATTGATTATTCCCCCTTTAGGGTTGGGGTAGAAAATGGTTATAAACTTCATCAAAAATTCATTTCCCCAACCGTTAAGAACTGACAGTAATTTTCGCCGAAATTATTTTCCCCAACCCTAAAGGGAGTAATTTCGATTTGATTGCAGATTGATTATTCCCCCTTTAGGGTAGGGGTAGAAAATGGTTATAAACTTCATCAAAATTCACTTCCCCAACCGTTAAGAACTGACAGTAATTTTCACCGAAATTCTTTTACCCAACCCTCAAGGGAGCAATTTCGATGGGATTGCAGATTGATTATTCCCCCTTTAGGGTAGGGGTAGAAAATGGTTACTGATGTGAAAGAACTTCATCAAAAATTCATTTCCCCAACCGTTAAGAACTGACAGTAATTTTCATTGAAATTCTTTACCCCAACCCTAAAGGGAGGAATTTCGATGGGATTACAGATTGATTATTCCCCCTTTAGGGCTGGGGTAGAAAGAAAAGTCAATAAAGATTATTTTAAATCCTTATTTTTATAAAAACAACGATGATGAAAAAATTAACACCAAATTATGATGATGGAATGTGGAAAGGCGCTCCAGAATCAAGTTTTCTAAAAGCAAAACTGTTGCGATCAACCGAAACTGAGGCGGAGAAAGTCCTCTGGGAGAAGCTTAGAAATAAGCAGTTAAGAGGTTTCAAATTCAGGAGGCAACATCCTATAAGTCTATATATTGCCGATTTCTATTGCCACAAATTAAAGTTAATAGTTGAAATCGACGGCGGATACCATTATGAAAAAGAACAAATTCCAAAAGATGAAGAAAGGACTAAGATTTTCATGATGTCAAAGTAATCAGATTTTCTAATGAAGAAATTTTATCTGACATCAAAAAAGTAATAGAAAAACTTGAAACCTATTTGCCCCAACCATAAAGGGAGTAATTTCGATATGATTGCAGATTGATTATTCCCCCTTTAGGGCTGGGGTAGAAAATGGTTTAAACTTTCGCAAATAATGACAGTAATTTCTTCAAAGTTATTTACCCCGACCTAAAGGGAGTAATTTCGATACGATTGTAGATTGATCATTCCCCCTTTAGGGCTGGGGTCCAAATGGTTTAAACTTTCGCAAATAATGAAAGTAATTTCTGCAAAAGTATTTACCCCAACCATAAAGGGAGTAATTTCGATATGATTGCAGATTGATTATTCCACCTTTAGTGCTGCGGGAAGGAAATCAATTTAGAAATGATTAGGTTGATGATTGGAATTTTATTTCCCAAATACCAATGGGAGTAATTTCAACCGTCTTTTAAGAAATTTTTTCCCTAACTTTAAACCTCAAACTTTAATTTTAATTCCAATGAAATTCGGACAAGTCCCAGATCCTTCCAACATAGATTTTACATTACCCAAGGACCATTCTCAAACCAAACTCATTCTCGAGCAGAATAAGAAAGGTCTGGACAATATCTCAATTGGCTGTGCAAAATGGAATAAAACCGACCTGAAAGGATTTTATCCGAAAGGAACAAAAGATGAACTGACTTATTATGCAACGCAGTTTAATTCTATTGAGCTGAACGCGACTTTCTACGGAATGCCGACTGCTGAGCAAGTCCATACCTGGAAGGATAAAACGCCGAAAGATTTTAAGTTTTTCCCGAAAATAACCAACACCGTTTCACACTTCAGAAGGTTACTGAACATCACAGATGTGGTGACGCAATTCGCTTCGGCGGTTCTCAATTTCGATGAGAAATTGGGAATGGTTTTCTTACAACTTCACGATAACTTCAAGCCCAAAGATTATGAACGTTTGGAGAAATTTGTACAGGACTGGCCAAAAGAGGTTCCGCTTGCGATAGAGCTAAGAAATACAGAATGGTTTACAGATGAAGAGGTTTTCAACACCGTTTGTGAATTGTTTGAGATGAACAATATTACCAACATTATCGTTGATACCGCCGGACGAAGAGATATGCTCCATATGAGATTGACAACGCCGAATGCCTTCATCCGGTACGTTGGTGCCAATGCTGATAGCGATTATGAAAGGTTGGAAGATTGGCTGAAAAGATTGACTAAGTGGAAAAAGGACGGACTTCAAAATTTATATTTCTTCGTTCATCAAAATATAGAAAAGGCATCGCCGCTTTTGTCTGCACATCTGATTGAAAAAATGAATGAAGCCTGGAAAACCGATATTCATATTCCCAAATTGGCGGATGAAAAACCAACACTATTTTAATCAAAATCAAATTCGGAATTATAATCTGTTATTAATATTAATTCGGTGTTAATCTTATTTCTGTGGCATATAGTTTGACTATTCCTGGGAAATAAATTAAATGAAACATATTTACACTTTAGTTCTGACTTTTTTCAGTCTATTTCAATTCGCACAAGTTACAGATCCGCAAACTCTGGTTGGCAAGGACTGGCGTCTTTTCAAAATCACTTCCGGAACAACGGAATATCTGCCACCTTCAACCGTGCCGATTTTACAATCCAGGATGTTATACAGCAATGGAACTTATAATTTTTACCCAAGATATTATAATTCAGGAACTTGCTATGTAGCTTTTACAAACAACGAAAACTCTTTCACCTATCAGTACAGCCAGTTTCCTTTCATCTACGAAGGCGAGAATAGCGAAGCAGTCAATGCTTATGATGTGAGAATGTTAGATTTTTACAGGCTTTATGTCGGTCAGAAATATACCTACGTTTATTCTGCAGAAAGTACGGTTCAATATCTCACGATTACCAATCCGGCTGGTGATAAGATGTTTTTCAGAAATACAAATCTTCTCGCAACAGGAGAAGCCTCAAAACCGGATTATCAGGTTTATCCGAATCCTGTAAAAGATGTTCTGAAAATCAATAGCGATGAAAGTATCAAATCATTCAATATTAAAGATACAACAGGCAGGGTGATGATGCAGAAGGATTTGAACGGTAAAAGCAGGGAAATCAATGTCCAGAACCTGAATCCAGGCGTTTATTACCTGAAAATAAATAACGGTAAAGCACAGAAGATCATTAAACAATAAATAGAAATAAAAAGCCGGAAATGATAATATTTCCGGCTTTTTTTATATAATAATGACAAGATTTTTTTAGGCTAAAAACTTCAGTTCTTTATCTTTAAACTTGTTGTTTTCTACCAGTTTGTTCATCACTTTCATCGTTTTCTTGCGAAGTTTTGCGAGAAGGCGGACATTTTTGTCCTCGCTGTAATCAAAAATGTTGTCTTCAAAAGAAAAAACGTCGCCTTTTTTGAAGCTGATGTTGTTTTCTTTGAGCTCTTTCAGCAGCATCAGATTAGTCATTACTTTGAGTGAAGTGCTTTCAGCAGCTTCCATATATTTCAAAGATTTCAGAAGTTCTTTTTTATATTTTTTCTTAGAATTCATATCAAGAATTTATTTGTTTAAATTATTATATACGGTTGCATTTCCTATCGTGAATGCACTGCAAATTTACGATTTACGATTTTACTTTTAAAAATGTTAATGGGCGAAAGTTATAAAAATATCTGTAGAATTTCTTATTTTTGACAAAAATAAATCTAAAATGCAAGACCCGATCTTTGACCTCATTGAAAAAGAAAGAGAAAGACAGACCCACGGTATAGAATTGATCGCCTCGGAAAATTTTGTTTCCGAAAATGTGATGAAGGCGATGGGAAGTGTCCTCACCAACAAATATGCAGAAGGCTATCCCGGCAAGCGCTACTACGGCGGCTGCGAAGTAGTAGATCAGGTGGAGCAGCTGGCGATTGACAGAGCCAAAGAGCTTTTCGGCGTGGATTATGTCAATGTACAGCCGCATTCCGGTTCTCAGGCCAATGCAGCACTCTATCTCGCGATCTTGAAACCAGGCGACAAAGTGATGGGAATGGATCTTTCTATGGGCGGGCATTTGACGCACGGCTCGGCAGTTAATTTTTCCGGAATTCAATATGAAGTTTGTTCGTACGGCGTTCAGAGAGAAACTGGTCTGATCGATTATGACCAAATGAGAGAAGTGGCTTTGAGAGAAAGACCAAAGATGCTGATTGCAGGATTCTCCGCTTATTCCAGAGATTTGGATTACGCAAAATTCCGTGAGGTGGCAGACGAAATTGGCGCTACACTTTGGGCAGACATTGCGCATCCGGCAGGTTTGGTAGCGAAAGGTTTGCTTAATGATCCTTTTGCACATTGTCACGTTGTTACAACCACCACACACAAAACATTGAGAGGTCCGAGAGGCGGCATGATTATGCTGGGCAAAGATTTTGAAAATACTTATGGACACAAAACGCCAAAAGGTGAAACCAAAATGATGAGTGCCGTTCTGGACAGTGCGGTCTTTCCTGGAATTCAGGGAGGTCCTTTGGAGCACGTGATCGGGGCAAAAGCGGTGGCATTTGCAGAAGCCATTGATTCCAAATTTGAAGTTTATGCAAAGCAGGTGAAATCTAATGCGCAGGCTTTGTCAAAAGCTATGGTGGATAATGGTTTCGAAATCGTAAGTGGTGGAACCGACAATCATTTGATGCTGATTGACCTTCGAAATAAAAATGTCAACGGTAAAGAAACCGAAAAAGCGTTGGTGAAGGCAGACATTACCTGTAATAAAAATATGGTGCCGTTTGATGATAAATCGCCTTTTACAACTTCCGGAATTCGTCTTGGAACAGCAGCAATTACGACGCGAGGTTTGAAAGAAAACGATATGGCAACCATCGCCGATCTGATCTCCGAAGTTGTGGATAATATCGCAAATGACGAGGTTTTAACTTCGGTGAAAAAGAAAGTCAACGAATTAATGGAAGGTCACGCACTTTTCAATTATTAATAAAATATTAAAGTGATAATAAAAGAATGAACAATGCCGTTCATTCTTTTTTATTTGAAGTCCAATGGATAAAAAATCTTATACCTTTGATGAGATCAAGCAAAAGCTGGTCAACTATTGCGTCTATCAGGACCGCTGTCACGCTGAGGTAGAGCAGAAGATGCGGGACTTTTTGCTGATTCCGGAGGCCAAAGATGAGATTTTTCTTTACCTGATGCAGGAGAATTATCTTAATGAAGAGCGGTTTACCAGAAGTTATATCCGCGGCAAATTCTACATCAAACACTGGGGACGAAACAAGATCCGGATGAATCTCAAGATGAAGGGTGTCACTGAAAAGCTGATTGCCAGCTGTATGGATGAGATTGATGATCTGGATTACGAAAAAACACTGGAAAAACTATACGATAATTATTTTTCTACCCAAAAAGGGCTGAAAGATTACCAGAAAAAAAGCAAGACCATCCGGCACCTGATGTCCAAAGGTTATGAGTATGACGTGATCCGCGAGGTGGTGAGCGGTGAGGAATAGCCAAAGTTAAATTAATTTAATATTACAATTAATGCATTGAAAAGAAATTATTTTCTTAAAATTGCTAAAAAATTCTTAATTTCGTCCCAAATTTGAACAACTATACTAAATGAAAAAACTATTTGTCATATATGCACTGCTGTTATTTGGAGTTATCAATGCACAATCTATAAAATACGGGGTTACTGCAAACTTTCATAAAACATCTATTGTGAATGTTCACGATTACTCCAGAGGTATTTTTGGTGGTAATATTGGTGTTTTTGCTGACTTTGCTTTGGTTCCCAATGATATTTATGATTCTGCATGGCTTTATTTCACGCCACAGGTAGAATATGCTACCCAGGGAGAGAATGCTGAGAATCCGGGTCAGGACATTCAGAAGTATCATAATAGTTACATAGGCTTGCCTTTGTATATCAAATACTTTTTAAGAAACAGTGGGTACAAGGGAGATATTTACTTCTTTGGAGGCCCAAGACTGGAGTTTCTTGTTTCTGACAAAAGAACAGGTCCGCCGGCAGATTTCGAGTCTCAGGAGCAGAAGATAGAAAGCTTTGGTTATGGGATTTCTCTTGGTGTTGGTGTCAAAGTAGGCGACAAGCTGGATGTTTTCCTAAGAG
>Ga0302347_1002385_pt1 | contig 19296 bp, 25 predicted proteins | sample PhyWR1_FD_202178 | JGI IMG/M metagenome (GOLD analysis project Ga0302347, IMG submission 202178) | Leaf surface microbial communities from wheat plants in UC Gill Tract Community Farm, Albany, California, United States - DLSL W.R1 (v2)... | ecosystem: Host-associated > Plants > Phyllosphere >...
TGAGCGCGAAGCGCGGAGCACGCAGTGCGACACATAAACGTTTTAACTGACTTTCAGTGAAATGATCAAGAAACCAGTAAACATCTAGATAACAGGAATAGTCGCTTCGCTCCGTGCTTCGCACAATATTGGTTTTAATTATTCATGATCAAAACAGTGGTGACGCGAAGCGTCTGGAGCGAAGCGACTCATAAACGTTTTAACTGACTTTCAGTGAATCAACGACAATCATTAAATAGTCGCTTCGCTCCGTGCTTCGCACAATATTGGTCGCTTCGCTTATGTTTTATTAATGGTCAGTGGAAAGGTCAAATGCATTATATCCGTCAATGGATGATCAGTAAACTTTCAGTGAATAATTTTATCGACTGCATAAACTTATTGGAAATTTTTATTTGATTTTCTAATGGTTTGCTTGACTTCCTTGGTTTTCGATTCCGATTAAATTCCGATTTAACTAAATACAAATAAGAAAAACAACAAACAAAGGAATTTTTAAATGAACATCAATGAAATCAAAACTCGCTCTGAACTGTCTGGGACTCCTAATCTGTTCTGCGTTTATAAAACTGTTATCACTGTTGACTCTATCGATTATGTGTATTTCGGAAAACAATCTGCTATCGATAATCCTGATTCTCGTTATATTGGTTCCGGTATTCGACTCAAAAATTTATTAGCTGATCATCCTAACGCAGTTATCAATAAAACTATTATCAACACGTTTACGGATGAGCAACAGGCGTTCGACCTCGAGCATCAATTGATTCTTGACTATAGAGCTATCAGTAAAGATACCGCGTTGAATGTGAGTTCAGGTAACGCTGGTGGTAACGTATTAACTCTTATGTCCGAGACTGATATTAAAAAACGTGGTGCTAAAATTTCAGCTTCGCAAATCGGGCGTATCCGGACAGAATCAACAAAACATAAAATCGCAGAAAGCAAGAAAGGTATTCAACGTTCAGAAGAAACAAAACGTAAGATTTCAGAATCTATGAAAGGAAAGAAACGAGCTAAACATAGTCCTGAAACGATCGAGAGAATGCGATTAGCTCAACAAAAACGCAGAACTGAAAATGCAGCTTGCTATCAAAGACGCTTATATTGAATCACGCGCTTGCTTGGTTTTATCCGAGAAGGACGCTGTTCAAATCGCTAACGAAGCTTTTGCTAATCTTATCAAGTGAGGAATCATGAGAGTATTTCTAGCTCTTATCTTATTAACAATCATTGCTTGCATCGTGTCTACGGACACCAAATCGACAGGGGCAAAGCGTGATATTATTTGTGCTACTCAAGATTATAATCCATCTACTGCATCGAACGACATTAGAATGTGTCGCTTAGGTATTAAGTGAAGGGAATTCCCTTCACTTAATAATGGATTAGCCTTTGCTATCGTCGTCTAGGTCTTCATCATCAAAATCACCATCATAATCGTGACCATCATCCATATCATCGTCAAAATCACCTTCAAAATCACCTTCAAGATCACCTTCATCAAAATATTTTTCACGATGACTTAAGAAAGAATCTATATCTTCTTTGTGAGAATCTCTATTAATTTTTATCTTATAAAGAGAGTCTCTATATGCCGAATCATATAATTTTTTCAAGTACTCATCTACACTAAATTTGTTATCATTAATTTTATCTAATGCTTCAGGACTAACATTTAATTTTTTGATTAAACTCAACATATAAGCATTAGAGATAAATGGCAGGGAATGCTGAGCCAAAATTTCTGTGCTCGTTTTTTTCACATCAAGTATTGCTTCTTGAGATATTTTGGCATCAATGTATTTCTTCGCATCAGTTAAGAATTCATCAGGTGTATACATCTTAAACTGCTCGGCTTCTGTTTCACGATAAAACTCAGTTTGAAGTTCTTCTTGAGGGCCTATTGTTTTTTTGTCAATAGAATACCACCAGTCATCTTTAACATCACCAGTAACAAATACTACTTTTTTTATATTATCGTTTTTAACTTTATGGATTATCTGTTTCCAAAGAATTAAATCACCATACTTCGCGATATATTTTTTATCATTGAATCGATAAAAATCATCTTTCTTTTCTTTTTCATCCATATATCCAGGAGGTATTTTCTTCTCGTATCGGGTCTTTCCTAATTCATAAATTGCATCTAATTCTGTTTGCTCAAATTCGGGGCCTACACGATTTTCAAAAACATTATCGATAACATCCCGAACCGAATCATGCTGTCTGACTTCAGGTTTCAAAGCTAAGTGTGGTGCAATAGTCTCTGTTTTAAATTTTTCCACTAATGCTTTAAAATCTGCGATGAAAGTATTAATCTGGTCATAAAGTTCTGGCAATTTTGTTTTAACATTACATTCCGAAAGCACTTTTACATTTAATGCCCCAGTAAAAGTATCGGTAGCCTGATCGATTCTAGTAAAAACATTTCTTTCTTTTTTAACCACATCCAAACGATTTCGTTGATATTCCAGCGCTACTTGATGAGGCAACCATACTCTATCTTTTATTTTCTTAATTAACTCAAGAAATTCATCTTTGGTCGTAGTGTCATATTGATAAAAGTTCAATAACACATTTGTGTCAAAAACAAATAGACAATCATCCGACATCCACATATCTCGGAGTAAATCTCCATTTGGATTATAATATCCTTTGAATAATTTTTTCATCGTCATGCCTATATATTTTTTCTAATCCATTCACCAACGGTTACGCCTCTATATGCCCAACCTTTAGACGCTCGCATAACAAAAACCTTATCACCTGAATGCATCCGTATTTTTAATTTATCTCTGATTTCAGATGCAGAAAGATGACTTTTTACGAGCCATACGTCCTTCATAACTTTAGCCCAAGCAGGAAAACTTCTCAGCTCTAAAGTAATCGCCTTTTTGATTACTAAATTTTCTATTTCAATGCTAATCAAATATACTTTTTGGTCTTCTATATCTTTGACCTCTTCCATTACAGACCTCTAGTAGCAAGATAGAACTCGGATAACAGGCATTGTATATCAATGATGTAAGTTCAGTCCATATCCCAAACCCTGCACTGCATAACACCTTTGGAATCACGCGCAAGAAAAGAGCCGCGCTGCGAAACTATCGCGGCGTTTCAGGAGTGACAGAGTAACTATTGATTTTCTCGACAGGATCAGACTCAGGAATCGACTCCTACTGTTTTCTATTCTAATTCGATGTCGAGCGTGTCTTCTTCTTCGTCGTCGCTCTGTGTGTCTCCTAGAGGTTCCGTGTCTTCGATAGAAATCAGGTCATTCAACTCTTTCTCATTCAACATGAGTTCGCCCAGGTCTAACAGTCTGCTATCGATGATTTCTCTCAAACAGTTTTTAAGCGTCGGAATATCTGTCGCTGATTCTAATATCGTCTGCGTGTCGTTACCTGCTATCTGTCGCATAGACGATTTAAACTTACTAGCATATGAAGACAATATTCTTGCGACATACTCAACTTGAATCAGTTCCTTAGCTTTTTCTCTATAATCTAATTCAAGCAAATCAGCTTTTGCTCTTTCACTTCTTAATCTTTCTCTATCTATTTCTTCTTTTAAGTTCACGTTGCGTAATGGCTCAATTACGTTCGCTATGACCCAATCTGTTGACTCTTTTTCTGGACATCCTCGTTTAGTCTCATCATAAGGAAGTCCTCTGTCGCGCCACTGCTTGACTGTGTTCAATACGTATCCGTAGCGTTTGGCAAGTTCTGTCATGGTAATGAAATTCTGTTTCATTTTTATTCTCCTATTAAAACTGTATTTATCATTGACAGGTTATCCTCCCTTGTTAGCATCTAACCAGTTGATTTACGGAGGATTTATGAAGAAAATTGCCCTTGAGTATAAAAACGGTACTGCGTTAAGTGAACGCAAAATGGCCGAGAAATATAATGTGTCTCGTTCAGTGATTCAGAGAATCAAGAAGCAAGTCGCCTCTGGTGAATTCAAGTTTGATTTCGATTTGAACTCTGTGTTTTTCAACTTCGAGAAAGCCTTGAAAGCTAAGTCTGCTAATCAAGCCCCTACAAAGAAATCACTAAATATATTCATACAAACAAACGGTGATTTCGAACTGTTTGCACAAGAAATGAATAACAAAACAGAAGCTTACATAAAACATCAATACCTAAAATGTTATAACAGGAAAAATAATGAAACTTAAAATTGCTGTATCTATCGCTGCCGTATCTATCGCTACTCTGGTCGCTTTTAACTGGTCTTCTGTTGATACTTTTGCAAAACGTATGAACATGTCACCTCAACAACGTGCGATTGAAGTTCACAAAGATAAGATGCAAGACCCAGTTTATGCAGCTAACTATGCAGCGAAGTTGGAACGTGAAAAACAAGCTTACGAGCAAGAGAAAAAAGCGCGTGAAAATATTCGTAAAACTCAGTTTGATTCACGATTTGAAGGAACTTTGATGTGTTCTTATAAGCGCTCAAAGATCGTAGGAAAAGAAGTATACGACGATTTCAGTCCTCGTAATAAAGTTGAAGTTCGAAATCATAAAAATAGTTTTTCATTCTTTACTGGCGGTTTCTCTGGTGAATCAGGCGAAATGAAGATTTCAGACGGTGAACGACTGAATCATAAACGCGGTTATTCAACTGAATCATATTTTCGTGAATATACCGGAACAAATGTTTCGTTCACTTATATCAAAGGCAGTGTTTTTATTTCTTTAAAAGATTGCGAGGTCAAATGAAAAAGTTTATTGCAATACCAATAGCAGCTCTGATAGTTTCTGCAACAACTTATTATTATTCTGTGCCGACTGTGTATGATTGTACGTATACAGTCACAAAAGATTCATTCAAGTCTGTTGAAACTCATGAGTTCAAAGATTATCCGAACAAGTTTGTGTATAAACACGGCAAATATCAAGTTGAAAGTCCTACTCTGAAAAAGTCAGATTTTGCAACTCGTGGTGTTCATAACACTATGACTGCTAAAGATGATGGTAATCAGTATTTTACAAGGTCTTATCAACAAACAACCGGTATGCCTCGTGTTTATATCAGAGATTTAAATGGATACGAACATCGAATAAGTCAATGTGTTAAAACGGGATTTTTTGATAGAATGCGTTTAGGCGGTGCAGACGCATCGGGTGATTATAAAATTGAATTAGGCGGTGCGAAGTGAAATTTCTTGTAATGTTGTTATTAGTTCCGTGTTTCTCATATGCTGGGGTTATGAACTGTAGTACGTTTATGACCTCACAGCTTGTCAACGGGAAACCCGATACTGACAACATGCAATGGGGAAGCACAAAAACTACTGTTTTTTCAAGCAAGAAATCTGCAAACTTTATTGTCAATGGCAAGACGTTTACTGGTTTTAATTGGCATGAAAAATCGCAACTTTACAAAAATGATGTCGGTGCTTATATGCTGATTCAAGAAGAAAAGCACTCTTTCAGCGTTAGATTGAATAATACAATGTGGCTTTTTACAAACTGCGAGAAGGAAAATGATTAAATTAGAATTAGTTTATAGTGACAACGTGTTTTATATTAACGAACTCACTGAGAAAGCAGCGATGCATAAACTCAAAGAATATATAGCTCAATACGGTGACGATTATCACATCGAGCTTGGCAAGGAAACTGCCGACAACGATTCGTTATTGGGAAAAATTATTGCTGAAACGAAAAAACTGTAAAACAAAGGGACTCAATTGAGTCCCTTTTTTATCGCTTGTCTGTACTGCTTTATCATGTTGTCTTTTCCCTTCTCAGGCTCGACGCCCTTCTGTTTTAACTCTATTTGCATAGTTTTGACTGTTTTCTTCTTGAAAGCTTTCACCGAGTCTCCTACGAAGTTTGGATGTGTATCATTTAACGAGTAATCAGATTCGAGATACTTAATCAGACGTTTCAACCATTCTATGTAATCAGTCTTGTCTTTCAGACCTGAACTATTGAACGAGTGGAGAATGCTGCCCTCGAGAGGATTACAGTAAAGACATAAAAGACGACGCACCTTTCCGGCGTTTCGACCTGTGAGTTCGTGCGAGTGATCCAAATGATTTGATTGAATGCTTTCGCTTAGAAGATTTTTGCAGAGAGGACAGATTTTATTCTGTGAATGATAGAGGCTGATTTTCAGCTCTTTGAGAGATTTTGAATTTAATAGCATAACGGCTCCATAAAATCATATTTATGAAGCCGTCATTCTTAGTTTAAATAGTAGACAACACCGCGAGAAGTTATGTTTCTTCATGCTACAACATTGTTGTTCACAAGAAGCAAAGTTTCATGCAACTTTCCTTTCTTTCTTTGAAGTTCGACAACTTCTTTGTTACTGAAACGAATATTTTCAAAGTCTTTCTTTTCGATTGGTTTCATAAATGCTCCTTTGTTTGTGGACTTCAAGATATCAAGGGATGGAACTCCGTCAAGCTGCCATGCTAAATAAAGTTTTAAAAGGAGAAAACAATGAAGTTCATAAAAGGGTTATTTGATTCCCTTAAATCACTTAAAAGTCCTGTAGCAATCTTAATGAAGACAGAACAAAAGCTTGAAGGAAAAGTTCAGGTTAAAGCTTTGTTTTCTTGGTTAGTCGTTTTCGTTGTTATCTATAACTGGGTTGTTGTTCCTGTCGCGGCTGCTTTCGGAGTGTTGATTCCTTTGATTCCTGTCGATGAGTTCAGCAGATTGTTAATGATCATATTGGGGGCAAGTTAATGGCATCACCTCGAGCGAATAAAAAAGCAATGCAAGACCTCGAGAAATGGAAGATCAAAGAATCAGACGTGTTCAGCAAGAAAGTTACCAAAGCTTGCAAGTTAGCGTCTGTTTCTTTGCAAAAAGATATCAATAGAACAGTCACAACGCCTACCAACTTCACTAAGAACGCAGTAGGTTTTCAATTCAAATATGATAAGTTTGGTTCAAAGAACAGAATTTATATAAAAGATGTTCAAGCGAATTACTTAGGACATTTGATTGATGATAATACAGCTGTTACTAAATTTAATCCATTTAATCGAGCGAAAAACGCCTACGGTAACATTGCTGGGTTAAAAACGATGCGAAATTTGAAAGCAGTTAAACAAAAACATAATGGCGTTTCTCGAACTGTTTTAATCAAAACGAACGTTAAAAACAAAGACAAACGTTTAATCGCGATCAGAAAGAGTATGACCCAACGTAAAATTCTTGGTTCGTGGGAATCAATTACTGACAAGATTATAAATAATGTCAATAGAATAACAATCAAGAGGTAATAATGCGTCAATCAATTGCAGACTTTCCAACTTATCCAGTTGAACAATTACAGAACATTTATTTAAACGGTTTGTCGTCTGATTCGGTCACTTATGATTATGAAGTGAAATATATCAAAGACAAACGAATTGCTAAAAACTTAATCAATGAAGATGATTGCTTTTGTGCATCAACTCAAGAAAAAAGTTTCAAGCTTCATTTTTCTATCGGTCAAGAAGTAACAATTCAAAACCCATACGGATTTAAAACAAAAGCTGTTTGCTTAGGTTTTATCAATTATACGTTTAAAGGTTATCGAATGAAGGGTTATTTCTTTCAATATAAGGATTAACATGATTTATAAAATGCTGAAATACGATGAGGGTGAAAAGCTCAAAATGTATAGAGATACCGAGGGTTATTGGACAATAGGAGTTGGTCATTTAATATCAACTAATCCTTCGTATGATGCAGCCCTAAAGCGTTTAGATGATAGTCTAATGCGTAGGACTAACGGAAGTATTACAAGCGAGGAATCGAAAATGCTTTTCGTTGGTGATGTCGTTAGAACACAATCCCAGATGAAATTATATTCACAGATTAATAGAGTTTATGACAGTCTTGATAAAACACGACAATATGCTTTGGTTAATATGTGCTTTCAGATGGGCGTTCAAGGAGTTTCAAGTTTTAAAAATTCTCTGAAACTTCTAGAGCAAAAAGATTGGGACAATGCTGCAATTAATCTTGCAAAGTCCAAATGGTATAATCAAACTCCAAGCCGCGCTAAGCGTGTTATCAATGTTTTCAAAACTGGAACATTGGACGCTTACAATTGAAAAAGGGGCAGATCAATTGATCTGCCCCTTTTTCATTTCTCACTTATACGAGTTAAAATCTCAGTGATGTTTTTATCCATTCTTGAAATCGTTTCTTCGAGTTTGTTAATTCTTGAATTGACATCATCTTTCGATTCTCTCAAATGTTTTACCACTTCATCATTAACCAGAAATTTCGATTCTAAAACACCCAATCTTCGTTCATGAGTGGTTGCATTATTAACCGTCTTTTTATGATTATTGTGAATCCATATTAAAACTGGAATTAACAAACCAGCGATAGTGAGAATCAGTTGGTATGGGTCCATTTTCTTCTCCTTTAAAACTGTATTTAGAAGAAAATGGATTTCTTTACTGACGAAACGCTAAGACAACTATCTTGTGAATATATGTATTAGGATCACCACCAGTTGCAGCTTTCGATAGTGCGCGATATTGAATAGTCATTGACTTACCAGCAGGAAGATTTCCTGTCCATGAGTCAACGTAAATACCACCGCCTGATGTCGAATAGTGCATAACTTCTTTTCCGTCAACAGTTAACCAAATTTCAGCTCTTGTTCTCTCAGTCGACCAAACTGATAGCGTAGGAATACTGACTTGTCTGTTCATATTTACAGCTGGAATAGTAATTGATGAGTTGGCGCCCAACGAGTAAGTCTTCGTTATGTCACCTTCGATTCTATTCGCCTGAACAGTCCCGTTAAAGAACCCGTCTTGCGCTTCGATTCGACCTTTAAACGTTCCGCTAGTTGCTTCAACGTGTCCTCGAACCGTTACGTTGTTGAATGTCGCTTTACCGTTTTTGTCGATGTTCCAACCTTGAGTCGAACCGTTCCAATCATTAGACTGAATATAATTACCAATCTTCGCGTTATCAATCGAGCCGTTTACAATCTTCGCACCTGTAATAGAAGCGTTGATAATCTTAGCGTCGTTGATTGAAGCGTCTGCAATTTTCGCATTGTTAATAGAAGCATTAACAATTTGAGCATTACCGATTGAGGCATTTTGAATCATTGCCGTCTGTAACCATACTTTGTTATTAGCAACGACAAACGGAGGAGTAGCACCAGTAGGTTGACCGTTGTTAGTGATAGCAATCTTATCTGCGTTAAAGATAATCGCTGAGGACTTCGTACCGTTCGGGTCGTTAGTCGCCAACATACTAATACCAGCAACAACACCATTAGCATTTGCTTGAACTGCCCATTTGCTATTGATTGTGCCTGTTAGTTTATCGATTTCTGCTTTTGATTGCTGACTTACAGAAGCAACCTTGTTGTCTGTTTCAGCTCTGACTTGTTTAATAGATTCAGCAGTCGCCGTGCGATCATTTGCTTGAGTCTTTTCGACTTGAGTAATTTTCGCGTTTGTCTGAGTGAATTTATTATTATAGTCAGCTTCGACTTTGTTAATGCTCTGAGAAATAGCACCATCACGCTCATTGGTTACGGTCGTATGTAACGTTTCGATTTGTGCTTTGGTGTTTTGATCAGCTTTTTTCAGCGTGTCAGTTTGTGACTGTGCAACTGTTTTGTCGGCATACTCTTTTGATAATTTGTAGCTTTCATCAATAGAGCCTTGAACTTTTTTGTCAAGCTCAAGAAGATCTTCCAACTGCGCGACGTCTTGATCATTCCAGTCGACTTGCGATTTCATCGAAATGAAAGTTGTTTCTGACCAGATAATATTATCAGTTCCGAAAACGTCATACCAACCAGCACGAACAAAATAATCACCATCTTCAAGTTCGAAATTCTGTAAGAATAAAGAGCTTGAACTAACATACTTAACATTTTGTGTCATGTTCTGATCAGTTGCAATCTGAATGCTCGTACCTGCATAGTCAACCGGAGTTTCATCTTTCCATGAAGTAAACACAGTTCCGAATGTTCCCGAAGCAGTGAATCCTTTAATTGCAGGAGCTTGATTGTTTTTAACAGTCAGTTTCGTTTCAGTTGATTTCATATTACCAAATCCAACAGATACAACACCGATTGTTATTTGACGACTCAAACCCGCATTAGCATTCATACTGAAATTATAATTAAAGTCGTGTGCTTTCGTTTTGAAAACGGTGTTCTTTTTACCGTAAATCGTTACTTGATAATAATCGAACAAATCGACAAACTTTTGATTTTGGCCGTTAATATTAACGTCTAATTGACTTTGATCTTCCCAAGCAAAACGAAATTCTGTATCAGTCGTTGTTGTGCTGTCTTCAACAAAGTTAGTTAAAACGAGTTGTTTAACTGCTGGCAACGGATACGTTATTTCTGGCTTTTGATTAATCAATTCAATCCAAACGGAATGACTGATTAGACCGTAAGAACAAACTCTAAAATCATATGAGTAAGTCGAATCTAACTGAGTGATATTATACCACTTGTTGGATGTTGAACCTACGTTGATCCAATCGCTTGAACCTGAAACTTTATACTGGATGTTGAAGCCGTAGCGGTTATAGTCGTCCTCAGCTTCCCACGCAACCATAACATTACGTCCGTAAACAGTCTCAGCAGTAGCTTTAACAGTTAAGTTCGTAGGAGCAATCACAGTTGTTTCGTCAGGAATATTTGAACCGTTGTTGTTCGGATCTTTTGCATAGTCTAAGTCTGTATAAATGCGACTGTCGTATTCGATACAGGTTATATTCAGCATTCCTGCTAAACCTTTTTCAAGATTACGTTCAATCTTCGAAACACGCCATAAAGAGTTTTTCAAGAATAATTCTTCATAATCAACTTTAATAACGTCCCAAACTTGCAGCGTGTATGCGTCTGCGGTCGTAAATGATAAAGTTTGTGTTAGTCGTGATTTATTACGTTCTAACGATGCTAAAACATCAATCTGCTTTTTATCCTTCACAAAGCGATAATTAATATCTTTTGCAATAATACGTTTATCTTTTGCAACGGTCGTGTCTTGAGCAACTTCTGACGGATAACGCAAAACTTGGTCGCTATAGTCGTTAGCGGGTTCTTGATAAGAAACGTTTAACGTATTGTAATATTCTGAGCTTTCACCAGTTTTTAAAGCAACTTGACCAGCTTGAATATTATCTTCGTTGAAAACAAATTTAACTGCATCAGGTTGGTCGACAACACACATTGCAAGACCGAATTGCTCGGTGATATAACCGTTAAATGCTGCGGTTATCTGAGTTAAGTTCTCTTTGAATGATGCGTTGGGATCAGTCGTACCGTTCGACATCAAATTATTATTGTGTGCGTAATTTGCAGCTTTAACAAATGAGTCAACATCGACTTTCGCTGGATTAACACCCAAACCATAACGCTGATTAACCAAATAATCTAAGGCTTGAGAAGGTCCATTATTTGAAGAAGTTCTTTCACCAGTGACTAGATCTTTTATTAAAAGACCGTTCACTTCTGCAACGATTTGACTGTTTGGTTGTAAGATATCAATACCAGCGGTCAAAGCATTTTGCTTCTTATGAAGAACGATAACACCGTAGGCAACGTTACGACCTTTAAACTGGTCATTCCATTCTTCTTTGGTCAAATATTTCTTCGCTAACTGACTTACATATCCTTCTTTATTACCGATTGAAAATTCAACTTCTAAAATATCTCGGTATTCATCTTTGATATGACTATTATTAACAACACCATTCTTTAGATTTGGTTCATTTGTTTTAAAAATTCGTTTGTTGTCGAGATATAGCTGATTTACGTTATCGATTTCACCTTCGCTGATTGCAAAGATTTGAACCAATTTTGTATTATCATTTCTTGCTAAGTTTTTCCAAGTGACGATACCACCCAAACGCTGTTTACCATAAACGACTGGTAAAACTGTCTTTGTGTCGGTAGTCGTGCCCAATGTCGAACCTGAATCGGGACTTTTAAAGCTCGGTGTTTGCGCTTGCATAGCTGAATAAGACATTAGTCCTGCAACTGCACCAGCAGCAGCAGCAATCCCAACGATAGCAACTAATGAAAGACCAGCAGCAGCAGCAGCCGCACCAGCAGAGGCAGCAGCCATAACGGCAACGATAGCAACAGCAGGCATTATAACTCCTTAAATTTATAAATTGATGAATATTGAATTTCAGAGACAGGACGCATAAACCATTTATTATCTAATTCTGTTAGTCCGTGACCGCTGATAATGATTGATGAGCATTGATAGCCCTTGTGTTCTTCTAATACGATGCAGAGATCTTGAATTTCGTCTGTCAGTTCACAATGTTTTTGTAATGCTTCTTTGACTGTACGAAATCCGCAAAGCTTCTTGGCTTTCTTTATTCCGTCTTTGATATCAGTGAAATTTCCATAAAGCTTTTCGTGATAATCAGTTTTTAAAATAATGTCGAAAATCTTTGCAACTTGAACATTGCAACCGTTGTGAGATAAATCGAAATCTTCACCGACAATCGTGTTCAAATAATCTGTGATAAGTGCTCTTTGAATAGGGTTCATTGTTTCTCCTTTTCTTTTATTTAGACCAAAAAAAGGAGCTTTCGCCCCTTATTTTTTACGTGTTCTCCAAATCGCTTCGCTATTCCATTTACCGCCATGACTGAAAAATAAATCGTCTTCATTTCCTTCATAGCTTCGATGAACAGAGTCGGAAGCATGATTTCGAGCATGTTTGTCTAAAGCAGCCCAAATCGAGTTTATTTTTACGTCTGAACTATTGCTTATATCCATTTTATCTTCTTTATAGTCAACGATGATATTTATGCTATCGACTTCACCCGAGAAAATAGGAAATAAGTTATCAATAAGTCCTGTAGTCGGATTAACGAAAGCCATTTTAATATCGACTTGCGCATGGTCTAACTCTTTACGTCTAATTAAATTGATATATTCAGTTTTGACGTTTGAAAACTTAACACTCAGACCAACGTTTTGAATTTCTTTTTCTTCGTTTGATGTCGTTATATCCAGAAAATCACCCGTAGCGATATAAATCTTTCCTTCGTGATTCAAATCGTATAAAGCATCGGTCATATCCAGCTCTAATCCCGAAACAGTTTTTACCGTAACGAGGTGAAACATATAACCGACAGAAAACAATTGTGATAAGTTTAATTCTTTAACGTTTTGACCTGTGTGATCATTATAGACTTCGATAAAATCATTTGATTTGCATAGCTGCGTGAACTTTGCATTGATTTCTTCTATTTTCATGGCATTGACTCCGTCGCATTGAATTTAACTTTATTTAGCGACTGTAATGTCCATTCACGTTTTTCATCAGTAATTAAGAAAGCGCCTTCGATGTTTCTATATTTGATGATTTCTCCTGCTTGAACTTGAGTACGCAAGTTTGGAAAAAGTTTAATTTGTCCACCTGCTTTTACGTCTTCTGTCACTTGATAAAGCTTTGAATGATTACTGAATTGAATAATTGTTCCCGCTTCTAAAGTTCCACTGAATTGACCAGCAGTGACGATGCGAGCACCTGCATTAGCATTTTGTGCAGAAGTTAAGGTGTCTTTTACTGTGCCTGTATACAAGGAAAAGTAACTCAACGGAAAATAAAATGGTTTGTTGAATTGAGTTTGAATAGCAAATTTTTTAACTTCTTCGATATCCTGAGCCATAAAGTTTGCTGTGAATTCTAATTCGAAATATTGAATTCCTGTGAAACGTCTTTGAAACTTCCCGCTAATTGCTTTGTTAGAAAAGAATGGAGCGTTAGACGTTAATTTAACGTCACCGATTTTGATATTTTTTGATTTAATCATGATAACCTCGTTATTGTTAGGACGCGATAGGAGCAATGGGATTCAACTTATGAATCCCTTATGCTTACATATTTCTTCGCTGTGCGTCTTGTACAGCTTGAGCCACGAGCTGTGGATGCTTCTTAATAGCATTCATCACGGCAGCATCATCAGAACGAACTGAACCTTGAATATTCATAGGAGCGTTGACAGTCACAGGAGCTTCTTGACCAGTCTTTTTCTCACTTAGAAAATCTTTTAAGTCGCCGTTTGTTCTATCATCAACAACACGCTCGCCTTTATTAAGCAACCATGTTCCTTCTGTCGGAACTTCACTGATACCGTCATGAGCCATACCTGTTAGACTTTGTGATTTAATCGCTGAAATGTTCTGGAATACTTGACCAGTGGCCATCGCGACAGCACCTAAGTTTGCAGGGAATGGACCAGAAGCCCATGCAGCGTTAATAGCTGTGTAACCATCCATTGTCGCTTTCGCTATGCTGAACGCTTGACTTGCCATGAACATGCCTTGAATTGCTTTGTTATTCTCACCACCGAAGCTGGCGATCATTTGAGACATACCACCGAACAATTGACTATATTGTTGCAATTGCGCCGTTGCAGTCGCCATAGTTAATTGCTTTTGCTTCGCTGCGTACTGAGTATCTAATAATGCTTTTCTGTCTAAGAATTGTTTATGATTGATAACACCCAAGTCATATGCAGATTTAATAACTGCTTGCTCACTTATCATTTGCTGATTTAATTGAGCTTCTGCAATAGCTTGTTCATCATCACTGTTTGCAAAACCTAAACGAGAACTTTGTTGAGAAAGTAATAACTCCCCACTCATTGACGAAATAGCTTCTTTCTGTGCATTGAATTGATCAAGAATTGCTTTGCTTTGTGCTGCATATTCTTGTTGAGTCATTAAGTTATTATCAAAACGAGATTTCAAATCTGCGTTAGCCATTTCATAAACTGTGTTTACGCTATCAAGCAACTCAGAAAGTTCTTGAGGATCATCGACGCCTAATAAAGTCTTTGCAAAAGATGTTTTATTTGCTTCAAGCAATGCGGAACGTTTTTCATTAAATTGTTCTAAGCTTATATAACCTTTATCGAGTAATCCTTGCAACGAAGACATTGAAGCATAAATTTGCTGATTGCTCGTAGCGATACCTTGACCAGCACCAGAAATCAATGAGGTATTAAGTTTCGATAACGTTTCAAATGCTTGTTTACGCTCTGCAAGCATTTTTGCATGAGCAGCAGCAGCTTTAGCGGCTTCTTGTTCACGAAGCTTTGAGGCTTTATCCGCTTCGGTTTTAGCGTCTTTAGCTTCTTGCTCGTTGATTTTTTTAAGTGCAGCAGATTCGGCAACTCTTATGTTGTAAGCTTTATCACCATCTTGTTTCGATTTTGCTAAGAATGCAGCAACCTGTTTGTCATAATTTTCTTTGTCAATCTGATCTTGAGGTCTTGTGTATCCAGCCATCTTCTTGCGAAGCATATTTGTTGCACCACCAAAACCTGACATTCCTTGCATTGACGTTAATACAGAATAAAAATCAGTTTTATTCCAATCTCTGTTAAAGAAATCCCACAGCTCGTTTAATTCGACAACCAACGGAGCAATAGCTTGAACTGACAATGTTTGAATATGTTCGTTAAGTGTATCGATATTTCCTTGAAAGTTTTCATATTCTCTTGCTGTGTCGTTTGTTACACCAGCGTTATGAGATTGGATTGCGCTTAGTGCTTCAACTTCGTTTGAATATTGGCTTAAATTCGAAATCATTTTACTCGAACCGCTCGCCATTGATTCCATAGCGTTTACAGTTTCAGCTTGAGAAGCGCCAGCAGCTTTCATTTTATAGAAAAGTGCAATCGTTGCCTTAATACCGCCCTCGGCATCACCTGTATATTGGGTAAAGTCCTTCATGCTGATTCCCCATTCTTTCAGGTCGTCAGCAATACCACCTTTACCACCACCTCGAATTGAATCCCCAATATGATCCAAAGCATCAGTGTTAATATTACCGAATTCGTCAGCAGCCATACCAGTGTCTTTGAATTCTGTTTTTAATTTTTGTAAATTTTCAACAGAAACGCCTGTTGCTTTACTCAACTGATTTAATCCGTTCACATAATCGGATGTTTTGTTAATCCATGCCAATGCTAGTCCTGCACCAGCACCAGCAATACCCAAAGCAGCAAGACCCGGAGACATACCGGTTAAAGCATTTAATGCGCCAGTTGCTTTTCCTGCACTGCCTGAAATGCCATTCATGAAACCGCCTGTATGAGCGCTTAACTCATCTAGCTTTTTCATGGAGTCGTTAACAGTTTTATTAAATTTACTGTTATCGCCTAAAATCTCTAATTCATATTTTGAGGCCATTTTGTTCTCCTTTAAATCTTTATTTAGACCAAATAAAGGGAGCATTAAGCTCCCTTGTTTGCCAATCGTTTTGCTTTTTCTAACAAAGCAGGGTTAAACTGAGCTTCGATAGCTTTTCGTTTTTCTTCTTGCTTTCTTTTCTCAATCTCTGCCAATTCTTCTTGTGATTTAAATACGCTTTCGTCTTTATACATACTGAAATCTTTTAATTTGATTTGTTTTGCATATTTCGCGGTCATATTTGCTGAAGACATCATAATCGTATGTTGTAAGAATGCATTTCTTAAATCATCAACGACAGGACCTTGAGGTTCCAAAAACGTATCGAGTAAAAACAGTTCATAATATTGAACAACCGACATTTCATTGATTTCTTTTTCTGAAAGTCCTTTTCTCAGCATTTGACGATATTTAAACAGCTTGAAAGAATTGGCTTTTACTTTTTTTCAACTTCGTTCGGTGGCATGAACACAGAAGCTACGGCAACCTCTCCTGCAAGCGCCGATCGAACGGTCGTGTATAGACTCTTAACTTCATCAACACTAGAAAAGACCGAAGCACCTGATTCGTCCTGTACGCAATTAAAAATCGCGATATCGTCACGTTCAGATTTATTTGGATTATTAACGTGAGCTGTGAATTCACTAACAGTCATTGGTCGAACGTAAAATGTATGATTACCCAATTTGATTGGTTTACGTTCTGGAATTAAATCTTTAAACATTTCTTCAAAATTCATTTTTATCTCCTTTTGTTGTTTATGAAAAAGGGCAGCTTTCGCCGCCCATAATTTTTTATTCTTCAGGAGATACAACAGCCTGAACAACAGGACCACCGTCAACTTCTAAAGTGAATGCGCGACCAACAACGTCGGAATCTCCACCGGTCAAAGTTGATTTGCTTAGGAAGCCGTTATAAACGACACCAACGCCGACGGTTTTAGTAGCATCGACCCAATAAACGAATTTAACTTGAATACGAGTGCCGTCTTCGCAAGCTTTTACAAGCTTCTCGTGAACAGAACCCGGAATATAGTTAACGGTCATGTCGATAGAAGGAACTGAACCACGTCCAACTAATTTACGATTATATTTTGTAGAATAGTTAGGAACATCAATTACAGCGCGTTCCATACCAGTTTCAGGGAAAGCTGCGACTTCTGGGATTTCAACAAAATCTTTATTATCGAAATCTGTGTTTTTAACATCGCTGCCATAGAATGCTGTTACATACGAACCAGCGAATACATCAAATTCTTGTGCCATTTTAATTTCCTTTTGATTAATTAACAATTATATTTAGTAAAGGAGTCCGAAGACTCCCTTTTATTTTTCAAGCTTCGAAATACGTTTCATTAATTCTTCGATTAATTGATTTTGTTTTTCTAACTTTTCTGCTTGCTCTTTCGTTGATTCAACAAGCAAAGCAATCATTGCAGACGGAGAAACTGCAAGCGTTGGAGTATCATTCAAATCGATGATGTTAACGGCTTCTGGTAATACTGCTTGAACTTCTTGAGCAATAACACCAGCGTCACGATAACTTTCTTTTGAACCGATAAACGTTGCTTTGTCGTAAGTGTAACCAGTCAATTTTTGAATTTTGTCAGTTGCGCTTTCGATTTTCTCTAGGTTTTTCTTCAAACGAATATCCGAAGTATTGCTTGCTTTTGCGTTGACTGCATCAAGAGCACCACCTAACCAAGCAAGTTTTCCTGATTGTCCGACGAAACGACCCCACTGAGTTCCGTAAATGTTACCGTCTTGCGCTGCCCATGCACCCGTAGTTCCCCAGTAAACCGCTTGGCCAGCTCTAAGATTTCCGTTCGTTGTTAGATTTCCACCGAAATAGCCTGTTGTTGGTGTACTGAATCCGCCTGCGGCGAAATCATAGTTGGTTTCGTGAACCTGAAGTCTAGCAATCGCACCGGTTACGTTTGTTGTGTGTAACACTTCCATCGCCGCAACATGTGCTACTCCCCACGTAGTAGCTTTCCAGATATTGTGAGCACCATCTTGACTACTCATATCAACCAATAGTCCCGCAGGACGTTGACGCCATGATGTCCATGATCCACTGGCGATCTTGCCGCGAACTAGAGCACTTGATTCACCACCATTAACCACCGACTTATCATGCAACTGAAGCATATTATTAGGACCGATAGTCCAGTTTTGAGCTACAAGTTTATTTGTTATGTCGATGCCTTGAGTGTGCCATTTCCAAATAGGAGCAGAATCGGCGGAAGCTCCTGCACTAAGTCGAACTTCGTTTCCTTGAACAACTTCATGGAAAATCGTGCTGTTTCCTTGAGAACGAAAACGACGTAGAAAACTTGTTGAACCGTTGTATGCTGAATTGCTCAGATCGTCCCATTTATAAGTGCCTTGAGGAACTGCAACTGTATTAACAGAACCGCGTAGGTTAATTTGTGCAGGATTAATCGAACCACCAACATACACATCTTTGTCAAACGCTGCATAAGACATATTAACGTTAAATGCACCATTACCGCGGAAATAGTGATGATACTTATCACCGTTGTTATAACCTAATAATGTTAAACCGTTGCCGCCAGTGTTGTTATTATCTTTTGACGTATCAACAGTAACGATTGAGCTATTAACAGGAGGCATAACAACTCTGTCTAGCGAATCTTTGATGTTAAAGACTGCTCGACGAGTAGCTTCAACAGCGGCAGAAGTCATTCGAAAAGAAGCAACGTTATTAGCCATCAAGTTCAATACACCATCACCACGCTGACCAATACCAGTATCGGAATCACCAATTGCAATAAATGACTCCAAGCCTGCAACACCAATCGGATCTTCGTTTCCCGTTACAGGAGTTCCTAATCCAGCAAAAGGCTTTTCGTTATATACACTGAAAGTGTTAATAGAAACATCACCAGAATCAAGATTCAATCTAAACGGGCGTCTATTGTTATAACTTCCGTCGGCGTCGCCTTTATTAGTTTGCATCAAATATAATGACTGGCTATCGTTTCTCCAGAAAGTACCGTAATCGTTATAATTCAAACGGTAAGATTCAGAGTTTCCCATAGAAGTGATGCAACCATTAACTTTAAATTCGGTTGCAGTTTGACTATTCTTT